>Ga0224534_1000002_pt1 | contig 360763 bp, 329 predicted proteins | sample 714E12024metaG_FD_172012 | JGI IMG/M metagenome (GOLD analysis project Ga0224534, IMG submission 172012) | Peat soil microbial communities from Stordalen Mire, Sweden - 717 E1 20-24 | ecosystem: Environmental > Terrestrial > Soil > Wetlands > Peat | place: Sweden: Norrbotten County, Stordalen... | reverse complement strand
AGCCGGGGTCCCCTGCGACAGGTCTTGGTCGCAGGGGTGGAGAGCCGGGGTCCCCTGCGACAGGTCTTGGTCGCAGGGGTGGAGAGCCGGGGTCCCCTGCGACAGGTCTTGGTCGCAGGGGTGGAGAGCCGGGGTCCCCTGCGACAGGTCTTGGTCGCAGGGGTGGAGAGCCGGGGTCCCCTGCGACGGGTCCTGGTCGCAGGGGTGCGGAACCGGTGCTTGCCTTTGGAGGCTTTCGGCTGCAAACCGATGGCACCCTCCTGCGCGGAGAGGCAGTCGTTCACCTGCCCCCCAGGGAGCTGGCGGCGTTGCGGCTCCTCGTTGCCCACGCAGGTCAGATTGTTTCTCCCCTCCAACTGCGCCAGGCGCTGTGGGGCGATGTGCATGTCACCGCCGACAGCGTTCCCAGGTGCCTCTCCTCGTTGCGCGCGCGCCTTGAACCGGAAAAGTGCATCCAGACCGTCTACAAGCGCGGATATCGCTTCTCCGCCGAGGTCAGGCGTTACGGCGCCGCCACGGTGAGTGCGCTCCCGCGGCTGGCCGTCCTGCCCTTCGCCGCCGGTTACACCCTCCCCGAGCATCTTGGCCCAATCATCGCCGAGGAGACAATTACCCGGCTCGCCAACGCGCCCCATCCGGTCGTTTCCGTGCTGGCGAGGGATTCAATCTTTACTCTGGCCCGCCGCGGGCTCACTGCGCACCAGATCGGCGAAACGCTCAAAGCCGACCTCGTCCTCACGGGAACCCTGCGCGCACTGCCTTCGCAGTTCCGCCTGCGCGCTGAGATGATCCGGGTCGTGGATGGCGCCCAACTCTGGGTGGAAGACCTGCTCGTGCCCCAAAGCCGGATCGCCGGGTTGGAATCCGAGTTGGTCGAACGCCTGGTCCTTCGCCTCAGCACCGGGGTCCCCGGCGATGCCCAGAGGGCTCCCACTTTGTCGCAGGGGTGGAGAACCGGGGTCCCCGGCGATGCCCCGACCCTTGCCCAGGGGGCACCCCGTACCCCGGCGTCCACTTTGTCGCAGGGGTGGAGCACGGGAGACTTGTCCATCTCCGCTGCCGCGGCTCCCGCCCTCGATCCGCAGAGCGCGCCCCATCTCCAGGTCCTGGCCGCTGGGGTGGAGCACCGGGAAGCCTACGAAATCTTCCAGCGCGCCCACTATGAATGGCAGACCATGCAGCGCCACCGTATGCAGGACGGCCTGCAACACCTTCTCCGGGCAATCGAACTGGACCCCTCTCTGATCGCTGCCCGCGTCGATCTGGTGAACCTCTGCGTGACCCAGGCCTTCTACGGCTATATGTCTCCGGCCGTTGCCGCTGAGCAGATACGCCATACTGCGGCATTGATCCCGGATGTCTCCCAGCGTCCCGAAGCCATTCTCCCCGCTCTCGGCTGGGTCAGCTTCCATGTGGACCACGATTTGCCTTCCGCTCTTCAGGCCTTTTCCCTCTCCGCGCATCTGCCCCACGATCCCTGGACCACCCTTTTGCGCGTGATGTTCGCTCTCAGCCGCCACCGCTTTGCCGAGGCCATCGAGTTGCTGCGCGCCGTCATCCAACTCGATCCCTTTTCGCCCTGGCTGCATGCCCGCCTGGCCTGGGCGCTCCACCTGGCCGGGCAAGCAGCCGAGAGCGTGGAGTGCATCCGCCACTCCCTTGCTCTCTTCCCCGACCATCAAGGCGCCAATCTCTACGGATCCATGATTCTCGCCTTCAACGGCGAGGCCGCGCGCGGAACCGGGCTTGCGCAGGACCTTGCCCAGCGCCTGCCTTACTTCGACCTGGCCACCGCCGTCCACGCCTATGCCCTCGCCTGCGAAGGCCGCGCGGACGAGGCCCGCGCCATCCTCGAACGTCTGGAATGGCTGAGCCGCGAACGCTTCGTCCTCAACTCGTTCACGCCGGCCGTCTATGTCACCCTCGGGGACCTCGATGCCGCACTCGCGGAACTGCGCACCGCCGAGCAATCCCGCTGCCCCTGGTTCTTCCAGATGCTCGCCGATCCGCGCCTGAAACCCCTCCACGCCCGCCCGGAATTCCAGCAGATGCGCGCCGTCCTTACCCGCATGGAGGCCGAGGCGGAACAGGACCTGCCCTTGGAAGACTGAACCGAAGCCAAATCCAAGCCGCCTTCACCGTTACCGGCTCGCTCGCCCTGCCCAAATAACCCTGCATACACCGCGGGCAGACTCCCTCGGAGTCTGCCGCGACGCAAAAACCCAGAATCAGTTTCCAGGGAATTCGTTCTTCGGCGGCTCCTCCCGTTTTCGGCCCAGCCCAAGCAGCCGAATCTGCCCCACAACCGCGCAAAGCACCGCCCAGATCAGCAGCAAAGCCCCTAGCACTGTCAGCGCGAACCCGCCCAGGGCGCCTGGTCCGGTAGTCGTGGTACAGAGATTGAAAGACGCCCCCGAAACCGGAATAGCGGCGTTCAAGCCCACAGTCCCGTGGCAATATCCAAAAATCAATCCCAGCCCTGCTGCCAGCAACAGCACAGACACGATCAGGGGGCGGTCAGGTTTCATTCGCGTCACCTCACTGTTTTCGTTCAAGGGCCATATTCTACCTCGAACAGCACGAATCCTCAATCTGCCAACCGTCGCCGGTCTCAGCCAACCCCCCCCCCCCGGTGACTCACATCACAGGGTCCCCCTCCTAAATTGCTGAATAATCAAGAAGGATGGCTATGAATTCGCCCCTATCCGGGGCAGCACAAGTTCTTGTGTCCAGTCTCCCCAACCGCGCGCGAAGGCAAATTGCTCATAGCCTCGATCGAATCGGAGTCATACTTTCATGTACAGAATCGTGGAAGCCCGCAACGTCGGCCTCAATATCAAGCAGTTTGTGGTTGAGGCGCCGCGCATTGCGCGCAAGCAGAAGCCGGGGCAGTTCCTCATTCTCCGCCTGCATGAGAAGGGCGAGCGCATTCCGCTCACCATCAAGTCGTCTGACCCGGAGGCCGGCACGGTCACCATCGTGGTGCAGGCCATCGGCAAGACCACCTCGCTGCTCAATTGTCTTGAGGCGGGCGACTCCATTCTGGACATCGTGGGCCCGCTCGGCCGGCCCTCGGAGATTGAAAACTACGGCACGGCTGTGATTCTTGCCGGCAGCGTGGGCACGGCCATGGCGCTACCCACGGCCAACGCCCTCAAGCAGACCGGCAATCATGTGATCTTCATTGAAGGGGCGCGCAGTCTCGATATGGTGGTCTTTGAAGACGAGGTCCGCATGGCCAGCAGCGAGATCTACATCATGACCGACGACGGCAGCTACGGCGAGCAAGGCCTGGTCACCAAAAAGCTCAACGATCTGCTCGCCGCCGGCCGCAAGATCGACTTTGTCCTCGCCGTCGGCCCCGTCCCCATGATGCGCGCCGTCGCCCGCATCACCGCGCCGCTGGGCATCAAGACCATAGTCAGCCTCAACTCCATCATGGTGGACGGCACGGGCATGTGCGGCGGCTGCCGTGTGCTTCTGGGCAACACAAGCAAGTTCGCCTGCGTGGACGGGCCGGAGTTCGACGCCTCGCTGGTCAATTTTGAGGTCCTCATGCAGCGCAACGCCATGTACCGCGACCATGAGTGCCAGTCCCTCAAGCGTTTCGAAGAAAACAAGGAAGAGGAAGTGGCCCAGCTACGCGCGGAGTTGGCTACGGAGGAAGCGCATCATGGCTGAGAAGAATGCTCTTCCCCGCTCTGCAATGAATATTCTTCCCCTCAAGGAACGGATGAAGATTCTGCGCGCGCACATGCCTGAGCTCGACCCTCTGGTCCGCAGCCGCAACTTTGAAGAAGTCAATCTGGGCCTGCAAGCGGCCGACGCCCTCACCGAGGCCACGCGCTGCATCGCATGCGCCAAGCCCGCCTGCGTCATCGACTGCCCGGTGGGCGTAAAGATCAAGGAAGTAGTGGCCCTCATCTATTCCGGCGACTATCTTGCCGCGGCGGCCAAAATGCGCGAGGACAACGTTCTGCCCGCCATCACCGGCCGCGTCTGCCCGCAGGAGAACCAGTGCGAGGGCGGATGCGTGCTGGGCAAGAAGGGCGCGCCCGTCGCCATTGGCAACCTGGAGCGGTTTGTCGCCGACTTCGAGCGCGAGAGCGGCCAGCTTGGACTGCCCGCCAACGCGCCCTCCACGGGCAAGAGCGTGGCCATTGTCGGCAGCGGTCCGGCCGGCCTCTCGGCCGCGGGAGACCTGGTCCAGAAGGGCCATCGCGTCCGCGTTTTTGAAGCCCTGCACGAGCTCGGCGGCGTGCTCGTCTATGGCATTCCGGAGTTCCGCCTGCCCAAGGCAATTGTGAAAGAAGAAGTGGACAACCTGCGCCGCATGGGCGTCGAGTTCGAGACCAACGTCGTCGTCGGCAAGAGCGTAACCATCGATGAGTTGATGCGCGACGAACACTACGACGCGGTCTTCGTGGCTACCGGCGCGGGACTGCCGGTCTTTCTCGGCGTGCCCGGCGAACACTTCAACGGCGTCTACTCGGCCAATGAATTCCTCACCCGCGTGAATCTCATGCGCGCCTACCAGGTTTCTGCATACGATCAGCCGGTCTATGACTGCCGCGATCGCGATGTGATTGTGGTGGGCGGCGGCAACACCGCCGTGGACGCGGTGCGCACCGCCAGGCGGCTGGGCGCGCGGACAGCTACTCTCGTTTATCGCCGCTCCGAGGCCGAGATGCCGGCCCGCGCCGAAGAGGTCAAGCACGCCCGCCAGGAGGGGATCGAGTTCCGCATGTTGACCAACCCCATCGAGTTCCTCGGCGACGAAAAGGGCTGGCTCACCGGGGCGCGCTGCGTGCGCATGGAGCTGGGTGAGCCCGACGCCGACGGCCGTCGCCGCCCGGTCGAGATCAAGGGCTCCGAGTACGTTCTGCCCGCGAATGTAGCCATCATCGGCGTCGGCACCACCGCCAATCCCCTCATCCAGAGCACCACGCCAGATCTCGCGACGAATAAATACAACTACATCGTCGCCGATTCCGACACCATGCGCACCTCCAAGCGCGGCGTCTTTGCCGGCGGCGACATCGTCACCGGCGGCGCCACGGTAATCCTCGCCATGGGCGCAGGTCGCAAGGCCGCCGCGTCTATTCATGGGTACCTGACTACGGGGGAGTGGTAGAAGAAAGCCTGTTCAGCAGGCGATTGCCCGGATGTGTCCTTCGCGCGCATAATCCAGCAGCTTCCGGTCTCTTGTAACGACGACGCAGCCCAGAACGCGAGCGGTGGCCGCGAGGATGCGATCTGCCGGATCGGCGGGGGGCAGGCCGGGCAGCGCAGTGGAGGCAAGGAGAATCTTCGGCGATAGTTCGGCCAGCCGCACGCTAGGCATCGCCAGCAGTCTCTCGAACCACACTTCGGGAGAGAGCGTAAGGTGCAGGCGTTGTTTGGCGATCAGCGTGCCAATCTCCCAGGCAGTAAAGGGCGAAACGTAGACGCCAACATGGGCCGTGCTGGCGCTGAGGATGGCCTTGCGGCTCTCGGGCGAGATCGGTTCGCCGCCCATGAGCCAGATCGCGGCGCAGGTGTCTAGAAGGATAGAGGCAGGCAGTATGGAATCGGCCACTTACTGCTCCGCCTCCCAAATCTCCCCGGTGCTCTCGGTCAGATCGACGCCCGGAGCAACCGTGACCGTTCCCCGCATTGCGCCCCAAAGATCAAAGGCCTCGTCGGCATCGCCGCCCAAGGGAACGACAGCCGCGATGGGGCGATTGTGCTTGAGCAGGACGATGCGATCGGTCTTTCCCTGCGCCACGTCGTCGATCAGTCCCAGGCACTTCGCCTTGAAGGCAGTGACGTTAATGGTGGATTCGTTTGTTGCGGCAGTGGGCATGATCGCCTCCAATATGGACTATTATAAATGGACCATAATCAGAATGCAAGGGATGAGAGGAAGGGGTTGTGCTCGATATGCGAATCAATTACACGAATCTCGTGTACACTGTTTTCGTATGAAGAACATCACCTTAAGCGCCGACGAGGACCTGATTGAGCGGGCGCGTTCTATTGCGCGCGGGCAGCGCAGAACACTGAACGAGGCCTTCCGTGAATGGCTGGCGCAATTTGCTCAGAGCGCGGGAGACGCCCAGGGCTTCGATGCGCTGATGAAACACCTGCAACACGTCGATGCAGGCCGGCACTTCAGCAGGGACGAATTGAATGAGCGATAGATTCTTTCTGGATACGAATATCTTCGTCTATTCGTTCGATCAAAGCTCCGCTGCAAAATCTCAGAAATCCGCGCAACTCATCCGCGAGGCCCTGACGACGCAGAAGGGCGTCATCAGCTATCAGGTCGTGCAGGAATTCTTCAATGTGGCCCTGAGACGGTTCTCCCAACCGATGCATGCGGCGGACGCCGAACAATATTTGAGCACGGTTTTCCGCCCGTTGCTCGTCGTGCATTCGTCCCAGGCGCTGTATGCCGAGGCATTGCATCTCCACGCCCAAAGCGGGCTTTCATGGTACGACGCCTTGATCGTTTCAGCCGCGATCCAGGCACGGTGCGATCTGCTTTTTACCGAGGATCTCCAGCACGGTCAGCGCTTCGGAACTCTCCAGGTCAGGAATCCCTTTCTCTGATTTCTCAAACCCGCAAAAACGAAATAGCCGGGGAAGCCGATTAAAGGCGGACCGAAGTTGCGAAATACGGCTGTTCCCTGTTCCCTCGTTCCCTTGTTCCCTGCCTCAAAAAAATGGGCGGCAAGGGTCACCCCCTGCCGCCGCCCGTCCCTGGGTTGTCTTGAAGTTATTGCAATGGTGCTAAACCTTTACTGCAAGAGCTTGGTCACTTCCTGCTGCACGCTGTTGGCCTGCGCCAGCGCGGAGATGCCGGTCTGGCTCAGAATCTCGTACTTCGACATATTCGACGTCGCCGATGCGTAGTCGGTGGCTTGCACCGCGTTCTGCGCCGAAATCACATTCTCCTGCTGCGTGCTCATCACCTGGCTCACCGAGTTCAGCGTGTTGATCTGCGCCCCGATGTAGCCGTCCTGCGCCGCCACGTAGGTGATCGCCGAATTCAGCACCGCCTCCGCATTCTGCGCATTGCCCTGCGTGCTCAGATTAGTCGTCGAAAGATCGGCGGTCTGGTCGCCGCCATTCGCCGTCACGTAGCTGATGGTTGTGATTGCGGCGGTGGAATTGAAATCCGATGTGGGTCCACCCGTGGTAGTGTCGAGGACGTTCGCGGGCAAACCCGCGATGGCCACGTTCGCATTGGTATTCGAGAGCAGGATGCCCATGTCGCCGCCGGCCACGCCGATATCGCCTACCGCAGCCGCGGTGGTAAAGCTGGCCGTCACGCCCGGTATCCCATCCTTGTTGATCTCTGTGATCAGGCCGCTCACCGTGGTTGCCGTCGTGGTCAACGTGCTCGTGGTGCCGTCGGGGTTGGTGATGGTGAACGTGATGCCCGTGCCGCCCAGCGTATCGCTCTGCGCCGCCGCCTTGCTCAACACCGGCCCGGCCGCATCCAGCGAAAGATCCACGAACAGCCCCGCGCTGCTCTGTTGCACTGAGCCGCCCGAGTCGCCCACCATGGACGAACTCAGCTTGGCGAAAAACAGGCTGTCGATCGACGAACCCGCCGCCGATGAATCGCCGGTGTAGATCGCGGTTCCTGCCTGATTGCCGGTGAAAACCTGGTTCTGGTTGTAGGTGGTCGTCGTTCCGATGTTGTTGATCTCCGACAAGATCGACTGGTATTCCTGGTTGGCGGCAGCGTCTTGAGAACTGTTAAGGGTGCCGTTCGAGGCTTCGGTAGCCAGCGTAACGGCGCGGTCAAGCAGGCTCGTCACTTGCGAAAGGGCGCCATCCGCCACCTGCAGCAGGCCCACTCCCTCCGTCGCGTTCGTCGTCGACTGCGCCAAGGCAGCCGAGTTGGCCGCAAGGCCATTCACCAGCGAGAGGCCCGCGGCGTCGTCCGCGCCGCTGTTGATCTTCGACCCCGACGACAACTGCTGCAGGACCGTCTGCAGGCTGCTGTTCGTGTTGTTCAGGTTGTTCTCTGCGTAGATCGCTGACAGATTGTTCAAAACACCGAGGGCCATGGGGACTGCTCCTTCTTGGATGCCTTGATTCGCGCCCTTGCCCGCCGGTGCTTCCTTCCGTCCGCCAGGCCCTCCGCAACTTCCGGTTGGGCTCCTTGCATCCACCCCCTTCATCGGTACTGGCGAAAATAACTTTAGTCATATTTTTTCGAATCGTCCCCGCACACCGCTGTCGCACTCCGATTCACCCTGTCCCGGTTCCGTTCAATGGCTGTCCCAATGCGCTTCACTCGCTGTCCCAATGCGCTCCACCGGATTGTCTCGCTTCGCGACAGGGGCCGGGGTGTTCCGCGCCCTTGAGAGTCCTCCGCACCCGCGTTCCGCGCTGCCGCGCGGCCCTTTTTCCGCCCGTCTTTCGCGCACAAAAAACGGCGGCAAGAGGATCACCCCCTGCCGCCACCGGTGTTGACTACAACCGTATTTGCTCTCTGCGTGAAAGCCTTCGATTGAAATCCTCGTTACTGCTCGGCGCCCGCTCCAGGGGCCGCGCCTTGCGGAGCCGGCTGTTGCGGCTGCGGCGCCTGCCGGTGGTACTGTCCGCCCGGTCCCTGGCCGTCCCGTCCCTGGCCGCAGTGTTCCCAGCCGCGGCGCTCCTGCCCACGGTTGGCGCGGTAGGCCTGCACATGTTTCCACTGCTCCGGCGTCAGCTTGCCGCGAATCGCCAGCAAAAAGCGCGCATTCGCCTTCTCCAGCTCGGCTCTCGCCTGCGCCACCTTGTCGATCTGCGCCAGAATTTTGGCTTCGTTCGGCTGATCGTCGCCCATCAGCGGCTCCATCCCCAGCTCCGCCTTCTCCACGCTGGCTCGCAGGTCGATCAACTTCTCCCGGTGCTCCAGCAGAATGCCGTCAAACGCCTTCCGCTGCTCATCGGTCAGCTTCAACCGCTCCACGATCTTCGGATTGTTCCACCAGCGCCCATGGCCGCCCTCGGGCCCGAACGCCTTCTCCATCGGAGGCCGATGCTCCCCAAACCCCGGTTCATCTCCCCGGCCGCCGCCGCCCGGCCCCTGCGCCAGCGCCGTGCCCGCCAGCAAAACTCCCGCAATCGCCAATCCCAACCGCACCGCAATGCTTCCCTTCATCGTGTTCTCCTCCCCCTCTTTGCGAAGGGTTTGCTCCTGTTTCGTGAATTCGCTCGTACACGCTATGCCTACTTGGCCTCGTCCTCAGCCATCAGTCGTGCCAGCGGCTCCATGGCGCTCGGCACTTCCCGCGATACGTCGCTGTCCACCTTGGCCAGCAAATCCTCTTCTTCTACCCGAGCCCGCTCTGCGGCAACCAGCCGCTCACTCTCGGCCGCGCGCGCCGCCGCCATCCTCGCCAACTCCTGCCGGTGATGGCGCTCGTAGACCGCACCCCCGGCGCCCCCAGCCACCAACACGCACCCCAGCGCCCATCCCGCCGCCAGCCGCCAACTCCTCTGCCGCACCGTCTTCACCGCCGTCCGGGGCCGGCTATACTCCGCCTCGCTCCACGCCAGTATGCTCGCGCGGAAATTCTTCAGCGCCTCGCCCAGTTCCGGGGTCCCCGGCGACAGGTTTTCGTCGATGGGGTGGAGCTCCGGGGCCATCGCATCGCCGCCCATTTCTGTCCGCTCGGCCAATCTGTTCGGCTCCTCTCCGAATTGATCCCTCAAACTCATCGTCTTCCCCCCAGTTCCGCGCGCACTCGCGCAACCGCCCGCGAAAGGTGCGACTTCACCGTGCCCTCGCTCAACCCCGTGGCCCGCGCAATCTCGCTCAACTCCATCTCCTCCACGTAGCGCAGCAGAAACACCGTCCGCTGCCGCTCGCTCAACCCTTCCACCGCCTTCCACACCTGCCCCACCCGCTCCCGCGCCAGCAATTGTTGCTCCACCGATCGCTCGCCGCTCGGCAGCCATTCGCTGGCTTCGTCCAGGTCCACCGCGTTCGTCCGCGCGCGCCGCCAGAACTGCATCCGGCGATTCCGCCAGTGGTCCTTCTGCAGGTTGATCGCGATCCGCATCAGCCACGTCATCGCGCTCGACTCGCCCCTGAAGCTGCCCCAGTTCAGGTGCGCCTTCAGGAGACACTCCTGCGTCAGCGTCTCCGCCAGGTCCGCGTCGCGCGTCAGCGCCAGCAGAAACCGGAAGATCTGCGGCCGGTGGCTCTCCACCACGCGCGAGAACTCCTCCGTGGCAGTCTCCAATTCTCGCGCGGCAATCTCTTCCGCCGTGGCCATGGTCATCGCTTCCAATGCTGTGCCGGCCGCCATCACTCAGGTAGACGCCCGCACCGCAAGCAAGTTTACAGCCCCAGGCACATTTCTTCTATAAGCTGTCATCCTGAGTAGTGGGTCAGTTTGAAGGGTACGGGCTTCAGTGGTGAAGGGTACGGGCTTCAGCCCGTACATTAACGCCATGAAATTAACCGGGCTTTAGCCCCTGAGGGACGGCTTTCTTTCAAACTGACCCACTACCTCATCCTGAGCGAAGTCGAAGGGGAACCTGCGGTTGCTTTTCGTCGCTTTGAAAGGGCGCGGCCGTCCGCCGCGGCGGACTCTGGGTGCCGCGCCATCAAGCAGTGGTGAAGGGTACGGGCTCAGTGGTGAAGGGTACGGGCTCAGTGGTGAAGGGTACGGGCTCAGTGGTGAAGGGTACGGGCTCAGTGGTGAAGGGTACGGGCTCAGTGGTGAAGGGTACGGGCTTCAGCCCGTACATTAACCGCCACCTCTGGGCGGGCTTGAGCCCCGGAGGGAGAGCCAGGGCCTCAACCCCGGCATAATCCGTGCCGGAAGAGGCCAATCTGATCGAGAGATGTACTCTAATGACAAATGACGGATCGTGTCAGTCGCACGGCGCGTTCGGCAATGATGGCTGCCGTACGCGGTAAGAACACGGAGCCTGAAAAAATGGTCCGGTCGATCCTGTTTCGTGCAGGATACCGATTCCGCCTTCACCGTCGCGACCTGCCTGGGTGCCCCGATATAGTGTTGCCCCGTTACCGAACTGTGGTGTTTGTGCATGGCTGCTTTTGGCATGGTCACGATTGCCGGCGCGGCAAATTGCCAACGACAAACACAGATTTCTGGCGCTCCAAGATAAATGGAAATGCGACGCGCGATGCAGCAAATGCTGCCCGTCTGATGGATGCCGGTTGGAGCGTATTTGTTGTATGGACCTGCCGGATCAAATCCGACACTGCATTACTACTAGAACGCCTCCGGGGGACCGTTAGGGCTAACGAGGCCGAGACAGCTTAACGGAATGCGAAAGATATTCTGCATAGAAGGCCGCAAGTTTTGGCGGCACGGCGTTCCCAACCATTCGCGCCACCGGCCCGACCAAGTTCCGCGGATGGAAAACATAATCCTCCGGAAAGGACTGAAGAATCGCAGCCTCTCTCAAGGAAATCCCGCGAACCTGATTGACGTCGAAGTGACCGAAGCGACCGTTTGAAATGCTGTGACATTTGGTTGTGATTGTGGGAGATGGCCTGTCCGGGTCCATTCGCGTATACACGTCGGTAAAGCACCGCTGTTGGAGTTTCGCGTTTACGCGCTGGTGGCACCCAAGAGATAGGTCGCCGAATTTTGTCATTGTCATGTATAGATTCGACTGCCCTGGCTCAGCACAAGAAATTCGTTTTAGGTTAAGATCGCTCAACGCCCTCGTGCAGTGATTGGGAATCTTAGGATGCTGTTCTCCTGCGGCCAACGGCGGAAGGTGGCCGATAGCCTGCCGGACCGTGAGCATAACGGCATTGGGGTCGCTCTCTGGCACGAGAATATGGCTGCCCATCAATTCCGTCAGTCGCTCGGGCAAAACCCTATCCTTTCGTGCGGCAAGCAGTATTGAGCGCTTCCGATATTGGGGAATCCCGAAGCGGGAAGTACAAACGACCTTTGTCCCGGTGGCATATCCAAGCGATTCAAGAGTTGATTGGAAATTGCTCCAGACTCCACCGTATTTCTCGTTATTTATCCCGGAAACATTCTCCGACACAATGAGTTCCGGCATAAACCATGCAACAAACCGGCAAGCCTCAAGTAGCAGATCTCGATCTCGTTCTCTACCTGCTTTCCGCTTCTCGCTTAGCTCCTTACGAGAAAGGAGGGTGAACGGCTGGCAAGGAGCGCAAATTGCAAAGAGCAAAGGCACACGGGGTGCCATTTTCTTGTATTGCCGCAGCAGCCCAGCGACATCTTCATACAGGTCGTTCTGTTCACCGCTTGGATACTTTTTCGTCGCCGGGAAAATATCCCGCTTCAGAAAACGAACGGGTTGCCCATCCAATGTATTGTTGCGGTTATTCTCGCAATAGGTTTTCTCGCACCTATCGTCCTTGTCGATCCCCGCGATAACGTGACCGCCAGCATCAATCAGCCCGCGAGTTGTTCCGCCAGCCCCGCAAAAGAAATCAAACGCAAGGAACGATGGCGCTTTGTGAATTCCTCGCCGTATCTTCATGCGGCCCCGCTCTCGCGGGCTTCGTTGCCCTCATTGAATCCGCGCAGCCGGTCAATATCGGCAGGATAAAAGCGTCGCCATCCTCTGCGATCCTTCTCGACATCCTCCACTACGCCGGTCCAAATCCAGCGAAGAAGCGTAGATTTCGATACGCCGATCTGCTTCGCTGCCAGAGCGGTCGAAATGTGTGCCGAGGTGGAATTCACGAGAATAAGCCTCTGCCTGACTATAGGCAAGTATACTCACCCAGTCCTGTTTTGCAATGAAAATCTGCTTGGGCACAGACTTTCAGATATTGGCCCAATGTATTTGCAATACTGCCGCAAAATAGCGTATAGGAAGAACATGAAAGAAAAGGACTTGTGTCTCGGTTTGCTGGCCTCCGAATCGGAAGCGGTAGTGCAAAAAATCATCGACTCACTACCGGAAATGAGAAGCTCCAAGAACTGGCGCCCCCTCGACAATAGAGAGACGAATTTCAATATCACATCCAACCAGGCCTCAGACGGCGGTAAAGCGCTCACCGAACTGATGACCAACATGGTTGACGCCATATTGATGAAGCACGCATTTCTCAAAGGGATTGACCCAAAGGGCAAGAATGCACCGACGACAATGCATAAGGCCGTGGATCTGTTGATTAAACCCCTACGCGGCGGAAAACTAACCAGCCTTGACCCAAACGATCCATGGATCCGCGATTTTGCTCAAGACAATCTCGTCATCGGCGTCACCGGAGCGAAAAGCAAGAAGGTCGGCTTGCCTTGCTACACATTTGTCGATAACGGCGAGGGCCAAAGTCCGGAGAAATTTGAAAGTACCTTCCTCTCGCTTAGCACCGGCAATAAGAAAGACATCCCGTTTGTACAGGGAAAATACAACATGGGGTCGTCCGGTGTGTTGGGCTATTGCGGATTGAAGTGGTTCAAGCTCATCGTTTCTCGCCGCTATGACGCCAAGGGCGATTGGGGCTTTACACTGATGCGGAAGAGGCCTGGGAACAGCGACTCGATGCCTATCGCCGAGTATTTCGTCCTACCAGATGGAAGAATACCGACATTTCAGGAGAACAATCTATTTCCGTTCATGAAGTCGAATGGAAAGCGATACGACGGTGTCCACTTAAAGACCGGAACCATCATCAAGCTCTACGACTATCAGATCGGCTCAAGGTTCTCAAGCGGTTTTCGCGGATCGCGAGAGGCATTAAACGAGAACCTCGTTGAGACGATCCTTCCGTTTCGTATCTTGGATTTCCGCCAGAAGCCGGACCCAAAGCGCAAAGGTGAACGTGCCGAGGGCATCGATCCACGAGGATTTTGTGGCATGGAGTTTTTGCTCCTACGCTCCCACAGGGAGAACGATGACGACGTAGACGAGGACGAGGCGTTTGGCACTGGGCGAATTGCAGTCGGAACAGTAAAGAGCCAAGAGCTTGGAACAATTGAGATCTACGTCATTAAGCTAAAGCGAGAACTGCCCGGTTGGCTCGGGAATTCAAATAATCGCGTGTTTCATGCTGTTAATGGTCAGGTCCAATTCAAGCAGACGCGCGGTTACCTGTCTCAGTCTTGCGGATTTCCGGCGCTCAAAGACAGAGTCGTCGTAATCGTGAATGCAAGCAATCTCACCTTTGCGGCTCACAATGAGGTGTGGAAAGGGGACCGAGAACATGTACGTGACACGATTGTTGGGGAACGCTACAAGGATGCGGTGACATTACAAATCAAGAATTCGGATGCACTCAAGGAACTGCAAAATGAAGTCGCGAAAGAGGAAATGAACCAGGCAGCCAAAACGCAGCGAAATGAACTGTTCCAAAAGTTGGTTGACAGAGACCGAAATCTGGCTGCCCTTCTAACCAATCGTGACCCGGTTATCACTCTTCCATCCGTCAGCGGGACCGGGAGCGGCGGTGACACAGGTAAGGATGAATTTGAAGGTCGGTTTAGTCCAACCTTTCTCAGATTTGAGGGAAAAGCGAAAGAAAGAGGAGTTGACTGCCCTATTAACCGACGAAAGCCGATTGCAGCTCGTACAGATGCTGAGAACGGTTACCTCCAGCGTGCCGACGTTCAGGGGCGACTACTTATAGATTCAGCTTTTTATATGGGATTTACTGTAAGCGAGCAACTTAATAATGGACGTCTGACACTTTATCTTGATCCGAACCGGGAAGTTCTGTCGGTCGGGGAGGAGATTGTCCTTGAAGTAGGGCTGCAAGATGATGCCATGCCGCATCCGGTTACAGACAAGGTAACAATCCGGATTGTGGAGGAAGAGAAAGAGACGAAGCCGAAACCGCCCAAGCCGGGTCCCAAACCGGAACCTCCACCGAACGGGGGCGGAAGCAAAGAAGGAGAGGGCAAGTCTGGCCCCACACATGGATTGCCGCAATATCTTTTACTAACCACGGACGGTCGCGAAATATCCGGGAACAGCACTGAGCAATGGCCAGCCGACTTTACTGAAGTTGACGGTGGAATCATTCAAGACTTGGGTGAGGCGGGGATGCTTTATAAGATCAACTACGACAACGTATATCACTTGAAATACAGGCTTGGGACTCGGGGCGACATTGCAAAAGACGTAGTGACTGAAAAGTACATTCTTGGTATGCGCATATTACTGCTAGGCTACGAACACGCCTTGCGCTCCGTGCTTGAAATGCGAAAAGGGCAGTTGGAAGGTATGGCGGAGTTCCACGATGAGTTTCGCAGGATGGCAGCGCGCGGTGCAGCGTCGACGGTGTTAGCGTTGGCTGAGAACCTCCCGAAGATTGTCGATAGTTCATCAATCGTCAGCCGGGATGTGGAGTAGCTTACCCCACAGGCGCAAAAGCCGGATGTCCTCAGCCGCGCGACCCCTGACCCCTGATCCCCGGCCCGGAAACCGAAGCCCGCCAAAGAACGGCAATATGTACACAAAATATGTACATATTGGGCCGCAAATGCGCGCAAAAAGGGGCCAAAAAGGGGTCAAAAACAACCAATTTTGCCTAGTTTTCGCGCTTTTGGTCCGCTTCCAGCCGGACCTTTTGCGTTTTCTGCCTACTTGTAGTGCGACTTTTTCGCATATTGCTCTTCAAACCTGCCGTTTGTGGGCTTGCAGACCGACAGATGTGTGGGCTTGCAGGCCGACATTTTCCCTGACCCCTGATCCCTGATCCCTGTTCCCTGTTCCCTTGCTCCCTGTACACTGTTCTTGCCATGCTCCTCACCTCTCTCCGCGAAGAAGTCCTCCACGCCAACCGCGAAATTGCCCGCCGCGGCCTGGCTCCGTACACCTATGGCAACGCCAGCGGCATTTGCCGCTCCGGCCCCGAGCCGCTCATCGTCATCAAGCCCAGCGGCGCGGACTACGCCACGCTCACCGCCGCCGATCTGGTCGTCACCAACCTCGACGGCAAAATCGTCGAAGGCTCCCTGCGCCCCTCAAGTGACCTGGATACACACACTTGCCTCTACCGCGAGTTCCCCCAAATCGGCGGCGTCGTCCACACCCACTCCGAGTTTGCAACCTCCTGGGCGCAGGCCGGCCGCCCCATTCCCTGCCTCGGCACCACCCACGCCGACTACTTCCATGGCCCGGTTCCGGTCACCGAACTCCTCACCGCCGAGGAGGTGGCCGAAGCCTACGAGCGCTCGACCGGCGAGGTCATCGTCCGCCGATTCCGCTCCGGCGGCCTCGACCCGGTCGCCGTCCCCGGCGTCCTGGTCGCCGGTCACGCCCCGTTCGCCTGGGGCAAAACCCCCGCCCAGGCCGTCGAACACGCCGATCTCCTCGAGTACATTGCGCGTCTCGCCTACCGCAGCGTCCTCCTCGGAGCATCCGATGCCGGGATACCGGTGTACGTTTCCGAACATCACTACCAGCGCAAGCATGGCCCCAAAGCCACCTATGGCCAGCTCTGACGGCTCTGATTCCACCCCTTCCGCGGCGCCGGATCCGCGAAAATCACCGCTGGAAACGGTCGATCTCTCGCCGGACTGCGCAATAACCCGCCTCCCCTCAAAGAGCTACCTATTTCCATAGACCGATCCCTTTCAGCGTATACTGCCTATTATTTCCTGCATTGTTTCCAGACATTCTGGAAACTCCGGTTGACATTTCACGGAACCTTGCGTCTCTATCTCGCGTATTCTCAATCGATTGCCGATCGTTATTGTGGTAACCCGCGCATTTTCCCAACATGGCAACCGACGTGCAACAATTGAGTGGTGAGCAGCAGATTCAGATGATGTAAGAGTGTCCTCCCATGGAAACGAGTCTCTTCAACCGCTTGCAGGCGACCCTGCTGGGCGTAGCCACGCTCAGCCTGTTTGTGCTTGCGGTCTTCAATCTTCGCCAGGAGAGCCATTTCCAGCAACCCGACGACGGGGTCTGGTGGCGCGAGGCGGCGGGCGGGCTGGTAGCGGAAAAAGTGCTGCCGGACATGCCCGGCCAGCGCGCCGGCATTCAGGCGCATGACCTGCTCACCGGAGTCAAGGTGCTGCCGGTCAGTCCTGGCCGGCGCGCCGGCGTCCAGACGCATGACATTCTCACCGGAGACAAAGTGCAGCCGGAAAGTCCTCGCCAGCGCGAAGGCATTCAGGCGCCTGACCTGCCTAGCGAAGTAAACTACACTCCCACCGCGCAGTTGGCCGATCTGGAGCGCGCTCTTTACCGCACCGGGGTCTACGGAGAGGCGTACTACGCGATCACCCGCGACGGTATTCCGCTGGACACGCCGGTCATGGTCTACCCCGAGCCATCGGATAGAGGCCTGGCGCAGGGGTTGCGCGTCATCGGGCTCATCTACCTGATCATCGGCTTCTATGTCCTGTTCCGCCGCTGGGGGGCTCCCCGCGCCACTCACTTTTACCTGTTCTGCCTGGTTTCGTTCGCGCTCTACGCGCTCAAGTACACCGGCAAGCTGGACCCGCTCGACCAGATCGTTTTCTGGTGCAATGTGCTGGCTGAATCGCTCCAGCCGGCGTTGTTTCTGCATTTTGCCCTCAGTTTCCCCGAGGAGCGGCTCAAGAAGCTCCGCCGCCGCTGGCTGTTGCCGATGGTCTACGCTCCGGGCGCCGCACTGCTCGGGCTCTGGCTGATCGCCATCACGCGCTGGCAGGCAACCGGACTTCTCAATCACCGCCTGAACCAGACCGCCACCGCCTACGACGCCACCTTCTACCTGCTCGCGGCCCTGCTCTTCCTGCGCAGTTACAGCCGGGCCGACAGCCCTCTGTTGCGCCAGCAGTTGAAGTGGGTAACCCGCGGGACACTGCTGGCGGTTCTGCCCTTCACGCTGTTTTACGCCATCCCCTACCTTCTCGACCTGCACCCGCCTCGGCTGCTCACCAATCTGGCCGGCCTCTCGCTGGTCTTTCTACCGCTCACCTTCAGTTGGGCCATCGTCCGCTACCGGCTGATGGACACCGACCTGATCTTCAAGCGCGGTGTGGCCTACACGCTGGCAACCGCCCTGCTGCTTGGCGCCTACTTCGGCATCATCGCGCTGATCGCCCTGGCGGTCCACACCCGCCTGCCGGACGCGGTGCGAGAGTGGGGCCTGGTGATCGCCATCCTGGCGACAGCCGCCATCTTCGACCCCCTCAAGCGCAGAATTCAGGGTTGGGTGGACAGGGCCTTCGACCGCCATCGCTACGACTACCGCAAGGCGTTGGTTGAATTCGGCCGCAGCCTGAGTTCGGAGACCGATCTCGATGCCCTGCTGGAATCCATCGTCGAGCGTCTGCCGCGCACGCTGCTCGTAGCCCGCGTGGCGGTTTTCCTGGCCCAGGATTCCGGTCGCCTGCGCCTCGCTGCCTCCCACGGCCTTCCCGCCTCCGCCACGGCAAGCGCCGCGCAGGACCGTCTCGCGCCCGGTTCCCTGGCTTTGGGCTTTCTCGACTTCGACAACGCCGCCGACCACTCCCACATCTTCCTCGAAAACGCCCAGCAGGCCCTCCATCTGCCCGAGGCCCAGCAGCGCACCGCCGCCCTGCTCGACCTCAATTACTACCTCCCCTGCCGGGTACAGGACGGATCGACAACCTATACCATCGCCGTCATCGGCCTCGGCCGCACCATCGGCGGCGACTTCCTCTCCAGCGAAGACGTCGAACTGCTCGAGTCCCTGGCCAGCTACATCGGCATCGCCCTCCAGAACGCCAGCCTCTATGCCCGCCTCGAAGCCAAGATCGGCGAATTCGAGCGCCTCAAGGAGTTCAACGAAAACATCGTCGAGTCCATCAACATCGGCATTCTCGCCCTCGGCCTCGACGACCGCATCGAGAGCTGGAACGCGCAGATGGAGGCCATGTACGCCCTCAGCCGCGCCGAGGCCATCGGACAGCCGCTCGCGAGCGTCTTCCCGCCCGAGTTCATCGAGGCCCTCGAAGGCTTCCGCAACGAGCAAGGCGTCCATCATCTTTACAAGTTCCCGCTGACCACCCGCGCCGGCGAGCAGCGTATCGCCAACATCGCCATCGCCCCCCTGCTCTCGCGGGACTTCGTCTCCGTCGGCCGCATTATCCTGGTCGACGACATCACCGAGCGCGTCTCGCTTGAAACTCAGCTCGCCCAGGCTGACAAGCTCACCTCCATCGGCCTGCTGGCGGCCGGCGTGGCTCATGAGATCAACACCCCCCTGGCCGTTATCTCTTCCTACGCGCAGATGCTCTCCAAACAACTGCGCGGCGATGCGCGCCTCGGCCCCGTGCTCGAAAAGATCACCCAGCAGAGCTTCCGCGCCGCCGAGATCGCCAACGGCCTGCTCAACTTTTCCCGTACTTCGACCACCGAATTCCGCGAAACCAACCTCAACCAGGTCATCCGCGACACGCTCTCCCTGCTCGAACACCAGTTCAAGACCGCGCAGATCGTCGTCGATCTCGACCTGGCCGGGGAGCTGCCCCCCATTTACGGCAACCCCGGCAAGCTGCAGCAGGTCTTTCTCAACCTCCTGTTGAACGCCAAGGAAGCCATGCCCGGCGGAGGCCGCCTGCGCGTAGCCACACTGGTCAACGGGCACGTCGAGGCGCTGGTCACCGACTCCGGCTCTGGCATTGCCCCCGAGCACCTCAAGCGCATCTACGATCCGTTCTTCACCACCAAAACCATGCCCAAGCCTGGCGATAGGCGCGGCACCGGTCTCGGCCTCTCCGTCTCCTACGGCATCATCCAGGAGCACGCCGGCAAGATTTATGTCGAGAGCGCCGTCGGCGCCGGCACAACCTTTCATCTCGAGTTTCCCCTGTTGAGGAATTCAGTACATGCCTGAGGTCGACTTGCCCTTGAATCTGCCCGCCTCCGCGTCTGCCGCAACCGGTAACTTCACCGGCGCCGGCATCTCCGCCAGTATCTTGGTGATCGACGACGAGGCCTCCATCCGCGAGTCGCTCGAAGTGCTGCTCACGCTCGAAGGGTACTCAGTAAGAATGGCCGCCGATGGTGAAGAAGGGCTCCGCATCCTGGAACTCGAAAACTTCGACCTGGTGCTGCTGGACCTGGCCCTGCCCGGCCAGAGCGGCCTCGAACTGCTCCCCCAGATCAAAGATCGCCAGCCGGAGTTGCCGGTCATCATGATCACCGCCTACGGCACCGTAGACAACGTGGTCGAGGCCGTCCGCGCCGGCGCGGAAAACTTTGTCCAGAAGCCTTGGGACAACGAGAAACTGCTGGCCGACATCCGCTCCGCCGTCGCCCGCCATCGCGCCGAAGAAGAAAACCTGCAGCTCAAGCGCACCCTCAAGCAGCGCTACAACTTCGTCAACATCGTCGGCAAAAGCGAGATCATGCTCAAGGTCTTCGACCTGGTGGCCCAGGTCGCCCCCAGCCGCTCCACGATCCTCATCCAGGGCGAGAGCGGCACCGGCAAGGAACTCATCGCCAAGGCCATCCACGCCAACTCGCCCCGCCGCGACAAGCCTTTTGTCCCCGTCAATACCGGCGCCATGCCCTCTGAGCTGCTCGAGTCCACGCTCTTCGGCCACGTCAAGGGCGCATTCACCTCCGCCATCGCCTCAAAGAAAGGCCTCTTCGAAGTCGCCAACGGCGGCACGCTCTTCCTCGACGAAATCGTCACCATGGGCATGGACACCCAGGCAAAAATCCTCCGCGTCCTCCAGGACCGCCGCTTCATGCACCTCGGCGGCATTCAGGAGATTCAGGTCGACGTGCGCATCATCGCCGCCACCAACATCGATCTGCGCAAGGAAGTCCGCGACGGACGCTTCCGCGAGGACCTCTTCTACCGCCTCAACGTCATCACCGTGGAGCTGCCGCCCCTGCGCGCCCGCCGCGAAGACATTCCCCTGCTCGCGCAGCACTTCCTGGACTTCTATGCCAAGGAGAACGGCCTCGCCCCGCGCAAGCTCTCCGCCGACGCCCTGCGCGCCCTAATCGATTACGAGTGGCCCGGCAATGTGCGCGAGCTCGAGAACTGCATCGAGCGCGGCGTCGTGCTCTCCAGCGGCCCCGTCATCGGCTCCGAATTGCTCCCCGGCCACATCACCGGCCGCAGCTTCCAGGACGCCCTGCTCGAACACAACCCCAACGCCTCGCTCTTTGACATCCTCGAAGACATCGAGCGCCGCATCATCATCGAGAAGCTCGAGCGCTGCAACTGGAACCAGACCGACGCCGCCGAGCAGTTCCACATCCCCCTCTCCACCCTCAACCAGAAGATCAAGCGCCTCAGCATCGAGATTCACAAGAAGGGCCGAGAGTAGAAAAACACCTAGAAGTTAGCTGCTTCCACCCACCTCTCCAGAAACCCCTTCAACTCCCCCGGCGGCCGCAGCCAAACATCCACCGCCGTCTCGCGCCACTCTCGCCGTACCAGCACACTCAACCCGCGCCGCCCGACCCGATTCACCGCGCGAAACGCCGCCTCGTCGCTCAAATCGTCGCCCAGAAAAGCAACCGGCCCGCCAGCCCCAGCCTCCGCAAGAATCGCCTCCACCGCCCCGCCCTTGTTCCGCCCTACGCGCAACTCCAGACCGGCATCGAACTCCAGCAGCGCCAGCCCCTCCATCCGCGCCAGCGGCTCAAACAGCGCCCGCGTCCGCCGCTCGATCAGCTTTGCCTTCCGCGCCGAAGCCCCGCGCCAGTGCATCACCACCCCATTGGCCTTGTCCTCGAAGAGTCCGCCCAGGCTGTCGCGCCTCAGATGTTCGCGCAGCTCTTCGAGCTTCTCCTGGGTCGCGGCCGGAGCCTTCTCCAGCTCCCGCCGCCCATCCGGGTAGAGCCGCTCGGCCCCATGCAGTCCCCACACCTCCAGCGGCGGGTCGAGGGTGAGCATCGGCGCAATCTCCCCGGCGGGCCGTCCGGTAATCACCGCCATCCTGGTCTTCAATCCTGTCCTGCCCTGCCTCTGAATCCGCGCCAGCAGCTCCCGCACCCCCGCCCAGGGCCGCGCCTGGAACCGATCCACGCGGAACGGCGCCAGCGTCCCGTCGTAATCCAGCAGCAGGAGCGGGCGTCCACCCCCGGCGAAGGTTTGAAAGAACTTGTCCAGCTTATCTGCCGCCTCAGGGGTCACCATGGCTCGCTTTCCTTACGGCATTACCAGGGATACTGCGTCCTGTTCAATTCCGTATAGGGTCGCCGCTCCCTGGTGGTCGCGTCGGCTTGAGTGCAGTGGTTTCGGGGTACATCATCCCTGGTAATGCTATAGCCAGTTTACGATGCCCCCACCCTCGGCCGGCCTTGCGCGCCGCTCGCCTCCGCCTCATGCGCTATCCTGTCGAGGAGAGCGGCGCAAGCTCCTGAACCCGGAGTCAGGCAAACCTCATGGCGATAGACAGAATCGAAAAAACCGCCAAGAATCTCGTGCTCACCGTGCAGGACTACTCCCTGTTCGCGTATCGCGCTTTCCTCAACCTCTGGCGCCCCCCCATCTACTGGCCCGAGTTCCTCGTTCAGGCAGACATCATCGGCTTCGGTTCCTTGTCCATCGTTGTGCTCTCCGGGCTCTCCACCGGCGGTGTGCTGGCGCTGCAATCCGCGGCCACGCTCTCGGCCTTCGGCGCCACCGCCGTCACCGGCCAGTTTGTGAGCCTCACCATGATCCGCGAACTGGGCCCGGTGCTCACCGGAGTCATGGTCTCCGGCCGCAACGCCAGCTCCATGGCCAGCGAACTCGGGTCAATGGTTGTGACGGAGCAGATCGACGCCATGCGCGCCCTGGGCGTGGACCCCATGCGCAAGCTGGTCACCCCGCGCATCTTCTCCTCGATTGTCATGCTCTTCTTTCTCACCATCGTGGCCGACGCCTGCGGCATCCTCGGCGGCGCCGCCGTCACCGTCTTCATGAACCACCAGAACGGCACCCAGTACTTGGACATGGCTTGGGAGCACCTCCGCTATCCCGACATCGTCCAGGGACTGGTCAAGCCGCTCTTCTTCGGCTATATCCTCAGCTCCATCGGCTGCTTCTACGGCATGAGAACCTCTGGCGGCACCGAGGGCGTGGGCCGCTCCACCATTCAGGCCGTCGTCACCGCTTCGGTGCTCATCATCTTCGTCGATTTCCTCCTTACCCAGGTGCTGCTCTCTCTCTTCCGATGAATACGTCCTCCATTTCCCAGCCGCAAGGCCCGGCTCCGGCCGCGGATGACGGCCCGGTCGTCGCCTTTCGCAACGTCTCCATCGCCTTCGACGGCCCGCCTGTGCTTCAGGACGTCAGCTTCTCCGTTGCGCCGGGAGAAACCCGCATCCTGCTCGGCCCCGCCGGGGTGGGCAAGAGCGTCCTGCTCAAGCTCACCAACGGCCTGCTCCGCCCCGACCGGGGCAGCATCCAACTCTTCGGCGAAGAAATCTCCCACATGCCTGAGGAAATGCTCTTCCCGCTGCGTACCCGCGCCGGCATGGTCTTCCAGGAGGGCGCGCTCTTCGATTCGCTCACCGTCCGCGACAACGTGGCCTACCAACTGATCCAGGAGCGGGTTCCAGACGGCGAAATCGACAGCCGCGTCCGCGATGCTCTGCGCTTTGTCGAGTTAGAGGAGACCTTCGGCCTGTATCCGGCCAGCCTTTCCGGCGGCATGCGCCGCCGCGTGGCCATCGCCCGCGCCCTTATCCGCCAGCCCGAACTGCTGCTCTACGACTCGCCCACCGGCGGCCTCGACCCCGTCACCTCGACCACCATCATCGAGCTGATCGTCAAGGAGCGCGACGTCTACCACACCCCCTCGCTGATGGTCACCTATCGCCTCCAGGACGCCTTCATCATGTGCACCCATCGCTTCGACCCGGAACAAGGCCGCATGGTCTCTCTCCCCAAAGGCGAAACCGACCCCAACACCACCTTCCTCATGCTGGAAGAAGGCCGCCTCATCTTCGACGGCTCGCTGCACGAACTAATTCACAGCCAGAATCAGTTTGTGCGCGAGTTTCTGGATTGAGGAAGGCTCCAATGGCCTTCAAATTCCAAAACTCCGACTTTCTCCACCTCGACTCCAGCTTCAGCGAAGACGAGTTCCTCGTCCGCCGCGCCGCCCGCGACATCCTCGGAGCCAACGGCATCACCGAGGACTACCCCATCATGCGCCACAGGATGAACCTCGAGTCCGTAAAGACTTACGAAGGCGCCCACAACATCCAAGCCCTCATCCTCGGCCAGCACATCACCGGGATCGCCGCGTACTGAAGCGCCGGCTCAAGCCAGGCCGCCCGCAAACCACCCATCGACAAGCCGAATCCAATGCGGCATAGTGTTAGCCATGCCGAATTTCTCTGTGCGCCCTCGTTTTTTGCGCCGGGCATTTCTGTTGGCCCTCAGCGCAGCCCTGCATCTTGCGGCCGTTGCCTCCGCCCAGCAGCCAGCCTCCGCGCCCATCGTCCTCCACGCCGCCCGCCTGCTCCAGGTGGACACCGGCGCCCTGCTCCAGCCCGGCGAGATTTTGGTCGAGGCCGATCACATTCGCGCCGTAGGCGTCTCCGTTGACCATCCGCAGGGCGCCAGGATCATCGACCTCGGCGACGCCACGCTGCTTCCCGGCCTCATCGACGCCCACGTGCACCTCTTCCTGCATCCCGGCGCCGAAGACCTGCAAACTGTCGAAGAATCGGTTCCCTGGCGCACCATCCTCGCCGGGCAAGCCGCCAAAGCCGACCTGCTGGCCGGATTCACCGCCGAGCGCGACATGGGCACCGAGGGCGCAGGCTCCGCCGACACGGCCGTCCGCGACGCCATCGACCAGGGTCTCATTCCCGGTCCGCGCCTGCGCATCAGCGGCAACGCCATCGATATCTTGGGAGGCCACGAAGACGCCAACCGCTTCAACCCCGCCCAGCGCATGCTCTCCAACGCCGACTACGCCAACTCCATCGACCAGCTCGTCGCAGTCATCCGCGCCCAGCACAAGGAAGGCTCGGACTTCATCAAAATCTACGAGACCGGGCCGGACCACATGGTCGATGGCGTTCTGCACACCCCCTACCAGTACACCGAAGCGCAACTGGCCGCCGCCGTCGAAGAAGCCCGTCGCCTGGGCACGCGCGTCGCCGTCCACGCCATGGGCGAACCCGGCACGCTTTACGCCGCGCAGGCAGGCGTCGCCTCCATCGACCACGCCACCCAGCTCAGCGACGAAACCATGCGCCTCATGCGCGAGAAAAACATCCCCGCCGTTCCCACCTTCGCCATCTTCGACTACTTCGCCCGCAACGCAACCTCGCCGGCCACAGCCGCGCGCGAATCAGCCCTGCTCGACTACAAGATTCGCGAATTCAAGAAGCAGGTCGCCGCCGGCATCCCCTTTGCGGTGGGCTCCGACGTCGGACCCTTCCCGCACGGCACGCAGGCAGTCGAACTGGAGCTGATGGTCCGCTACGGCATGAAGCCGCTAGCCGTACTGCAAGCCGATTTGATCGAGGGCGCAAAACTCCTCGGCTGGGAGGGCCGGATCGGCCAGCTTAAGCCCGGCTACTTCGCCGACATCGTCGCCGTCCCCGGCAACCCGCTCGAAGACATCACCGCGGTCGAACACGTAAGTTTTGTCATGAAAGGCGGCACGGTCGTGCGCCCTTAGTCGCCGCATCACTTCGGCGCGGACGCAGCCTTCTTGGCACGCCGAGCCTGGACTCTTTCGAATATCTGCGTGAACCGCTCCGGCTTTACCGGCTTGAAAGAGTCCTTGATCGCCTTGCGGTAGCCGGCCAGGTAGATGGAATACAGGATCGCGAGCGAGCACCCGATTCCCCACAGGAATCCCCAGCAGAATCCCCAGATAGCGGCCCGTCCAAAAGCATCCATCGCTCTCGCCCCTTTCCAACTTCGCCTTAAACCGCGACGATGAAACTGTCCTCGGTCCGCGTCACCGCGTGGTATAGCGTATCGCGCTCCACCGGAACCCGCCCAGCCTCGGTAATCAGCCGGCACAGTTCCTTGCGCGTCATGCCCTGCGGCGTCGTCGCCCCGGCGTCGTGGTAAATCTTCTCCTCGATCACCGTGCCGTCCAGGTCATCGGCGCCAAAGCGCAGCGCAATCTGCGCAATCTTCGGCGTCAGCATCTGCCAGTATGCCTTGATGTGCGCAAAGTTGTCCAGCAGCAGCCGGCTCACCGCAATCTGGCGAATATCCGTCAGTCCCGTAGTCACCGGCAAATGGTCGAGCGCCGTGTTTTCCGGGTGAAAGGCCAGCGGAATGAAGGTCTGAAAGCCGCCCGTCTCGTCCTGTAGAGCCCGCAGCTTCAGCAGGTGGTCCACGCGGTCCTCGTCGTTCTCGATGTGCCCGTAGAGCATCGTCGCATTCGACCTGAAGCCCAGCTTGTGCGCCAGCCTCGCCGTCTCCAGCCACTCCTCGCCGTCGATCTTGTGGTCGCAGATGATCGATCGCACTCGCGCCGCAAAAATCTCCGCGCCGCCGCCAGGCATCGAGTCCACGCCGGCATCGCGCAATTTCTTGAGCGTCTGCTCGATGGTGAGCTTGGCCCGCCGCGCCAGATAGGCCACTTCCACCATGGTGAAGGCCTTGATGTGCACCTGCGGAAACCGTTCCTTGAGCCCCCGCACCAGGTCGAGAAAATACTCGAGCGGCAGGTCCGGATGCAGCCCGCCCACGATGTGGAACTCCGTCACCGCCTCCGAGTAGCCCGAGGCCGCCGTCTCCCACGCCTCTTCCAAAGCCATCGTGTAACCCGCCGGGTCGCCCTTCTTGCGCCCGAAGGCGCACAGCTTGCAGGCCGCCACACACACGTTGGTGGGGTTAATGTGGCGATTCACGTTGAAGTAGGTCACGTCCCCATGCAACCGTTCGCGCACATGATTGGCCAGCCAGCCCACGGCCAGCACGTCCGATGACCCGTAGAGCGACAGCCCATCGTTGAAGTCGAGCCGCTCTTGGGCCAGTACCTTGGCCGCAATCGGCTCAAGCCGCGGGTCATAGCTCCGAAAAGTTGCTGGTTGGCGGGAAACCGCCGTCTGAGCGCGCATAGCTAATGATACAGAAATAAATCTTCCCCCCCGCGAAAACTGTTTTCTATTCCCTTCAGTCGTTCACCGTTGCCCGGTTTCCACTCCGGCAGCCTGCGGCTCAACCAGCACCCCGTCATACAGAGAGGTCGCCAGCAGCCGCACTCCCGCCGCGCGAATCAGGCCGATGCGGTAACCGGTCTGAGCAAACTTCCAGTCCAGCGACTTGGGATCGATCACGTAGACCTGATCGCTCGACCGCGAGCTGACAAGAACCTTGTCCAGGTGAGCGTCATAGGCCAGGTCGTCCACATCGCTCAACGGAAACCGGTGGATCCACAGCCACGTCTTACCCAGGTCGCGAGTAAAGTAGACGCCTTCGCGCGCCCCCAGCCACAACGTCCCATCCGCTGAAAAAGCCACGCGATGGATGCGCGTGAGCATCGCCGGGATGCCTATGGGCATCCAGCTCTGACCGGCATCGGTGGAGAGAACCACTCCATCCGCCCGGGCCGCGGCCATCGTTGCTCCCTGCGCGGTCACCGACAAGTATTCGCCCGAGCCCATCACCGGACCGCCCTGCCAGCTTGCGCCCTGATCCCTGCTGGTCAGCAGGCCGATGCCGGTCGAGGCCACCCAGGCATCTCCCGATAGATCGAAGGCATTCACGCGGCTATCCAATTCGTAGACCGTGGCCTTCACCCGCTTCTCCACGTTGACGCGCTTTCCATAGTGGGCGTCCGTGACCGTTTTCACAATCGTGTTCGCGATCGTGTTCCTCGGCTGCCAACTCAGAACGGGAGCGGTCTTCGCTTCCTGAGGTGGGGTCGCCGCGTCTTTTTCGCCGGGATGGTCGTCTCCCGGAGTCCCAAATAATTGATCCCTGACGTCGGGCTGGTCACCCGCCGCCAGCGCGAAGATCCCGTGACTGGTCCCGGCCACCACGGTTCCGTCCTGCGCCTGCGCCAGGGCAAAGACATCGCGCCCGTCAAGTCCGCCGCCGGGCCCCTCGCCGACCTGCTCCCAGCCAGCGCCTCCATTTGTGGAAACAAAGACGCCGCCATAGCTCTTGTCGTTCACCACTCCCGCAAAAAGCCGCGCTGGATTGCCGCGGTCCACCAGCAGCGCCTCCACCTTGCGCCCCGAGAAACCCTCATTCGAAGGATCAAAACTCGTCCCCCCGTCTTTGCTTGCAAGCACCCCGCCGCGATCCGTCGCCAGCAGCACGCGATTCGAATCCTGCGGGTCTACATACACTCCGTTCACGATCACCTCCGGCCCGGTCATGCGCCGGAAGGTCTTCCCGCCGTCCACCGTCTTATACAGGCCCTCGGTGGTTCCGGCATACACAACCTCCCGATTCGCCGGGTCCTGCACCAGAACCCGCGTCCGCCGCGCGGTCGTGGGAATCCCCTGGATACTGTGGAACAGTTCGCCTGCGTCCTCGCTCTTATAAATCCCGGTGCATGCGCTCAGAAAGACGGTGCGCGGCTCGACCGGGTCGACGATGATCGAGAACACGTCGGAGTCGTCGATCAGCCCGTTCTTGATGCTGTGCCAGTTCTTGCCGCCGTCATCGGTCTTCCAGGGCAGATGCCACGTGCCCGCGTAGACGATATTCGGGTCCACGGGGTCCACCGCCAGCGACTCGACTTCGTGAATCTCCTGGCTGCCCGGCGGGCTGATCGGCGTCCAGGACGCGCCCCCATCGGTCGAGCGAAAGACACCTTCCATGGTTCCCGCAAAGAGCATGCTGGGATCGGAGGGCGCCTGCGCAAAAGCGCGAATCGACTGCCCGCGCAGGCCCTCGGACACACTCCAGCTCCTGCCCCCGTCGTGGCTCACCCTCAACCCGCCGTCGGGCTGGTCGGACTTCCAGGCTGCCACGTAAACAGTGGCCGGATGCGCGGAGTCCACGATGATGTTGTCGAGAATCAGGCCGTCCGAAGGGTCCAGCTTCGCAAGGCGATGCCACGAACCGCCAGCATCGACGGACTCGAAGATCCAACTGTTAGTGGTGCCCAGGTAAAGATGACTGGGCTGCCCCGGAACCGCGGCAAAGGCGCGTGCGTCGCCACCAGCCGGACCAACCGCGCTCCAAAACGCCTGCGCCGGCAATCTCTGCCCGGCAATCGCAAACAATAAGGCTAGAACGACCGGTGCGAGACCGCCGCGCCAATATGGAAAATCAAGACAAATTCGCAAGCGGCTCACTGAAGAATGGCGCTCCCAGGTTTCAAACAGAAGTGTAGATAAACGAAGGCGCGCAAAAGAAGGCGCATAAAACTAAAGAGGCCGGCCGGCTTGCCGGTCAGCCTCAAAAAATTGCAGGAAGAATCGCTCAGCCTCGCGTTCGTCAAGCCTTCCATGATTGCGGGAAGGCTTGACGAACCGGTTCATTGCCTGTGCAGGCCAGGTCGCCTATTGCACCGGTGCCGGATGGGCCGGCTTCTTGTGGTGCGCCGGCTTCTCGCCCAGGGACTTGCGCACCTCCGGCTTCACCACGGTCTCATCCACCGGGGTGGTTCCGTTCACATCGGCCGTGAAGCTCGCACCCGCGGGCACCAGGTAGTCTTCCACCGTCTGCCCGTCCGTGGCGCCGGTCGCGACGCTGATGCGAGACGCGTCAATGCCCTTCTCCGTCACCAGGTACTCCTTGACGTTGACGGCGCGCTCGGCGGCGAAATCCTCGACTTTGAGGTGCTTGTGCTTCAGCGCGGCCTTTTGCTCCTTCGCGGTCTTCTCCTTCTCCTTCGCATCCGAATTGCCCACCACCACCAGCTTCGCATCCGGCTGCTTCTGCAGGTCGAGGGCTATTCCGTCCAGAATCGCCTTGGCTTCGTTGTCCACCCGCGTCGAACGCTTCTTGTCGGTCGCGAAGCTGATCGAAGAAAGAGCCTGCGTATGCGGAACCGGAGGCACATACGGCGCCAGAATGTTCACGCTGGTACTGGCGGTTGCCTTCTGGCCCTTGTCGTCGGTCACGTTGCAGGTAATCCCCACCGTGCCCGTCGGCGCACCGGCTGAATTGAACACCGCCGTGGCGCCGCTGCCGCTGACTGAGCCGGCAGAGGCCGAGTAGCTATAGGTCAGCGGGCGGTTCTGCGGGCTCAACCCGATTGCCGTAATGGTGCTGGTTTCGCCCGGCTTGATGGTGCTGGCGCTGGCCGAGCAACTGATCGTCGGCGGCTCAAACGGCTTCACCGTGAAGCTGGCCGATGCGTCGGCCGTCTCACCCGGCTTCAGGCCTTCCTTGCCCGGCTTGCCTTCCTTCACTTCCGCTTTCACCGTATAGCTGCCGGGCGCAAGCGTTGCGGTGGCCACCGTGGCCGTCGTTCCGTTGCCCGTCACGTCGGTCCCCGACCAGCTGTAAACCACATCGTTCTTCTTGTTGATATCCACCGATCCGGGGGTAGCGGTCACTGTGACCGGTTCGCCGGGGAATACAGCGGGCGCACTGGCCGCGGCCGTCAGCGTTATAGGCGGAGCCGTTTTGCACCCTATTGGTAAAAGGGCAAAACACGCCGCAGCCAGAACCAGGCAAATCGACTTCAAATTTCGCGGATACATGTGATTCTCCTTCCAATCATGCTGAACAACAAGAAGCAGTTCTTCTTCTGGGAGGGGGCATGTGCACCCCCTCCCTGCCTTACTTCACCTTCTTGTCCGCCAGGGGCTTGCGCGTCTGCGGCTTCACCTTGGTCTCATCGACCGGGGTGGATTACTTCTTTGCGGCCGCGGCCTTCTTTCTGGGCGTCGTAGACTTCTCCTGAATAAGTGTCAGGGAATCGGCGGCGTTGAACGGGTACAGGCGCACCGATTCTTGGCCCGTGGTGCTCAGGACGACGTCTACACGGCGGTTTTGAGCCAGGACAATGACGTTCAGGTCGCGAAGAACTCTCGCCCGCTCCACGTCACTCAGGTCAGGATTCTGTTCCACCAGCTCTTTCACCTGGTCGGCGGTGAGCTCTTGGTCCTTGCCAAGGCCGAGCGTTTCAATCTTGGCTTCGGGAACTCCCTGTTCAACCAGGAATTGCTTGGTGCGAGCGACACGGCGTTCGGAAAGCGCCTGGTTGTACTCGACTGATCCGCGCACATCGCAATGTCCGCTGAGGGTCAGGTGAGCATCCGGCTTGTATGTGAGGTAGCTCTTGAAGTCCGTCGCCAGGGTGGCCAGAGTCGCCTGCTGGCTAGCCACCAGGCCGCCCTCGGGCTTCGAAGCCCTGGGCTGAGCGGTCGGGAAAAAGACACTGTGCAATGCCAGGCGAGCCTCGAGCCGCACTTGCTCCGCGGGGGGTCCCGGAGGAGGCGGAGGAGGCGCAATCGTCACGCTGGTTGCGGCGGTTGCGGTCTGGCCCTTGTCGTCCGTTATGTTGCAGGTGATGGCTGCCGCGCCGGTCGCAGCGCCCGTCGAATTGAAGGTCGCCGAGGCGCCGGTGCCGCTGATGGTCCCGGACGCAGCCATGTAGCTGTAAGTCAACGGGCGGTTCTGCGGGCTCATGCCCATGGCCGTCACGATGCTGGTCTCGCCCGGCTTGATAATACTGGGGCTGGACGAGCAACTGATCGTCGGCGGCTCAAACGCCTTCACCGTGAAGCTGGCCGTTGCGGCGGCAGATTCCCACGGCCTCAGGCCTTCCTTGCCGGGTCTGCCTTCCTTCACTCCACAATTCACCGTATAGGAGCCGGCCGCCAGTGAACCGGTGGCTGCCGAGTCCAACGAAGCTGTCGTTCCGTCGCCCTTCAAGCCCGGCACTCCCGTCCAGGAATAAACCACATTCAGCTTGGGATCCAGGTTGCCGGCCGTCGCGGTCACCGTAACCGGGTCGCCGGGGAAGATCGTAGCCGGACTGGCCGAGCACGCCAGGGTCACCGGCGGAGGCGGCGCGAAGGAGCCGATATGGTACACAAGGCCGGCGCTTAAGCGCGGCATGTTGAAATTGCCCCGTCCATACGGGTAAAAATCCTCGTGGGTATACTGGTAATCCGCCTGGAAGACGCGAATCGCCAGGTGATGGTCAAACAACGGTGTGTTGAAGTCCATACCGCCGCCGACCGTCAGAACCGGGCCGAATGTGTCGGGCTGCCAGATGCCGCCAGCGTACTCCACACCAACCAGGGCGTGAGCGAACAGCGTAACGTTGTCAGACGGGTAGCGGAAGATCAAGCCCGCCGATCCTCCGGAGAAATCGTCATACGAAGAGGTCGACCCGTTGACGGCGCCGGAGGGGTACTCGTTCACGATATGTTCATCCACTTCGAGCTGAGCGCCCACATACTTGTCGAAATAACGAGCGGCGCTGTAAATCGAACCATAATTGATGGCCGTAAACGTGTTGGTATGCGTGCCACCTCCCCTACCCACCCACGTTACTGTCCCTTGTGGCGCCAGGTAGCTGTAACCCAAAAAGATGTCCCACTTCGACGCGGAATCTTCCGCAGTGGCCATTGCGGCCGGTTTGGCTGAATCCTGGGCGGCCAGAGCAACGGGCATCAACGCCACAAATGCCAAGGCAAGAGTTCGGATCAGAGACTTTGAAACACGAGCATACATGCGTTTTTCCTCCGCAATCAAACTGAATGAACAGATAGTTGGGGCTGTTTCGAGCACGGATTCCGGCTCGGGCTGACTAGGATCCGCACAATGATCGGACCGCAAAATGTCCCTACAGCAATTCTAAACTTACCATGGGACGATTCCTGCAGAGTACATTTCTTCAACGAGTTGCCTTCCTCATACCGTTCAACTTCCTTACAAGTAAAACTGGTTACTTAGGTAACTTGCGCCCGATTACTGGCTTTTCACCCCGCCGATTATCCGGCGTTCAGCGTCTTCAACAGGCTCCGAGGCTCGCGCTGTATCTTCTCTTGTAGAAGCGTAATCGCGTACAAGAGTTGCTCGGGCCGTGGTGGACACCCCGGAACATACACGTCTACTGGAATCACCTGGTTCACTCCCTGCACCAGCGCATAGTTGTTGAAAACCCCGCCTGAGGTCGCGCAGGCGCCCATCGAAATCACCCATTTCGGCTCCGGCATCTGATCGTAGAGCCGCCGGATCACCGGGGCCATCTTCTGCGAAACCCGTCCGGCAACCACCATCAGGTCCGACTGCCGCGGCGAGGGCCGGAAGACCTCAGCCCCAAACCGCGCGATATCGAAGCGCGCCGCGCCCATCGACATCATTTCGATGGCGCAGCAGGCCAAGCCAAAGGTCATCGGCCACACCGAGTTCTTGCGCACCCAGTTCACCGCAAAATCCAGCGAGGTCAGAAAGACGCCCTCCGGCTGCTCGTAGCCGTAGCTCACCTCTTGGAGCTTGGCGCGATTCTTCCCGCTGCTCTCCAATGCTCCAAAAAGATAGTGGTCCCGCTCTGCCGTCGCCGCCATATCGTTAATATATAACTCCTTTCGTCAAGAAGGCATGGTCAGGATTGCTCTCTTTTCAAGAATGGCTCTTGTGCGGCCCATTCGCTCTGGCAAACACCGCAACCCCCTGTTCCCTGTTTCCTCATCCCCCCGCTCCCCTTCGCATTGCATCTCCCACGCCCGCCTCGTCCCCAAAACCGCGAAAAATGGGCAAAAACCGCTGAAATTCCGCCTATCCGCACAAAATCCTTTTCAAAGCCTTATGAAAACTTTATAAAGGATGCACCAATCAAATCGGATCTTTGACCCTCTGTTCTTCTGCTCGCCGGTCGCTGCCCGCAGGAGTTTTTGCCTGTTCATTCATCCATTCGTACACACCCTTTCGGAGCGGAATCGCATGTCTTGTCGTGGAATCAAGCTGTTTCTTGTCTCTGCCGTGCTGGGACTCCCAGCCATGGCGTTTGCCGTGGCCCCCGCCCTGGGCCCCTCGCCTCCAGCCACCCAGGCTCAAATCGCCGCCCTCCAGCAAGCCGTTCGCGACGCCCAGACCTCAGGCGACAACGCCTGGGTGCTGATCTCCGCGGCCCTGGTCCTGCTGATGACCGCGCCCGGCCTGACTCTCTTCTATGGCGGCCTGGTCCGCCGCAAGAACATCCTGGGCACCATGATGCAGAGCTTTGCCATGATGGGGCTCATCACCGTTCTCTGGGCGCTGGTGGGCTACTCGCTGGCCTTCGGGACCGGCAACGGCATCATCGGCGGCTTTGAGCACGCCTTCCTGCGCGGTGTCTCGCTCGCGCCCAACCCCAACTACGGCGGCACCATCCCCGAGCAGACCTTCATGGTCTACCAGCTCATGTTCGCCATCATCACTCCGGCGCTGATTACCGGCGCCTTTGCCGAGCGCGTCAAGTTCAGCTCCATGGCGGTTTTTCTCTGCCTCTGGTCGCTGCTGGTCTACTGCCCCCTGGCCCACATGATCTGGGGCGTGGGCGGAATCCTCAACATCACAGGCGGTTACTGGCCGGTCTTAGACTTTGCCGGCGGCACCGTGGTTCACATCAGCAGCGGCGTCTCCGCGCTGGTCTGCGCTCTTTATCTGGGCAAGCGCGCCGGCTATCCGCAGCAGGATATGCCACCCCACGCGATGGTGCTCAGCTTCATCGGCGCCGCTATGCTGTGGGTGGGCTGGTTCGGCTTCAACGCCGGCAGCGCGCTCAGCGCCGGTCCGCTGGCCACCAGCGCCTTTATCAACACCCAGTTCGCCGCCGCCGCCGGAGCCATCGGCTGGGTGGTCGCAGAGTGGCTCAACAATGGCAAACCCACCGCCTTGGGCGCAATTTCGGGCGCGGTTGCCGGTCTGGCCACCATCACCCAGGCCTCCGGCTTTGTCCAACCCATGTCCGCGCTCCTCATCGGCGCCATTGCCGGCGTGGTCTGCTCCTTCATGGTCTTCAAAGTCAAGAGGTTCTTCGGCTACGACGACTCCCTCGATGCCTTTGGGGTCCACGGAATCGGCGGGACCATGGGCGCCCTGCTCACCGGCCTGCTTGCCTGCGGCGCCATCAACGCTGTCTACGGCAAGGACGCCGCGGGCCATCCCGTCGCCACCGGCGCCATCGACGGCAACTGGCATCAGGTCGTCAACCAGGCCGTCGGCGTGGGCATCGGATGGGCGCTGGCCATCGTGGGGACTCTTGTGTTGCTGTTCGCTGTCGACAAGACCATGGGCCTGCGCGTCTCCGCTGCCGACGAAACTGCCGGCCTTGACCTCTCCCAGCACAATGAGGAAGGCTACGACCTCAACTCCTGATTCAACCCGGCGGGGGCCGGTCGCAAGCAGGGCTCCCGCCGTTCAAGCTCGCAAACGAGGAATCCGCCCATGCTCAAGATTGAAGCGGTGATCCAGCCCGCCAAGCTGGATGCAGTCAAGGAAGCCCTGATCGAAGCCGGCATCGAGGGCATTACCATCCTGGAAGCCCGCGGCCACGGCCGCCAGAAGGGACACACCGAGTTTTATCGCGGCCGCGAGTACACCATCGACCTGCTGCCCAAGATCAAGCTCGAAATCGTCGTCGGCGACGCGCTCAAGGAGAAGGCCGTGCAGGCCATCCTCGGCGCCGCCCGCACCGGCCACATCGGCGACGGAAAGATCTTCGTCAGCCGCGTCGACGAGGCCATCCGCATCCGCAACGACGAACGCGGCGAAACCGCCCTTTAGAGCGGTTCTCCGGTTTTCGTGCCATTACTGGCAACCTGCAAGGTGGCTCGCCGCGGCGAGCCACTCAACTGAAGTGGTGTCGCTCTACAGCAACTGGAGAACCGCCGTAGCCGCCGGCTGAAGCCGTCTTCCAACCGGCGCAGACCCAATCCGCCCCCGCCGAGAGGCATTTTCCTGCGCAACCGGCCTCTCGGCGCGTACGGCCCAGGGGCCGGGCAACGGGAAAATTCCTTCAGCACAATAACGATGAAATTGCCATAGGGCTTTATCTTATCCTTATAAAAATCATTTAAGAATTGAACAAATATCACATCTCAGCGAATCGGCGCCTCCGCGCCCGTGCGTGTTCGCTGAGTCCTGCTCCGGCGGCAGCCTGAAACCATCCAGGCTCTCATTTGTTGGTGCAAACTCATTCAGTTCATCCGGAATGGCGGCCGGAATCCCGCCTCATCGCATGGCTTTGGCCCACTGCATCTCTCTTGGGAGTGAAAAACCGTATGTGTCGTCGCGCAATCAAACTGCTGCTCCTGTCTGCCGTCCTGGGAATCCCGGCCCTGGCCCTGGCCCTGGCCCCCAACCTGTCCCCAGCCCCCACGGCTCCAGACACCCAGGCCCAGATCGCCGCCCTCCAGCAGGCCATCCAAGCCAACCAGACCGCTACCGCCAATGCTCAGATGTCTGGCGATAACGCCTGGATGCTGACCTCGGCTGCCCTGGTCCTGCTCATGACCGGTCCCGGACTGGCTCTCTTCTACGGCGGTCTGGTCCGCAAGAAGAACATACTCGGCACCATGATGCAGAGCTTCGCCATGATGTGCCTGGTCACCGTTCTCTGGGCCGTCGTCGGCTACTCGCTGGCCTTCGGCCACGGCAACGCCTTCGTCGGCGGCTTCGAGCACCTCTTCCTGCGCGGCGTGGGCCTCACTCCCAACCTCGATTATGCCGCCACCATTCCCGAGCAGACCCTGATGATCTACCAGTTGATGTTCGCCATCATCACCCCGGCGCTCATCTGCGGCGCCTTTGCCGAGCGCATGAAGTTCAGTTCCATGGCGATCTTCCTCTCGCTCTGGTTGCTGTTCATCTATTGCCCCATGGCCCATATGGTCTGGGGCGTCGGCGGATTGCTCAACTCCGCCAACATCCACGCCGCTTTCCCCAGTTTCGATTTCGCCGGCGGCACCGTCGTCCACATCACCAGCGGCGTCTCGGCTCTGGTTTGCTGCCTCTATTTGGGCAAGCGCATCGGCTACCCGCATACCAAGATGCAGCCCCACTCGATGGTGCTCAGCTTCATCGGGGCCTGTCTGCTGTGGGTGGGCTGGTTCGGCTTCAACGCCGGAAGCGCGCTCGCGGCCGGCCCCCTGGCCACCAGCGCTTTCGTCAATACCCACTTTGCCACCGCCGCGGCGGCCATCGGCTGGTCCATCGCCGAGTGGATCCGCAACGGCAAGCCCACCGCCCTCGGCGCCATCTCCGGCGCGGTTGCCGGACTGGTCGCCATCACCCCCGCCTCCGGCTTTGTCCAGCCCATGAGCGCCCTGGCCATCGGCCTCATCGCCGGCGTCGTCTGCTTCACCATGGTCTTCATCGTCAAGAGCCTCTTCGGCTACGACGACTCCCTGGACGCCTTTGGAGTCCACGGAGCCGGCGGAACCGTCGGCGCCCTGCTCACCGGCATCTTCGCCGCCAGCGTCATCAACCCGGTCTTCAAGGACGCGGCCGGCAACCCGCTCCCCTCCGGCGCCATCGACGGCCACTGGGGTCAGTTGCTCAACCAGGCCGCCGGCGTCGGCATTGCCTGGAGCATCTCCATCGTCGGCACATTGGTGCTGCTCTTCGTCGTTGACAAGCTCTTCGGTCTGCGCGTCTCCGCCGAAGACGAAGCCGCCGGCCTCGACCTCTCGCAGCACAATGAGGAAGGCTACGACCTCGCCTCGTAATGATTTGGTTTGTCATCCTGAACGAAGCAGGCCGCGGAACCGGGATCCCCAGCGATTCGGGGTCCCCGGTGAGCGATCTTTGCTCGCTGGGGTGTAGGGACAGGTCTTCATCGCTGGGGTGGTTGGGCGGCCTGCGCAGTCGAAGGACCTGCGGTTGCTCTCCTCCGATTCAACTCAATCGAATCGGTTCGACAAAAAGATTCGGCGGGGACTGGCCCAACCAGCCCCCCCGCCTGTTACGCTGTCAAACGAGGCATTTTTCGTATGCTCAAAATTGAAGCCATTCTCCAGCCCTCCAAGCTGGATGCGGTCAAGGATGCCCTGCTTGAGGCAGGCATCGAAGGCATGACCATTCTCGAGGCTCGCGGCCATGGCCGCCAGAAGGGCCACACCGAGTTCTATCGCGGCCGCGAATACACCGTCGATCTCCTCCCCAAGGTCAAGATCGAGCTGGTCGTCACCGACGAGTTGAAGGAGAAGGCCGTCCAGGCCATCATCGCCGCCGCCCGCACCGGCCGCATCGGCGACGGTAAAATCTTCGTCAGCCCCGTCGCGGAAGCCATCCGCATCCGCAACGACGAGCGCGGCGAAACCGCCCTCTAGGAACCCTCCGTGGAAATCGGGGGCTGGATGCCTCAAATTCTCCGTGCCCCATCCTTGCGCCTTTTTTTCTGCGCAAGGGTGGGATACCGCGTACCTCGTTTCGAAACTTGGTCTCAAGTTCGCGCGTGCTACACCCCTGGCATGAAATCCAGCGAAGCGCTCCATTCCGCTGAGAACGTCGATCGCAGGAGACTCATCCTGTCTCTTGCCGGAGCCGCTCTCATCTCGGCCGTTGGTTTCGGTATGATCTTTCTTTTCGTTGCCTGGCTGGTCCCTCTCTTGATGATGTGGTCGCTCAAAGATCCCCATAGCACGGTCATTCCGCTAACGGCGTTTTTGGTGTTCATTTTTTCGCTGTCCGCGATCATTCGGGTGGCGCGCAAGCGACGCTCTGCCCGAAAAGAGCGTTCCAATCCTAAACGGACAATTCTGTCGCTCTAAAAACCTCGGGAATAGCTGTAAAGCCGCGCTTGCGGCCCGGAAAAGGCATTTCCAGCGGCCAATCGCACCACCCGCCCGTCCCGTTTTTCGAGACACGGCAACCAAAAATCCCCCATCCGCTCCAACTTCGCTTATGCTGTTAACAATTCCTTACTTGCTTCGGCGAGCCACACACAACACTCATGAATCCAGTCGCTTTCGCGGTTGACGATCTTCGGGAGCAGTATACGCGGGAGATGGCGCTTGTCCGCCAGACCTGTGAGCGCACCGGCGACGGCACCGCCGCCATCCGACGCCGCTCCGCCGTCGTCGACCGTATCCTCATTGAAATGTGGCGCCGCGCCTTCGCCGGCTTGCCCGCCCAGAACATCTCCCTTCTCGCCCTGGGCGGCTACGGCCGCAAAGATCTCTTCCCCTACTCCGACATCGATGTCCTCTTCGCCTTTGCCGATGAAAAAATTGAGGCCCAATCCAAGGACGCCGTACGCCTCATCATCCAGGGCATGTGGGACATCGGCCTGCGCGCCAGCCCCAGCTCCCGCACCGTCAAGGAAGCCGGCCGCTTCGACCCCGACAACCTCGAGTTCACCCTCGCCACCCTCGACCGCCGCTTCCTCGCCGGCCAGTTTCCCCTCTACCAGCAGCTCCACCAGGTCACCTTCCCCGGCCTCGTGCTCAGCGAGTGGAACACCATCACTCAAAAATTAGGCGAAATCGCCCGTTCCCGCCACGCCAAGTTCGGCAACACCATCTTCCATCTCGAGCCCAACCTCAAGGACTGTCCCGGCGGCCTGCGCGACTACCACCTCGCCGTCTGGTTCGCCCTGCTCTTCCACCTCAAGGAGACCAAGGAATGGCCCCGCCAGCGCGGCGGCGTCTTCCAGAGCGCGCGCGGCGACGCCGAGGCCGCCTTCGACTTCCTCGCCGCCGCCCGCTGTTTCCTCCACTTCCGCCACGGCCGCGACGACAATATCCTCGACTGGCAGTCCCAGGACGAGGCCGCCGCCAACTCCATCGGACTTGAAACCCGCGGCACCGCCGACCCGGCCTACTGGATGCGGACCTACTATCGACACGCCCGCATCGTCTACCGCCGCGCCGCCCTGCTCATGGAGCACCTGCCCGCTCCGGTCAGCTTCTACCGCCAGTTCCGCCGCCGCCGCACCCCCATCGCCGGCACCGACTTCCTCCTCGACCAGGGCCGCATCGACATCGTCCCCGGCGCCCAGTTCAACGACACCAGCGCCATCCTGCGCATCTTCTCGCTCATGGCCACTCACGGCTACACGCTCTCCCAGGCCGCCGAAGACCGCATCACCGACGCTCTGCCCGCCCTCGCCATCCACATCCCCGAGGGCCCCTATCTGTGGAACGCCCTGCGCGAAGTCCTGCTCGGACCCCACGCCGCCCACGCCCTCCGCACCATGCACGCCCTCGGCGTCCTTGAAATGCTCATCCCCGAGTTCCATGGGATCGACGCCCTGGTTATTCGGGATTCTTATCACCGCTACACCGTCGACGAGCACACCTTCCTCACCATCGACAACGTCCACGGCCTCCGCCAGCCGGTCAACGAACACGAGCAGCGCCTGGCCCAGCTCCTGCCCGAAATCGACCGCCTCGACCTGTTTCTCCTCGCCCTCCTGCTCCACGACACCGGCAAGGCCCGCCGTACCGGCGAACATGCCGTCCAGAGCGTCGAACTGGCCGACGCATTCCTCGCCCGCCTCGACCTCGACTCCGAGGAGCGCGAGTCCATCCTCAAGCTCATCCGCCTCCATCTGGAAATGTCGGCCGCCCTGCGCCGCGACATCTTCGATCTCGAAAACGTTCGCGGCTTCTCTGAGAAAATCGGCAGCCCCCAGCTCCTCAAGATGCTCACCATCATGACCTTCGCCGACATCAAGGCCGTCAACCCCGAAGCCCTCACTCCATGGAAGGCCGAGAACCTCTGGCAGTTCTATATGTCCACCGCCAACTTCATGGACCGTTCCGTCGACGAGGTCCGCTACCACGCCGCCATCGACCCCACTCTGCTCAACCGCCTCCGCGCCATGGTTCCCGCAGCCCGGTACGACGCCCTGGGGCAGTTCCTTGAAGGCCTCCCGCAGCGCTACCTGCAAACCCGCCTCCCCGAGCAGATCCGCAATCACTTCCTGATGGCCCTCAACCTCGACCAGGACCCCGTCCAGCTCGACCTCCGCCCCAACCGCCAGCTCTTCGACCTCACCGTCATCACCCGCGACCGCACCCGCCTCTTTGCCGACGTAGCCGGCGCCCTCGCCGCCTGGGGCATGAACATCGTCAAGGCCGGCGCCTTCTCCAACGAAGCCGGCGTCATCGTCGACAGCTTCCACTTCACCGACGTCTTTCACACCCTCGAGCTCAACCCCAGCGAGAAAGACCGCTTCCTCGCCAATCTCCACGACGTCGTCGCGCAAAAGGTCTCGGTCCAGCAGTTGCTGGAGGCCCGCAGCCACATGAACCGCCCCGCCAACCTCAAAGTCGAAGTGGCCACCCGCCTCGAGTTCGACTCCGAATCCTCCACCCACTCCACCATCCTGCAGGTCGTCGCCCAGGATGTTCCCGGCCTGCTCCGCCAGATCGCCCTCTCCCTCAGCACCCACCAGTGCAACATCAAGGTAGCCCTCATCGACACCGAAGGCGAAACCGCCATCGACGTCTTCTATCTCACCAGCCGCGACGAAAAGCTAACTCAAGAAGCCCAGCAATCCCTCGCCAAAGACCTCACCGCCGCACTCGACTCGATGCGCACCCCCGCCGCATAGCGCCACACCACCAGATTCCAACCGCCAACTTGCGAACTTGCTACCGCCGCATAGCGGCGCGCGAACTCGCTGCTTTCATTCCAGCCCCCTCCAATACCACAAAAAAGGCTTGTCATCCTGAGCGTTCAAAAAGGCTTGTCATCCTGAGCGACCGGACCCTGAGCATTGTGAAGGGGAAGGGAGTCGAAGGACCTGCGGTTGCTTTTTGTGCTTTGAATGGGCGCGGTTTCAACTGCGCCACTGGGGCAGGCCCCGGTAGGCCGGGGTTTCAACCCCGGCAACAGACCATCCACAAGTTTTTAGAAATCAACCCTCGCGGCGAAGCCGCGCTCTAACCCCCGCCCCCACCCCCACAAGAGCTGTCATCCTGAGCGGAGCGCAGCGGAGTCGAAGAACCTGCGGTTGCTTTTCGTCGCTTTGGTAGGCCGGGGTTTCAACCCCGACACCACCCCATCCACAAGATTTTAGAAATCAACCCACGCGGCGAAGTCGCGTTCAAACCTGCTCGATCCCCAACCCGGCCAGTTCCCGCACCAGCCGCACTGTCTCCACAGAAACCGTCACCACCTGCTCCACCAGCCGCACAATATATTCTGGATCATCCTCCCGGTTCGGATCGTTCTTGAGTCCCGACCGCGCATCGGTCGAAACCCGGTACTGGTCCACCACCCACTCCAGCGCGCTCCGGTTCCCCAGCCGGTACTCATACGCCTCCGCAGGAATCCCGCTCAGCGTCAGAAACTCGTTATACCGCAACTGCGTCTTGTCCTTCGACAGCGCCATCTTCTCCACGCGCCAATTCAGTGTGCCTCTCCCTCCGCTCCAGCGGATACTGTTCTTGCTTTTCATACTCGATATGCAGCTTCATCAGCGCAGTTCCGTAATATATTCCTGCCGGTTTGTGCTGTCTTCGTCGTATGATTCTAGAAGCGTCCCTGTCTAGGCGGGCGCTTACCGAGGCGAGCAAATAATGCCTATTCAGCTACTTGAGCACGCGGATAGCATACGGCGGGCAATCGCGCCGGGAATAACCCTAAAGCGTAAATCCGCCCTGGGCCAGTTCATGACGCCCGCGCCAGTAGCGCGATTCATGGCCTCGATGTTTCCGCCAAGCACGCTGACTAAATGCAAATTGCTTGATGCAGGGGCAGGGGTCGGCGCACTCACCTGCGCCTTCCTCGACCGCTGGGCTACCTCCGACGGATTCTCCTTTCACGATGCGCAGATAGATGCCTACGAGATTGACCCTACCCTACGCGCCCACCTTAATCGGACGTTGGCCCGCTACCTCTCGCGGCTCCCCGTAAGCTATCGTGTGGTTCCAGATGACTTTATCGAGGCAGCCGCAATACAAAGTTTGGCTCCTCGGCGATATACGCACGCGATCTTGAATCCGCCATACAAAAAGATCAGCAGCTTATCGAGTCACCGCATGATCTTGAGGCAGGTAGGCATCGAGACAGTGAATTTATACTCCGCCTTCGTCGCCTTAGCCCTGTCCCTGATGAAGCCGGGCGGTCAGCTAGTCGCCATCATCCCGCGCAGCTTCTGCAACGGTCCCTACTATCGCCCGTTCCGCGAATACCTTCTCAACCGCGCTGCATTACGCCACCTGCACCTATTCGCATCACGAACCACGGCATTCAAGGACGACGATGTGCTCCAGGAGAACGTCATCATGCGGCTGGAGTGCGCTGGGGTCCAGAGTAACGTCACGGTTTCCAACTCCACCGATGACAGCTTTAGCGACCTTGTGACTCATGAGCAGCCCTTTGACCGGATTGTCTTCCCAGATGACGTGGACAAGTTTATCCACGTCCCGACCTCGCTCGGATACAACGCCATCGAACTGTCCAAGGGCGTACTCTTTCCTTTGCTCGAAAACGCCGCCTGAATCACCGTTATCAGAACATGATGCTCCAGGTCGGATAGATGCCTCTTGCGCGTCCGAACAGCTCCTGAAGAGTCAATTCTATGTATGCACCCGTGATCGTATTCACGAGGATGAACTTGTAACGCAGTTTAAGGTTCTGAGCCACAAGCAATTCAGCGGTAGTCAACGCGAAAAAGTAACCCCTGAAGTCCTCCGGCAGCTTGCGATTGCTCGACTTCACCTCACAAACTACTATGTTGTCTAGATTGCGCGCGATCTCCGCAGGATCATCCAGGTTCACTGTCGCTAAAAGTTTCACAACATCGAACGCCTTGCCGTAAACCACGAGATTCTTTTTCGCGTACTCAACCAATAACATCCGCTTCTGTTTGGCGGTTGGTATGACAAATCCAGTACCGCTTTGCAGCAATATCTGTGCCGCCCTTTTCGCAGTCTGGTTGCGACTCGCTTCGGCGAGTGCCGCTCCCGCCTTCGCCTCTGTCCCCTCGTCCACTTACTGTCCTCTTTTCGCCTTGGACTTCGCAGATGGTGCAAGCGCTGAAACGGGCACATCCTCGGAAACTGTAAAAAGCACAGATGGGCCCACCTCAAGAGCATCCGCGATCCGCCAGATGTTCGCGAGGCTGACGTTACGCTCTCCACGCTCAACGCCGCCGATGTAGGTTCGGTGGAGACCGGCCAATTCCGCGAGCCGTTCTTGAGAGTGACCGCGACGCTCCCTTATCGCTCTCATCCGAAATCCAAAAGCTGCTATTCGATCCATTTGAAGGAGATTGTAGGGTTATTGGGCAAGCTTCGTCTGCAGACGATAAGTAGCGTTAAAATGAGAGGGACAAGATCGTTAGGCGATAATGCCCCGAATCGAGGCTTGTTTTGGGAAAAAATCCCTTCCCGATTGTACTTGGGCGAGCTGTGAGGGACTTCTGTCGCACCAATGCCTCATTCGGCATCCTCAGATCCGCCTCTAGCGGTGTTGTGTCTTTTGGATGGTCCGACGGAGGCTGTTGGATGCTTGCGGCCGCGATCCAGCAGCGTTGGGGTGGGGAAATGTATACTCTTTCTCGCACGGGATCTGACGCGCAGCATGTCGTGGTTCGTATCGACAAGATTTTTATCGATCAGGATGGTCCTGCATTTGGCAAGGTACTCATTCGTAGATTTGAAAGACAGGAAGGTTTTCCAGCAGGGTCACTTCGGATAGTACCGTTCTGCGCGACAATGAGCGGGGATATACCAAAGCCCGAGAAGCAGGAGGGGATAATTGCTGGAATCTGCAATCATATCCCTTTGAATTGTTCGCCGGTCTTGAAAAGAGCGGCATCGCAATACATTGCGGCCAGTGGATAAACCGTATGGGCTACTTCGAGGAGTCACTACTCGTCAAACTCGGCGTAGAAGTTGAAACTCACGGGAAGATGCCCGATGTGGTGCTGCATTATCCCGACCGCAACTGGCTGCTCCTGGTAGAGTCCGTTACCAGCCACGGCCCGGTTGATGGTAAGCGTCATGCGGAACTGGCAAAGCTGTTTGCCAAGTCGAAGGCGGGATTGGTTTACGTCACTGCGTTTCCAAATCGATCCGTCATGAGCCGTTATCTCGGTGAGATAGCATGGGAAACTGAGGTTTGGGTTGCCGATGCTCCTTCGCACTTAATTCATTTCAACGGGGAGAGATTCCTTGGCCCCTACACATCCCAGTAGCCGCGCGGGATATTGAAGGCGTCCAGCACCGCCGCGTCCACCTTCGCCGGGTTCCTGCCTGCGCGGGGAATCGGAAACTCGGGCACCACCATCCAATCGAAAGCCCGGGCGCACTTCTCCAGCAGCGCCTCGAAGGCCCGCCGCACATTCCCCTCGTTGTCGAACTTGCCCCGCCCGAACCGCTCCAGCGTCTCGTAGTAGGCCTTGACCGGCGCGTGCGTTGGCTTCAGCTTGAAGTTGCTCATGGTGTCACATCTACTCTAAGCCGCCGCCCGACAAAACCGCCCACCGCCCCACCCTGCCGAACCCGCCTCCACAACTTTGCTGACCCCTGACCTCTGACCCCTGTCCCCCTTCACCTCCGATACCTCTTCCGCCACAGCCCCTGCTCCACAAGCTCCATGGCCCGGTCCTCGATCGAGCGCTGCCACGGCACAATCCCGTACACCAGGTCGCATTGCAACGCCCGCGCCATCTTGCCCAGCCGCTCTAGCGTAATCGTGTTCTGCTGCTCCGACCGCTCCATCTGGAAGACCATCTTCGGCGTGAACTTCATATCCCGTGCAATCTCATCCACGGGGGTCCCCGTCGCCTGCCGCATCGCACGCAACCACCCCTCCGCCGGCCGACGCGACTTCCGCGCACTCCGAAGTGGGCGTAGCTGGTGTTCCAGGTCCAGCAGCGCCATCCCCCTCATCGCTCTCAGCATTCCTCGTTCCCTCTTTTGCAGGTGCATCCGGCACAGATTCAGGAAAGCGCAACCGCCAATCTGAGTTTGCCCCTTGAGTTGCCTGTCTAACTCTAGTCTGGCGCATCGCCAGGTAATTATATGCAACGATTCTTCGCTGCCTCTAACCCTGAAAACGGAGAAAAACTCCCCCGGGGTTGCACTGCATGTGCATGAGGGACCTTTTCACAACATTCCGCGCCAACGTTTGCCCATATTTCCGCACGCCTGCAGCGAACCTTTGGCCCTCCAACGTCACCGTCCAAACCCACGTTTTAAGGGCGACTGATCCCTGTTCCCTGTTCCCTGATCCCTGCTCCCTGTTTTCCCAAACCCTAACAATCCCCGCCCCGTCCGCCCGCTATCATGAACACAGGACGTTCCGTGGGAGCGTCCGGGAAAACCTTCGTTTCAATCCGGCAATGCACTCATTCCAAATGACTTCACTTCAGATAGGCGCGCACCAGGTCGATCAGGTCTTCGGCCAGCTCCGGTATGGTATTTAGCTAGGGGGTATAGTTGCGCGTCCACTCCAGACTCACTCGCGAACTCGTCCGCGCACTCGCTGGCCTGACCCTTGCGCTGGCCATGGCCGCCGGCCTGGCAGACGCCCAGGCAACCGACTCTCTTCCCCCCGCTCCCCAGCCACAACCTCAACCCGTGCAACAACTTGTCGCGGACGCGCCCATCGTCGCCATGTTCCCGCACCCTGAGGACAGCCGCTACTGGCTCTCCGGCCAGGCCAACATCATCTTCCAGGGCCGTTTGCCCTTCCATTCCCTCTACCAGGGCTCCAACAGCTTCCGCAACTCGGCCGAATACAAGACCTCCCTGCTGGGCACGATCTACACCGCCCTCCGGCCCACCCGCTCGATCCGCTACAACACCGACCTGATCCTGGACTTGGAGAGCGCCGGCGGCCGCGGCCTGAGCCAGGCATTGGGACTGGCCGGCTTCACCAACCTGGACGTGGTGCGCAACCCCAACCTGGGCCCCACCCCCTATCTGGCCCGTTATCAGATTCACCAGGTCTTCGGCCTGACGCAAGAGACCACCACCCAGGAACCCGGCCCCTTTGCCCTGGCGCCCAGCGTGCCCGTTCGCCGCGTCGAGTTCCGCGCCGGCAAGCTCACACTCCCCGATTTCTTCGACGCCAACGGCCCCGGCTCCGACAGCCACTTACAGTTCATGAACTGGACCATCGACAACAACGGCGCATGGGACTACGCCGCCGACACCCGCGGTTACACGGTAGGCGGCATGGCCGAGTACGACGACAAAATCTGGAGCCTGCGCTACGGCCTCTTCGCCATGCCCACCGTGGCCAACGGCATCGACATGGACTGGGCCTTCAGCCGCGCCCACGGCCAGAACGGCGAGTTCGAACTGCGGCACAGCCTTTTTCCAAAACGCAAAGGGACGCAACGCGTCCTTTTCTACGCCAACCGAGCCCACATGGGCACTTATCGCGAGGCGGTCAACGCATTCCTGGCCGGGATCGACAAAACCCCCACCATCACCCTCCACGAACACTTCAGCGCGCTCAAGTACGGCTTCGGCTACAACACCGAGCAGGAGCTGACGGAGAATCTGCGCGTCTTCGGCCGCTTCGGATGGAACGATGGCAAGACCGAGTCTTTTGCCTACACCGAGGTCGAGCAAACGGTTCTTGCCGGCGCCGACTACGCCGGAACCCGCTGGCGCCGCCCGGTGGACAAGATCGGCCTGGCCGTCGTCTCCAACGCCATCAAGAGCGACCACCAGGAGTATCTGAAATTGGGAGGCCTTGGCTTCCTGCTGGGCGACGGCAACCTCAACTACGGCCGCGAGAACATCGTCGAAAGCTACTACAACTGGCACGCCTGGCGGGGACTGTTTTACGCACTCGATGTGCAGCACATCGCAAACCCCGGCTACAACCGCGACCGCGGTCCCGCATGGGTGGGCTCAGTCCGGGCGCATGTGGATTTTTGAGCCAGGGGACAGGAATTCGTTTTTTAGTGGCCGGCGATCAGCTTACTTGCCCTCGCCAGTTGGTTGCCCCTGCGCCTCGGCGGGCAACGCATAGATCACCTCGCCCGGCTTGGCGTAGTGCAGTTTTTCCCGCGCTTCCTGCTCGGCGACGGCGGCCTCGCCTACGGTCACGAAAAAATCTTCGAGTGCTTCTACACCGCGCACCTCTGGCGCGGCTTCTTCGCCTCCTACGACTTTCAGCACATCAACAATCCGGGCTATAACCAGGCCCGCGGCCCCGTCGCCGTCTCAGCTGTCCGCTTCCACACCGAATTCCGACCATCCGAAGCGGGTTGTACACGCTGGAGATCCACGCCTGTAGGGATCGGAAGCTGGAGGCGGCGAGGCAACAAGGGCAGATTCGCCGCCAGCCGGCCGCGTGAAAAAGCCAGGACGCTGGTCTCCGGGCGGTTCCGCGTGACGGAGGACGGAGGACGTGGATTACTTCCGGATGGGGCTGAAGTTGGCGAAGAGATCGAACTTCTAGCGCAACTGATCTCTGTTCCCTACTTCTTTCCCTTGCCGGGCCCACGGCTGCCCAGCAGCCCTTCCAGCTCTTCCTTGAACTCGCGCACGTCCTTGAAGTCCCGGTAGACCGATGCGAAGCGGATGTAGGCCACCGTGTCCAGCCCCTTCAGGTGCTCCATGATCAGTTCACCGATCTCGCTGGTGGTGCGTTCGCGCTCTGGTGCATCGACGAGGAAAGTCTCCGCGGCGTCCACGATGGCCTCAAGTTTGCTGGCCGGCACGGGCCGTTTCTCGCAGGCGCGGAGCAGGCCGCTGAGCACCTTCTGGCGGTCGAAGCGCTCGCGGCGGCCGTCTTTCTTGACCACCATGTAGGGGATTTCGTCGATGCGCTCGTAGGTGGTGAAGCGGCGATTGCAGCGCTCGCACTCGCGCCGGCGGCGGATGGAGTCGGCCTCTTTGCTCTCCCGCGAGTCGACGACCCGGTCCTGACCGAAACCGCAATAGGGACACTTCATGCTTAGGGAGATTCTACGGCATGGATGGGTGGTAGAGGGAATAGGGCTGCGCGGAGGATAAATCGGTGCTATTCTGCTTCCGGAAGCGATATGGAAAGCCCAATTCAGCCTAATCTCGAAGAAATTGCTTGCTTGTGCAGGCGCTTTCAGGTGCGCCGCCTGGCGGTCTTCGGCTCCCTTCTCCGCGGGGACTTCGACCCGCTTCGCAGCGATGCGGACTTCCTAGTGGAGTTCGAGCCGGTTCCGGTTACGGCCAGGATGCAAAACTATCTTGGCTTGCGGGAGGCGCTTGCGTCGCTGCTGTCTCGTCCCGTGGACCTGATCGAGGAGGGCGTGATTCACAATCCTTATATTCTCCAGAGCGTCTCCGAGCAGAAGCAAGTTCTTTATGCAGCGTGAAGCGAAGGCCTATCTTTGGGACATCGCGAATGCGGCGGCAAGCATTCGAGCCTTCACCTCTGGAAAGGACTTGAATGCCTATCTGCATGATGAGCTGTTGCGTGCGGCCGTCGAACGTAAGTTCGGGATCGTGGGTGAGGCGCTTTCCCAATTACTGCGCAATTTTCCGTTGTATCGCGACAAGATCACGCTGGTTGGAGACATCATTGCGTTCCGCAACCAGATCGTTCATGGCTACGCAACCGTGAGAGACGACATGGTGTGGGAGATTGTTCAGGTCTATCTTCCCCGGCTGCACAGGGAAGTTGCGGAATTGCTCGAAATGCCGGAGAGCTAGACAGCAATCGATTGAATCGGGCAACTCTCCAGGCCTTTTAGGCGGTCAGCTCAGAAACTCGGCAATCGCCGCAACCACCGTCTGCTGCTCGTCTTCGCGGAGTTCGGGGAAGATGGGTAGGGCCAGGACTTCGTGGGCGGCGCGCTCGGCTTCAGGGAAGCTGCCTTCGGCGTAGCCGAGCCCCTTCAAGGCTTCCTGCAGGTGGAGCGGGACGGGGTAGTAGATCTCCGAGCCGATCTTGCGGGCGGTGAGGAACTCGCGCAGGGCGTCACGGCGTGGGGTGCGGATGACGTATTGGTGCCAGACGTGGCGGCTGCCGGGAACCTCGTGGGGCAGGACGATGCCGTGGGTTGTATAGGTGCCGGATTCGGCTAGGCCTGCAGCGGCAAAGAGGGCATGGTAGCGCTCGGCCACTATGCGCCGGGCCTGGTTCCAGCCTTCGATGTACTTGAGCTTGACGTTGAGGATCGCGCCCTGAATGCCGTCGAGGCGCGCGTTCCAGCCCACCTCGTCGTGGTGGTAGCGGCGGCGCATGCCGTGCTGGCGCAGCATCCGCACGTGCTCGGCCAGTTCGTCAGAATTAGTGGTGACCATGCCGGCGTCTCCGGCGGCGCTCAGGTTTTTTGTGGGATAAAAGCTGAAGGCGGCGGTGGTGCCGAGTGCCCCCGCTTTCACTCCCTTCCACTCCGCGCCCCAGGCTTGGGCGGCGTCTTCAATGAGGGTCAAGTCATGCTCTCGTCCGAGACGGGCAAAAGAGGTCCAATCGGCGCACTGGCCGTAAAGATGAACCGGCAGGATGGCCTTGACCGCTTCGCCTTGCGGGCCTTTCAGAACGGTCTCCACGGCGTTCGGGTCCAGGTTGAAGGTTCCGGGGTCGATGTCGGCCAGAACCGGAGTGGCGCCGGCGCGGAGGATGGCGCTCACCGAGGCGAAGAAGCTGAAAGGGGTGGTGACGATGGCCGTACCGGGGCCGATTCCGGCGGCGGCCAAGGCCAGCCAGAGGGCATCGGTGCCCGAGGAGCAGCCCAGCGCGTGGGCCACGCCCAGTTGCTCCTGGGCGGCGCGCTCAAAGGCGGCTACCGGCTCGCCAAGGATGAACTGCTGCGTCTCAAGCACGTGGGCGACCGCATCCAGCAATTCCTGGTGGAGCGGACGGTACTGGCGCTTGAGGTCCAGCATGGGCACCGGCTGGGAGGTTGCGGCGGAACTCCGCGGAGGGGTGAGAGCATCTTGCACCCGTTCATTTTACCAGCCGCTGAGGGCGCCGCGTCCCACGGCGAGGCGGCGCAAACCGGCTCCAGGGTCGTGGTTGCGCACCAAAGTTTATCTGAAAAATGCTACAGAGTTGAAAAGGCCCGTGAATCCCTATAATCTTGTCACATTGCGGGATCAGGCGGCTCCGGGACTTCCGGCGCCGTGCCCGGCGATTTGTTTTTTCACGCACGCGCAGTTCGGCTGCATCCAACCCCTCTAAGGAAAGCAGGAGATCGGCACATGGAAAACAAGCCGGCACAAAACATTCAGGATACCTTTCTGAACACGGTCCGCAAGGACAAGACCCCCATCACGATTTATCTGGTCAGCGGCGTCAAGCTCACCGGAAAGATCCGGTCCTTCGACAAGTATTCGGTGCTGCTGGAAAACAACAGCCAGGAGCAGTTGATCTTCAAGCACGCCATTTCGACGGTGGTGAGCAACCGGGGAGTGATGTATAGCGAGCATCGTCCGGTGGCCGCGCAGACGGGGATTGCCCCATCGCCGATGGGCGCCGTGCCGTCCGCGCCGTCAGCCGTTGAGGAGCAGCGATAGTAGGCGGGGAGCGGTCTCAGTTGGCCGTTGAGGAGAGCAGGACTGGCGGCTCCGGCATCCGGCCCGGGTCCCCGGCCCACCGCGGCGGGGGCATTCGTCGCGGGGATGGAGGGCCGGAGCGGGCGGTCCTGGTAGGGGTGGATATCGGGGTCCGCTCCCGCGGCAACCGCGCAGCCCAGGCAGGCGCGCGGCTGGCGGCTGCGCGCGCGGACGGCGGCGCCCGCGACGAGGATGCGCCGGAGTCCGCCGATTTCCTTCGTTCAGGCGTTTCCCCGGCGGGGCCGGCTTCGGCGCGTTCGTCAACGGAACTGGACGCGGAAGAGTCTCTCGCCGAGTTTCGCGAACTGGTTTCGAGCGCGGGCGGGGTGGTGGCTGCGGAGCTGATGCAACGGCGATCGCGGCCCGATCCGGCCACGCTCGTCGGCGCCGGCAAAGTGGAAGAGATTGCCGGAGTGGCCGCTTCCACCGAGGCGGACCTGGTGCTCTTCGACCACGACCTCACGCCTACGCAACTGCGCAATCTTGAGGCCGCGCTGCCTTGCCGGGTGCTGGACCGCACGCAGTTGATCCTGGACATTTTTGCGCGTCACGCGCGGACCCGCGAGGGGCAGTTGCAGGTGGAGCTGGCGCAGCTTGAGTACATGCTGCCGCGGCTCACCGGCAAAGGCAAGGCGATGTCGCAGTTGGGCGGCGGCATCGGCACCCGAGGTCCAGGCGAAACCAAACTAGAGACGGATCGCCGACGGATTCAGAGCCGCATCGACCATTTGAAGCTGGAACTGGAGGCCGTGCGTCGCGTTCGCAAGCAGCAGCGGCAGCGGCGCGAGTCGGTTCCGGTGCCCACGGTGGCGCTGGTGGGCTACACCAACGCCGGCAAGAGCACTCTCTTCAACCGGCTGACCGGCGCTCAGGTGCTGCAGTCGCCGCGCATGTTCGCGACGCTCGACCCGAAGCTGCGCGCCATCGAGCTGCCCAGCCGCCGCAAGGTGCTCTTGTCGGACACGGTCGGCTTCATCCGCAACCTCCCGCACACGCTGGTCATCAGCTTCCGCGCCACGCTGGAAGAGGTGGCACAGGCCGAGGTGCTGCTGCACATCCGCGACGCCGCTTCAACTTATGGTGAGGAGCAGAAAACTCAAGTCGAAAAGGTTCTGGGCGAGTTGGAGTCCCTCGGCAAGCCACGCATCGAGGTGCTGAACAAGGTCGACCTGCTGGACGAGCACGAGCGCCAAGGGCTGCTGGATCGGCTTCAGGCCGGGGGCGAGGTGGCCGTCTCGGCGCGCACCGGGGAGGGAATGGACGCGCTGCTCAGGGCCATCGACCGGGCTTTGCACTCCGATCCGGTGATCGACGCCGAGTTGCGTGTCCCGCAGCAGGAAGGCGCGGTGCTGGCGGCCATCGAAGCGGGCATGATCGTGCATAGCAGAGAGTACGAAGGCAACCTGGTCCGGCTCACTGTGAGCGGTCCTGCGTCGCTCGTTGGGCGGCTGCGTCCGTACCGGCTGCGGGACGATTAAGCGTCTTTTCATCGATGCGCGCTGCCGGGCGGCCTATAGTGAAGTGTTCCGGCTGCCAGGGTTTCACGTCCACACGTTGCAGCACATCATGCCACCGAGCGCGGCAGTAGCCGGCAGAACCGGAATCCCGTCGCCCGGGTGGAGGCTGTGGTGCGCTATCCCCGCTCCTCCATGGGAATCCAGTGGGCGGGGTAGACGGGGCCGATGTACTCGGCGCGGGGGCGGATGAGGCGGTTGTCGTCCAACTGCTCGATGATGTGGGCGGTCCAGCCGGCGATGCGGCTGATGGCGAAGATGGGCGTGTAGAGGTCGATGTCGATGCCCAGTGTGGCGTAGGTGGAGGCGGAGTAGAAATCCACGTTGGCGTTCAGCTTCTTGTCGGCGTTGATGTAGAGCTCGATGGCGCGGGAATAATCGAACCATTTGGGCATGCCGGCGTCCTTGCCGAGCTGCTCGCTCATCTTGCGCAGGTGGGTGGCGCGGGGGTCCTCGGTTTTATAAACGCGGTGGCCAAAGCCGGAGATTTTCTGCTTGGCGGCCAGCATGCTCTTGACGTATTCGACCGGATCGGCGCCGGCTTTATCGATGGCGTAGAGCAGGCGCATCACGCCCTCGTTGGCGCCGCCGTGGAGCGGCCCTTTGAGCGCGCCGATGGCGCCGGTGACGGCCGAGTGGATGTCTGCCAGGGTGGCGGCGATGACGCGGGCGGCAAAGGTGGAGGCGTTCAGTTCATGCTCGGCATGCAGGACCAGCGCCATGTCCATGGTCCTGACGGCGGTTTCCGAAGGCATCACGCCGTTCAGCATCCACAGGAAGTTGGCGGCGTGGTTCAGCGAGCGGTCAGGCGGCACAATCTCACGGCCCTTGCGCAGCCGGTCGAAAATGGCCACCAGCATGGCGATCTGCGCAGTGAGGTTATAGCTCTTGCGCACGTTGGCGTCGTGAGAGTTGTCTTTCTCGTCGGCGTCGTAAAAGCTGAGCGCGGAGACGGCGGTGCGCAGCACTTCCATGGGCGTGGCCGAGGTGGGAAATGCGCGCAGCATGTCGACCATGCGCTGGTCGAGCGACCGGGCGAGCGCCAGTTGCGACTGGAACTCGCGCAGCTCCAGCTGGTTGGGCAGGATGCCGTTCCACAGCAGGTAGGTGGTCTCCTCGAAGGTCGAGTTCACGGCCAGTTCGTGAATGTCGATGCCGCGATAGGCCAGCACTCCCGCGTCTCCGTCGATCCAACAGATCCCGGAGTTGGCCGCAACAATTCCTTCCAGACCCTTCCCTGCGCCAGCAGTCGACATACCTTCGGATCTCCCCCTTGCGATGTTTTTTTGGCGGTTGCGGCGGATGTCCTGGCCTTTGAAAAGAGCCCGGCGCCTGAAAATGCAGTAAAGATGTTTATATCGTAGCGATTCCATACTTGTCACGGAGCGCGGGAAAACAGGGGCCTCAGGGCCGCTGGACCATCGTGGCCGGCGAGCGTCCGACGGGCTGGGCGCAATTTCCCCGCGCGTCCTGTATCCTTATCTATATTCTGTCGATTCTCCCGGAGGCGCGCCGAGCGGAAATTCTGGCGCTCGACAGGGAGGGCTGGATTTCCGCGAAGACACGGGAGATTCCAGGGCAAGAATCCTCGAAACGGCGTCTAAAGGAACAGAATGTCGCCATCACCAGGGCCTGAGGCCGCATGCACAGGCCCGAAAAAGCGGTTCGCTGAACGGGCCGCGAGAGAGACGAAAGGCAAAACACATGAGTGAAGTTGACGATACCCAAAGAACCTACTCCGGCGCATTGCTTGCGGTGCTCGCCGTGGCCCTTTTGGCCGCGCTGGGCGGCCTGATCTGGAGCTACACGCTCAGCGGCCGGCTAACAAGCCAGGAAGCCGCGCTGACCGAAGCCAAGGAGCAGAACAAGAATCTGTCTGCGGAACTGCGCGAGACCGACGCCCGCCTCAAGGTGGCCACCGAAGAACTGGGCCAATCCCTGGGGTTGACGCAGAAGCAGATGGACGCCCGCGCCCAGGAGATCATTCACCGCGAGCAGGCCGACGAGGCCAATGCCAAACGGCTGGAGGCCGCACAGAAGGAGACCGCGCAGCAGATCACGGCCGTCTCCGGGGCGGTCACCGACGTGAAGACCGACGTGGGCGGGGTGAAGACCGATTTGGGCAAGACGCAGAGCGACCTGGCCAACGCGGTGACCCAGTTGACGTCGATGAAGGGGGATTTGAACGGCCACAGCAGCTTGATTGCCCGCAACCACGACGAGTTGGATCTGCTCAGGCACAAGGGCGACCGCACCTACTATGAGTTCACCCTGACCAAGGGCCAGAAGAAGCCCGTGGGCACGGTGAGCCTGGAGCTGAAAAAGGCCGACGGCAAGAAGAACACCTTCAACCTGGAGGTGACTTCAGACGACAAGACCGTCCCCAAGAACAACAGGGGAGTGTTCGAGCCGCTGCAGTTTTACAGCGGCAAGGACCCGCTGCTCTTTGAGATCGTGGTGAACGCGGTCAATTCAAACAAGCAGGTTACCGGGTACCTGTCGGTGCCCAAGAGCGCGCCGGCTCCTCCTACTGTTCAATAACCGCGCCGGGAGGGGGTGCGAGCACCAGGCTTTGCTGGTAGCGGAAGGCAAAGGTGAAGTTCAGATTTTTGCGCGCATCCCACTCCTGCTTGCTCAGACGAAAGGCCGAAACGATGGATCCCTCCACGGTCTGGCCGGGGTCGATGGTCGTCTCCATGGACAGCGCCTTGCCGTGCGGCGCCGGCATCTCCGGATAGGCGAGAAACACCCGGTCATAATCGGCCGCCGTTGCCGCGTAGCTGGAGTGGATGCCGTCGTTGAGCGTGGCATTGGCCGTGATGTTGTGCAGAAAGAGCGGATGCATGCTCTGGTTATGCAGCTTGACCAGGGCGAAGACATACACCTGGTCGAAGCTCTTCTGGGGCATGGGTGCGCCGTTGGCGTCGAACTCAGGGGTCACGGTGAGTTGCGGGTGGACCCACACCTGCTCAATTTCTCCACTGGCGATGGGCGGCTTTTGCCCGGCGATCACGTAGATCGCGATGGCGAGGGTGACCAGCACGGCGGCGACCACGGTGGCCCAGACCACGTGGCTGGAACCCTTTGTATAGTCCTCACCTGGGGCGGCATCGTCCAATTCTTCCGGGGAATCCTGCTGGAGAAGGCTCATCGCGCCCTTATCTTATCTCCACCAGTGCAAAGCAGGCTATGAATTCGTATGCACTGTTGCGGGAAAGTGCATACTTCTGCACTGAAAGCGGTGCCTTTTTGCTCCGGCTTACGGCCTCGGCCTGAGCGCGGCCAGAAAAGCCTCCGCTCCCAGCGTGTTCAACACGTCTTCCGGACCCAGCCAGGCGCGGCGCAGTTGGCGGATGCCGTACTCCATCTTGCCCAGGTTGCGGACGTCATGGGAGTCCGAGTTGATGACAATGCGGCAACCCAGCTCTTTGGCCAGGCGGAGGTCGCGGTCGCAAAGATCGAGCCGTTCGGGAGCGGCGTTGTGCTCGACGGCGACGCCCAGCTCGGCCGCACGGCGCAGCACCACTCCCAGGTCCAGGGCAAAGGGCTCGCGGCGCAGCAGCAGGCGGCCGGTGGGATGGCCCAGAATGCGCACATAGGGGTTCTCGATGGCCCGCAACACCCGCGCCGTCATCTCCTCGCGGCTTTGCTCGAAACGCGTGTGCACGCAGGCGATGACGATCTCCATTTGCGCCAGCACCTCGTCGTCCAGGTCGAGCGCGCCCTCGGCCAGAATGTCCACCTCAATACCTGTAAAGACGCGGATGCGGCCCTCCATCTGGCGGTCCACTTCGCGGATGCGCTGGATCTGTTCAAGCGCCCGCTGCTCGTCCAGGCCGTTGGTCATGGCCAGGTTTTTGGAGTGGTCGGTGATGGCGATGTACCGGTATCCGCAAGCCAGAGCGGCCTCGGCCATCTCGCGGATGGTGTCGTGGCCGTCGGTGGCGTTGGTGTGCATATGCAGGTCGCCGCGCAGGTCGGCTCTCTCGGTGAGCCGGGGCAGCGAGTGGCGGGCGGCGGCCTCAATCTCGCCCAGGTTCTCGCGCAGTTCGGGCGGAATCCAGTCCATGCCGAGGGCGGCGTAGATCTCTTCCTCGGTGGCAGCGGCCACGGTCGAGCTGTCGTCGAGGCGGGCCAGCGCCCACTCGCTCAGTGTGTAGCCCATCTTGAGGGCTCGCTGGCGGAGGGCCACATTGTGCGCCTTGGAGCCGGTGAAGTACTGCAGCGCGGCGCCATAGGAGGCCGAAGGAAGCAGGCGCACGTCCACTTGCATGCCGCTGGCGAGATGGAAGCTCACCTTGTTCTCTCCCCTGGCGATCATGTTGTGGATGCCGGGGTAGGCGGCCACGTATTCGACCGCGGCGGCGGTATGCTCGGGGGCGCAGGCGGAGCCGGAGGCCAGCAAGTCCAGGTCGCCAGCGGTTTCGCGGCCGCGTCGCAGGGAGCCGGCGGGGGTTATCTTCTCAATGCCGGGGAAGGCCAGCAGATACGACGCAGTGCGCTGGGCTGCCTCCTCGGCCACGTCGATGCGGAAGCGGCCGGCGCTGCGGCGATAGTCGTCGATGCCCTTGCGAAGCTTCTCGATCTGTTTTTCGCCCATGCGGGGCAGTTCGGTCAGGCGGCCCGCTTCAATGGCCTCAGCGAGCTGGTCGATGCCGGCGATTTGCGCCGCGGACCACAGCAGCGCGACGGTCTTGGGGCCCATGCCGGGCAGTTTCAGGAGCTCCAGAAGGCCCACGCCGTACTTGGCCAGCAGTTCCTCGCGCAGCGGCAGTGTGCCGGTGGCGGCGATGGCCCGCAGATTGGCGGCCATCCCCTTGCCGATGCCAGGGATCTCCATCAGGCGGGCGGTCGAGGCCGCGTCGGCCGTCAGGGCGTTTAGATCATGGGTGGTTTGCTCGGCGGCCTCGGCGGCGCGGCGATAGCTGCGGATACGGAAACCGTCGCCGCCGTCGATCTCCAGCAGATCGGCGGTCTCGGAAAGCAGACGGGCCATGGTGGGGTTGTCCATCGGATCAGTCTCCGTGAACCTCCCTCAGGGGCTAAAGCCCCATCTACTCATACCCGTCAATGTACGAGCTGAAGCCCGCACCCTTCGCTCAAGCAAAGTTTTTTGACAGGTTCTTAGAGGTCGGCGGCCAGCGTACTGCTGATGGTGGAGAACGAATTGTTGATGCCCTTGGCTAGCTCGCTCATGCCGGTGACAGCACCGAAGGCGATCAGAGCAACGACCAGAGCATACTCGACCAGATCCTGGCCTTCTTCGCCGTTCTTCAGGTCCTGGAACTTCACATACAGCTTAAGAAGCATGTCGTTCATTTGGATTCACTCCCTGGGCGGAATTTCCCAGCGACAGGCTGGGAGACCCTTTGTATAGCACTTGGTGCGCCATACTTGAAGCCTGGCATTCATCATCAAAATCAACAACTTACTGAAATTGCGGCAATAGAGCAGCGCACCGCAGTGTAAACGCCAGTATACAGGTAATCGAACAAGGTTACTGAGAGCTGGAGGTAATCGAGCCCTTGGTCGATGCAATCCTCGACTCTTCGCTCAGGTTCAAGTCCGAAGGGATTTCGTTTGTCTTCGCTGCGGCCAAGCTGCCCTCACTCATAGTCCACCCCGCCTGTGGAATTCCAAACTTGCCCCCTACCCAACTTTTGGGCAGACTCGGCGGTTGTCCAGAAATGGATAGGGATTTTGGGGGTTATTGGGCAAAGCCGGAACAAGGAATCACGATCGGAGATCAGGGATCAGGAGGGGATACCGGCCAGGAGATGGCCCCATCCGGATTCGCGCCCATCGGATGGTAACGCACGCTCGGCAGGAAACCTTCAGAGCTGAACAGCGCGTTGTGACGGACGTCAGGGGTTCGGGCACACTTCACGTGTGCCACCTTGCGGCAGTCTTGCTGTTACGCCCGGTCTTACGCGCCGCTAGGCTGCGGTGTGGGCGGTGTCCTTGAAGCGGACCACTGCATCCGCCTGGGGACCTTTCTGACCTTGGACGATGTCGAACTCCACGTCATCGCCCTCTTTCAGCGTTTTGTATCCGTCCAACTGAATCGATGAGTAGTGGACGAATACATCCGGCCCGTCTTCGCGTCCGATGAATCCGTAGCCCTTGGCGTTGTTAAACCACTTGACCTTCCCTTTGTACTGAGCCACAGGCTCCTGCTTTCTTTGGGTGTTGCGAGTATCCGGAGAGCGAGGGGATCGCACACCGATACCTAATCGCGCACCGATACCTATAAGACGTGAAAAATCGAAGAAAGGTTGATTCTTTTATAAAGATCGGTTTCAAGGAATGCGACGGACCGATGCAGACCACCGGCCCTGGCTGGAAGTTATTGAATCGGCAGAGCAAACGGGCCGCGGCAACTACTTCTTGCGCTTGCCGGCCAGCTTTCGCGCATACAGGAGTACGCCGGTGAGCGTTTTGCCGTCCAGAATGGCGCCCTTTTCGATCATTTTCAGCGCCTCGGAGAGCTTGACCAGGCGCAATTCGATCTGTTCGTCCTCATCCCAGTTGGTGTCGCCCGCCACCAGGCCCTCGGCTACGAAAACCTTCATGGATTCGCCCAGAAAACCGGGGCTGGCGTAGTACTCGGCCAGCGGCTTCCACTTCTTTGCGCTGTAGCCGGTCTCTTCGGCCAGTTCGCGCTGGGCGCCGGCGAGGGCGTCTTCGCCGGGATCGAGCTTGCCGGCAGGCAGTTCCCATAAAAATTGGTTGGCGGCATGACGGTACTGGCGCTCGACCACGATCCAGGGATTTTTCTTGTTTTTCGAGCTGTCGATGGCCAGGATGACCACGCTGCCGTTGTGGCGGATGACGTCGCGCTCGCTCTTGCGGCCGCCGGGCTCGATCAGCTTGTCGTGGAACACGCGGAAGAGCGGTCCCTGATAGACGACCACGGAACTGAGCAATTGCGCCGTCTCCGCGGCTGCCGCGGCTTTGGGGGCCTTCAGCTTCTTCCGCTTCCGGGCCTTGGCCGGCTTTGACTTGGCGGCTGCTGCTTTTTGGGGTTGGGCGGGCGTCACTTTCTTAAGCCCCTTCTTTGGTTTGGCGGCTTTTGCCGCCTTCTCTTTGCTGGGCATTTCTTGTCTCTCTCCTCAAAACGCAGTCAGGGAAAGTATACGCACTGCGTTCGCGGTGCGGCTCAACCCAGGCGGCACTTGTGCATCGAATCCGCCCGGCGTGGCATCCTTAACAGAGCCGAATACCCAAGGGAACGAATTGCCGACCGCAGACTGTTATCCCATTACCGTTGTGCCGGGGCTGAGCCGGCTGTTTCTGGACTACTGCGCCGGGAATGCATCTGTACGCCCGTTCTACGCCTCGCTGCCGCCCGAAAGCGGCTGGTCCGCCGCGGCGGACGGCCGCCCGGTTCCCGCGCATTGGCCGGAGCTGGTCCAGCTGCTGGCGGAACAGAATCCGCCCTCCACTGCACGGGGGGGCGCTGCCGAGGCGGCTCTCGCTGCGTTGAGCCAGGGCGCGGGAGCGGTGGTTACCGGGCAGCAGGTGGGGTTGTTCGGCGGGCCTCTGTTTACTCCTTTCAAGGCGGCCACCGCCGTGGCCCGCGCGCACCAGGCGACGGCGGCAGGCCATCCCCACGCCGCTGTCTTCTGGCTGGCCACGGAAGACCACGACTTTGCCGAGATTAACCACGTCACGTTTCCCGATGGGGATGTCTCGCGCAAGCTGATCTACTCCGCCGCACCCGATGTTCCACGGCCAGTCGGCGGCATTGTGCTTGGCGACGAGATCGTCTCACTGGTCGAGCAGGCAGGCCAACTCGTCTACGAAGACTCGCTGGAGGCGCTGACTGCGGCCTGGCGGCCCGGACGCACTTTTGCGCAGGCCTTCGCCGATTTCTACTCGAAGGTATTTGCCTCCCAGGGGCTGCTGGTGCTGGACGCAAGCGGGCGCGCATTCCACCGCATGGGCGCATCGGTGCTGCGAGCGGCCATCGAGCGCGCCGACGAGCTTCATGCGGCTCTGGTCGAGAGGAACGGTGAACTCGAGGCCGCCGGTTATCACGCCCAGGTGGCCGTCGTCCCACATTCAAGCCTGCTTTTCCTCATTGACGAGCGCGACGGCGCGCGCCTCGCGCTCAAGTGCCATGCACCCTCGGTACGGGAACCGAACGGTCTTTGGCAGGCCGGCCGGCAGAGCTACGCGACCGCAGATCTGCTGGGGATTCTCGACACCGAGCCGGAGCGCATATCGCCCTCTGCGCTGCTGCGGCCAGTCTTTCAGGATTTTCTTCTTTCCACGTCGCTCATGGTCGGTGGTCCGGCGGAAGTTGCCTACTTTGCGCAATCCGCGGTGCTTTACGAGCGCATTCTCGGTCGCCAGACGCCGATCCGGCCTCGCTTCTCCGCCACGCTCATCGCGCCTGCAACCGGCTCATACCTTCGCAAATACGAACTGACGCTCGACCGCGTCTTCGGGCAGAGCGCAGACTCGCTGGCGCATTCGCTGGCCGCGCGCGCAATGCCGGTGGAAGGCAAACAGAGACTGGCCGCGGCGGGCAACGCACTCGATGTCGAACTCAGCGCGCTACTCAAATGGATGCATGAGCTCGACGCGGGCCTCGGCCGATCGAGCGAGACGGCGGCAAGCAAGATGCGCTACCAAATGAATCGAATGCGGCGGCTCGCCGCCAACTTCCAGTTGCAGCGCGAGACCAAGCTCGGCCGCCACGCCGAGGAGATCGTAAACGCGCTCTATCCAGGCGGCGTATTGCAGGAGCGGGTGTACGGCGCGGCGTACTACTTCATGGTCTATGGCTCCGGCCTGGCCGAAGAACTGACCGCGCAAGCTGCAAACCGCTGCCCAGGGCACACCGCACTCTGGTTATAGGGGGATCAGAGACCGGTGACCGCCGGACGCGATTGGATCGGAAAACACCCGATGAAAACCGCCCATAAACTAAGAGGCGGGCCGCCGGTTTCGGGAGTGGAAGAACTTCCCGAAGCCGGTTGCCCGCTGGACCCTGAAGCGGGTCTGGGTGATATTGTTAGCTTAGGCTAATTCCCAGCGAAAGCAAGTTCTTTTTTTGCACAAAATTCCCGATTCGTGACCGCAGTCACAGGACCCCGCCGATCAGGAGCCAACTGCGTTGACTTGGGGGTCCGCCCCTGATACAAAAAAGTGTTCCATCCACGTAAAAACTAGGTTTGACCGCCGGAGCGAACCGGTGCCACAATGCCAGAAATCATTCAACAAGTCGGGACGCTTCTGCTTGGCGCCGTGCCCACGATTCTGCTGTTCATCGTGCTGGTTTTGGCCTACCAGTTCCTGGTGCAGGGGCCGTTGACCGCCACGCTGAAGCAGCGCCGCGCCCGGACCGAGGGGGCCATCGAAGACGCGCACAAGGCCATCGCCCAGGCCGAGGCCAGGGCGGCCGAGTATGCCGACAAGTTGCGCCAGGCGCGAGGCGAGGTCTACAAGGTTCGCGAACAGAGGGTCAAGCAGTGGAACGCCGAGCGGGACGCCGCTCTGGACGCCGCGCGCAAGGCGGCCGGGCTCAAGGTGAACCAGGCCAAAACCGAGTTGGAGGCGGAGGCCGCCCAGGCCAGGCTGACCATTCAGGCCTCCGCCGGGGAGTTGGCTCGTCAGGTGGTTCGCGCGGTACTGCCGCTCGCCGCCGGGGGTTCCCGTTGAGAGATTCGAGTCCGGCATCTTCGACTTTGCAAGCGCGCGTTTCCAACCGGGTATTGTGGTTTGCGTTCCTCGTGGCGCTGGCTGCTGGGGTGGCGGCTGCTCCGTTCCGCATCGCGGCACAGGAATCCGCTTCCGCGGCCAAGTCCGAGACTGTTTCTTCGGCTCAAGACACGGCCAAGCCCGATGCCGGGCAATCCCAGGAAGAGCAGAACAACGCCTTCCGGCTCGAAGGCCCGCTGGTGAAGGCTTCGGCCAGGGTGCTCCATCTGACGGTCGAGACCACGGCCAGCATCTTCGAGTTCATCAACTTCGCCATCATCGCGCTGGCCATCGGCATTCCTCTGTTCCGCTTCCTGCCCAAATTCCTGCGCCAGCGTGGCGAGAAAGTGCGCACCGACATCGAATCGGCCCGCAAGGTGACCGAGGACGCCAACTCCCGGCTGAGCGCGGTCGAGGCCAAACTTTCCAGCATCGGCGAGGAGATTCAAAAGTTTCGCGCCGAGGTGGAGAAAGAGATCGGGCAAGACGAGGCGCGCATTAAATCCGCTCTCGAAGAGGAGAGCGCCCGCGTTGTGGCCGCGGCCGAGCAGGAGATTGGCGCGGCTGCCGCTCAGGCCCGGCGCGCGCTGCGCCACTTCGCCGCCGATCTGGCCATCGGCCAGGCCGCCAAGCAACTGGTTCTGACGCCGGAGACCGACCGCGCCCTGATCGCCGAGTTTGTGGGCGAGGTGACTAAAAACGGCGCGGCTAAGGGAGGGCAGAACTAAATGGCCGCCTTCGTTGCACGGTACGCCCGCGCCTTTGCCGACGTGGTGACCCAGGAGAAGCTGGATACAGCCGCGCTGGACCGGCAAATGGACGATTTTCTCGCCAGCTGGGACGGGAGCGTCGAGTTGCGCGAACTGTTTGTCAACCCGGCCGTTGCTGCCTTGCAGAAGGTGGCGATCCTGGACAAGTTGAACGTGAAGCTCGAGCTCCAGAAGGAGTTGCGCAACCTGCTGGCGGTGCTCATCCATAACGACCGCATCGGCGAGGTTCGCGAGGTGGCCGCGGCCTATCGAACGGAGTTGCAGGAGCGGCAGGGCATTCGCGCGGTGGAGATTGTGACCGCCCGCGAACTCAGCGAACAGGACCGCACGGGGCTAGTGGCTGGAGTCGGCAAACTTGCCGGCGCGCAGATTCAGGCCAGCTTCAAGCTGGACGCGGCCATCCTCGGCGGAACGGTGGTGCGCATCGGCTCCACGGTGTACGACGGCTCGGTGCGCGGACGGCTAGACAGGTTGAAGGAAGCGTTGATTAGCTCCTAGCTACTAGCTTCTAGCCGCTAGCTCATTCTTGCTCGGTTTGGCGATTCGGGTTTTTATGTGAGCGCAAGGCGCGGTGAAGACAGGCTAGAAGCTAGAGGCTAGTACTCAGGAATCAGGAATTAAGAACAGGAACGGAAATGGCTCAGATCAAGGCAGACGAGATTACGCAACTACTTCGCGAGCAGATCGCGAACTACGACGCGAAGGTCCAGGTGGACGAAGTCGGGACCATCACATCGCTGGGCGACGGCATTGCCCGTCTTCATGGACTGGACAAGGTGATGGCCGGCGAGCTGCTCAGCTTTCCGCACGGCATTGCCGGACTGGCCCTGAGCCTCGAGGAAGATTCGGTGGGCGCGGTGATTCTGGGCGACTACACCGAGCTCAGCGAAGGCAACGAGGTGAAGCGCACGGGCACCATCCTGAGCGTGCCGGTGGGCGAGGGCATGATCGGGCGCGTGGTGGACGCTCTCGGCCAGCCCATCGACGACAAGGGCCCCATTGCCTCCACGGCCACGCTGCCGATCGAACGGCTGGCGCCCGGCATCATCGACCGCCAGCCGGTCCGCGAGCCCATGGCCACCGGCCTCAAGGCCATCGACTCCATGATCCCCATCGGCCGCGGCCAGCGAGAGCTGATCATCGGCGACCGCCAGACCGGCAAGACAGCCGTGCTGCTGGACACCATCATCAACAACGCCAAGAACGATCTGATCTGCATCTATTGCGCCATCGGCCAGAAGCGTTCCTCGATCGCTCAAGTCGTCCAGACGCTCACCGAAGCCGGCGCCATGGGCCACACGGTCATCGTGGCCGCCTCGGCATCGGAGCCCGCCCCGATGCTTTACATTGCCCCCTATGCGGCCTGCGCCATCGGCGAGTTTTTCCGCGACTCTGGCCGGCACGCCCTGGTGATGTACGACGATCTGTCGAAACACGCCATGGCCTACCGCGAGATTTCGCTCCTGCTGCGCCGCCCGCCGGGCCGCGAAGCCTATCCGGGCGACGTCTTCTATCTCCACTCGCGCTTGCTCGAACGCGCGTCCAAGCTCAGCGACAAGAAGGGCGGCGGCTCGCTGACCGCGCTGCCGGTCATCGAGACCCAGGCCAGCGACGTCTCGGCCTACATTCCGACCAACGTCATCTCCATCACCGACGGGCAGATCTTTTTGGAAACGGATCTGTTCAACTCCGGCGTGCGTCCGGCGGTCAACGTGGGCCTTTCGGTTTCGCGCGTGGGATTCTCGGCGGCCATCAAGGCGGTCAAGCAGGTGGGCGCCACGCTCAAGCTCGATCTCGCGCAGTACCGCGAACTGGCCGCCTTTGCGCAGTTCGGCTCGGACCTCGATCCGCTGACCCAGAAGCAACTCAACCGTGGCAGCCGCTTGACGGAACTGCTCAAGCAGCCGCAGTTCCAGCCGCTCACCTGGCAGCAGCAGGTGGTGGCGCTCTTTGCCGGCACGCAGGGCTACCTGGACGACCTGCAGGTCTCCGACATTCGCTCCTTCGAGGTCGGCCTGTACAAGTACTTCGACTCCGCGCAGACGGCGCTGCTCGAAGACCTGACCAAGAAGAAGTCGCTCGACGACGACCTGCGCAGCAAGCTGCACGCGGCGCTGAAAGAATACTCAGCCAACTTCAAGGCGGAGCGTGCTGCGGCGGAACCGGCTGCGGCGCCAACCGATCAAGGGGCAAGCGTTAAGGAAACCCCTCAAGGGACAGGCGCTAAAGAAACTGCTCAAGCGGCAAGCGTCAAGGAAACTGCTCTAGCGGCAAGCGTCAAGGAATAGGGAAGACCATGGCCAACGTACTCGATCTACGGCGGCGCATTCGCAGCGTGAAGAACACGCGGCAGATCACCAAGGCCATGAAGATGGTCGCGGCGGCCAAGCTGCGGCGCGCGCAGGAGCGGGCGCTGGCGGCCCGGCCCTACGCCAGGATGATCACCAGCGTGCTGGAATCGCTGACCCGCCGCATCGAGATATTCGATCCGGCAACCGGCGAGTTGCGCCATCCGCTCTTTGCCACGCGCGAAGAGAAGCGGGTGCTGCTGATCGTCATCAGCGGCGACAAGGGCTTTGCCGGTGCCTTCAACGCCAACATCCTCAAGACGGCCTTCCAGTTCATCTCCGGCAATTCCGTCAGGGAGATCGACATCGAGGCCGTGGGCCGCAAGGGCCGCGATCAGATGCGCCGCCATTATCCCACGGCGATCTACACCGATCAGACCGACGAGAACGGCCACGTCCTCAAGGTGCGCGACCGCAAGGCCAAGGTCGAGGTCACCGGCGACCATCCGGGGATGCTTTTGAAGCTCGAAAACAGCCGCGTCTTCGAGCTGGCCCAGAGCATCATCTCCCGCTACGTGCGCGAGGAGATCGACGCCGCCTACATCGTCTACAACGAGTTCAAGTCGGTGATCTCGCAGCGGCTGGTGGTCGAGCGGCTGTTGCCCATCATGAAGATCGGCATTCCGCAGATTACCGGCGCCACCGAACCCACCACCGAGGAGCGCGAGCGCGCCGCCGAGGCCGCTCTCTCGGCGGGCATCTCGCTGGAGCCGGTCGATACCGCCGAGGCCGACGAGGAATCGCGCAAATTCGGCACCTCGCAGGTGGATTACATCTACGAGCAGCCGGCCGAGGAGCTGTTCAACGGCCTGCTCCCGCAATACGTTTCCTCCATGCTGTATCACGCCATGACGGAGTCGGTCGCCGCCGAAAACGCGGCCCGCATGACGGCGATGGATTCGGCAACCAACAACGCCTCGGACATGATCGACTCGCTCACGCTGCTGATGAATCGCGTGCGCCAGGCGGCCATCACCAAGGAAATCATTGAAATTGTCAGCGGCGCCGCCGCTGCTTAGCGTTTCGGAAGGCAGAAATGGCAGAGAACATCGGCAAGGTTATTCAGGTATCCGGTCCCGCGGTGGACGTGCAGTTTGAAGAAGCGACGATGCCGCCCATCTATCAGGCGTTGCGCGTCACCAGCGATGGCTTTACCGTGCCCACGCCCATCAGCGTGATCCTCGAGGTGCAGCAGCACCTGGGCGAGGGCCGCGTGCGCACCGTGGCCATGGAAGCCACCGACGGCATGGTCCGCGGCATGAAGGCCATCGATCTCGGCGGTCCCATCCGCGTGCCGGTGGGCAAGGAGACGCTGGGCCGCATCATCAACGTCATCGGCGAGCCGGTGGACGAACTGGGCCCCATCGGCGAAAAGCAGCGCATGCCCATCCATCGCCCCGCGCCCCTGTTCGACGAGCAGTCCACCCACGAGGAGATGTTCGAGACCGGCATCAAGGTCATCGACCTGATCCAGCCCTTCCTGAAGGGCGGCAAGGTCGGCCTCTTCGGCGGCGCCGGCGTGGGCAAGACCGTCGTCATCATGGAACTGATCAACAACGTGGCCAAGAACCACGGCGGCTACTCGGTCTTTGGCGGCGTAGGCGAGCGCACCCGCGAGGGCAACGACCTGTGGCTGGAGATGACCGAGTCCGGGGTCATCAAGCCGGGCGACTGGGCCAACTCCAAGTGCGCGCTGGTCTACGGCCAGATGACCGAGCCGCCCGGAGCGCGCCTGCGCGTGGCCCTCAGCGCGCTCACCGTCGCCGAGTACTTCCGCGACGTCGAAGGCTCCGACACGCTGCTGTTCATCGACAATATCTTCCGCTTTACGCAGGCCGGCTCGGAGGTTTCCACGCTGCTGGGCCGCATGCCCTCGGCCGTGGGCTACCAGCCCAACCTGGCCACCGAGATGGGCGAGCTGCAGGAGAGGATCACCTCCACCAGCAAGGGGTCTGTAACATCTGTTCAGGCCGTCTACGTGCCGGCTGACGATTTAACGGATCCGGCCCCGGCCACCACCTTTGCCCACCTGGACGCGACCACCGTGCTCAGCCGCCCGCTTTCCGAACTGGGCATCTATCCGGCCGTCGATCCGCTGGCTTCCACCTCGCGCATTCTTTCGGCGCGCATCGTGGGCGACGAGCACTACGACGTGGCCCAGGGCGTGAAGCGCATCCTGCAACGCTACAAGGACCTGCAGGACATCATCGCCATTCTGGGCATCGACGAGCTCTCCGACGACGACAAGATCACCGTGGCCCGCGCCCGCAAGGTGCAGAAGTTCCTGTCGCAGCCCTTCCACGTTGCCGAGCAGTTCACCGGCATCCCCGGCGCCTATGTGAAAGTTGCCGACACGGTGCGCAGCTTCAAGGAGATCATCGCCGGCAAATACGATGATATTCCCGAGCAGGCCTTCTACATGAAGGGCGCCATCGAGGAAGTGCTGGAAACCGCCGAGAAGCTGAAGACGACGGTGTAAAAGCAGCCCCTAGCTTCTAGCTAGAGGCTAGAAGCTAGTAGCTGGACTCAAAGGATTTTATGGCAGACGAAACCAATCAACTGCGCGTCCGGCTGGTTACCCCCGAGCGCACTCTCTTCGATCACGCTGCCTCGGCGGTCGAGCTGCCCGCGAAGAACGGGTACATGGAGGCGCTTTACGGGCACGCGCCGCTGGTGGCCGAGTTGGGCGCGGGCGACGTGACCCTGCACGGCGGTCCCGATGGCCCGGAGAGCGTAAGCCGCTACAACGTCAGTTGGGGTTTTGTCGAAGTGCTGCCCGACCGGGTCACCATCCTGGCCACCGACGCGCTGAAGCCCGAGGAGATCGACGTGCCCCGCGCACAGCAGCAACTGGAACGCGGCCACAAGCAGTGGAACGAGGCCGGCGACAGCGAAGACGCCTACACCGAGGCCCTCCGCGTCATCGCCGAAGCCGAAGCCAAGCTGGCCACCGCGGCGGAAAAGCACTGAAGGTTTCGCTGGCTGAGGATGGTCGGATGCGGGCAAACCGGGGTACAATTCGGTGGGTGTTGCGATGAAGGACTGCCTAATCAGCATTGACTTAGCCAATGCCATCAGATCGCTGGTAGACGCGACGAACCTAAAGGTTCCTGAAGGCGATCTTGGGTTTACCTGTAAAGAATATGGCAAGCCTGTGAAACCTCACAAGCATGGGATGCAAGGGCCACATTTCGAGCATCTGGAAAGAAATCCGGACTGCTCTTTAAGCGATACCTAAAAGACTGTAGATATGGGCATTCCACCTTTTTTGGGAAGGAACCCTCCCGGCCATTACCAGACCGTTCGTGGATAGTGCTTGCGCATGAGTTCGTCGGCGGAGATAAGCCAGGCGAAGCCGTTGGCTTTGGCGTTGGCGACGATGAGACGGTCGAAGGGGTCGCGGGTCCATTTCTCTTCGAGAGCAGCGCTGGCGATGGTCGAAAAGGGGAGATCGCAAAGACGCAGGTTGGTTTCGTGCTCGACCTTCTTGAGTAGATCCCGTGCGGGAAACTTCGTTCGTCCTAGCTCGTGGAGGTATTCGAGTTCGAGGAATGCCATGGCGGATAACAATAACTCCGCCCTGTCCAGGAGTCCTCTTGCTTTGGAACTCAGGCGATTCACCTTGCCTGCGGCCAACCAAAGGACAACGTGTGTGTCCAGGTAGGCAATCAAAGGCCGGCCCAGTCCTTCTCCCACTCCTTTTCCATCTCGGCCAGCCACTCAGCCTTGAAGGCAGGATCGTTCATATCGAAATTCGGGTCGACCATAACCTCCATGGGCGTGATCCGGCTGAGGCGGCTTACGGGCTGGCCTTCAGGGACGATTTTGAGGCGGCGTCCCTTGTGCGTGAACCAGACCTCGCTGCCGTCGAGAGCCTGATTGGCAAGCGAGAAAATGTCGCGGCGAAATTGGGTGATGGGGACTTCCATGAACGAAGTATACCATAAGTGTACGTTGAAAGGCGTACATCCTGTACGCCTCGCGATCTCTTCCCTTCTCTGTGCAACCTGCCCCGCGAACGCATACAATTCACCAAGAAGAAAATGGCTAAAGCGAAGGAACAGATTTTCGAAGTGTCCTGTCCGGATTGCGCGGCGATGCTCAGGATCGACCGAGCCACCGGCCTAGTGGTGAGCCATACCCCGGCGCCGCGCAAGCGGATGTTTGAGGACCTGGAAACGGCGGCTCAGGCGATGCGCGCGCAGGACGAGCGCAAGGAGTCGATCTTCCGCCAGAGTGTGGACGCGGAGAAGAACAAGGAAGACCTTTTCGAGAAGAAGTTTGCCGAGGCCCTGCGCAAGGCCAAGGACGCTCCCGAGGGCAAGCCTTTGCGCGAGTTCGACCTGGACTGAATGCCGCGCCCTCGAATGCGCCACGGGCTTTTCGGCCGTTCCCGCGGATATTCCCCACGGCCCGTAAATTAGAGCGATACTTGATACACCGTTCCCTCGACCCGGTCGCTACGGTCCGGGACGGAAGGAGAGAACATGGGAGTCGTACCGCTTTCCCAACCAACGATCAATTCTGGCACCGCGCTGTGCGCCTCTGAATCCGAGACCAGAAATTTTGTCCGGATTGCCGCGGCTGGGACCCTTCTTGCAGGCGGCGTGTTGCTGCTCGCGGGCCAGCGCCGCGCCGGATTGGTCGCGGCGGCTTCGGGCACGGCGCTGGCGCTGCTTGACCAGCAGGAGACGCTGCACTCGTGGTGGAGTCTGCTCCCCGGATTTATCGACGACGTCCAACGGGTGCTCGGCCAGGTGCAGGGCACGGTGGAGGATATTGCCACCAAGCGCGAGACGCTGCGACAGATTCTGACGAATTAGGCGCAGACGGACCAGGCCCCCACTACCAGGTCCAAGCCCGGCCCTTAAATCCCTAGCTGACGGCGGCCTGCCGCGCTGATGCGGTGGGGCGTCCATTTGGGTTCCCAAACCAGGTCGACCTCGACTTTGGCGATGTCGGGGATGCCGGCCAGGCGGTTGTTTACCTGCTCGAAGATGAGCCCGCTGGCGGGGCACTGCGGGGTGGTCAGGGTCATGGTCACCTTGACCCACTGGCGCGGCCATGCGGGCGTGGAGTCCGGGTCGGGGCCGGTCGCCACGCCGTAGATCAGCCCCAAATCCACAAGATTCAGTTTCACTTCAGGGTCGAAGCAATCGCGCAGCGCGGTCAGAATGTCCGCTTCGGAGAGCATTTTCTAGTTCTTCCGCTCGACCAGGTAGCGGGCGACGGCTTTCAATCCATCAGCCCGGCTGCCATAGGGCTCCAAAGCGGCAAAGGCCTCCTCAATCAGCCGTGCGGCGTCGCGCTGGCTCTGCTCGATGCCGTAAACGGCCGGCCAGGTGGCTTTTTCGGTGGCCTGGTCCTTGCCCGCGGTCTTGCCCAGGTGGGCCGAATCCTCGGTCAGGTCCAAAACATCGTCCATAATTTGGAAAGCCAGGCCGGCTTTGCGGCCGAAGAGGTCCAGGCTGGCTGCGTCGTCCGCAGTGGCCCCGGCATAGACGCCGCCTGCCACCACGCTCACCCGGATCAGCGCGCCCGTCTTGGCGCGGTGAATGGAGTTGACGAGTTCCGGCGTGGGCTTCAGGTGTTCGCTTTCGAGGTCCAGCACCTGGCCGCCGATCATGCCCTCGACGGTGCCGACGGCGTTGGCGATGAGGGCGATAATCTGCACGGTGGCCGCGGGCGACGAGTCGAGCCCGGCCAGCACCTCGAAGGCGCGAGTCTGAAGAGCGTCGCCGGCCAGGATGGCGATGGCCTCGCCGAAGGCCACATGGCAGGTGGGCTTGCCGCGGCGCAGGTCGTCGTTGTCGAGAGCGGGCAGGTCGTCGTGGATGAGCGAGTAGGTGTGGAGCATTTCGAGGGCAGCGCCCAGCCGCTCGATGCCTGCGGGAAGCGCGCCGGCGATGGTGACGGCGGCCTGGTAGGCCAGCACCGGCCGCAGGCGCTTGCCCCCGGCAAAGGTGGAGTGGCGCATGGCGCCATGAATCGAGGCAGGCACCGTCTCCAGGCTGGGGAGCAACTCCTCCAGCGCCCGCTCGGTCAGCGCCGCGCCCTCTTGAATCAGCGATTTCACATCGACAGCCATTGCTCTCATGATAAACGAGGTTGACTGAGCTTTCGCTCCAGTAAACACAGGGCTGTGAGCAACAGGAGGGTCAGGGCGCTCAGCCAGCGTCCGGCAAGCACGTCGGTGGTGGTAGTCCAGTCCACAGTCAGGTCCACGGGCCCCTGCGGCACAGGCACGGCCATCAGGCCATCGTCGCGTTTGGGCAGGTCGTCGAGGGGCCGACCATTCACCGCGACCCGCCAGGCTGAGTAGCTGCGCAGCCGGAGAATGAGGTAGCCGGCGTGGCCGGTGTCGGCCCTGATCTCAAAATGCTCGGCATGATTCTTCACCCGAACCGGCGATGCGGCAAAAGCTTCCTCGCAACTGTGCTGCCCTGCCTGCCAGACCGGGACGGCATCGGCCTCGCCGGTGCTTTTGCCCAATATGGTGGAGGGGTCGGTGACCAGACAGGCGTCGCGCAGGCCGAAGGCGACCAGGGAGTTGTCTGCGCCGGGAGGCGCGTACTCGTCGGTCCCGCCGACACCCACGCCGGAGCGGTACCTCGCCAGCATGGCGGCCACGGCGTCTTCTTCGTCGCAGGGCTGGAAGAAGACCAATCCCGCAGTGGCCGTAACCGCCAGAAAGACCGTGGCGCCAGCGGCCACAACGGCCACGCGCCGCCAGCGCCGGGCAGAGTCGTGGGGCCACACCGCAGAGGCGAAGAAGATGGCCATCGGCGCCTCCAGCACCACCAGCCATCGCCAGGGAAACTGCAAAAAACGGAGCTTGGGCAGCAGATTCCATACCGGCAGCGAGATGGGGAGTTGGAGAAACAGAATCGCGAACGGGATGAGCGCCAAGGGAATCCACCAGCGGCGTTGTTCCGGCAGGCTGCCTCGCTGCCAGCTAACCAGCAGGCCGCCCAGGGCCACGGCGATCATGGCGACGGCGAGAAAGGAGGCCTTGCGGAGCACCATGTCGTGAAAATCCAGCAATGGGTCGGCATGGCGCGCGAAAAGCCAACTGTTTTCAATCATCTCGCCGGGATCGGAGGCTGCCTGCTTGAGATCGGCCCAGGGCTGTTCCCAGGCAGCGGGAACGAGGAAGACCGAGGCCAGTCCCATTCCCAGAGCGGCGGCGACGGCGGCGCGCACCAGGGGTGCCCAGGATTTCGACAGCAGGACGGCGGCCAGCGCGACGGCGGCCAGCAGATAGCTGGCCATCACACCGAGCGGGGCGTTCGAGAGCCAGGCGCCGGCCACCACCAAGGCCAGCGGCACGGTGGAACCGTCGAGTGCGCGCCTCCACACAGCGGAGCCTGGATTGCGGTCCCGGAGGAGGAGCAGTAGCGCCAGCGGAATCCAGAAGCCGCCCGTGAGCTCCCCAAAGGCGCTTCGTTCGTAGGCGGTAAACAAGGCATAGCCGGAAAAGATCGCCGTACAGCCGGCCAGCGTTGCGGGGCCGTCGGAGAGTGCCTGGCGGGCGAGCGAGCGGGTGGCCAGCCCCGTGGCTGCCAGCAGCAGGAAGGTCAGGGCAACCGGCACGAGCTGCCAAGGCAGAACCAGCCCCAGTCCGGCGCCCAGCATCCAGGTCAGCGGCGGATAAAAAATGAAGCGCGCTTCGCCGGCGCCGAAGTTCGGGCTGGGCGTCCAGTGCGGGTACTGGATACCCTGCCGCCAACTGTTCTGAGCGTCGAGCCAGGAAAGCAGATGGAAGTCGAAGTCGTGGCCGCAGGAGTTGCCGCGCAGCAGTTGCGGCGCGATGGCCACGGCCGCGGCCAGCAGGATGACGGCTGGGCCGATATAGCGCCTCCAGCGGCCTTGGGAAAATGGCTTCATGGCATCAGCCGAAGTATGTGCCGTGTCTGTGCGGCTATTGCTGCCGGGCTGAACGGAAGCGCAAAGGTCGCTCCGCCGTACCAGTCGTTCCATTGGTCGCGGAAGTAAGGTGTTGGACATCGGGCATCCACAGGATAACTCTGGGACAGCGCTGGCGCATTCCGTTATCCAACGGCCTCTTCTGCGGCCGGTGCGACGAGTGCCGCGGGCTTTCTGCGGCCATGAATTGCAATCAGCGCCACGAGCAGGAGCAGAATGATCCCCAATACCAACACGCTGCCTTCGGGGCCGTCCGCGCCGCCGCTCCACAGCGCGTTGCCGGCCGGGCTGGTGGTCAGGTAGTGGCCCTTGGCAACCATGCCGCTGTCGGCGGTGCCGTAGAAGTAGGTCTCCGCCCAATCCCAGGCGGCGTGGCAGCCGATGGCCCACCAGGCCGACCCTGTGACCCGGATGCTGACGCAGAAGACGAAGCCGATGGCCGCGGCGGCAAAGATGCCGATCCAGTTTTCGCCGTTGTTGCCGGTATGGATGAAGCCGAAGAGCGTCGAGGTGACCCAGGCCGCCTGCCAGAAGCCTGCGCCTTCAGCCTTTTTCAAATGCAGCAGAAGGCAAGGAACCAGTCCCAGCAGGGCGATGATATAGACGCCCCAGATGCCCTGGCCCTTGGTGGCCAAAAGACCGCCCAGGCACATTGAGCCGACGAGCGCGAGCGCCCACCAGAAGTTGATGCCGCGGGTGAGGGTGAACTGGAGGTAGCCGCGGAAGGTTCCCTCCTCGAAGCAGCCCACCAGGAGGAAAGCGATACCCCACAGAGCGGCAAAGGAGAAGATCTGCGGGCCGGAGAGCGCCGGCGGACCAAAGTGGAGCCATCCACCCCAGGCCATGGTTCCCACCAGCGCTGAGAGCGCTGCAAACCCTGCCGCCAGGCCGGAGAAAAAGTGGAGCAGGCGCCGGGGGCCGGTGAGGTTGAAGGCCAGAATGCTGCGGCGTCGCTCGAGGCGGGCAACCAGCGCGGCTGCCCCCACGATTGCCAGCACGGCAATCGACTCGCCGATGATCATCGCGAGGACGGTGATGCCCTGATTTTGCGACGCGTGCAGGGCCTTGCCGATGGTTGAAGCGATCGTGCCAAGGAGGACGATGAAGAGGAAGGCCAGCGCCGCAAAGGTCAGCACCGACCAGCCGGCGCGCAGGCCATGGCTGCCGAGGAAGACCCAGCGCAGGCCGCGCTTTCTCACCAGACTATTCAGGCAGCCTACACCGAGGACGGCGAGGTAAAGGGTCAGCACCTGAAGGAGCACGGCAAGGGGCGCAGTGTCGCCGATTTTGAAGGGATGAATGGCTGCGGCAGTGGGAATGAGAATTGCTTCGGCAAGGAGAATCAGAAGCAGGTTCACCAGCGCCAACCATCCGGCGCGCAGGCCCTGGCTGCCGCTGAATATCCAGCGCAGGCGGCGAAACTTCGGAGCGTTCGGTGCGGGGGCGAGGGGTTCGAGCGTGAGAGCTGCGCCGGTGGCAATTTCGGCGGGCGGCGCTTCCGGCAGTGGGGGCTGAATCTCCGGCTCCATGGAGCCTCCTTCAGATAGATACAGATTTGTGTATGCAGAATTCTACTAAAGATACTCTACGAAAGTACCACTTGGGGAGTTCCGTAAACGGCTTGGCCTTGTTCCGTTCCTTGCTCTCCGCCTTGACACAACGAGCCAAGCCCTTGATGCTTAACAGTTCCGGTTCTTCAATTTTGTGGCGCAGAGGGGTGGCAAGTTTTGCGGGTTCGCGTCTTCTATCACGACAAATGCTTCGACGGAGCCTGTTCAGCCTCGCTCTTCACGCGCTTCCACCGCGAGCGCATCGCCTCCGGAGCCAGCTATGAGTATCGCGGCCTGATGCACCGCGCCGGCGCGCTCTTTGACGAGAGCGAGTTTACCGGCGACGAAAACGCCATCGTGGACTTCAAATACTCCGCCTCGCCCAGAATCACGTGGTGGTTCGACCACCATTTGTCGGCGTTTCTCGCCCCTGAGGACCAGCAGCACTTCCTCGACTGCAAGCGGGACCCAGCCTGCGGCTCGCGCAAATTCTTCGACCCCGCTTACACCTCCTGCACCGGGTTTCTGGCCCACATCGCCTCGACGCGTTTCGGCTTCGACACGGCGCCTGTCGCGGAGCTGATTCATTGGGCCGATATTGTGGACGGCGCGCGGTATGAGAGCCCCGAGGCAGCCGTCGAGATGGCCGCTCCGGCCATGAAGCTGACGCTGATCATCGAGTCCACCCAGGACCCGGCGTTTATTCCGCGGCTCATTCCGCTCCTGGCCGAGCTCCCGCTGGCCGAGGTGCTGAGCCAGCCCTTTGTGGCGGATTTGCTGCCGCCGCTGCTGGAGCGCCATCGGCAGGCTATTCAACTGATCCGCGACCGCGCCGAAGAGCGCGACGGAACTATCTTCTTCGACATCACCGACCAGCCGCAAGAGGGATACAACAAGTTCATCCCCTACTATCTGCATCCTCAGGCCACATACTCCATAGGCCTCTCCAAGTCCAGCTTCCGCACCAAGGTCTCGGTAGGCTCGAACCCCTGGACCAAGGCCGCCCCGGAAAAGATGGTGAACCTGGCGCAAGTGTGCGAGCGCTATGGCGGCGGCGGCCATGCCCGCGTGGGCGCCATCAGCTTCCCGCCTGACCAGGCGGACAGCGCCCGCGCAGCCGCGGCGGAGATTGTGGCGGAATTGCGGGCGAAAAACCCGCTGGGGTGAGGCGGCTGTTGACGAACGAGTCGCACTGAAGCTGAGTTGTTGCTATTTCCGTGGACTCACGCTATTCATGCGGCCATGCGACGCATAGCCTTGCTTCTCTTGTATGTTTTGCTTTTCTCAGCCACGGCCAGAACAGCAACAGGTACCTCAACGCGCAGAATCCCCTGCAAAACTCCTGCAAATGCAACCTCATGCTATTGGACTCACGGCCGTCTGGGATTTACCAATGGCACTCCGGCTCTTCGTCTGTGGAAGATCGGCACTCATTGGCTCCTCGACATTTACAGCGGTCCATCGACATATAACCCGAAATCAGGTGACCTGTTCGGGGACAATGAGAATCCAGAATTGCCGCCAAATGTTCACCAGCAATTGAAATCTTTCGATCATCGAATATTCGCCGACTTTGAAGTCTGCCCTTTGGAATCTGAAAGTACAGTAAAGATGCAGGCCGCCTGTATCGAGTCGGCAAAGAATATCGTCGTTGAAAAGTGATTGCAGGAAGCGCGATTTGGGCTACAATGTAGCTCAGGAGTCTCCCATGTCCGCCAATGCCGTTGTCCGCGCAAGAATCGACGCTCGTGTGAAGGAAGAAGCTACGGCCATCTATGCCGCCGCTGGTCTCACGCTTTCCGATGCCTTCCGCATGATGCTGATGCGGACGGTGGCCGAACGAGCGCTTCCCTTCGAACCTCTGATGCCCAATGCTGAGACCGTGGAAGCCATGAAGGCTGCTCGGCGCGGCGAACTGGTCACGGTGGGCAGCATCGACAACCTTTTGGCTGACCTCCATGCGGACGATTAAGCGTACCAGCCGTTTCAAGAAGGACTACAAGCGCGAGGCGAGAGGTCCACACCGGGCGACGTTGGATGTTGATCTGCTGGGGGTTGTTTCCCAACTTGCCGCAGATAGCCCCCTGCCAGAAAGGTTCCGCGATCACCCGCTGACCGGGGAGTGGATTGACCATCGCGACTGCCACATCAAGCTCGATCTGGTGCTCATCTATCGGGAGCCAGATCCGGAAACGCTGGAGTTGGTCAGGCTGGGCTCCCATAGCGAGTTGAGCTTGTAGAAGCCTGCCTGGATGGTTGTTACCCCCTGCCCTTCAGGCTGGGCCAGTCGGCGCGGCGGTGTTGTTTGAAGGCCAGCACGCCTTCCTTGAAGTCCTCGGTGGAGCGCTGCTGCGCGTTGGCCTCAATGGCGTCCTCCAGCTCCTCGTCCAGCCTGCGCTTGGCGTGTTTGGCAAGCAGCCGCTTGACCGCCTGCATGGCCTGTGGGCTGTTCAGCAGCAGCGTCTGGGCGAGGGCCTGGGCCGTCGGCATCAGATCGTCCTGCTCAACGATCTGCGTCACCAGCCCCAGTTCCAGCGCCTCCTGCGCCTTGAGGATCTTTCCAGACAGCAACAGCTCGCGGGTGCGCAGTTCGCCTACCCGGCGTATCAGGAACGATGCCACAATGGCCGGTACAAAGCCCAAGCGCACCTCGGTGTAGCCAAACTTGGCCGTGGGGATGGCGACCGTGAAGTCGGGAATGGTGGCCAGGGCCATGCCGCTGGCGATGGCCGGCCCGTTGACGGCCGCAATGACCGGCTTGGGAAAATCGTAGAGGGTGCGCAGCACGTGGGCCATGTTCTCTGCGTCGCGGCGATGCTCCACCGGCGTGCGAGCGTTCATGGTTTCCAGGTGCTCCATGTCCAGGCCGGCGCAGAAAGCCGAACCGGCGCCGGTCAGGATCACCACGCCGCAGTCGCAGGTCTCGGCCTCATGCAGGGCCGCGGTCAGCTCCTCGATCAGCAGCGGCGAGAGCGCGTTGCGCTTCTCCGGGCGGTTCAAGGTGATGGTCTTTACCCCGTTGGCGGATTGGGTCACGATGTAGTTGAAGCGGGCTATGGGGATCTCCTTCAGCGATTGAACGCGAGCCGTGCCCAGGCGCGGATCAGCCTATCGTAGCGCAAAATTCCCTCGAAAGACTTGTGATTAGGTTCACATATGCAATCAGGAAATCGTTGCCATCACCACGCGGTACGTACTGCGCTCTTACGCATCGGAGGTTGGGCCGTCAAGCGCCTGAACCGCACCGAGGGCGCGGGTGGCGCGGAAGATCGCATCCAAGGCTCGAACCTTTGTCCCTCCAGTCCTGACTCGTGCTGCGCTGAGTTACAGCCCCAACTCACTTGCCCGCTTCTTCATCGCCTCCAGGCAAAACGCGATGTGCGCGTCCAACTCCACGCCCAATTCCGCCGCGCCCCGGATCACATCCTCGCGGTTCACGCCCCGCGCAAAGGCCTTGTCCTTCATCTTCTTTCGCACACCGGCTACTTCCACGTCGGCGATGGCTTTGGTGGGCTTGACCAGCGCGCAGGCGGTCAGAAAGCCGGCCAGTTCGTCGCAGGCAAACAGCGACTTATCCAGATGCGTGACGCGCGGCACGCCGGAGTACTGCGCGTGACCCAGGATGGCGGTGCGCAGCTCGATGGGCCAGCCCAGCCGCTCCAGCTCACGAACTCCAACGAAGGGATGCTCCTCGGCCGTGGGGTGACGCTCGTAGTCGAAGTCGTGGAGCAGGGCCGTCGTCGAGTAGAGCTCCACCATCGCCACGTGCTCGGGGCCAGCCAGTCCCAGCCGGCCGGCTTCCGCCTCGCCACAGGCCGCCACGCAGGCCTCCACGGCCAGCGCGTGCTTGCGCAGGTTCTCGCTCAGGGTCCATTCGGTGAGCAGTTGCCAGGCCTGGGCGCGTCCGTAGCCTTCGTGCGCGGATTGTGAACTGCCGTCTGTGCTCATGATTTTTTCTCCACAGTTGATCAATTTGGTTCGTGTTTCTTCCGGTCTTTCAGAGTATGATGGGTGAATCTTAGGTTCGACCCTAAGTTTGTACTTGACAATTATGGTTCACTTCCCCGAAAGTAGCACATATCGCGGTGCAGAAAAGCACCCCGGAGTTCCCGCTCTGGCACTCCGCACACAGCCCATGGCTACCACCTTGGTGAGCGTGGAAGCACGCGAAGTAGTCCGCTGCGATTACTGCAGCCTGATTCAGTTCAGGACCATCAACTCCCTTTGCAGAAAATGCCATAGGCCCCTCGATGTGGAGGAGCCTGTGCCGCTGGTCCCGCAACTGGTGGCCAGCCCGCCCGTTCCGGCTTCGGCCGAGGCCGGGTTGCAGGTCGCCGGGCAGGTGCGCGAGATTCGCAAGGCGCGCCACCTGAGCCAGCGTCAACTGGCGGGGCGCATGATGGTGCCTCGCACCTATATTTCCAAAATTGAAAACAGCAAGGCGATTCCCACTCTGGGTTCGCTGGAGCGGCTGGCCGCGGCCCTCGATGTAGACGTGCGCCAACTGGTCCGGGACGCCCGCAGCCGCCGCGACGAGGAGGTATGCGCCATCTTTGCCGACCCCTTCCTGGCCGAGATTGCCGCTTTGCTGCCCCATCTGGACTCGCTGCGCCGGACGCTGGTCTATGGCGCGGTGCGGGATGCGGCCATGGGCCGCCGCCGCACCGCATAAGACCGGGAACGTCTCGCTCCCGGTCTTTTGGAGCGGGTTGGCGGCGATTTCTCTTCCGGCGCGGCGTTGCCTCACGAGCGCCTGTGGGCAGGTTGCCGGGCAATTGCGGCCCTTGGGCGCTTGTGCTACGGTCGATGGTGCAACACCTCGGCTCCCGGCGCCGGGGAGATCGTGTGCCGGGGTTCATTGTAGAGGCGAATCCTTTGGTTCCATCCGGCACGCTGCGCATCCATGAGCTGACCTCGGAGGAGCGCGCTGTTTATGCGTCGCTGAAGCCCGAGTGCCTGCCGGAGCATGTGGCCATCATCATGGATGGCAATGGCCGCTGGGCCGGCCATCGCTCGCTCAAGCGGTTCCAGGGCCACCAGCAGGGCGCCAGGAGCGTTCAACTGGTCACTGAAACCGCCTCGCGCATCGGTTTGCCCTGGCTCACGCTCTACGCCTTTTCTTTGGAGAACAGCCTGCGCCGTCCCCGCGCCGAGGTCAACTTCCTCATGCGCCTGCTCAAGAGCTACCTGGAGAGCAACGTGCAGCGCATGATGGACAACAATGTGCGCATCCGCTACATCGGCCGCACCCACGAACTGCCCGCCGAGGTCCAGGACAAGATGCGCTGGGCCGAAGAGGCCACGGCCCGCAACACCGGCACCACCCTCACCCTGGCCCTGAACTACGGCGGACGCTCGGAGCTGGTGGACGCCTTCCGCTCACTCGCGGCCGAGATGAAGCTCAAGCACATCGGCCCCGACCGCATCACCGAGGAAGACATTCACCGCCATCTCTACACGGCGCACATGCCCGACCCCGACCTGCTGATCCGCACCTCGGGCGAGATGCGCCTTTCCAATTATTTGTTATGGCAGATCGCCTACACCGAGATCTTCGTCACCGAACGCCTATGGCCCGACTTCCGCGGCATCCACCTGCTGGAAGCCATTGCCGACTTCCAGCGCCGGGAGCGCCGCTACGGCGGCCTTGCCGAAGGCGCAGGCGAAGTGGACGAAGAAGCGGAACGGATCAAGATCGCGGCGGGATGAAGTTTTTTTGGCTCTGCCTGCTGAAGGAAGAACTCGCGAAATACGGAGGCGGCGAGGCTTTTCTGCGCTGGGTGCGATCGGAAGACGAAGAATCCGCCTGACCCGGTGATATTCGGACTGAATATTGTTGAATTGACGCTTGGATCAGCCACTTCAAGACAGACCCACCGGCTCCTACCCCGCCCCGGCAGTGTATCCTCAACGCTGAATGAAACGCTTCCTTACCGCTCTCGTCCTGATTCCGCTGGTTCTGGTCCTGGTGTTCCTGGGGCCGAAGTGGCTGTTCACGCTGGCCGTCGCCGCGGTTGCGGCGCTGGCCGGCTGGGAATATCTGGGCCTGGCGGAGCGAGGCGGCGCCAAGCCGCCGCGCGTTGCGGTGCTGGTGGCCGTTCTGGCGCTGTTTGCCGGCAACTTTGAATACCCCGACCAAACCGCGCCCATCTTCGGCGGTCTGAGCCTGGGCCTGTTGGTTTACTGCACCTTCCGCTCGTCCGTCGAGCAGGTGATGGCGGACGCGGCGGTCTCCATCTTCTGCCTGCTCTACGTCGGATTCACCCTGATTGCCCTGCCCACCCTGCGCGAGGAGACCAACGGGCCGTCGCTGCTCGTCTTTTTGATGTGCGTGGTTTGGGCCGGAGACATTGCCGCTTTCTACGTGGGCCGCGCCTGGGGCCGGCACAAGCTGGCGTCCACGCTCAGCCCCAACAAGACCTGGGAGGGCGCGCTGGGCTCGGTGGCCGGCAGCCTGCTGGTGACCGGCGGCCTGCTCGGCCTGGCCAAGCTGTTCGAGATGTGGAACTCGGCCAAGCTCTCCTATCCCGAGGACCTCTGGTACTGGCTGGGCCTGGCCGTGGTGGTGAACGTGGCCGCGCAGGTGGGAGATTTGGCCGAATCCGCGCTCAAGCGCTCGGCGGGCGTCAAGGACTCGGGGAACCTGCTGCCCGGCCACGGCGGGGTCCTGGACCGCATCGACGCTCTGCTGCTGGCCGCTCCGGTGCTGTGGTACGCTCTGGTTATTCACCAGTGGTTCTGAGGATTTTTCGTGCCTTTTTTTCGGAACGGCTTGATTGGAATGGGTACTTCAGATGGGTTCCACACGGAACCGCGGAATTTCAAAAAAATACCATGAAGCGACTCGCCATTCTCGGTTCCACCGGCTCCATCGGGCAGAGCACCCTCTCCATCGTCGAGCAGTTCCCGGAGCGCTACTCGGTAGCCGCGCTCGCCTGCGGGCGCAACCTCGACCAAGCCTTCGCGCAAACAGTTCGCTGGCGGCCGAAGCTGATCTCGCTGGCCACCGAAGAGCTGGCCGGAGAGCTTTCCACGAAGCTTAAACAGGTCGGCGTCACCGGCATCGAGGTGGTCTACGGAACCCAGGGCACCGTCGCCTGCTCCACCCTGCCCGAGGCCGATTTTGTTGTCTCGGCCATCGTCGGCGTCGCTGGGCTGGAGGCCACGCACGCGGCGATCCTGGCCGGCAAACCCGTGGGCCTGGCCAACAAGGAGTGCATGGTGGCCGCGGGCGAGATTCTCACCCGCGCCGCGCGCCAGCGCAACGTGCCCATCCTGCCCATCGACAGCGAACACAACGCCGTCCACCAGTGTCTCCGCGTCGGCGCTCATTCTGAAGTGAAGACGATCTGGCTGACGGCCTCCGGCGGGCCGTTCCGCCAGCTTCCGCTCGACCAGTTCGCTGCCATTACCCCGGAGCAGGCGCTCAAGCACCCCACCTGGGTGATGGGCCGCCGCATCACCATCGACTCCGCCACCATGCTCAACAAGGGTCTGGAAATCATCGAGGCCTGCCGGCTGTTCGATGTGACGGCAGCCCAGGTGCGGGTCACGGTGCATCCGCAGTCCACGGTTCACTCGCTGGTGGAATATGTGGACGGGTCGATCCTGGCGCAGATTTCGGTCACGGATATGCGGCTGCCCATCCTTTACGCGCTCGCCTACCCGGAGCGGCCCGCCTCCACGCTCACCTTCAACCTGGCCGCGCTCAGCCACCTGGACTTCGAGCCGCCCGATTTCGAGCGCTTCCCCTGCCTAAGGCTGGCCTTTGATGCGGCGGAAAAGGGCGGAGCGCATTGCATCGCCCTGAATGCCGCGGACGAGGTGGCCGTCGAGGCCTTCCTGGACCGCCGCATCCCCTTCACCGGAATCCCGCGTACAATTGAAAGAGTGCTCGCATCCACGCCGGAGGCGCACCCCGCCACCATTGCGGAGGTGCTTGCAGCCGACCGTGAGGCGCGCGAAACGGCTCGTGCGCTGCTGGCGTAAGGCCGCAGGTCGGGCGTAGCGCGTTTTATCGAGGGAAAAACCGTACATCTATGCATGAATTTCTAATATCTACCGCCGCCTTCATCGTGCTGCTCGGCGTCATGGTGGTGGTCCACGAGTTCGGCCACTTTGCCGTCGCCAAGCTCTGCAAGGTCCGCATCGAGGCCTTTTCCTTAGGCTTCGGGCCGCGCCTCTTCGGCGTTAAGTACGGCGACACCGATTACAAGGTCTGCCTGCTCCCGCTGGGCGGCTTCGTCAAGATGACCGGCGAGAATTTCAGCGAAGTCAGCGACGCGGCAGCCGGTACGGCCACCGTAGTGCCAGCAGACGACCCTGGCGCCCTCACCGCGCATCCCCGCTGGCAGCAAATGCTCATCGGCCTGGCTGGACCGTCCGCCAACTTCGTCCTGGCCTTTGTACTGATGGTCCTCTACTTCGGCTGGATCAACGAGGTTCCTTCCATCCATCCCATCGTCGTCGAGTGGGTTACTGATGGCTCGGCGGCGGCCCAGGCCGGCATTGAGACAGGCGATATCATTCGCAACTTCGCATCGGTGGACAATCCTAGTTGGGCACAGATTGAAGAAGACGCCATCCACCATGCCAACCAGACGGTGCCTGTCACCGTGGAGCGGGGCGGAAAGCGCATTCCCCTCGCCCTGCGCCTGACCTCTGAACGCAACGGCAAGCGGTTGGACCTGAGCAAGACCGGCCTCTTTCTTGAACTGGTACAAACCCCCATCAAGGTGATTTCAGTAGTCCCCAATGCACCCGCCGCGCTGGCCGGTCTGCGCGGTAACGACATCATCCTCGCCGTGGACGGCCACGCCTTTCACACCTTGGACCCCTTGGTGGCCTACCTGCAAACGGGGCACGGCAAGCCAGTCACGCTGAGCATTAGCCGCGAAGGCCAGGCGATTGTGCCTATGGTGGTCCACCCATCGATGCAGGATTCGATGTGGCGTCTGGGCTTCAACTATGAACTACCTACGAACATTCCCACGCACCAGGAGCCGATGTTGCTCTCCCACGCCGTGGCCGAATCGAAAGATTTCTGCGTGGAAAACTCCACGCTCATTGTCGATATGCTCGGTCGGATTCTGACTCATAAGGTCTCGGTTTCGCAGCTCTCCGGTCCGGTAGGTATCGCTCAAATAGCCGGCCAGGCGGCAGAGATGAAGGAATGGTCCCCGAAGTTTGGGCTGGCGGCGGCCATCAGCCTCAACCTGGGCATCCTCAACCTGCTGCCCTTCCCGATTTTGGACGGCGGGATGATTCTCTTCCTGTTGATCGAGAGCGTGTTCCGCCGCGACATCAACATCAAAGTGAAAGAACGCATCTACCAAGGAGCGTTTGTGGTGCTGGTGGCGTTTTTTGTCTTCATCATCTTCAACGACGTGACCAAGCTGCCGTTCTTCACGCACTTGAAGCCGTGAAACAGTTGTCAGTAATCAGTGATCAGTTGTCAGTGATCGGCTTGGCTACAGACAACTGACAACTTACGGAGAGCCTGCTGGATGCCCGTGACCACCGAAGTGAGGGTGCGCTACGCCGAAACCGATCAGATGGGCATTGTCTATTATGCCAACTATCTGGTCTGGTTTGAGATCGGCCGTGTGGAACTGCTGCGGGCTCTCGGTTTGACCTATAGCCAGTTGGAGATCGAAAACCAGTGTATCCTGCCCGTGGTCGAGGCCAGTTGCCGCTATCGCGCCCCGGCTCGCTACGACGATGAGATTCTGATCGAGACCCGTCCCGCGCTGCTGCGCGGCCCGGTGCTCAAGTTCGCCTATCGCATCCTGCGCAAAGCAGCCGACGGCACGGAGCCCACGCTGCTGGCCGAGGGCGAGACGGTGCATGTGGTCTGCGACGGCGAGTTGAACCGCAAGCCCCTGCCGGAGCGGTACGCCGAGGCGCTGCGCGCAATGATGGCGGCGAAGTAGGGAATTGTTGTTCAACGGCTGCTGCTGTCGATGACTCCGAAGCGAGGGTGTGCCCCAAGGTCGAGGATCACGATGCTCCCGGTAAAGAGCGCATTTCCCAGCGTGTTCCAGTCCGTGTAGCTATCTGGATGAGCAGGATCGGTTGTCATCATTGGTTTCGGGTAGACGTGGCTTCCAATCTTCAGATCGCCGGAAGCGGGAGCACCAATACTCTCCAACTCATGGCCCCATACGCAACAGAAGCTGTAATGTGTTGTGGCATCTTTCGTCCCCGATTTGCCCGTAGCTTCTTTCCAGAGACTTAAATTAACGTCAAGCGTATAAAGACTTGAACCTGTGTCGTAATGAATCCCGTCCAGCTTCTTGCCGTTCAGCTCAAGGTCCACATATAGTTTTCCGTGGCGTATCTCAGCGGAGGCCCAATCGGCCGCTTGATCCAAGCTCTCCGGCAAGTCACCTCGTTCGAGAAGGCAGACCCGCTGTTTGGGGAAATCCATAACGAATGTTTTTCCGAGGAGAAGCTCCAAACCAACAGTACCGTGTGGATCTTTGGGATCCGGCGAAACTGGCATATCTTTCGCAGGGAACCCCTTCATTGAAGAAAAGGTCATACCGGCAAAGCGGACATTTGGAATTCTGACTGCGTTTCTGCGTGGAGACCACCCTTTCTCCATAGCTGTCCCATAGGGCATCAAGACATCCGCGCCCGTGTCCAGTTGATACATGAATCGCTTCCCGTTGAGTGAAATCGGGACAAGCATCGCAGACTTGTCTGAGATGGTACTGGAAGCCCACTCGAACCGGCTACAGGAAAGGCTATCGGTTGTGACACTGATCTGTTGGGCTTTGGATGAGGCTCGGTCTTGAGCGCGATCGACAGGCACCTGCTGCGCCGCTTGAGTCACACCGAGGCCGGGGAGCAAGAGCAGAAAAACCAGAAGAACTCGCATGGCGAGATCATAAACGATCCGCAAGGGCCCGGGTGCGCCTCATCCTCTTCGCGTTTCTTGCGAAAAGGGTGGGAGACCACGCTATCCTATTTTCCATGGAACTGATCTTCGAGGTACGCGAGGCGGAAGAAGGCGGCTACACGGCGCGGTCGCCGGGCCACTCGATTGTTGCAGAAGCCGATACCTGGGAAGCGTTGCGCAAAAACGTGCGGGAAGCGGCGAAACTTCACTTTGAGGATGCGCCCGCGCGTCCAACGCTCATCCGGCTGCATCTTGTGAAGGACGAAGCCATCGAGGTCCACAGCGGCGATCCTGTGCGCGCGAATCCTTTCGAATCGTGGGTTCACGGGATGGAACCCACTCTCTCGACTGCCCCTGAGCTGCAAGTCGTCCTCGCCGAACTCTCCAGCCGCGAACCCATCTTTCATCGCCCTGAATTCGGAACCTCGCGGGCCGACTTCGAGCGGATGACTGCGGAGGATTACTGGGAGACCGGGGCCTCCGGCCGCCGCTACTCCCGGCCGTTTGTGCTGGATGGTTTGGAGGAGCGATTTTCCGTCCTGCACGCCGACGTCTGGGAGACGAGCGAGTTTCAATGCCGCAGATTGGGTGAGGATACCTATCTGCTGACCTACACACTGCTCCAGGACAACCAGCGGCTTACCCGGCGGTCAACGATCTGGCGGAGTACTTCCGACGGCTGGAAGATTGTCTACCATCAGGGAACGATCGTTCAGGACGTATGAAGCAAGCTGGTCGGCGTCATTGCTCCGCTGGAGAATCCCCCACGGCGCGCTTGTTCTTTCGGGAGTTGCAGTCAAGACAAGCAGTTACAAGATTCTCAAGGCTGTTGCCGCCGCCTTCCGCAACCGGTATAACGTGCTCCAGCGTAGCGGTATAGCGGGTTAATTGCTTCTGACAATGGCGGCATAAATAGCCATCCCGCTCAAACACCCTGATCCGGTTCTGCCGGACGTTGTAATAGTCGATATCGGATGTGTCGATGAACAGCTCAGGTTCCGATGCCATCCGCTCGGAGCGGAATTTCTGGCACGCTTCAATTTCCTCCGGTATCAGAATCCGATACAACGTGCCCTCCCGGTTTGGCTCGCCTTCTTTCCGTATCGCCCCAATGGTTTCCAGCGCCCGAAGCGTATCCTGCACCTTTCCCAACGAGATCGTCTTCTCGCCATCTTGAGCATGGGCAGACTTCACGACCGCTCTGCGGAGGCTGCGGGTGCTGACCCGAAAATGCGGGCTCCCATCCTTTGCGATCGAGTGCCGGAATAGAAACCAGTAGAAAGCGGCGTCGTAAGGTTCCAGAAGGAGCTGCAGATCGTCAACGATCTCCCGAATGATGAGCGGCAGTTCCAGGGCGGAGAAATCGCGATCTCCTGCGGGTGCCGTCGTCGCGTTCATCTCAACTTCCAGTTCGCTCAGAAGTTGACGTATCATTTCCAGGCGCTTATTCATCTCGGACTACATTCTACATTCACAATTCAAACCATCGCCCCTGCTCCATCCAGGACCGCTATTTGTCCCTGGCCACCACGAAATCCGGCACCCAGAGCAGGGCGCGCTTGAACTCGGATTCAGGCAGCGGGGCGAGCGCCTTGCGGCTTTGCTCGGCGTAGCGATCGGCCACGGCCATGGCGTACTCCACCGAGCCGTTGCGGACCAGAATCTCCCGGATCTGCTGTCGGCTCACGTTCTCAAAACTGCGGTCGTCCAGAACCCGCTGAATGGTCTGCCGGTCGGCCGCGGTGCCGTGGTCGATGGAGTGGATCACCGCCAGCGTGGCCTTCCCCTCGCGCAGGTCGCTGGCCACGGGCTTGCCCAGAACCTCTTCGGTCGCCGTCAGGTCGAGCACATCGTCGACAATCTGAAAAGCCAAACCGACAGCCCGGCCATAGGTGGCCAGGCTGGCCTCCACGGCCTCGCTCGCCGCGGCGAGTACCGCGCCAAGTCTCATCGAGACCGAAAACAGGCACGCCGTCTTGCGAAAGATCAGGTCGTAGTACTCGGCCTCGGAGACGGCGCGGCCCAGCTTTTGAATCTGTAGAAGCTCGCCCTCGACCATCTGCTGGGTCAGGCCGATCAGCAGGTCGAGCACGCGGAGGTTTTTCTCTTCGAGCGCCACGCGGAAGGCCTGCATGTAGAGCCAGTCGCCGGCCAGCACGCATTTTTCGTTCCCCCAGGTGGTGTTGGCCGAGGGCCGGCCGCGCCGCACGTCGGCGCCGTCGATGATGTCGTCGTGGACCAGCGTTGCGGTGTGCACCATCTCCACCACCGTGCCCAGGCGGATGGCGCCCTGCCCGGAGTAGCCCAGCATGTGCGCGGCCAACAGCAGCAGCGATGGCCGGATGCGTTTGCCGCCGCCCTCGCGCAGATATTCTGCGATCTCCGTGATGGTGCTTACGCCCGAGGCGGCGTCGCGGCCCAACTCCTGCTCGATCGCCACCAGGTCGTCCCGCAGCAGATCGAAGACCTCTCTCGCCGTCGCTATCGCCAATGTGCTCAAAGTTCTCCGGTTCCCGCGCTCTATGCTTCGTTGCGGCCCCAACTGCCCGTGCTTGCGGGATGCGCCAGCGTCCGCCAGGCATCCGCTCAATACGTGCGATAGTTGGTAAACTGCAAATCCACGCCCAGGTCCTTGCCGCGCAGCAAGGCGATGATCGCCTGCAGCTCGTCGCGATCCTTGCTCGATATTCTGACTGTATCGCCTTGAATGCTGGCCTGCGCCTTCTTTTTCGAGTCCTTGACAAGGCGCACGATCTCTTTGGCTTTCTCGATGGGGATGCCCTGCTGCAGTTTGATCTTCTGGCGGACGCTCTTGCCGGCCGCCTCCTCCAGCTTTTCGTAGGTCAGATTCTTCAGAGAGACCCCGCGCTTGACCAGCTTCTGCCCCAGAATCTCCTTGACCGCCTCCAGTTTGTACTCCCCCGCCGAGGCCAACTGTATCGCGTCGTTGCCCTCCAGCGTGATCTCCGAGTGGGTATCCTTCAGGTCGAAGCGCTGGCGAACCTCCTTCAGCGCCTGATCGATGGCGTTGCGGACCTCCTGAATATCCACTTTACTCACAATGTCGAACGAATTCTCCTGGGCCATTTTCTCTTCCCTCAAACACTGAAAGGCTGCTGCATGCAATGCCTCTATCAGTTTCCCACGTCTGGCTGGAGGCGAAACAGCCGGAAAAAGTTTTTCGTGGTCGCGGAGGCGATTTCTTCCTCCGTGATGCTGCGGATTTCGGCCAGGATCTGGGCGGTCCGCGCCACCCAGGCCGGCTCGTTGCGCTTGCCGCGATCGGGCGCAGGCGCCAGCCAGGGCGCGTCCGTTTCCACCAGAACCCCGTCCAGAGGCAGCCGGGCGGCCACCTCCCTGCGCGGCTGGGCCTTGGGATAGGTCAAATTTCCGGCAAACGAGACCAGAAAGCCCAGGTCCAGCGAGCGCCGCGCCTGCTCCCATCCGCCGCCGAAGCAGTGCATCACGCCGCCCAGACCGGTTGGCCGCCAGTGGGCCTCCAAAATCTCGAAGAGATCGTCCCAGGCGTCGGTGGTCCCATCTTTGCCCCGGCAGTGGATGAGAATGGGCCGCTTGCGCGCTGCGGCAATCTCCAGTTGGCGGATGAAGCCCTCGCGCTGCACCGGATGAGGCGCGCCCTCGTGGTAATAATCCAGGCCAATCTCGCCGCAGGCGATCACCTCCGGCTCGGCCAGCAGACTGTCGAGTTTGGAGAGGACGGCGGCGTCGGCCTCGTGCGTGTTGTGCGGATAGATGCCCGCGCTGGCGTAGAGCCGGGGCAGGCCCGCCCCAGGCCTGAATTCGTTCTCGGGGGACCGTTCATTGAACTCGCGGCAGATTTTCAGAGCACGATCCATCCCTACCGCCTGCTCTCCGATGCCGATGGCCAGCACTGTGCCGACGCCTGCCTCCCAGGCGCGACGCAGCATGGCCTCGCGATCCTCAGCGTAGCGTTCGCTGTCCAAGTGCGCGTGGGAATCGATCAGCAAGGGAACCTCCGGCGGATGCACTGCAGAATAGCTGCGACGCTCTGCAACGGGCAACCGAGCAATGCCTTCGGGCATTTCTACGGCTACTTCAGCCGCGCGCCCAGCGGAACCTCTTCCAGAAATCCGGCCAGCACCGGCGCCCCGTCCGGCAGCGAAGCCGCCAGCAGCATTCCATTCGACTCCAGCCCCCTCATCTTGCGCGGAGCCAGGTTGGCGACGATGACGATCTTTCGGCCAATCAGCTTTTCCGGCTCGTAGTGCTGCGCGATGCCAGCCAGAATCTGCCGCTTCTCGTAGCCCAGATCGACCTCCAGCCGCAGCAGCTTGTCGGCCTTGGGCACACGCTCAGCCACCAGAATCTGCGCCACGCGCAGCTCCACCTTGGCAAAGTCATCGATGGTGATTTTCTGCGGCTCCTGCGTTGCGGCCGGCGGTTGCACTAGGGCGGCAACAGGAGCCGATGCAGCAGCTGGCGCATTGGCCGCCTTTGCCACTGTTTCGTAGGCATGGGCTTCATCCGCGGCATCAACGCCAACAGAATCAACCGGGGCATTATCCCAGAATGTTTGCTTTTCGGATTTTTCGCTCACAATTGCCCCTTTCTCCTCAGTCTTTGCAGCCGGAACCGAAGTTTCTGTCTCAGACTTTGCGGCGAAGCCGCTGTTGGCCGCACCGTCGGAGGCGGCCTCAACCGCGCTGCGGTTGTTCTCGTCTTCCAGGTTCTGCATACGGTCGATAGCGTCCTTTTCCGCGCGGGGAAAGAGCGGCGCGGGATCGCCAAACTTTGTCCCGGCCTTCAATCCGCCCCACGCGAGTTCTGTCAAAAATGAATTCTTTGCCGCGTCCGCGATCTCGCCCTGCCCAAGCTGCCGCCAGACCTTCGCGGCCGAATCCGGCAGAATGGGATAGACCAGCGCGGTAATAATGCGGATGGCCTCGGCAGCCGTGGCCAGCACCCGCGCCTGCAGCGCAACGTGCTCCGCCTCTGGACGGTCCGCAGGCCGCTTCCACGGCGCATTGGCGGTCAGGTAGCCGTCGGTCTCCGCCACCAGGAGCCACAGCGTCTTGAGCGCTTCAGAGAAGTTCAGTTCGTCAAAAGCTGGCCCAAACGCCGCAATGGTGCGCACCGCTGACTCGCGCAGTGCGGCCTCGGCTTGGGTCTCGGCCCCGGCCTCCGGCAAAACGCCCCCGAAATACTTGTGCACCATGCTCACCACGCGACTGACCAGGTTGCCGTAGCCGTTCGCCAGGTCGCCGTTGTAGCGCTGCACCAGCGAGTCGAAGCTAAAACTGCCGTCCTGGCCGAAGGGAATCTCCCTGAGCAGGAAGTACCGCAGCGCGTCCGCGCCCAGAACCTCCTGCACGGTCTCCGCGCGCACAATCTTGCCGCGCGACTTGGACATCTTGCCCTGGTCGAAGAGCAGCCAGCCGTTGGCCTTCACCGACCGCGGCACGGGAATGCCCGCCGCCATCAGGAACGCAGGCCAGTAGACGCAGTGGAAGCGGCTGATCTCCTTGCCGATCAGGTGCAGATCCGCCGGCCAGAACTTGGCGAAGCGCGCCTGGTCCGCCGGATCGTCCGACCCGTAGCCCAGCGCCGTAATGTAGTTGGCCAGCGCGTCCAGCCACACGTAGATCACGTGCTTCTCGTCGCCGGGCACGGGAATGCCCCAGGAAAAGCTGGTCCGGCTGACCGACAGATCCTTCAGGCCCCCGCGCACAAACGAAATCACCTCGCGCCGCGTGGATTCCGGCCCCATGAACCCAGGGTTGGCCTCGTAGAACTCCAGCAGCTTGCGCTCGAAGGCCGAGAGCTTGAAGAAATAATTCTCCTCGCTCACCGTCTCCGTAATGCGGCCGCAGTCCGGGCAGGGCGTGCCGGGAGGGCCGTCCACATAGGCCTCGTCGGAGACGCAGTACTGGCCGGTATACGAACCCTTATAGATGAAGCCGCGATCGCGCAGCGTGGCGAACAGCCGCTGCACGCCGCGCTTGTGGCGCTCTTCGGTGGTGCGGATGAAGTCGTCGTAGGTGAGGCCCAGCCGGTCCCACAGGCCGCGCCACTCTTGCGCGATGGCGGTAGCGAACTCTTGCGGCGTGCGCCCGGCCAGCGCGGCGGAGCGCTCGATCTTTTGCCCGTGCTCGTCGGTGCCGGTGAGGAACCAGGTCTCGATGCCCAGCGCCCGCTTGCGCCGCGCAATGGCGTCGCACACGATGGTCGAGTAGGCATGGCCCAGGTGCGGCCGCGCATTCACGTAGTAGATCGGCGTGGTCAGGTAAAACCGGGCTGGGCTGGAAGCAGGATTCGTCATAAGCGGGCGTGCGTTCAGTTCCGATCAGTGCAGGAGTCGTCAGCAACCGGGGATCGAACGGCAATCCACTCATCATCTTACGGCATTGAGCCCTGGCCCACGCTCATGTACAGGCAATGTGTCAGGGCACGACTTCAGTCGTGCCGAAACCGATGGCAAAGTGTGGAGGGCTTTAGCCCCTGAGGGAATGCCAGCTTCACAACAAGAACTTGTTCGAAGATTCCTTAGCGTCAAACCCGGCCGCGGACGCCACTCTGTTAGAATCGCCCTTGAAAATCAAGGATTTCTGAGGCATATCGACGTGTATCTGGAATTGCAAAAACGGCTTGAAGGCCATCTTCGCAGTGTTTTGGCGGCAAAGTACGACCTTCAGCTTGAGACCATCCCGCTGGAGACTCCTCCCGACCTCAAGTTCGGCGAACTCGCTACGCCCATTGCATTCGAGTTGGCTCGCAGCTTGCGCAAAGCCCCCAAAGTCATCGCGCATGAGATTGTCGCAACGCTCGGCACAGTAGAGGGCTTTGCAGGATTCGAGGTTGCCGGAGCCGGCTACATCAATGCGCGGCTGGATCGCGCCGCCGCTGCACGGCTGATTGCTGCCGGTGAGACACAGCACTCGTCCAAAGGGCTGCTCCATGCAATGGTCGAGCACACCAGCATCAACCCCAACAAGGCCGCGCACATCGGCCACCTGCGCAATGCCATCCTGGGCGATACCTTCGTGCGCCTGCTGCGCGCCGCCGGGCAAAAGGTGGACGTGCAGAACTATATCGACAACACCGGCGTGCAGGTGGCCGATGTGGTGGTGGGCTTTCTGCATCTGGAAGGCAAGTCCCTGGCAGACGTGCGCCTGCTGCTCGAAGACCTGAAACAAAAGGGCGAGCGCATCGACTACTACTGTTGGGATCTCTACGCCAAGATCTCACAGTGGTACGAACAGGGCAGCGAAGAAGAGAACGCCGCACGCAAGAAGCTCCGCTATGCAACCTTGCACGAGCTTGAACAGGGAAACAATGAAACAGCAGAGATAGCCGAGCTGATCTCGACCGCGGTCTTGCGTCGCCATCTCGAAACCATGCTGCGCCTCGACATCGAATACGATTTCCTGCCCCGCGAGAGTGAGATTCTGCGCCTCAAGTTCTGGGAAGCGGCCTTCGAGCAACTCAAAGAGACAGGCGTCCTCTACTACGAAACCGAGGGCAAGAACAAGGGTTGCTGGGTGATGACACGGCCCGGCGCGGAGATTGCGGACGGCGAGACGAACGAATACGCGAAAGTGATTGTGCGGTCGAATGGGACTATAACTTACGTGGGCAAGGATATCGCCTATCACTTGTGGAAGTTTGGCCTGCTGGGCAAGGACTTTTGCTACAAGCCGTTCTTCACTTACCCAAATCACGAGTGCTGGATCTCGGCCGAGCATGGAGACGAGCCCCATCCGCACTTTGGTGGCGCGCAGGCCATCTACAACGTCATTGACGCGCGGCAAAGTGACCCGCAGGCTAACGTCATCCAGGCCCTGCGCGGCATGGGATATACCGAACAAGCCGACCGCTATATCCATTTCAGCTACGAAATGGTAGCGCTCACTCCGCGCTGCGCCGTCGAACTGGGCTACGACGTTTCCGACGAGGACCTGGCCCGGCCCTACATCGAGGTCAGCGGACGCAAGGGTTTCGGTGTCAAGGCCGACGACCTGATCGACAAGCTCATCGCGGCGACCCGTGCCGAAGTAGACGCGCGCCAGACGGGACGCGACGAAACGGAACGCCAAAAAATCGCCGGGCAGATCGCCATCGGCGCGCTGCGCTACTTCATGCTCAAGTTCACGCGCAACTCGGTCATCGCCTTCGACTTCAAGGATGCTCTGAGCTTCGAGGGCGAGACCGGGCCCTACATTCAATACGCCGTGGTCCGTGCGCGCAACATCTTCCGCAAGGGCGGAACCACGCCGGAGGCCGTGCTGGCTGAATTCGCCGCCACCGACCCCGCCCCTTGGCTCGAAGGCGAAGCCGCCCAGGATATCTGGGCGCTGTGGCTGCGCGCTGCACGCCGCACGCTGGTGCTGGAGCAGTGCATTTCAACCTCCGAGCCTGCCTTTCTTGCCAAGCATGCCTTCCAGTTAGCCCAGGAGTTCAATAACTTCTATCACCGCCACCATATCCTCACCGAAGAAGACCCGGCGCGGAAGGTTTTCCTGCTCGCCACTGCCGCCGTCGTCCTGCGCGAGTTAGTGGTCGTGCTGAATTGGCTGGGCATCGAAAGCCCGGAGGCGATGTAAAGACCCCGTCCTCCCGCCAGCATCTGTGGGAGTCAAAAGGCGGGCGGTTGAGATTCGTGGTTTCCCACCCTTTTCGCAAAGAACGCGAAAAGGATGGGGCACCCAGATTTGTACTGGCGTCCAGCTTCACGAAAAGCCAGCGGCTAGTAGCTCCGCACCCACTCCAGAATCGACCGCACCGCAACGCCGCTTGGGCCTTTGGCGATGTAGGGCTTGTTCTCTTCCACCCACGCCAGGCCGGCGATGTCCAGGTGAATCCACGGAGTGTCTTCGACGAAGACTTTCAGGAACTCGGCTGCCGTAATCGCGCCGCCATAGCGCCCGCCGGTGTTCTTGATGTCGCCGATGTCGCTCTTGATCAGCTCGGCGTACTCCTCGCCGAGCGGCAACCGCCAGAAGTTTTCGCCCGAGGTGGCCAGCGCGCCCTCAAACTTTGCATACGTATTGTCGTCGTTCGAGAAAACGCCGGCGTTGGTCATGCCCAGCGCAACCACGCAGGCGCCGGTGAGGGTAGCGGCGTCGATCAGGTGAGTCGCGCCCAACTGCTTGGCGTAGGTGAGGCCGTCGGCCAGAACCATGCGGCCCTCGGCATCGGTGTTGATGACTTCGATGGTTTTGCCGGACATGGCGGTCTGCACGTCTCCCGGCTTTTGCGCCGAGCCCGAGGGCATATTTTCCGCGGCGCAGACGACGGCGATCACCCGCACCTTGGGTTTGAGCAGGGCGATGGCGCGCATCGCCCCAATCATTGCCGCGCCGCCGGCCATGTCGTATTTCATCTGCTCCATTTTGTCCGAGGGCTTGATGGAGATGCCGCCGGTGTCGAAGGTGATGCCTTTGCCGACCAGCCCGAGCACCGGGCCGGCAGAATCGGCTGGCACACCCTCTGGCTCATAGCGCAGGACGATCAGGGCCGGCGGCTCCTCTGACCCTTGCGAGACGCTCCAGAATGCGCCCATCTTCAGTTCGTGCAGCTTATCGGTGGAGTAGACCGCCCATTTGAGGCCGACTTCGTCGGCCATATGGGCGGCGCAATGGCCGAGGATGGTGGGGGTGAGCTTGTTGCCGGGCTCGTTGACCAGGGAACGGGTGAAGTTCTGGCTCTCGCCCACGATCACGCCCTCGGCGAAGGCGGCTTTCAGGGCATCCTGGTCCGAATTGCCGGAAGCCGCGAGGGTAAAGGATCGGACGCTCTGGTCCTTGCGGTCGCTGCGATAGATGTCGGGGTCGAAGTCGCCCACAAAAGCGCCCTCGACGGCGGCGCGGGCACTGTGTGCGGCAGACCACAACTCCAATTCAGGCAAGGCGAAAACCAGTTCCCGAATGCCGCGCGGCTTGGTGAAGCGGACGGCGGTTCCGGCAGCGTTGCGCACGGAGTTGACCGTGGCCTTGGCCTGCTTGCCCAGCCCGACGATCAGCAGCCGCTTTGCCAGGAGACCGGCCGGGGCGTGCAGCAGCAGCGTCTCGTTGGCGCCGGCCTTGTATTCGCCGCTCGCCAGCACGACGGTAGCGGCGGCCTGCACCGCTTCGTCCGCCGTCAGCAGCAGAAGCTCCGGCTTGGCCTCGGGCGCTTTCGAGGTTTGTGTGTCGGCGGCCGCGACGGCCAGCAGTTCGGTCTCAATTTCGGCCAGGTTCGCAAAAGACAGTTGGGTCTTCATCTTTTCCTCAGTGCTATTTTAGGCGTTTCTAGCCGTCAGCGCGCCAGCCGGTGTTTGCTCAAGTTGACGGTGGCGCGAGCCTCCCGGTCCGCCTCTCGCCGTTTTTCGGTTTCGCGCTTGTCCCAGTCCTGCTTGCCCTTGGCCACGGCCAGTTCGCACTTCACCCGCCCGTTGCGGAAGTAAAGCCGGGTGGGGATGAGCGTGTGGCCCTTGATCTGCGTCTTGGAGAGTAGCTTGCGAACCTCGTCCCGGTGCAGCAGCAGCTTGCGGGTGCGCGTCGAGTCGTGGTTGGCCATGTTTCCATGCGAATAAGGACCGATATGCACGTTGAGCAGAAACGCCTCGCCGTTCCGGATCAGGCCGTAGGAGTCTTTGAGGTTGGCCTTGCCCTGGCGGATCGACTTCACTTCCGTCCCGCGCAGGGCCACGCCCGCTTCGAACCGTTCCAGCAGGAAGTAGTTGTGGCTGGCGGCGCGGTTGTGCGCGGCGTCCCGCTCGCCGCTGGCCACCGGGTCGCGGGGCCGGGCCGGTTTCTGCGGGCCGGGAGTCGTAGGCGGAACGATGACGTGGCTGGTTTGGCGAGCCATCGGGAGGCATCCTCGAGTCTTCATCCTAGCATTGGCGCGGGTTTTCTCAGTATTCCAGCGGGGCTTTGCTAAAATGGGGCATCGTTGGTTGCGGAATATCGCCAATCAGAAGAATTGCGTCCCGGGCGGCCAAGGCAGCCCGCAAGGGCCCGAAACGGAATGTGGGCCGGCTAAGACGCCTGGGAGTTCGATGAAACGCCGCGTTCAAGCACAGGCTGCCTCCGGATCCGTTCTCTACGGATCCGTCTTCTCGGGAGCCGCCTTCTGGATTGCGCTCTTCGCCGTCATGGCCGTCTTCGGCCTGTCGAGCGTTTCCCTGCGCGCGGAGTCCGCCAGCTACTATTTCAAGCACGGCGAGAGTGCCGAGGCGCGCCAGGACTACGACGCCGCCTTCGACAACTACCAGAAGGCCTGCGCCAAGGCGCCCAAGGACCTGGCCTACCGCACTGCGCTCGCCCGGGTGCGGGTTACAGCTTCAGCGGTGCACCTGACCAAGGGCCGCAAGCTGCTCCGGGGCGGCGACGAGCAGGCGGCGCTGGTGGAGTTCCTGCATGCCGCCGAGATCGACCCCGGCAACGAGGCCGCGCAGCAGGAGATCGCCAAGGCGCGCAAGACGCAGGGCGAGGTTGCGCTGCAGGCCGAGAGCAGCCTTCCCCAGGAGCCGAGCAAGCAGGAAGCACTCGACTCGATGGGTTCGCCGGTCGAGCTTAAGCCGATCTCCAATGAGCCGCTCACCCTGCACATGACGGAAGACGCCAAGATGGTCTACCAGGCTATCGGCAGGGCCGCCGGCATCAATGTTCTGTTCGACCCGGACTACACCTCGAAGCGCATCCAGGTGGACCTGAGCAACATGACGCTGCTGGATGCCTTGCGCGTTGTGGGCGCCATGTCCAACACCTTCTGGCGGCCGGTGACCGGCAACACGATCTTTGTCGCCGCCAACACCCGCGCCAAGCACACCGAGATGGAGGAGCAGGCGGTCGAGACCTTCTACCTGGCCAACGCCTGGCAGCAGAACGATCTGAACGATGTGCAGACTGCCCTGCGCAACGTGCTGGCCGGCACCACCAAGGTATATGGCGTGGCCAGCCAGAACGCCATCGTGGTGCGAGGCACGCCCGACGAGCTGCTGCTGGCGCAAAAGCTCATCAACGACCTGGACAAGGCGCGTCCCGAGGTGGTGGTGGACATCACCGTGCTGGAGGTGAGCAAGAACTGGGAGAGGACCCTGGGCATTGCCTGGCCCTCCAGCGTGGGCATTGCCCTGCAGCCGCCCTCGTCCAGCACGAGCAGCACGAGCACCACAACCGGAACCTCCGCCGTATCGACTGCGCTGACTCTCTACAACCTTGCACATCTGAAGGCGACGGATTTTGCGGTGACCATCGGCGCGGCCACCGCCAACCTGCTGCTGACCGACTCGAATACCAAGATTCTCCAGAATCCGCGCATTCGCTGCACCGACCAGCAGAAGGCGACCATGAAGATCGGTACAAAAATTCCGATCGCCACCGGTTCCTACCAGACGGGCGCGGCCACCGCGATGGTCAGCTCGCTGGTCAACACGCAGTTTCAATACCAGGACGTGGGCGTGAATATCGAGGTGACGCCGACGGTCCACTACAACAACGATGTGACGCTGAAGATCAAGATCGATATGTCTTCGCAGAACGGCAATGTGACCATCAGCGGCGTGACCGAGCCGATCATCGCCCAGAAAGTGGTGGACCAGGTGATCCGCCTGCGCGAGGGCGAGGCCAGCATCCTGGGCGGCATTAAGGACAGGCAGGACATGGTGAGCTGGAACGGCATCCCGGGGTTGAGTTCGATTCCCATCCTCAAGTACCTGTTCGGTTCCAAAGATCACACCATCGCAGACGACGAGCTCGTCTTTCTGGTGGTGCCACACGTTGTTCGCACGCAATCTCTTGACCCGGTGAACCTGCGCGCCATCGATACCGGCGTTGGCGCGTCGATTGAGCTGCGTCGCGTTCCGAGCGAAGGTCCCGGCTCCAATCCGGCCCCCGTCGTGCGTCCGGCCGCTCCTGCGCGGTCCACCCTGGGCACGGTTCCCGGCCAAAGCGCGATGGCGGCAGCCCCGGCGGCCCTGGCTCAGTTGCGCGAATCCGCGGATGCGAATGGAGCTACTGCCGCTGCGGCAGCCGCCAGCCCTCCGCCCACTCCCCCCACTCCCCCGCATACCGGGGGTGTGAACCTTAGTCTCAATGCGCCCCCCGGTACGGTGACCGTGGGCTCCACCTTCCAGGTTCCGGTGGTGCTGAGCGGCGGAACGGATATTGTGTCTGTTCCTTTGCAGATTCAGTACGATCCGGCCAGGCTTTCCCTGGTTAACGTGGACAAAGGCGACTTTATGGGCCGCGATGGGCAGACGCCGTTGCTGTCCCACCGCGATGACGGGCACGGCTTGATCTTCATCAATGCCTCTCGTCCGCCGGGAGCGGCCGGGGTGAGCGGCGCGGGCGTGGTCTGCGTCCTTAGTTTCCAGGCCAAGGCTGCGGGAGAAAGCGTCCTCGACATCACCCATCCGGCAGCGGTGAACAGCGCCCAGCAGCCGGTGACGGCCAGCGGCGGGCGGGTCGGCATTGTGGTGAAATAGACTTGGTTGAGTTCCGTGCCAATGAGAAAGGCGCTTACAATCCGGGTCGGCCGCCAGCGGGAGCGGGGCCTTACACTGGTCGAGTTGATTGTGACCGTGGCGATTCTGTCCATCCTCGCTTCGGCGGCGGTCCCCGTTGCCCGCTTCCAGGTGAAGCGCCAAAATGAGCGCGAGCTGCGGCGCGACCTGTGGATGATGCGCGACGCCATCGACCACTACAAGGACGCAGCCGACATGCACGCCTTCCAGACCAAGGTGGACAGCCAGAACTATCCGCCCGACCTGGAGACGCTGGTGAAGGGGGTGGACGTGCAGACCAAGAAGGTGAAGTTTCTGCGCCGGATTCCGATGGATCCCATGACCGGCAAGGCCGAGTGGGGTTTGCGCTCCATGCAGGACGATCCCGATTCGGACTCCTATGGCGGGCAGAGCGTTTTCGATGTGTATTCCAAGTCCCAGGGGACGGCCCTGGACGGCACCAAATATTCCACCTGGTAGCCGGGTCTCCGGCAACCGGGTTTTAGGTCATGGCGAGGATTCAGTGCGCAGGATTCAAAAACAGGACGCGGGCTTTACGCTGATCGAGCTGATGATCGTGATGGCGATTATCGGCGTGCTGGCCGTGGTGGCCGTGCCCAGTTATATCAGCGCCATCAAACATGCCCGGGAAGCGGTGCTCAAGGAAGACCTGCACATCCTGCGCGCGGCCATCGATTCCTATACCATGGATAAGCAGAAGGCGCCGCAGTCGCTGGACGATCTGGTCCAGGATGGCTACATTGGGAAGGCCATCCCCGAAGATCCGATGACACACAGTAACACCACCTGGGTGACCGATTCGAGCGACGCGCTGCACTCGCTGGACCAGACCGACCCCGGCATCGACGACGTCCACTCCGGCTCGCAGGAGACCGGCTCCAACGAGCAACCCTACTCCACCTGGTAAACGCAGAGGCAATCATGGTTCGACGGACTCTTGGCATGCTCACCCTCCTGTTGTGCGCGGCCGCGCTATGCGGCTCTCTGTCTGCGCAAACGGAGAAAACCATCACCATCCGGATGCTGGACAGCAGAACCGGGCATCTCATTGCCACCTCGGATTTTCTGGTTCGGATCAATCACGAAGAAACCGTCCATCCCAATTGGGTGCGGCAGAATGAGGATGGCACGGGAAAGTTGACCGTGCCGCAAAACGCCACTGTCCTCTCGGCTCAAGCCAAATACTCCATTGGCTTTGATATCTACGTCAATTGCGATTCCTCGAAGGACAAGGAGATCCCAGTCGCGCGTTGGTACGCGGTTTCCGACATACTGACCTCGGGTGTTGCGGCTCCCAACGGTTGCAGCAAGCAGACGGCCCTCGCCAAACCCGGAGAGTTTGTCTTCTTTGTCCGCAAGCAAAACTTGCGGGAACAGACGCAGGATTATTCGTCGCACTGAAGCCGGGGCGGCATGCTCGACCGCGGAGAGAATCTTTCCTTGGCGCTTGATCGCAATGAACCGGCCGCACTTGACTTCACCCTCCTGGTTGAGCGGCTCTACGCGGCCCTGATTGCGGCTGCGAACCCGGGCCCCGGCCTCGGCACGAATTCAGAACCGGAACTGGGCGGCAAATTCCTCTACGCCGGAGAACTTGACCGGCAATGCCGCGCACTGCTGGTGGCGGGTAACATCGCCGGCGCAGCGTCGCTGGCCGTCACAGCCGATTCCGCTGCCCAGAAGCAGGCCATCCGCGATGGAGTCGCCGACTTCCTGGTGACCTCGCTCGACGAAGCCCTGCGCATCCTCAAAAACCAGATTCGCAAGCGTGAGACGGTTGCGGTTTGCGTGGCGCTGGCGCCGCAGGCCCCCGAAGCAGATTTCGCCTGCCGGATGCTGGAGCGTGGCGTGCTGCCCGATCTGCTGCCGCCGGGCTTTTCCGGAACTTCGCGCTTCTCGACGTTCTTTGGCCCGGGTGTACGGCAGATTGAGCTTGTTGCTCCAGAGGACAGCCAGACTCTGCTGACCTGGCATGTCGCCGCCGCTCCCGCAATCTGGCTACCCAAACTGGACGCCATCGCCCTCGATTGCCTGAGCCCGGATTCGAGCCCAGCCGCATCGGCCGCCCGCCGCTGGCTGCGCCTGGCCCCACGTTACCTCGGTCGCCTCGCGCAGGACGTGCGCCTGCTTCGTTGCGGCGAAAGCTTCGCCGCAAACTTCCTTGAACGGGTGCGTGAACAGGTCGAATGTGCGGAGATCGGGGTTCCGGTCGAGATTCGGTTGAGCGGACAGGGCGAGTCCGTCCTGCACCGCTTCGCGCAGCCAACCCGCTAACTCGCTATTCCCGCGAAGCGGGGCTAACTCGCTGCCTTGATCGCAAAAAGGCTCCGTGCCCCATCCTTGCGACGTTTTTGTTTTTTGTCGCAAGGGTGGGAAACCAAAAAATCACCGTTACGAATTCAGCCCTCCCCGCCGCCGGCTTCTTCAATTCGGGCCCACAATTCCTTGATTCCGTAGCCCGTTTTGGCGGAGACCGGAAGCACCTCGTCCAGCTCCAGGCCCTTCTTCAAGGCGAGCAGGTTGCGGGTGCGCTCGTTGCCGCTCAGCCGGTCGATCTTGGTGGCCGCCACGGCAAACTCGCGCCCCGCGGCGCGCAGCCAGTCGATCAACTGCCGGTCGCTCTCTTGCGTGGGCACGTTCGAGTCCACCAGGCAGATGCACAGCTTGAGCGTCGAGCGGATCGCCAGGTAAGGCTCGATGAAAGCCGGCCAGCCCGCCGAAATCGACTTTGAAATCTTGGCGTAGCCGTAGCCGGGCAGGTCGGCAAAGATCAGCTTGCGCCGGTTGCTCTGGTCCAAAAGCGCAAAAAAGTTGATGGCCCGCGTCCGTCCCGGCGTTTGCGAGACGCGCGCCGCCTTCTCGCCCACCAGCATGTTCAGCAGGCTCGATTTGCCCACGTTCGAGCGGCCCAGAAAGGCGATCTCCGGCGCATCCGGCGGAGGAAACTGCGCCGCCGCCAGGGCCGAAAGCATGAATTGTGTCGTATAGCGCATATTCCGAAGTGAGCTGCCTTAGGTATTGATTTTATTAGATTTCTGTTCATTCAGGTGGGGGTTTTACTGGCGTATAGCGGTTGAAATGCGCGATCTACGGAATGGCTCCTAAAGCCTTTGAAATGATGGCTTTCAGGGTGGCGATACTGAAATACTTATGATGTACGGATGCCGGTTGTTGTTCCGCAAGTTGCTGAGGGGAATGTGGCTTACTGGCATTTACAGGCGTACAGGGCGAAATTTCGCTTTTTTCCGGGGAGGGGGTGGGAGGGTTCGGGGACGCGGCTGCGGGCGGGGCCGAGGCAGCGGCGCGGTCGCGGCGGTAGACGGCCAAGCCAAATTGCGGGGCGCCCCCAGGGTAGCGCGCGGCCTTCACCGCGTCGGGAAGGGCCAGGAGCAGAAACCTCACCATGTCGGTTACGGTGGTGTCGTAGTCGGCGGCAATCCTCCGCGTCTGGCGGTAGAGCTCGGGTTCGACGGCTACGGTGATGTTTCTGACGGTACGCATGGTCAGGCTCTCCCGCGGTGTTCAGGAATTTCGCTCTATTGGCAGTGTGCATCAAAGGCGGGTAATTATCTGCTAAACGGCCTCCGGGGCACCCGGCTTCATTGGTCGGACCTGGACCACCCGCCAAACAACTGAAAAAAAAGAGACGCAGGGGCTAAAGCCCAACATCTTCATGCTGAACTAGCGGCACGACTAAAGTCGTGCCCTGACGCTTCGTGCAATCTCCATGGAATTTTGCAAGTGGCTCATGGGGCACCCAGCTTGATTGGCCAGACCTGGGCCACCCGCCTACGATCCGACCTCAAGACCCGCTCATCGCGATAGGGCCGCGATGAACGGGGCACAGCTTCCTATGGCTCATGGTGATTCTTCGGGGCCGATGAACGGGCCACCTGTCATCACTGTCCGTTGGTCTTGATAGGACGGCAAAGCTGGTACTTCAGGCACCCCCCACCCCTATTTTGTAAACAAATTCCTTGTTTTCTTGAGTTTACGGGCAGGGTTGCGCCGTAAAATCGTGATAACAAAGAAGTTCCCTGCAAAATCGTCCAGGATAAGGAGTTACGTGTCGTTTCAGCCTCTGTTGGCCGCTTCCGGCTGAAAGGCGACGCGAAGAGGACGTGCCGGACGGTGTCTTGAAGGAAGACTTCTGGGATTATTGTGCGACGAAGGGGGGAAATAATCTGCAAGGGACTGGCCGTCCAGGCGGAGGCGCTTCGCGCATGGGGTTCGTAGTATCCCACCCTTCAATCACCCCAACGACGAAGACCTGTCGTTGGGGACCCCGATATCGCAAAGTACGCGAAGGATGGGGCACCCGGCCACCCAGATTTATGGGCGGATGTTGGCCACCCCCCGCTCATCACGATAAAGCCGCGATGAACGGGGCACACTTCCCATGGCCCATGGTGATCCTTCGGGGTTGATGACCGGGCCACCTGCCGCATGGGGTTCGTAGTATCCCACCCTTCAATCACCCCAACGACGAAGACCTGTCGTTGGGGACCCCGATATCGCAAAGTACGCGAAGGATGGGGCACCCGGCCACCCAGATTTATGGGCGGATGTTGGCCACCCCCCGCTCATCACGATAAAGCCGCGATGAACGGGGCACAGCTTCCCATGGCCCATGGTGATCCTTCGGGGTTGATGACCGGGCCACCTGCCGCCCCAGGTCTGGATTTTAAGACCTAGTGTTTAGACCTTGTGATTTGGTAATTGCTCCTGAACAAGTGCGGGCGTGGACGCCCGCACGACAGCCGGTCTGGAGACCGGCGCTACGCTCCATTCCGGCCATTACACAATCATGCGATCTCGGTACCAGGATCGGGCAGCCCATGCCTGTACGCGCCGCTCCGAAATGACTCGATCTCTACGGTTCCGATTTCGGGAAACAAGGGACGGCCGGTTGAGGTTCGTGGTCTCCCATGTCTGAAAATCCAGACCCTTCGACAAGCTCAGGGCAGGCGATGGGCACCCAGCTTGATTGGCCAGACCTGGGCCACCCGCCATGTGCTACGAGCTCGAGAGACTCGGCCACGATGTCGTCTTTCACATAGACTCCGCAATTCGTCCGACTAGAAAGGACACTGCTGGGAGGTTACATTTGGGCCTGTTTTCTTTCACCCCTAAAGGGGCTTGGTGGGGGGAGCCGGTTCTCTGCGGCCTCGCTGTGCAATATGGGACAGCGCTTAGTGGCGCCACGCAGGTAGTACTCCCAATGAGGGTCTTGGACTGCGGAAGCGGCATTCAAGGTTCAACAGAATCGAAGAGGAGAATTAAATGAAAACATCACTGTGCATTGGTACATCGCTGTGTATTGGTATCGGCTTAACCTCGGTCATGTTGCTATGCGGCGGTTGCCAGACAACGCCACAGCAAGCAGCACCGGCAGCGCAGGGACAGCCTGGACCGTCCGGACAGGATGGCGCGCAAGGGCAGCCCGGACAACAGGGACAACAGGGAATGCAGGGACAAACGGGGGATACAGGCCAAGCTGGTAACCCGGGGCACACAGGCGACACCGGACGACCGGGTGACAAGGGTTATACGGGAGATACGGGACAAAAGGGCAACACCGGACGACCGGGTGACAAGGGTTATATGGGAGATACGGGACAAAAGGGCGACACCGGCGATCGAGGCAAGCCCGCTCCATGCCCCGAAGGACAGCATCGCTATACTGATCCTGACAACGGAAGGGTAAGATGTGTGAAGAACTAAGCAGTAACACAGCAAGCTAATCATGTCGGGGGGCCCTCATCTTAGTTACTCCGCAGATCAGTGGGTGCCCGAGAGCCTGCGGAAAAAGGTGGGACAGCAAGCGGATCGGTTCGAAAGGCATCCCTCAGGGGCTAAACGGCTTGCGGGAAAACTCGCGATTCCGGGTGAAATTGGGCAAAACGCCCTTCCGGGGCTAAAGCCCACATTGATTCTGTTGGCTTTATGCGGGGGTTGAAACCCCCTTCTTCCACCCCAGCGACAAAGATCCGTCCCTTCACCCCAGCGAGCAAAGACGGCTCGCAGGGGACCCCGAGTCGCTGGGGACCCCGGCCTCCCTCCGGATCGAGTTTTTCCGCAGCCTGCCGGGTTTCGATTTTAAGACCTTGGATTCAGGCCTTCTGATTAGGTCATTGCTGCGGAACAGGTGCGGGCGTGGACGCCCGCACGACAGCCGGTCTGGAGACCGGCGCTACGCTCGACTCGGCCATTCCACAACCCTGCGGTCTCGATTTACTGTGGCGCGGGCAGGTTGCCGGTCATCTCCGGCGGCGGGACGGCGGCCAGCACGTCGGTCTCGGCGGGCAGCGGCGTGGGCAGCGGGCTTTCCAGAGCCAAGGCCAGCACCTCGTCCATCTGGTCCACGAAGTGCAGCTTGATGGACCGCTTGATGTTGTCCGGCAGCTCGGCTACGTCCTTCTCATTGGAGCGGGGCAGGATGACCTCAAAGATGCCGGCCCTCAGCGCGGCGAGCAGCTTTTCTTTCAGGCCGCCGATGGCCAGCACCTTGCCGCGCAGGGTGATTTCGCCGGTCATGGCGATGTCGCGGCGGACGGGAATCCTGGCCAGAGCGCTGGCCATGGCGGTGGCCATGGTGATGCCGGCCGAGGGGCCGTCCTTGGGGATGGCGCCTTCTGGCACGTGCAGGTGCAGGTCCACGGTGCGGTAGAACTCGCGGTTCAGCCCCAGCGCCTGCGCGCGCCCGCGGATGTAGCTGAGCGCGGCCTGCGCCGACTCCTGCATCACGTCGCCCAACTGGCCGGTGATGGTGAGCTTGCCCTTGCCGTCGAGCACCTGCACCTCCGTGGTGAGGATGCTGCCGCCTACCTCGGTCCACGCCAGGCCGGTGACCAGGCCGACTTCGCTCTTTTCATGCACTTCGGAGTCGCGGAAGCGGGCCACGCCCAGGAACTCGCCGATGTTTGCGGCCGTCAGCTCTTCCTTGTGCTTGCCGCCGCCCTTGACCACCTTGCGGGCCACCTTGCGGCAGACGTTGCCGATCTCGCGCTCCAGGTTGCGAACGCCGGCCTCGCGCGTGTAATAGCGGATGATCTCCAGAATCGCATCATCGGCGAAGACGAGGTTCTTCTCGCTCAGGCCGGTCTGCTCGCGCTGCTTTTTCACCAGATACTGGCGGGCGATTTCCAGCTTTTCCGCCTCGGTGTAGCCCTGCAGGCGGAGAACCTCCATGCGGTCCTGCAACGCCGGCGGAATGGTGTGCATCACGTTGGCCGTGGCCACAAACAGCACCTGCGAGAGATCGTAGTCCACGTCCAGGTAGTGGTCCTGGAACGCGATGTTCTGCTCCGGGTCCAGCACTTCCAGCAGCGCCGAGGACGGGTCGCCGCGGAAGTCCGAGGCCATCTTGTCCACTTCGTCGAGCAGGAAGACGGGGTTCTTGGTCCCGGCCTTCTTCATGTGCTGGATAATCTGCCCCGGCAGCGCGCCGATGTAAGTGCGGCGATGGCCGCGAATCTCAGCCTCGTCGCGCACGCCGCCCAGCGAGAGCCGGACGAATTTACGGCCGGTAGCCTTGGCGATGGACATGCCGAGCGAAGTCTTGCCCACGCCCGGAGGTCCGGCGAAGCAAAGAATGGACCCCTTGGGATTCTTCACCAACTGGCGCACCGCAAGAAACTCAAGAATGCGCTCCTTGATTTTTTCCAGGCCGTAGTGGTCCGTGTTGAGCACCTTTTCCGCGTAGTCGATGGAGCGGGTTTCCTTGGAGCGCTTCTTCCACGGCACGGCCAGCAGCCAGTCGATGTAGTTGCGGCTGACGGTGGACTCGGCCGACATGGGCGGCATGGCCTCCAGCTTCTTCAGCTCCTGGATGGCCTTGTCCAGCACTTCCTTGGGCATGCCCGCGGCCTCGATCTTCTTGCGCAGCTCGTCGAACTCGCTCTTCTCGCCGCGGCCCAATTCCTTTTGAATGGCCTTGATCTTTTCGTTCAGGTAGTACTCTTTCTGCGCCCGCTCCATCTGCCGCTTCACCCGCGACTGAATGTTGCGGTCCAGGTCCAGCTTTTCGATCTCGATGTCCAGCACGTCGGCGATCCGCGCCAGCCGCGTCGCGGGGTCGAAGATGGCCAGCAGCTCCTGCTTCTCCTCGATGCCGAGCTGCAGGTTGGCGGCGATGGTGTCACTCAGCTTGGCCGGCTCGTCCATGCGCACCGTGGCGATGATGGTTTCGTAGTTGAGCGACTGCTGCAGCTTGACGTACTGCTCGAAGAGGCCGGTCACGCGCGTCATGAGTTGCTCGACGGCCTGGGTCATCTCAAAGTCGGTCTTGCCGGTGCGCACCGTGGCCACAAAAAAGCCGTCGCGGTCGTTCACTTCGGTGGACTTGGCGCGCTCCACGCCCTCCACCAACACCTTGATGTTGCCGTCGGGCATTTTGACGCTCTGCACGATATTGCAGATCGACCCAACCTGGTAAATCTCCTTGGCCTTGGGCTCGTCGACCGAAGCGTCGTGCTGGGTGGCGAGAAAGATCTTGCGGTCGCCGGTGAGCGCCTCTTCGAGAGCGCGCACACTGGACTCGCGGCCCACCACGAAGGGCGTCATCATATACGGAAAAATCACCATGTCCCGGATGGGCATCATGGGCAGCTTGCGCGCTTCAGTCTTTTCGCGGGATGCGGTCATAGGGCCACCATGGGTATTAGATGCGCGAAGGCAGCTTCGGCTGCGGGGCTGGTTGCACGGTTCATGTTGCGATTGTACAGCGGAATGGGCTGTGGACGCGGCGCTGACCAGATGCGGATGATCTCCACTCAGCCGATTCTTCCGCCGCATACGCATCCCGCATTGGTTCGCGATGCGGGATGCGCGTGCGGCGAAGTCATGACTTACAGGCCGCCAACCAGCGTCCTGACTGCATATAGAGAGTGATGCGTCAGGATAAAGAGCGTGCGGTGATCCGGGCCGCCGAAGATAAGATCAAGCGGCCGTTCCGGCACATTGATTCTCTGGGCCAATTTTCCATCAGGGCTATAAACAAGCACCTGGCCCGCGGCAATATAGACGTTTCCGCGCCGGTCCTGCGCAAGGCTCTCTCCGCCCTCTTCCGCAAAGAGTTGAAGGCCGGCGATGGTTCCGTCAGCCGTCACATTTCCCTTGTAAGTTCTTTCCTCCGCTTCTTCGGTCACGTAGAACGGATGTCCGGGAACCGCCTTCTGCAGGCCGAACCCTCGCAGTACGTCGGCCATCTTCGTTCCCCACGGCATATACCCTTGAAGAAAATCATCCCCGGCCGAGATGAAGGTGCTGCCGTCCGGAGAAAGAAACTGCCAAGGCCTCTTCCGCGAGAAATCTTTGGGATCGAATACGCCTGAAGGGAAGATCGCTGTCATTCCAGGACGCTCCTGCGCCGGTTGCGGCTCCAGCATGGCGATCTGTTCGTCCGGCACATCCGGCCGGAAAGAATAAACCTTTCCAATGCCGCTTCGTGAAACCACCAACAGGTTGCCGGCCTTGTCGAAGGCCAGGTTTTCCGGCTCGAGCGGGCTGTTGCGCACCAGCACGGCTTCTTCGTTCTTTGCCGACCACTTATAGATCCGCTGCCAGTGCTTATCGACAAAGAACAACGTGCCGGTTGCATCCACCGCGGCGCCGGAGATCGAGAAGAATCCCGTCGCCAGCCGCTTGACTTGCGCCTTGGGTTCCAGCAATGTCGAGGAAGCGATCGGCTTGAGCGCAACCGATTTCCCCGGCACATCCAGCGAGGCGAACTCTCGCGCCCGCGCCTCGGCATGATGGGTCGAATCGATCACCGAGTTATCGAAGGAAACCTTGCTGTTGCTGTCCACATGCACGTTGCGGAAGCGAATCTGGCTCGACTCGGAGACGCGAATCGCGGAAGGGAAAGGCTGATAGCTGCTGATAACCCGGTAGCCGTGGTAATTGGCAATGGTAATGTTATGCGACCGTGTGATCTCCAGCGGCAGCGTGTCGGGACTTTCGCCGCGCTCTTCCTCGGTTTGCAGCGCGTCCAGTTCCCAGTTCTCCACCTGGTCCAGGCGAATCTCGTTGCGCACATGATGCTCGCTCGATAGCTCGTAGACATGGCCCGGCGTGGTGGTGTTCGAGACGTAGAGTCCGGCCTGCGCAAAGGTGTCCGGCGTCCAGATGTCCGCGAAGGTGCCGCCGCCGCCGTCGGCGACCCACAGGCTGGGATACTGCGCATCCCAGCGGTATTTTGGATTCGGATCTCCGGTGTGGGTGTTGTTATACGGATTCATCCGCGAGCCATCCGCGGCGTAAGTCCCGTGTCCGCCCAGAAAACGCACATCGTCCATCAGCGAATCGGCTCCGGCCATCCATAGAGCGCCCACGGCGCGGTTGTTGATGCCGCCGGTAAACAGTCCGATGCCGGTGACGATGTTATGCCCACCCTGGGGAGCTTCCAGCAACGCGCGCGGCCCGCCTAGCCCCTGAAAAGCCGGTGTTGCATCGGCCAGATCGAACTGCGTCATGCTGGGGTGCAGGCCGATCAGCACGGTGTCGGGGCGAAGGAGAATCGTGTCAGAAACAAGATAGCGCCCCATGGGAATGTAAAGCGTGGAATGCTCGGCGATGGCCTTCTGAATCGCGGCCGTATCGTCGGTTACTCCGTCGCCTTTGACTCCCAGGGTTTGCAGATTGACCCATGTATCGGCGGGCGGCATGGCGGCGAGAACGTTGCCACTCGGGGGCGGCAACTCCTTGACCGCATGCGCATCAAAGCTGGTCAGTATCTGGCCCGGATCGCCGGCTCCGTTCATCGCGAGGCCATGGGAGAAGGATTTCACTTCATAACTCTCGCCCGGTCCGGCAATCTTTCGTCCGCTCTCGCGCAGCAGGGCAAAGGTCTTCACTTGCAGGCAGGCGATGTCTTCCAGGTTGATCTCGGTGCGGGGATTGTTTTCATTGCCGAAGGCGATGGCCGGTCCGCTGATGTTCTCAAATCGGGAGTTCTTGACCCACAGCTCTTCGGCATAGCGCGGTTCGATGGAGATGGCCTGCGGAAGATTGCGAAAGGTATCGTGAATCAGCGTCAATCCCGCTTCGTGTTCGAGAATCGCAGCTTCTGTCTGGCCTTCGAAGGTCGAGTCGATCAGCGTGAACTGCCAGCCGGGGGAAGGTTTGTTGGTCATGATGCCATACTGGCCGCCAAAGAAACGCAGGTCCTCGGCCTCGTTGCCGATGTCCTTGAGCGCCGCAATCCCCGAGCCGATATGGAAGTCCATGTGCGCCAGATAGCAATGCTGCGCAACGTGGAAGCGGATGCCCACGGCGGCCGGATTTCCCTGGCCGATTTCGATGTCCACATTGCTCATGGCGGAATAGAATGTGCCGGGATTCGCATCGGGCACGGCGGCGTTCAGCGGAACCGTCCCCTCGATCGGCGCGGGAACCTTGCCGGTGGCCCAGTCGATTCTTTGTTTGCTGTCCGTCCGTCCGCCGGCGAAGAGGAACATATACCCCAGGCCCTTTTGATAGCCGGGCGTGTTATCGGCCAGCACGAAGACCGGCCGCGTGGCGCCATAGCCGATGACTCGCACGGCCGGCCACACATAGATGGTCTGCGTAATGCGATAGCGCCCCTCGGGCACAAAGAGAATACCCTGGCCACGCGCAGCCGCCTGGTCGATGGCCGACTGAATCGCCGCGCTGTCGTCGGCCGTTCCATCGCCATGGACAGGGAAACTATCCTTGGTCAGATAAACGGCCTTCGCATCCTCAAGCCGAGCGGGATAATAGGACGCTCCCCAGAGAGGAAGCGCAAAACAAAGCAGAACAAATCCGAGCAGCGCAGTTTTCTTCATAGCCTTCCCATTTCGTTTTTGCCGCGCATGGAACACCGCAAAGCTACTGTCCCCGAGGCGGAAATCGCTGCACCGGCGCGGACGAAAGCCTAGCGGTCGCCGGTGGGCGCTTCTTCCAGTGCGCGCACGCTGGACTCGCGGCCCACCACGAAGGGCGTCATCATGTACGGAAAGATCACCATGTCCGGGATGGGCAGCTTGCGCGGCTCGGTCTTTTCGCGGGATGCGGTCATAGGGGCACCATAGGTATTAGACGCGCAAAAGCAGCTTCCGACGCGGAGGCGGCTGAACGGGGCCTGTTGGGATTGTACAGCGGAATGGGTTTTCTGGTGCAGCGGAGTGGGTTTGCCATTCCCAGCCTGAGATTTGGTGTATCATGGGCCATCGGAAGAATGGGCGGAAATTTCGCTCGGATTGCAATGCGGAACTATTCGCTCATAGTTTGACCGGCAACTTGCATCGAGTTGGAGGCGCTATGGAGATTCTCAGTCGGGCCGGGCGACCGGCATGTTTTTACTCGGGAATAATCAGTCGCGGAATCCTCGCCGTCATCGCAGCGGCCGGCTTGATTTTGCCTGCCGTATCGGCAGACGCCGCGGATTCAATCGTAGGCAAGTGGGTTGGAACGCTTTATCAACAGCCTGCTGCCTCATCTTCCTCTTATCCTGGCGAATACGTTCTGACTTCGCCTACAACTGGAACCAGCCGCTATTCATCGCTCAACTGCGGGGGCAACTTGTCAGGAGGCGAAAGCGGCGGGGTCTACCGTTTCCACGAGTCCATCGTTCAGGGCCGCGCGACTGCGACCACGGGCGGGTGCATCGACGGCAATATTGAGATGGTTGTCAGCGGAAACACCATGACAATCCGCTGGACAGGATCCTGGAACGGTCAGAGTTACCTTGTGACCGGCACGCTGCGACGGATCGACGAGATCCGGGCGAGTTGGTCGCCGGGACAATGGAGGGCGATCGGATCTGTAGAGGTCATCGTCCCCGGTAAATGCTATACCACTTGGACTTGCCAGGCTGGATCGCCGGATGCGCCGATCATGCGCTCCAGCGACAGCCAGTTGCTCACCACACCAAGTCTGCGGACCAAAGGGACCTGTAGCATGACAGACAACCCGAAGGAGTGCGGGGTGTGTCTCGGTGCGAACGAGCCAATGGAGCGCTGCATGTACTGCGTGCAACCGCCGGGCTGCTCCGATCTCAATCTTGGAACACGCACCCGTGAAGCGATGGGCTGCTGTCCGGCGAGGTGATTCAGGGACTGCATCAAAGACAAACGCCCTTTTCTTTCGGTCAAGAAAGAAAAGGGCGTTTGAGTCTTCCAGAGAAGTGATTCAGTGGCGTTAGCCGGCTTTCTCCAGCAGGCACAGCGACAGATCCCGCCGCTCGACCATATCGCTCGTGATTTCCAGGTCGCGGACGCGTTTGTTGTTGGGCAGGTGGTACATCAGGTCGAGCATCAGTTCTTCCAGGATCATGCGCAATCCGCGCGCGCCCACTTTGCGCGCCAGGGCCTCGCGGGCAACGGCGGCGATGGCTTCCACGGTAAAGTGCAGGCGAACATTCTCGTACTCGAAGAGGCGCTGGTACTGCTTGAGGATGGCGTTGCGGGGCTTGGTGAGAATTTCGATCAGCGCCGCCTCGTCCAGCTCTTCGAGGATGCCCATGACCGGCAGGCGGCCGACAAACTCGGGAATCAGGCCGTACTTGATGAGGTCCTGCGGCTCGGTTTTGCGCAACAGCTCGGTGTCGCGATGGGAGCGCAGCGTGGACTCGGCTTCGGTCTCTGTAGCCTTGAAGCCCAGCGCCTTCTTGCCCACGCGGCGGCCCACCACGCGCTCCAGGCCCACAAATGCTCCACCGCAGATGAAGAGAATGTTGGTGGTGTCGACGGCGGTGAACTCCTGGTGCGGGTGCTTGCGTCCGCCCTGCGGCGGAACGTTGGCCACGGTGCCTTCCAGGATCTTGAGCAGCGCCTGCTGCACGCCCTCGCCGGAGACGTCGCGGGTGATGGAGGGATTCTCGTCCTTGCGACCGATCTTGTCGATCTCGTCGATATAAATGATGCCCTGCTGAGCGCGGGTTACATCGCCGTCGGCGGCCTGCAGCAGCTTGAGGATGATGTTCTCCACATCCTCGCCCACGTAGCCGGCCTCGGTGAGGGTGGTGGCGTCCACAATGGCGAAGGGTACGTCGAGCATCTTGGCCAGCGTGTGCGCCAGCAGCGTTTTTCCCGATCCGGTCGGCCCGATGAGCAGGATGTTGCTCTTGGTCAGCTCGACTTCGTTGTTGCGCATGCGATTCATCTGGATGCGCTTGTAGTGGTTGTAAACCGCGACAGCGAGCTTCTTCTTGGTTTGCTCCTGGCCGATCACGTAGTCGTCGAGAAAGCCCTTCACTTCCTGCGGCTTGGGCAGATGGCCGGCGGTGGTGGCTGGATGGGCGGCATCCGCGCCGCGGTCGTCCTCGAGGATCGAGTTGCAGACGGCCACGCACTCGTCGCAGATGTAGGCGCGAGGGTAGTCGCTGGGCGACGAGATCAGCTTGGCCACGGCGTCCTGCGACTTGTGGCAGAACGAGCAGCGCAGCGCTTCTTCGGGTCCCGTACGCATTTTCATGTTGTTGCTCCCTCTTGGACGATGTTAGCGGTGTTAGCCCCGCTACTCCGGTTAGCGAATTACGTTCGGGGGCCGGTCGATGATTTCGTCGACGATGCCGTATTCCTTGGCCTGCTGCGAGTTCATGATGAAGTCCCGCTCCACGTCGCGCTCGATGCGGTCCAAGGGCTGCCCGGTGTGCTTGGCAATGATGTTGTTGGTGATCTCGCGGATACGCAGAATCTCGCGCGCATGAATGTCGATGTCGGTAGCCTGGCCGCTGAGCCCGCCCATCGAGGGCTGATGGATGAGAATCCTCGAGTTGGGCAGGGCGAAGCGCTTGCCCTTGGTGCCGGCCAGCAGCAGAAACGCGCCCATGCTGGCCGCCTGGCCGATGCAGTAGGTCACCACGTTGTTCTTGATGAACTGCATGGTGTCGTAGATGGCCAGTCCCGCGGTGATGGAGCCGCCGGGCGAGTTGATGTAGAGTTGCACGTCCTTCTCCGGGTCCTCGCCGGAGAGGAACAGCAACTGCGCCACGATGAGATTGGCTATCTGATCGTCGATGGGCGTACCGAGAAAGATGATGTTGTCGCGAAGCAGACGGGAATAGATGTCGTAGGCGCGCTCGCCCCGGCTCGTCTGCTCAACCACCATGGGAACCAATGCCATTGAGTATTCTTTCCGTTCTTCCGTTGGGGGCCGTTTCTCCCCGTTTTTTTTGATGTCCGCGCGGTATGCTTTCTGATCCGCGCGGCGCCTTCAGAGCATTTCCACAGATAACTTGCTCTCTCTTGTCTTTGAGGAAGGTCGTCGCTCCCTGCTGGTCGCGCCGACTTGGCCTCTAGGTCTACTCATACCACCATCTGTGGAAATGCTGTCGCCGTTCGTGCCACCCTACGCGGGCAGCCGTTCGTAAAGCAAACTCGCGGTTTTCTCGTGCCGCAATTGTTCCCGGATTCTAACCAGTCCGCCGTCCTCCGTCAATCGCCCTTTCAGGGTATCCACCGGCTCGCGAGACTGAAGAGCCGCCAATTGCAATGCATTGTCCAGTTCCTCGTCGCTGACGGCGATGTTTTCCTCGCTCGCAATGCGATCCAGCAGGATATTGGTTTTCACCTCGGCGATGGCGCTCGAGCGCTGGGCCGCGCGCAGCCGGGCAAAGTCCAGCTTGCGCATCTGCTCGGTGTTCATGCCCTGCGCCGCAAGGGCGCGCAGGCCGCGCTCCAGGCGCGCGTCGATCTGCTCCTGCACCAGCGACTCGGGAACCGCGAACGGGTAGCGCTCAGTCAGCGCCGCAAAGAGCCGGCCCTTGGTTTCGCCTTCCACGCTGCGGCGCTTGCGGTTGGCCATGTGCTCGCGGACGCGGGTTTCCAGGTCGGCAAAGCTCTCATAGGCGCCGAGTTCTTTGGCAAAGTCGTCGTCCAGCTCGGGCAGGGTCCGCTTCTTGATGGCCTTCACTTCCACGTCGTAGGCCACGGTCTTGCCGGCCAGCTTGGCGTCGGCGTACTCGGCGGGATAGATCACTTCAGCCTTCAGCTCCTGGCCTAGCCTGGCGCCGCGCAGCACGGTCGAGAAAGCCTCCACCGTATCCTTGCCGCCGATCTCCACCAGCGTATCTTCGCCCGCAATCGGCGCTGCGTCGGCGTCGCCCTCAATCTGGCCTTTGTAGGTGATTTGCGCCCAGTCGCCGTCCGCCAGGGCGCGGTCTTCCTCGACCGGCTCAATGGTGGCGCGCGACTCGCGCAACTCCGCCAGTTCAAGCCGGAACTCTTCTTCGGTGATCTCCACCGGCGGCTTCTCCACGGTCACGCTCTGGTAGCCCTCGATGGAGAAAGCGGGGACGAACTCGAAGACCGCCTTCACGTGCAGTGGCGCGCCGTCCTCGACGGTCAACTCGGTCACCTGCGGCTGCCCCACGGGGGCCACGCCCAGGTCGCGCACCGCCTTGTTGAACCGTTCCGGCAGCAGGCCGTCGATCACTTCCTTGCGAATTTCGGTGGCGTAACGGCGCCTGATCACCGTTTCCGGCACCTTGCCGGCGCGGAAGCCGGGAATCTTGGCATGTTTCAGGTAATTGCGGACCACGTTGCCATAGGCCTTGGAGACCTCTTCGGCGGGAATGTCCAGCACCAACTCGCGGGTACAGTCCGGGTTCAGAATCGGGGCTCCCGCGGACGGGCTTTCGTCCGTGGGGTGGAGATCCGGGGCATGCTGGTGGTCATGGCCGTCATGCTCGTGGTCATGCTCGTGCCCATGCTCGTGTGTGTGGCCTTCGTGTCCGTGTTCGAGGCTGGTGTCGTGCGTGGCCTCGGCCGCGTCAGGTTGGGGGTTGCCTGCGAGGGTGTCGGTAGAACTCAACGTTTTGCCTTCCAGGCTCGCCGCGGCGAGCCGAACAAACTGCCACGCCGGACTCCCAACTGCCGTTCCGGGCTGCAAACTGCCACGAGCCACAAACAGGCGCTTTGGGCCGATTCGGGCTGCAAGCCGCCAAATCCAACTGCAAACCGCCGCCCTGGGCTGCCGAGGGAGGCGAAACCCAGCACCGTGTGGCCGGGGGAATCCCTCTTATCATGGTAAGAGGGTTTGCTGGAAGGGTCAAACCGGCGGGGGCAGTCTGGGCGCGGCAGAGCACCGCGGAAGGCACGTTACTGTTCAGTGACCTGGGGCTTACGAACGTAAGGGAGGAACCGGGGGTGGGCAGCGCCGCAATGGGCGTAGTGCTCCCGGGCTTCGTTCAGGCTGAGGGCGCCGTTCACGGTCAGGCGGACATCGGCGGCGTCCTCGTCCTCCTGGCCATCGTCCTCCCACCAGCAGACCGGGCACAACCCCAGGGCGCCGGGCGACTCCAGCGTCTTGTACCCGCAGCACGGGCAGCGAAAACGAACCTCCACCAAAGCCCCCATATGGAAATGGACGAGAACGCTGGCTTGCGGGTTTACTCGGCCGTGGAAAACAGGAACAAAGAATGGGGTTCCAGATTGGGCGGCGATTGCCGGGCCGCTCCGATTGCCGTACCGCTTTGGGATGTGATAAAACGGTTGGCCATGAAGCCAGAATCCGCGCTGATTTTCCTCCTCGTCATTGCCTGTGCTCTGCCGTGCAGTGCGCGTCACCCCGAGCAGGTCCCGAACAACACCGCCAAGCCGCTTCCCGTGGTGGATATTACGGACGAATCTTACATCACTGTCGCCCAACTCTATGTAATGCCAGGCGAAACCATGCTGCTTGATTCGACCGAAAAGCCGGCGGCGGGAGCCGGATATTACCAGGCGATGCCGGGAGAAGATTACCTTTTGCTGATTTCGTCGAAGTTTCAGCTTCCGCGGTTCGGGAAGGAACTTTGTCTTTGCGTGCTACACATGGACACGATCGGGTGGAATCGACAAGGCACGGTTACAACCATCACCGGGCTCCGGCCTTATCTTGAGACATCCTCAGGGACAAAGATTGCCATTGTTTCCGATGTGAAACACGTCAGGATCGCCAACGGCAAAGTGTATTTCAAACTTCAGGACCATGGATCGAGCGAATACTGGGTACTCACCCGATTCGGACAGGTTGCCGGTGTCGGAGGCCCATGGGGGTTCTGGGAGATGGCGCGATTCCTTCTCTTTAGCGTTCTGCCGCTCGTGCTGCTTGGCCTCTTCGCATTTTCGGTTGCCGGCGCGATTCGTCTATTGCGCGAGGACTGCCATCCTGAAAAATCCTTCATCGAACTGATGCGATTCAGCCTCATGCGCCTGCCGCTCTTGAGGAAGCTGAGCGGCAAGAGGGAGTTGGAAGAATAAAGATGGAGGCGTTTAGCGAACAGGCCGGAGCCTTCGCTCCGGCCTGCTTAACCTCTCCAATAAGGTAAGCCGAAACAGCTTTACGGCACAAACACATGCACCCGCACGTGCCACTTGGTGCTTTGTCCCGGCTTCAGCGTCACCATGCCGGTGCCGGTCGAGCCCCACTCCTTGCCGAAGGGGTCGCCGAAGTTGTATTGGTGCTCCACGGCCACGAAGTTCTTCGTGGGTGGCGCGTAGGCCTGGATGGTCTTGATCTCCGGCGAAAGCCCCTCGATGCTCACGCCGTAGCGCGCCGCCGGGTCAAGGACCTGGACCGTGGCAGCGTGATCCTTCCAATCGATGTGGCTCCAGTTGTCGTCGAAAAAGTTGGTTCCGAGCGGCGTGCCGCCGGCGCCGCGCAGGTCGAATTTGGTTCCCGTCACGGGCAGAATCTTGCCGGTGGGAAAGACATTGTCGTAGCCGTCCACCTCGGCCACGGTGGAGGCCGGAATGCGCACCCGGGCCTGCGCGCGGTCGCCGGAGGGCAGGTTGAAGTAAGGGTGCCAGGCAATAGCCATGGGCTCGTCTTCGCTGCCCACGTTGCGGGCCACAATCGAGGCATCAACGGCGTTGGCGGTTAGCGTGATGGTGACCACCAGGTCGGTCTTCGAGAGCCAGTGGCCGCCAAAGTCGCCTGCGCGGATGACGCCGGAGACCTCTTCGCCGCCGGGAACCTTGTCCACGCTGACCTCCTCGGTCTTGGCCTTGAGGATGAGCCCGTGCATGGCGTGGCGCTCGGCGCCGGGAAGTTTGCCGATGTGGTTGGCCGGCAGGGTAAGTGTGTGGCCCTGCCATTCAGTCGTCAGGGTCTTGCCGTCGGCCGAGAGCTTGCCGCGAATCCGGTTGGGGTAGGGAACCAGGAAGGCCGCGCCCAGGCGGTAACCGAAATTGCCAAAGTCGTCATCGTCCACATCGAGCATCTTGGCCGCGGTAGCCAGATCCGGCGAGGCCAGCACATCCACATTGCCCTTGCCGGGAAAGTTGGCGGTGATCTGCAGGACTTCCATGCCGCGGCCGGGCGCGAGAGTGATGCTGGTGAACTCGGGCTTGGTCGTGCTGGTGGCCGCGCGGCTGAGGGTGACGATCTTCTCGCCGCCAATCTCCGTGACGGCCTGGGCATGACCGATGAGAACGAGCGAGCCCGCCACAGCCGGCAAGGCAAGCGGGAGCAGGGCAAGTGTGCGAACAAAAACCTTCATCTCAATCCATCCCTTGGGGTGCAATCGGTTTCTCCGGAATCGGCTCCGGGCCGATTTCTTAGTGCGCCTGAAAGCGTATTCAGGAGGCGATGCCATTCTACGTCAAGGTGCCCCAGACAGGCTTGTCTCGCCGCAACCGGGCAGTGTCCTATTTATGCGTTGCCGATGTTTGGCGGGGATGTCCGGAATTGACCACCATTCCTGGCCCGACACCGGTAAAACATTTAAATGGCAACACTTTGTCATTCCCTGGATTTTGTTTGCCCTGCTTGCGGCGCGCAGCCTAAAGAAAAGTGTCAATTGATCGGCGGCGCTCCGCGTTTTGAATCTCACATCGAACGCAAGTATATCGCCAAAGATCACGTCCTGAAGCGGTCGTCCGCAAAGCCGCCGCCCGCAAAGAAACCGCCCAAACGGTGACCAACGAGCGCCATTCACGCACGAAAGCCCCTCGTTTCCGAGAGGCTTCGTGTAGGCCGAGAAAGGGGTAGCGTGTATTGACGCTACGCCGCAATGATCCCGCTGTCAATCGGTGAAGGCGTCTGCCAGTGCCCCTCGCTCCGCAATTTTTTGATAGACTGTTGCGTGTACTCAGCGGGAGTAGTTCAGTGGCAGAACGTCAGCTTCCCAAGCTGAATGTCGCCGGTTCGATCCCGGTCTCCCGCTCCACCTTTCCCCACTCGCCTTTCGCCTTCCCGCGCTGCCTCAGCCTTTTTTGGTTCGCCTTTATTGGCTTTCCTGGATCTTTACAACGAAGTAGGTGACGGATTCGCTCTCCGCCACCAGCATCTGGTGAGGCACGCAGGCGGGAATGTGAACCACGTCGCCCCTCCTGAGCTCCTGGCTGGTTCCGCCCTTCACGGATGCGCCGCGAATCTCGCCGGGAGCGGTCGTTGTGGGATCGACGAGTTCGCCTCCGGTGGTCAGCGTCGCGTGGCCGTCGAGAATGTAGAAGAGGTCGGCGAAGTTTTGATGCAGTTCGCCGCCGCCGCTCCGGCTGCGAAAGGCAAGCATGGTGAAATGCTGCGGATACTCCTTCAGCGTCTCGCTGGCCGAGCCGTCTCCTTGCCTGGCCAGCTTGCGCAGGTACGCCGCCCGCTCCAGCAGGATGGCCGGGGACCAGTGATCTACTGGATTACGGCGGCGGGCTTGCGGGCTTGCCGCCTCCGGAATCACTTCCTTCTCCGCCGGCAGCAGTTCCTTCAATATTTCCTTCGATAACCTGTCCATCTCTTCCTCAGTTTAAGGCCAGATGCCGGCCACCACCAATCACCGTAAATCCGCCAGGAGCCGTGCCCGTTTGAAGATGTCGAGAAACATGGGCCGCGTCAGCTTGCCGGTGTTGGTGTTCTGCAACGACGGATGATAGCTTGCGATCACGGCGAGCCCGCCCGGCAGCGCATACTCCGCGCCGTGGCGGAAGCTGAATCCAGCGCGCCCCCGCAGCTGCCCTGCCAGCTTGCCGCCGCGCACCGCGTGGCCCAGAAAGCCGTCAAACGCGATCTTGCCCAGGCAAACCACCACGCGCAGGTTGCCGAGTAGGCTGATCTCTTCGTCGAGCCAAGGCGCGCAGTTGCGCTGCTCCTCGGGCGTGGGCTTGTTGGCCGGCGGAGCGCAGCGGACCACGGCGCCGATCCACAGGCCGGTCAACTGCATACCGTCGTCGCGGGAGACCGCCTTCGGCTGCGAGGCAAAGCCAGCTTCATGGAGCACCGGATAGAGAAAATCCCCCGACCCGTCCCCGGTAAACATCCGCCCGGTGCGGTTGGACCCGTGCGCTCCCGGAGCCAGTCCCAGCGCCAGTACCCGCGCCAGCGGATCGCCAAACGAAGGCACAGGTTTGCCCCAGTACTCCCAATCCGCGTAGGCGCGCCGCCGTACGCGCGCCACCTCGGCGCAGTGCTCGCGCAGCCGCGTGCACCGGTCGCAGGCAACGATGCGGGCATTCAGGGCATCCAGCGGGGAAGGGCGGATAGGCATGATGAAATTCTAGAGCCTCGCCTTGCCGATGCGCGGCATGAGCGCAATGCCTGTGCCATACTGTGTTTGCCTTCGCGGTTCGGGGAGGATGGAGCAAGTTTGCGATGTCCGCCGCGCCCAACCCGGAGTTTTTGCGCCGCGCCATTGCGCTAGCCACTCAGAATGTGGCCACTGGCGCAGGCGGGCCGTTTGCGGCCCTGATCGTGCGCGGCGGCGCGATCGTCGCCGAGGCCGTCAACACGGTGACCGCGGGCCACGACCCCACCGCGCACGCCGAAGTGAACGCCATCCGCGCGGCTTGCAAGGCGCTGGGCACATTCACGCTGGCCGGCTGCGAACTCTACGCCAGTTGCCAGCCCTGCCCCATGTGCCTGGCCGCGGCCTACTGGGCGCGGATCGGCGCCATCTATTACGGCTGCTCGGCTGCCGATGCGGCCCACGCCGGCTTCGACGACGCCTTTCTCTACGAGGAGTTTCGCAAGGACCAGTCCGCCCGCTCGCTGCCCGCCACGCAACTGCTCGGCGAGGAAGCCTGGGCCAGCTTTGCCGCCTGGATCGCCTCGGCAAACAAGATCGAGTACTGAAGCGCATCTGGCGCTGCCGCCAAGCGCACGACTATACTGCAAGCCATGCAAGTTCTTCGGATTACTCTGCTCCTGGCCGCCTCGGCTTTCGCTGCCGCCCAATCCCCGCCGCCTCCGCCCTGGAAGATGCAGGAGTCAGGCACCACTGCCGGTTTGCGCGGCATTGACTCGGTCGATGGCACGGTAGCCTGGGCCAGCGGGACGGGCGGAACGGTGCTCAAGACCATCGACGGCGGCGCGCATTGGACGAAGTGCACCATTCCCGACGCAGCCAAGGACGGTGCAACGCTGGACTTTCGCGGCGTGCAGGCGTGGGATGCGACGACGGCTATTGTGATGGCCAGCGGGAAAGGAAAACTATCGCGCCTCTACAAGACCAAAGATGGCTGTAAGACATGGAAACTCATCTTCACGAACCCCGATAAAGATGGATTTTGGGATGCACTCCACTTTGATGATGAGGGGAATCGTAGGAGTATTTGGAGTAACGGTTGGCTTCTTGGAGATCCAGTAAAGGGGGTGTTCACACTTTTCTATACCAACAACTTGGGAAAGGATTGGTACAGACAGAGTAATAAAGGTTTGCGTGTGAAACAAGGTAATCAGGGAGCTTTCGCTGCAAGTAACTCATCTCTATTCTCGGACGGTATTTTAGTAGCGTTTGGAACAGGCGGTACAGGTGGCTCTTTTGTGAATTCAGGTAGGAAAATGTATATATGTGTAGATGATTGTTCACCGAAAGATATGGGATTCTTTGGCGATCAACATAAATGGAATTGGCAGCCGGTTCAACTTGGGCAAAATACAGATTCATCCGGCGTCTTCTCGATAAAAGCACGAATTAGTCGACCTGATGCACTTGGTTACAGTGTTGGTAACACAGAATACATCGCTGTTGGTGGTGACTATACGAAACCCAACGACTCCACAGGAACAGCCGCCTGGTCCTCGGACGGTAGTCAACACTGGACCGCCTCTACCACCCCGCCCCACGGCTTCCGCTCCTCCGTGCAATGGAGTGAGGCCCTCAAAGTCTGGATCACCGTAGGAACCAACGGCTCCGACATCAGCCGCGACGACGGCAAGATCTGGCAGCCCCTCGACGACGGCAACTGGAACGCGCTCTCGCTGCCCTTCGCCGTCGGCCCCAACGGCCGCATCGCCCGCCTGAACGCCGCTGCTCTCCCGGCCGGCTCCAATCTGCCTGCACCGGCTGCGGAAAAGCAATTCTGAGCCAGGAGTCACTCTGTTTTGAAAGGGCGCGGCTTCAGCCGCGCCGCTAGCGCGCAAAATGAAACTGCGGCTTTAGCCGCCGAGGGAATGCAAATTGTTCAAAAACCATTCCCTCAGGGGCTAAAGCCCGATCTTCCATAAGGTCATTTGCGGCACGGCTAAAGCCGTGCCCTTTCAAAACACCTGGACTTCCATTGAATGTGAAGCCGCGCCCTTTCAAAGCACTGGTCTTCCTGGGGTGCTGAACCGGCCAGCATTACCAACGGAACGCCAATCGGAACAGAATCCGCCCCCGTCACGGTAAAATAGAGCCAACCGGATGATGCAATCCTCTCCAGCGGCTGTCGGCCAGGCGACCTGCTCCACGCGGGACCTGGAGTTGCGGGCGGAGGGGCAGATCCAGACCCAGGCCCATATCCAGGCCAGCCAAGCTCCCATCATCCAGGTCAGCGGCCTCGAAAAGACCTACCAGACCGCCCGCGGCGCCCTCAACCTCTTTGCGGGCCTCAACCTACAGGTCGAGCCCGGCGAGATGGTGGCCATCGTGGGCCAGTCCGGCGCGGGAAAAAGCACACTTTTGCACATTCTGGGCGCGCTTGATGCGCCCTCGGCGGGAACTGTATACTGCGCCTCAATCGATGTGGCCCATCTCTCCCCACGCGAGGCCGCGGCCTTTCGCAATCGGGAGATCGGTTACGTATGGCAGTTCCATTACCTGCTGCCGGAGTTTACGGCGCTGGAAAACGTGGCCATGCCGCTGCTTGCGCGCGGCACACAACGGCGGGAGGCGCTCGCAGTGGCGGCAAACTGGCTCAGGGAGGTTGGTTTGGAGGATCGCGGCGGCCATCGGCCCGGCGAACTCTCCGGAGGCGAGCAGCAGCGCGTGGCGCTGGCCCGCGCGCTGGTCAACAACCCTCGGCTGCTGTTGGCCGACGAACCCACAGGCGACCTAGACGAGACCACCGCCGGCCGTGTCTTCGACTTGATTGAACGTTTGCACGCCACCCACGGTCTGACATCGATTTTGGTAACCCACAACCCGGACCTGGCCGCGCGATGTACGCGGGTCTTGCGCCTTGAAAGCGGTAGACTAGCGGGTGGACGGCCGGCCCCGCCGGCAACCACTTCCCAAACAGGATCGCAAGCCGGAAGCCTATGACGGATAATGCACCATTTCGGTGGTTTTTGAGTCTTAATAAGTAGGCAGTCTGGAAACGGATGTGTTCTCATCCCAACCAGGTTGCCAGGGCGGGATGGAAGTTCCTCTGCGGCACGTTTGCCGGGGACGATGGAGCGGCAGTCAAGCTCTGAAACCATCCCAAAGGGCTGTTCGGGGGCGAAAGTTGTATTTCCAAAGGAGCCTCCGGCGGCGTAGTTTAAGAGAGGCGCACGCGGGTTGGGCTGAAGCCGGGGTAAACCGGACAGCCGCTCCAGCCGATAGCCTGCATCAAGGGGGAACACATGTTCGAACGCTATACGGAGAAGGCACGTCGCGTGATCTTCTTCGCGCGGTATGAGGCCAGCCAGTTCGGCTCGCCCTATATCGAGACCGAGCACCTGCTGCTCGGCCTGCTGCGCGAGGACAAGCCGTTGAGCAACCGTTTCCTGCGCTCCCACACCTCGGTGGAGTCGATCCGCAAGCAGATTGAGGCGCACACCACCATCCGCGAAAAGGTTTCCACCTCCGTGGACCTGCCGCTTTCCAATGAGTGCAAGCGCGTCCTGGCCTATGCGGCGGAGGAAGCCGAACGCCTCGGCCACAAGCACATTGGCACCGAACACCTGCTCCTCGGCATCTTGCGCGAGGAGAAATGCTTCGCCTCGGAGATCCTCCAGGAGCGCGGCCTCAAGCTAGCGCAGATTCGCGACGAACTGGGCCGCGTCACCCAGGAAAAAGTCCCGCCGCAGCAGCGCCAGCGCGAGTCCAGCCTGCTGGCCGAGTTCAGCCGCGACCTCACCCAGGCCGCCATGGACGGCCAGCTCGATCCCCTCGTCGGCCGCGATGGCGAACTTGAGCGCGTCATCCAGATTCTCTGCCGCCGCACCAAGAACAACCCCGTCCTCATCGGCGAGCCCGGCGTCGGCAAGACGGCCATCGTCGAAGGCCTCGCCCAGCGCATCTCCGATGGCGAAGTCCCCAGCTTCCTCGCCGACAAGCGCATCCTCGGCCTCGATCTCTCCCTCATCGTCGCCGGCACCAAGTACCGCGGCCAGTTCGAGGAGCGCCTCAAAACCATCATGAAAGAGCTGATGGAGAGCCAGAACTCCATCGTCTTCATCGACGAGTTGCACACCCTGGTCGGCGCGGGCTCCGCCGAGGGCTCCCTCGACGCCGCCAACATCCTCAAGCCGGCGCTCTCCCGCGGAGAAATCCAGTGCATCGGCGCCACTACCCCCGCCGAGTACCGTAAATCCATTGAGAAGGATCGCTCCCTCGAGCGCCGCTTCCAGGCCGTCAAAGTGCCCCCGCCCAACGAGGCCGACGCCATCAAGATCATCCACGGCATCAAGGACCGCTACGAAAAATTCCACGCCGTCAGCTACACCGACGAGGCGGTCGAGTTCTCCGTCTCGCATTCCAGCCGCTACATCCCCGACCGCTTCCTCCCCGACAAGGCCATCGACCTCATCGACGAGGCCGGCGCCCGCGTCAAGCTGCGCCAGACCTCGCTGCCCGAGGAGATCACTGAAGTCCAGAAGCGTATCAAGTTCATCGTGCACCGCATGGACTCGGCCATCGCCAACCACGAATTCGAGAAGGCGCGCTTCTACTCCGACGAGGAGCGCAAGGAGCGCGAAACCCTGCGCGGCCTGAGGGACAAGTACCACCTCGACGACTCAGCCGCCGGCATCGTCAGTCGCGAGGACATCGAGGACGTCGTCAGCCGCTGGACCGGCGTTCCCGTCAACAGCATCAAGGAAGAAGAGACGCAAAAGCTCCTCCGCGTGGAAGAAGAGCTGCACAAGCGCGTCATCTCCCAGGACAAGGCCATCGGCGCGCTGGCTCGCGCCATCCGCCGTTCCCGCGCCGGCCTCAAGTCGCCCCACCGCCCCATCGGCAGCTTTCTCTTCCTCGGCCCCACCGGCGTCGGCAAAACCGAGATGGCACGCACCCTGGCCAACTTCCTCTTCGGCTCCGACAAGGCCCTCATCCGCTTCGATATGTCGGAGTTCATGGAGAAACATTCCGTCTCCAAGCTCATCGGTTCGCCTCCGGGCTACGTGGGCTACGAGGAGGGCGGCCAGCTCACCGAACGCGTCAAGCGCTCGCCATATTCCGTCGTCCTGCTCGACGAAATCGAGAAGGCCCACCCCGATGTCTTCAACATCCTGCTCCAGGTCTTTGAGGACGGGCAGTTGACTGACGGCCTCGGCAACACCATCGACTTCAAGAACGTCATCGTCATCATGACCTCCAACATCGGCGCCCGGCATCTGATGAAGAAGCAGGGGCTCGGCTTCGCGAGCGACCGCGAAGACCTGGTCAGCGAGAAGATCGAGGAGCTGGTCAAGCAGGAGGTCAAGAAGACCTTCAACCCCGAATTTCTCAACCGCCTCGACGAGGTCATCCTCTTCCAGTCTCTCAACGACGCCGACCTCATCCAGATCGTCGAACTGCTGGTCCAGCAGCTCAACACCAATCTGGCCCAGAAGTCCATCACCATCTCCGTCACCGAGGAAGCCAAGCGGTGGATCCTCGACAAGACCCTTGTCGACCGCAGCTACGGCGCGCGCCCCCTGCGCCGCGCCCTGCAGCGCTACGTCGAGGACCCCTTGTCCGAAGCCCTGATCGCCGGAATAATCTCTGAGCGCCCAGCCTTCCTCGAGGTCTATCTCGACGTCAATCAGCTCTTCTATCGCCCCGTAAGCGCCGACGAAAGCGTGACCGACGAAAAAGCCGCCGGCGTTCTCCTCTTCAGCAACTGAGGCCCATTTTCAACCCAGATACAACAAAGCCCCCGGCCAACCCCCGGGGGCCTTTGTTTGTGCTGGGTGTAAATCAGATTTGTCATCCAAGCAGAGGTCGCAACGGCGACCGAAGTCGAAAGCCTGCCCTGAGCGAAGTCGAAGGGGGCCTGCATTTGCTTTTGGCCGCTTTGACAGGTACGGTCCGGTACGCCGGGGTTTCAACCCCGGCATAAAACCACCCACTCTAAAATTAAAAGATAGTGTACGCGGCGCAAGCCGCGCTCATATCCCCACGACTGGCCTCACGTCTTACGCTTTGCATTTCTATGGGAGGGAGCGATGAGTCGCTCCCTCCCATAGTCAATAGCCGGTTCGATCGCTACTGAACTGAGATGCCGTTCACCTCCGCGTTGTCCGTCACCGTGGTGAACACAATCACGATCTGGCCGGAGCCATTGGCGGTCGCCGTGAACGTCTTGTCGATAGCCTTGAACTCGCCGCCAGCCGCGGCAAAGACATCGAAGTTGGCCAGCACCTGTGTGCCGTTGATGCTGACGTTGAAGACGCGTTTTCCGGCCGCTGTCCAATAGAACTCGTCGAAGTACAACACGACCGTATGGTTGGATCCAGCCGTGTAGCCGGGAATTGTGTAGGTGAAGTTGCCGAACCGCTGGGATTGGTAAACGGCTTCGGGCGCAGGGTTGGTCACGCCGGTGGTGGTGATGGTCGTCGCGGTGCTTGACTCAGTTCCGCCGGCGAAATCTTCATCGGCGGCGAAGGGGCTTACGGCGAGCCCGCCGGAGTTAATCGCAATCGATGTCGGTGGGGGGCCACCCGACGCAAATGCGAACCAGTTGATGTTCCAGCCGGCTTTATCCTGGTTAATGGTCAACGTCTGGGTCCCTGCCGGGAGTGTGACGGTGGCCGTTACGTTTACCCATGCCTGGTAACCGCCGGTCGCCGGTACATTGACCGAGCCGCTCAGATTGGTTCCCGACGAGTTCGATAGATGGAACGCATCGGTGACTGCAGCGGGAGCGGCTACGCGGAAGGTGACCGTGTAGGATCCGGCCGTGGCCACGTTGACGGTGTATTTGAACCACTGTCCGGCAGCCGTCCATCCGAGGTTGTAGCCCCCGCCCGTGTCGGTGGTCACTTCCAAGTCGACGCCATCGGAGCGGTAGCCGTTACCCGTTCCATTGACCGCAGTAACGTTATAGGCAACCCCTTGGCCGCCGGTGTCATAATTCTCTGCCTGCACCGTGCCGGGAATGGCTGCGGGAGTGCCGCCGTATGGACCCTCGCCGCTGGCTGCCTGCGTGGTGGCTTGAGCCTGCGCCGAGGCCGCCGATGTGCCGTCCGCGTCGACCGCTTCAACCTTGTAGTAGTGGGTGGTCGAAGCCGCGAGGCCGGTGTTGGTATAACTGACGCTCGTCACGCCGCTTGCGATCAGGTTGCCTGTGCCGGGAGTGAATCCGCTGGTGGTGCTGCCGTAAACGCTGTAGGAGCTGATGGTGCAATTAGCCGGAGGGGTAACTGCCGTCCAGTTCAAGCCGATGGCGCTTGAGGAGACCGCTGCCGCCACTAGCCCGGTTGGCGCCGAAGGAACCGTGGTGCAACTGACGCCGCCTTGCGTGGTTGCCGTCGCGGTGTTGGAAGCAGGCGATGTGCCGCCCGAGTCCACCGCCTCAACGGTGTAGGAGTATTGGGTTGAGGCCGCCAATCCTGTGTTGGAGTAAGTTGTTCCGGTAATTCCCGTGGCGATCGACGTTCCGCCGCGAAGCACCGTATAGGTGACTCCAGAGGTGGTCGAGGCCGTCCAGCTCAGGTTGATCTGGCTGGATGAAACTGCCGTTGCGGTCAGGTTCGTGGGCGCTGCGGGCGGCGTGCCCGATGAGGCCGTGTACCAGCGAACGTAGTCCACCAACATCGGCTGCGCCGGACTGGCCAGGCCGCTGGTCGATCCACCCAGCGTGCCGCCGACCGCCACATTAAAGATCACGAACATGCTTTGATTGAATGGCCAGGTATCTCCCGAGGGAAGGCTGCTGGGGGTAATAGTCAAGAACGGTGATGATGGGTTATCCACATAGGTCTGCAGCGAGTTCGCCTTCCAAATTAACCCGTATTGATGGAAGGCAGTGTTCCCCGCTTGTCCGCTGGGGAAAGTAAAACGTCCTCCTACTCCGCTCCCTCCAGTATCTGTCGTGTGAGCCGTAGAAATGTCCCCTGTGGTGCCTTCGCCGTTATCCACTTGCGGGGACCAGTCCTCCATGATGTCCTCTTCGCCGCAACCGGGCCAGGGAACGGTGGTGATGTCGCTGCCCAGGGTCCACCATGCGGCCCAGAGACCTTGGGTTGTCGTATTGGGGAGCTCGATGCTGGCTACGAGTATGCCGTAGGTAAAGTTTTCCTTCCCCTCCGTATTCATGCGGCCCGATAGCCACGCGCCATTTTCATTGATCGGCCGGATCACCAGGTGACCGCTGCCGTCGATGTAGATCGGGGAGGTGGAAGCGCTGAACGTTGTGGGACACTGGGACGGATTGCCCGCGTATCCCGCAGGCCCGCAGTAAACTTCCGCCTCGCCGTTGCCCCAGCCGCCTCCTCCGAGGTCAAACTTCCACGTCGTGGTGTTTGGAGAACCCGCAGCGCCGTTGAATTCGTCGCACCATGTCGGAACGTATGTCGTTGACCCGACCGTAATGTTGGAAACGCCGGTGCAACCGCCAGATGGTTGCGCATAGGCTACAACTGGCAACGAAGTTAAAGCGAAAATCAGCGGCGCCACAAACAGCGCGGCCACGAAGATTTGTCTCAATTTGCTTGAATAACGTTTCACGTAGATCCTCTCAGGGGGGAAATAGACTCGCATTTCTGAGCCGGACCCAAACTCTATCCATCGTTTGAACGGCGCGAAACGTTACATTTGTTACCCTGGGGTTTCAGGCGTTGGGAATCGGCCGCTGGTGCATCCGAATGTTGGACTTAACTGGAACGTTAACGCCAGCCATGTAACCGTTGGAGTTACTCGATTTGTGCGGAATCGACTCGTTTTCGGACAGTACTCTCAAAAAAACGCGCATGTTAACGCAAGCCGGGCGCCGGAGGTCTGTGAGGATCGCACCCCCAAGGCGGCAGGCCTAAATGCCGCCCTGCAATGGCGCGATTTCGGCCTTATTGATCCGGCCCGATTGGGTTGTGACGGAGAAGGGCGGCTACAAAGGCAACCGCAGGTCTTCGACTTCGTTTGTTGCGCGGACATGAGGATTCCGGCTGTGACGCCCGACAAGGTTCGACCAGATGTGGAATGGAAACTGGTCCAGCGCAGGCTGGTGAACGCCAAAAGATCCCCACCCGCGCAAAAATAGGCGAATTTGGGAACGTCGGATAGAGTGAAGAACGGCGCGCCACTGGACGAGGCCCTGGTGGACTCTGCACCCGGTGGCTGGCCAAACGGCATCTCCGGCGCGATCGCCGGTTTGGTGGGTTGCGCCTTGGTGAGCGGGTCTTACGCTTTGCATGTTAATGGGAGGGAACGACTCGTCGTTCCCTCCCATAGTCAATAGCCGGCTCAATCGCTACTGAACTTCAATACCGTTCACCTCCGCGTTGTCCGTCACCGTGGTGAACGTAATCACGATCAGGCCGGCGGCACAAAGTGCCGCCGGCCTGAATGGGTTGGGTTCGTCTTACCGGATTTCTAGACCCGCGACCGAAGGTTGGTTATCCGCACCGTCGGTGAAGGCGACCACGATTTGGCCGCTGCTGTTGGCCGAGGTCGTGAACGTCTTGACCACAGCGATGTATTCTCCTCCGGCTGCGGCATATTGGTCAAAGTTGGTGAGTACACGGGTGCCGTTGATGGCCACATTGAACTCACGACTCCCCGCCGCGGTGAAATAGGTCTCGGCGAAGTGAATCAGGACGGTGTGCTGGCTGCCGGCAACCATGCCCGGTATCGTGTAAGTGAAGACACCGTCCCGCTGGGTCTGATAGACCGCCATGGGCGCAGCATTGGCGCCGGCCGCGGTCGTACTAATGGCGTGCGTGGTAGTAGTTGCAGCTCCGCCGCCGCTGTAGTCTTCGTCCGCGTGAAAGGAAGCGTCGCCGCCGCCCGAGTTGCTGACCGCCGGACCGTTGAAGTTGATGGCGATGAAGTCCCCGCCGGAACCGCTTGCCAGCGTGGTGGCTTGGGCTTGCGCCGAGGCCGCTGACGTGCCGTACGAGTCAAGCGCTTCCACTTTGTAGTAGTAGGTCGTCGAAGCCGTGAGGCCGCTGTTGGAATAGCTGGGGCTGGTCACGCCGCTGGCGATCAGGTTGCCCGTGCCCGGCGTGAATCCGCTGGTGGTGCTGCGGTAGACGTTGTAGGAGCTGACGGTGCAATTGGCCGGGGGAGCAGGCTCCGACCAGGTTAAATTGATGACGCTGGAGGATTGGGCCGTTGCCGCCAGACTGGTTGGCGCCGAGGGATCCGCGCTGCAATTTCCCGTGGATGGCGTGTACCAGCGAACGTAGTCCACCGTCATCGGCTGCGCCGGACTGGCCAGGCCGCTGGTCGATCCACCGAGGGTGCCACCGACCGCCACATTAAAGATCGCGAACATGCTTTGATTGAATGGCCAGGTATCTCCCGAGGGAAGGCTGCTGGGGGTAATAGTCAAGAACGGTGATGATGGGTTATCCACATAGGTCTGCAGCGAGTTCGCCTTCCAAATTAACCCGTAGGTATGGAAGGCGGTGTTCCCCGCTTGTCCGCTGGGGAAAGTAAAACGTCCTCCTACTCCGCCCCCTCCAGTCTTGGTCGTGTGAGCCGTTGAAATGTCCCCTGTGGTACCTTCGCCATTATCAACTTGCGGGGACCAGTCCTCCATGATGTCCTCTTCGCCGCAACCGGGCCACGGAACGGTGGTGATGTCGCTGCCCAGGGTCCACCATGCGGCCCAGAGACCTTGGGTTGTCGTATTGGGGAGCTCGATACTGGCCACGAGTATGCCGTAGGTAAAGTTTTCCTTCCCCTCCGTATTCATGCGGCCTGACAGCCACGCGCCATTTTCATTGATCGGCCGGATCACCAGATGCCCGCTGCCGTCGATGTAGATCGGGGCGGTGGAAGCGCTGAACGTTGTGGGACACTGGGACGGATTGCCCGCGTATCCCGCAGGCCCGCAGTAAACTTCCGCCTCGCCGTTGCCCCAGCCGCCTCCTCCGAGGTCAAACTTCCACGTCGTGGTGTTTGGAGAACCCGCGGCGCCGTTGAATTCGTCGCACCATGTCGGAACGTATGTCGTTGACCCGACCGTAATGTTGGAAACGCCGGTACAACCGCCAGATGGTGCCGCATAGGCAACAACTGGCAACGAAGTTAAAGCGAAGATCAGCGGCGCCACAAACAGCGCGGCCACAAAGATTTGTCTCAATTTGCTTGAACTGCCTCTCATGCACATCCTCTTTTTTAGGGGGAACAAATAGACTCACTCTTCCGAGCCGGATCAAATCTATCCGCTGTTTGGGCTGCGCGCAACGTTACATTTGTTACCTCGGGGTTTCAGGCGTTGGGAATCGGCCGCTCCTGCATCCGAATGCGGCATAAAGCGGAGCGTTAATGCCGGCCATGTAACCGTTAGAGCATTTTCATTTCACATATGGACCTTGCATCGGCGTGCAAGGTGGCTTTTACTTCCATCCCACGGACGAAGCCTGTTCGTGGGGACCCCGTTAAGGAAAAAGCCGCCCGGCTGCATGGTTTCTGTAAGGAGCAGAAGTGAAAATGCTGTAGGCGGGCTCGATTTGTGCGGAATGGACTCGTTTTCGGACAGCACTCTCAAAAAACGCGCACGGTAGCGCAAGGCGGGTCGCCGGAGGTTTGTGAAGATCGTACCCTCAGGCCGGCGGCACTTTGTGCCGCCGGCCTGAGTTGGTTGGGTTCGTCTTAGCGGATCTCAAGACCCGCGACTGAAGGTTGGTTGACTGCGCCGGTGGTGAAGGCGACCACGATTTGGCCGCTGCTGTTGGCCGTGGCCGTGAACGACTTGACCACAGCGATGTATTCTCCTCCGGCTGCGGCATATTGGTCAAAGTTGGTGAGCACACGGGTGCCGTTGATGGCCACGTTGAACTCACGTTTCGCCGCCGCTGTGAAGTATATCTCGGCGAAGTGAATCAGGACTGTGTGCTGGCTGTTGGCTACCAAGCCCGGAATCGTGTAGGTGAAGGTTCCGTCACGCTGGGTCTGATACACCGCCATGGGCGCCGCGTTGGCGCCGGCCGCGGTGGTGCTAATTGCGTGCGTGGTCGGGGTGGCTTTCCCGCCGCCGGTGAAGTCCACATCGGCAACAAAGGGAGCGTCGCCGCCGCCCGAGTTGCTGACTGCAGGACCTTCAAAGTTGATGGCGATGAAGTCCCCGCTGGCTGCCTGCGTGGTGGCTTGCGCTTGCGCCGAGGCAGGCGATGAGCCGAACGAGTCAAGCGCTTCGACCTTGTAGTAGTAGGTCGTCGAAGCCGCGAGGCCGCTGTTGGTGTAGCTGAGGCTGGTCACGCCGCTGGCGATCAGGTTGCCCGATCCCGGCGTGAATCCGCTGGTGGTGCTGCTGTAAACGTTGTAGCCGCTGATGGTGCAGTTAGTCGGTGGAGTCACCGCCGACCAGTTCAAGCCGATGGCGCTGGAGGACGTGGCCGCCGCCGTCAGCCCGGTTGGCGCTGCGGGAGTCGCGGAGCAACTGGTGCCGGCTTGCGTGGTGGCGCTGGCCTGCGCCGAGGCCGGCGATGAGCCGTACGAGTCAAGCGCTTCAATCACGTAGTAGTAGGTGGTCGAAGCCGCGAGGCCGGTGTTGTTGTAGCTCGTGCCGGTCACGCCACTGGCAATCAGGTTGCCCGAGCCCGGCGTGAAGCCGCTGGTGGTGCTGCGGTAGACGTTGTAGCCGCTGATGGTGCAGTTGGCCGGGGGGGTATCCGCCGTCCAGGTCAGACCGATGGCGCTGGAGGAAGAGGCCGTCGCCGTCAACCCGGTTGGCGCCGCGGGATCCGCGGAGCAACTGGCGGCGGTGCTCCGGACTTCAATTCCCATGACTACGGGTTGGTTTACGGCGCCGTTGGTGAACGCGATCACGATCTGGCCGCTGCTATTAGCGGTGGCCGTGAACGTCTCGACCAGAGCCGCGTTTTTCCCGACATGGGCATAAATGTCAAAGTTGGTGAGCACGGCGGTGCCGTTGATGGCCACATTGAACTCACGGCCCCCCGCTGCGCTGAAATAGCTCTCGGCGAAGTGCAGCAGAACGGTGTACGAACTGCCGGCCGTCAGGCCCGGAATGGTGTAGGTGATGGTTCCGTTCCGCCCGTTCTGATATACCCCCATGGGCGCCGCATTGGCGCCGGGTTGGGTCAGATTGATAGTGGACGAATTTTTGGCGTTAAGCGCTCCGCCAACGAAGTCTTCGTCCGCGACAAAGGAGTAGTCGCCGCCGTTCGCGTTGCTTTGCGCCGGACCGCCGGCAGCGATGGCCACGATTTCAGGGCTGGTGACTCCCGGCGCCAGCGTGGTGGCGGTTGCCTGGTTCGAGCCCGCTGAGTTGCCGAACGCGTCCACCGCTTCAACCACGTAGTAGTAGGTGGTCAAATCGGTGAGGCCGGTGACGGTGTATTCGTTGCTGGTCACGGTGGCGAGCAGGTTGCTCGACGACGGCGTGAATCCGCTGGTGGTGCTGCCGTAGACGTTGTAGCCAGTGATGGTGCAGTTGGCTGGAGGCAGGGTATCCGCCGTCCATACCAAGCCGATGACGCTGGAGGAGGAGGCCGCTGCCGCCAGCGCGGTTGGCACCGCGGGAAGCAAGCTGCAAGTGACTGGCCCGTTTGGCACGTACCAGCGAACGTAGTCCACCAGCATCGGCTGCGCCGGACTGGCCAGGTTGGTGTCCGATCCACCGAGGGTACCGCCGACCGCCACATTAAAGATCACGAACATGCTTTGATTGAATGGCCAGGTATCTCCCGCGGGAAGGCTGCTGGGGGTAATAGTCAGGAACGGTGCTGTTGGGTCATCCACATAGGTCTGCAACGAGTTCGCCGCCCAATTTAACCCGTATTGATGGAAGGCAGTGTTCCCCGCTTCTCCGCTGGGGAACGTATAGCGTCCTCCTACTCCGCTCCCTCCAGTCTTGGTGGTGTGAGCCGTTGAAATGTCCCCGGTGGTGCCTTCGCCGTTATCAACCTGCGGGGACCAGTCCTCCATGATGTCCTCTTCGCCGCAACCGGGCCAGGGAACGGTGGTGATGTCGCTGCCCAGAGTCCACCATGCGGCCCAGAGACCTTGGGTTGTCGTATCAGGGAGCTGGATACTGGCCACGAGTATGCCGTAGGTGAAGTTTTCCTTCCCCTCCGTATTCATGCGGCCTGACAGCCACGCGCCATTTTCATTGATCGGCCGGATCACCAGATGCCCGCTGCCGTCGATGTAGATCGGGGCGGTGGAAGCGCTGAACGTTGTGGGACACTGGGACGGATTGCCCGCGTATCCCGCAGGCCCGCAGTAAACTTCCGCCTCGCCGTTGCCCCAGCCGCCTCCTCCGAGGTCAAACTTCCACGTCGTGGTGTTTGGGGAACCTGCGGCGCCGTTGAATTCGTCGCACCATGTCGGAACGTATGTCGTTGACCCGATCACAATGTTGGCAACGCCGGTGCAACCGCCAGATGGTTGCGCATAGGCAACGGCTGGCCACGAAGTTAAAGCGAAGATCAGCGGCGCCAGGAAAAGCGCGGCCATGAAGATTCGTTTCAGTCTGCTTGAATAACGTTTCACGTAGATCCTCTCTGGGGGGGGAATAGACTCGCACTTCTGAGCCGGACCCAAACTCTATCCATCGTTTGAACGGCGCGAAACGTTACATTTGTTACCTTGGGGTTTCAGGCGTTGGAATCGGCCGCTTGTGCATCCGAATGTTGGACTTAACTGGAACGTTAACACCGGCCATGTAACCGTTGGAGTTGCTCGATTTGTGCGGAATGGACTCGTTTTCGGACAGCACTCTCAAAAAAAACGCGCACGTTAACGCAAGGCGGGCGCCGGAGGTCAGTGAGGATCGCATCCTCAGGGCGGCAGGCCGAAATGCCGCCCTGCAATGACGCGATTCCGGCCATATCGATCGGATACCACGGCGAAACCCACCCTAGCCGCGAAGAATCCCTACGGCGTCTCGTCTTCCACCTCGACCGCGTCCACAGTGGCGTAGTTCACGTCCGGCACCAGCGAGATAAGCAACTTGCCCTGCGCGTTGGGGTGAAGTCCGTGAAAGGTCTTCTTCACAGCGTGGCCGCTTCCGGCTTCCCTGGCAAGGTCTAAATTGCGGAACAGCGCTACCCCGTTGCACAGCACATCGAAGACCCGGCTGCCCGGCCCGCCGGTGTTGGAAAACGGAGTGCCCCAATAATCTTCGGCAAAATAGAGAGTCAGCGCATAGGTTCCCTGGTCCACTGGCACGGCATAGCTGAAATTCCCATAGCGCTCTCCCTCATACAGGCCCGGATCCTCGGCGCCGGCAATGGTTACTTTGGTGGTTGCGAGTTGCCCTCCAAGGACATATGAATCGGGGGACCACAGATTCCCGGATTTATCCACGACAAAGTTGTTCTGCGCAACCATTCGAATCGGGCGGAGCCGGCGCGGAAGGCCGGGAATGATTTCAATCGCATTGATCATCGGCATTCCCAGCGTTGCCGTGAAGTCGAGCCGAAGATGGCCGTCCGGCCCAGGGTGAACATCCTTGAACACCCGAACATCCGCCGTATTCGCTCCAGCGTCTGAAACAATGTCGAACAGCGCCAGGAGGGGTTTTCCATTCAATAGAACATTGAAGACCCGGCTGTTTTCCCCGCCTCCCAGTGTGCTGGACCAACCGTATGTAGTCTCGGCAAAATACAGGTGCAATTCATACGTTCCAGGATCGAGGGGAATATTGTAGGAAAACGTTCCCTGTCTCAGGCTCAGGAAGAGTTGAGGTTCCCGCGTGCGCGCAATCGGCTGATCGTTAAGCTCGACTGCATGGCCTTCCGAAAAATAACGGTCTCCGCTCCATTCCTTGCCTTCCCGGTCCTTGAACATGGTCTTGGGATAGCCGCAACGAATGCGCACCTCCGGGCCGGAAAGCAAGACGGCTGGTTGCGGCGATGCGCCGGAAAAGATATGAGCCGGGCGGGCCTGATGCGTATAACCGAGCCAGAAGAGGATCGCCATCATCAGGCAAACGATCGCCGCCAGCCCATACCGGACAAGGTGCATTCTCGTTGTCTGGGCCGGATCTCCGGCCATTGCCGCAAAGGCCGGTTCCCCGGGTTCAGGCGCGGGCTCTTCTTCCGGCAGCACATGTTCGACATGCCGCCTGTCGATAAACCCCGGCAGATAATGTCCAGTGACGACTATGATCTGGATGGTCTGGCTGCTGCCCTCATTGTCGTAAAACTCGCGCAGCTTTTTCCTCAGGCGATAGAACTCCACCCGTACGATGGAATCGGCAGCCGGGTCGAATGTATGGGGCTGGTGGAAAATATCGACGGCAATAGAATATTCCTTGATGCTTTCCGCATCTCCCTCAAAGTATTTTCGACAGATGTATTCGAGCAGGCTGGCGAGCCGCGGATGCTTCCTGAACGTCGGCGAGGCCAGCACGGCGCTCAATGCCAGGCGCTCCTGGGCCAGGCGCTCCTGAGCCAAGCGCTCGGGCTGAGAAATTGTTCCCTTCGTTGCCATAGGCCGCATTTTTCTCTGCGTGCCTTAGGGGATAGAACGCACGCACGCCCGCTTCAAAACGCATTATAGACCGTAGGGCATACACTATGACATTTCCCGAGTTGGTGTAGAGGAGGCCACAACCGCCAAGTGGATTTTTCCTTTCCGGGGTCCCAGCGACTTGGGCGGCCGCCCTTTGGGCGCGGCGAGCGATTTTTGCTCGCTGGGGTGGAAGTAAAATCCACCTTTCACTGCTCTTGGCGACTCCACGTGAACTCGGGAAATGCTCTGAAAGCTCCCGGTTACACACAAATCCGCTGCTTCAAGCTTTCCGGTTGCCCACAAACCGGTGACCTTTAAGCCGCCATTTTCTGAGATTCAACTGACGCCTGACCCCTGATCTCTGTGCAGACTGAGCAGAATTCCAGTCAGTCTGCACAGAATCTGAGCCCCATCCACCCGTTCAAGCCCCCAATTCCCGCCTTCATCGTCCGATACCTCTTCCTCCCAATGCTTCAACTCCACAATCTCCATGGCCCTGGGCCTCGCCGGGCTTGTCGCTGTTCCCGTGCCCCATGGGGCGAGATCCCCGAAATCGCCTATGGAGGCGCAGCGCCTGTCTTAGACTATCTTCGTATGCGTCTGTTTGTTGGGATTCCCCTGGCGGCTGCGGTCATCGGCGAGCTTGCGGCGGTCTCGGCGCGCCTTAAATCCAATCAGGACGGGCTGCGCTGGGCCACGCCCGAATCGTGGCACGTCACCCTGCAATTCCTGGGCAATACCGGCCCTGAACAATACGCGTGCCTGGTGGCGCGGCTGCGCGAAGTGCGTTCGCCGCCCGTTCCCGTGCGGCTTGAGGCGCTGGGCTTCTTCGATCGCGCCGGAATCTTCTTTGCCGGCGTCGGACTCACCCCCGAGCTGCTCTCCCTCGAACAGCGTGTCACGGCCGCGACAGGCCTTTGCGGCTTCGTGCCCGAGACGCGTCCCTTCCATCCGCACATCACGCTCGCGCGCGGCAAGGGCGAAGGCCGCGGCCAGGGACTCAGCGAACTGAGAACCCGGATTCAACGCCAGCCAACCTTCACCCGGTTTGTCGCCGGAGAATTCCTTCTCTACGAAAGCCATCTCTCGCCCGCCGGCTCCCGCTACGAGATTCGCGAGCGATTCCCCCTCGGCCGTCAGGGCTCCCAGGCCGGCTCTACCGCACGCTGACCTTCTGTTCCCTGTTCCCTGATCTCTGACCCCTGACCACTGTAGCTGTATCAATCGAAAACGACCGTCTTGTTGCCGTAGCAGAGAATCCGCCGGTCCAGGTGCCAGCGCACCGCGCGGGAGAGAACGATGCGCTCCAGATCCCGCCCCCGGGCCACCAGATCCTCCACCTGATCGCGGTGCGAGATGCGCGCCACGTCCTGCTCGATGATCGGTCCATCGTCAAGCAAATCAGTCACATAGTGGCTGGTGGCCCCGATCAGCTTCACCCCCCGCGCGTGCGCCGCGTGGTACGGTTTGGCTCCCGTAAACGCCGGCAAAAACGAGTGGTGCACGTTGATGATGGCCGCCGGATAGCGGGCAACGAAGGCCGGCGAAAGAACCTGCATATAGCGCGCCAGCACCACCAGATCAACTCCACAGGACGAAAGCAGTTCCAGTTGCCGCGCCTCCGCCTCGCCGCGCCTGTCCGCCGTAGCCTCAACATATTCAAACGGAATCCCGTAAAACCCCGCAAGTTTCTCCACATCCCTATGATTCGAAAGGATTAAAGGAATCTCGCACATCAGCTCGCCGGTTCGCCACCGGTGCAGCAAATCCGCCATGCAGTGCAGGTACTGCGAGCAGAACAGCGCCACCCTTGGCAGCCGTCCGCTGGAGCTTAGCTGCCACCTCATGCCCAGCTCCGCGGCCAGCGGCGCAAAGGCTGTCTTAAAACCTTCCAGATCAAAGCCTTCCAGTCCGGATGCCTGGCCGGGTATTGGGCCGGCTTGCGGAGTTGCCGAACTCGCCGCAGGGCCGTCCAGCGCCCACTCGACGCGCATGAAGAAGAGGCCCAGGTCGTGGTCCTGGTGCTGGTCGGCGTGGAGAATGTTGGCGCCTCGCTCGTAAAGCAGCGAGGAGACGCGGGCCACCAGTCCCTTGCGGTCCGGGCAATCGATAAGAAGTACAGCCGAATCTTTCATGCTGCGTTCAGCTTAAATCACCCCCCGCCTGCGGTGGGGGGCCTTGCCGTCCAGGCAGGCGGCCTTCGGCGTGGAGAACGAACGGTCTCGGTTTCCCACCCTTCGCTAGAAAAAAGCGAAGGATGGGGCACGGGGCTTTTGGGGGCTTCCGGCCCGGTTCCTCTCTGGCCGTAACTCGACGCGGCGATTCGGGCGGATGAGGATGAACGGGACGGGCGCTTCTTGGAGGAGTCTTTAACAAAGGCGGCAAGTTGGCCCCCGCCCCGCCACTGCGGGCAGGTGCGCGGGGATAGCAAGTTAGCAAGTTGGCGGATTCTTGCGACGATCTGGATGGGGCGCGAAAAGACGCCGGGGCATATGCCGCCCCGGTCCGCCGCGGTCCGCCGCGGCGGATGCAACGCAATGAATTTTTTTGCCGACTCCTCTGCGCAGGCTGGGAGGGAAGATTTACGCCCGCGCCTTTTATCTCCACCCCAGCGCACAAAGTTCGTGCGCCGGGGACCCCGGGTCTCCACCCCAGCGCACAAAGTTCGTGCGCCGGGGACCCCGGTCTGGCGCGGGAGGAGCCGAAGGCGTCCGCCTGGACGGCCAGTCCCCGCAGGTGCTCAGGCGGCGGTATTCCCGCGGATCTCGAAGGGTGCGTTCAACTGCTGGCGGAGGCTGCCGGCCAGATCGGCCACCACGCGGAGCTTGTCGGCGATGGGAGAGGCTGCTTCGCTGCCGGAGAGGGCCAACTGCGAGTGCAGAAGCAGGCCGGCGACCGTCGTTTTCAGCTCGCTTTCGATCATTGCCGCCGCCGCCCGGCGGGCCAGCGCCTGCTCCCGCTCGCGGCGGTGCAGGGCGGCGCGAATCTCCCTCGTCAGCCGGGCCGCTCCGGAGAGCGCGAAGTTGATCTGCAGGGGAATGGCCAGCCCGGCGCGGTCCCATATCGCCTCGGCGGCGGACGGATCGCACTCGGCCATGGTCTCATCCACCACCACGGCGGCAAATTCCCGGCGGCGCAGCGCCCCCAGCGCGGCCTTGCGTCCCTCCGCCACTTCAACCTCCATGCCCAGTTGCGCGCCCACCACGGCGGCGCAATTACGGGCGCCTTCGATTCCGGTCACAATCAGAATGTTCATCGCGAACTCCTCGTTGTTAGCTTCTAGCCTCTAGCTTTTAGCTTCCGGCTCCCGGCTCGTTCGTGCTCAGACCGAGACCTCGGCGCTTCACCCCGGCAAATTGAAGCTAGGAGCTAGAAGCTAGAAGCTGTTTTTGGTTACTCTTCCCGAAGCGGGTCGGCGATGCCGTATTCCTTCAGCTTGCGGTAGAGCGTCGTCTTGCCGATGCCCAGCAATTTCGCGGCTTGCAGCTTGTCGCCGTTGAGAGCGCGAATGGCTCCCAGGATGGCCTGGCGCTCGAGATCGGCCAGCGTCTTTACATCCGGCGCGCCGCCCTCGCCGTCCGGCTCGCCGGCGGCCGCGGCAGAGCGCCGGGCCTCCAGGCCTTGTTGCTGCAATTGCGTGGGCAGGTCGCCCAGGTGCAGCACAGGGCCCGAAGAGAGCGCGCAGGCCCGCTCCACGGAGTTTTCAAGCTCGCGCACGTTGCCCGGCCAGTCGTGCCGCATCATGGCGCGCAGGGCCTCGTCGCTGAGCGTGAATTTGGTGCCGTGCTCGCGGCTGATGCGGTCCAGGAAGTGCGCCGCCAGCAGCGGGATATCCTCGCGCCGGTCGCGCAGCGAAGGCAGCCGCAGATTGACCACGTTGAGCCGGTAGAAGAGATCCTTGCGGAAGGAGCCCTTCTCCACCATCACCGCCAGGTCGCGGTTGGTGGCGGCCACGATGCGCGCCTTGATGGGGATGCGGTGGGTGGCCCCGACCGGCCGCACCTCTTTTTCCTGAAGCGCCCGCAGCAGCTTGGCCTGCAGGTCGAGGGAAAGCTCGCCGATCTCGTCCAGAAAGACCGTGCCTCCCTCGGCCGAGACCAGCAGCCCGTCCTTGGAGCGGTTGGCTCCGGTGAAAGCGCCCTTGACGTAGCCGAACAGTTCGCTTTCGATCAGCGTAGGCACCAGCGAGCCGCAGTCCACCGGCAGGAAGGGCTTCTGAGAATTTGGCCCGTAGGCGTGGATGGTCCTGGCCACCAGTTCCTTGCCCGTGCCGCTCTCGCCCAGGATCAGCACCGGGTGCGAGCTTTGGGCGACTTTTGAAAGAATGCGGTAGAGCTTCTCCATCTCCCCGGAGCGGCCGATCATGGCGCCCAGGCCCTGCGAGAGCCGCAGCCGCTCCCGTAGCTGGCGGGTCGCGGTGTCGGTCAGGTGGCTCGCGGCCGCGCGGTCCAGCACCGTCGAAAGCTCGTCCATGGCGAAGGGTTTGGTCAGGTAGTCTGAGGCTCCGCAGCGCATCGCCTCCACGGCCGCGTTCACCGAGCCCGAGGCGGTCATGGCGATCACCGAGGTTTCGGGGTAGAGCAGCTTGACCTCGGAGACCAATTCCAGGCCCTGGTTGCTTCCCGGAGGCAGGTTGACCAGCAGGATGTCGGCCGCGCGGCCGCGCAGTTGGCTCCGCGCCTGGCCCAGGTCGCCGGTGCTTTCCACCGCATAGCCCAGGCTGGCGGCGATCTCGGCGCAGGCCGAGCGAACCGCCGCGTCCGCGTCCACTACCAGCAGGTGCAGCCGCACCGCCGGCTCCGCAAGTTGAGGGATAAACTCCATGGCCCTGGTGTTGAGAACTGTCTCGAGCATTGTATTCGCCTCACGCGTACTTGGGTGAATTCGGTTTGCGGTTGCCGGTCTTTTGCCGTTTCCGGACCTCTGGTCTCAGTGCCGTCCCTACGCCTGCAGTGCCGGATTCAGCGGGTCCGGACGGGCAACTCGATCTCCAAGCGCGCTCCGGGAGCGGCGCGGCTGGCGGCGTGAATCCGGCCGCCCGCTGCCTCCACGATCGAGCGGGTGATCGAGAGGCCCAGCCCGCGATGTGCCCCCGCCCAGCCTCCGTTGGCTGAGGACCCGTTCGACCGCGTGGTGTAGCCGGCCGCGAAGATCTGATCCAGCGCCTTCCGGGGGATGCCCTGCCCGGTGTCTTCCACCGCCAACACCAACCAGGGCGCGGCTTCCGCTTGGGCATGAAACTCGTGCAGGCCCAGCGCGATTCGCCCTCCCGCGGGCATGGCTTCCGCGGAGTTCTTGACCAGGTTGACCAGCACCCTGGTCAGATCCTCTCCCGTCAGCCTTACCGGCAGCGCGCCACCCTCGATGTCCACGGTCAGGGCAACCGAAGGCCCGGCCAGCGCGGCCAGCAGATTCCGGTTGGCCGCGAGCTCTCCGGCCAGGTTATCGATCGGCATGGCCGGCATCAGGTCCCAGCTCCCGGAACGTTCAGGCCGGGCCCGCTCAAGCCGGTCTCCGCCAGTGGATTCCCCAGGCAATCTTCCCAGGCTGCGCGGGGTTTCATGGGAAGAACCGGCTCCCGGAGCCTCGCGGATGTCGAGAGCCACCAGCTTTTCCACCAGCCGGCGGCTGGCCGCGGCCACCAGCCTCAACTCGCTTCCATAGTGAAGAAACGGGGTCGCCAGCACCCCCGGCTCTTCCAGGAGATCGCAGTAAAGCCCCAGCGCCGTGACCATGTTTCTGGCGTCATGCGCCACCTCCGCCAGGGTCTCGCCCCGGTTGTGCAGAGTGGCCAGCGTTTCCACCACCGCTTCCACCCGCTTGCGCTCCGCTCCGCCCAATCCTGCCGGCTGTTCCATCTGCTGCATGGCTTGCTCCCTTTCCTGTCTGCGCTTAGCGGCTTCCCCTATTCCCTATTCCCTGTTCCCTGATCCCGCTTCCCGTTCCTGCCCTGGCAACGGGTTTTGTCCTCTTCTAATACACGTAGCGTGCCAAACTAGGACACTTTCGCTAAGTTCCTGATAAGGAACGGGATTGCTGTCCAATTCCTGGACACTCCCGCAGGGCCGCTGCGAGAGATTATGTCCCAAAATGGAACTCCCTCGCCGGAAAGAGTCCGCCTAATCTATTTAGTTTCAATCGGTTAGGAAGATTTTCCTGTTCCGGGCCGCGAATGAGCCGATTTCCCGTCTTGAAACTGGCCCTTCCCGGTCCTTTCCGGCACCGGGACCCGGCTCCCGTACAATCGCCCTATGCACGCGCCCGGCCCATTCTTCCGTCCCGGCGGCAGGACCCCCGTCCAGCTCCGCCCCCTCTCTCTCACTCCCGGTTTTGTCCAGACCGCCGAAGGCTCGGTGCTGGTCTCGCTGGGCAACACCCGCGTCCTGACCAACGCCACCATCGAACAGGGAGTGCCGGGCTGGCTGCGCAACGCGGGCCGGGGCTGGGTGACGGCGGAGTACTCGATGCTTCCCCGCTCGACCGTCACCCGGACTCCTAGAGAAAGTGAGCGGGGCAAGATCGGAGGCCGGACCCACGAGATTCAGCGGCTGATCGGCCGGAGCTTACGCTCTGTTGTGGACATGCAGGCGTTGGGCGAACGAACCGTGATTCTGGACTGCGACGTGATCCAGGCCGACGGCGGCACGCGGACTGCTGCGATTACTGGCGCGGCGGTGGCCCTTGCGCTGGCGCTGAACGCGCTGGTCGCAGCCGGAACGCTCAAAGCATCGCCACTCAGGCAACTGGTGGCCGCGACGTCAGTCGGCATCGTCGGCGGTACCGCGCTGCTCGATCTCTGCTACGAGGAGGACTCGGCGGCCGAGGTGGACATGAACGTGGTGATGACCGCCGACGGCGGCCTGATCGAAACCCAGGCTACGGCGGAGAAGGGCAGCTTCTCCCGCAGCCAGCTCAACGGGTTAATCGATCTGGCCGAGGTGGGCCTGAAGGAAGTATTTGCCGCGCAGCGGGCGGTGCTGGGGCTGTAGGGCATCCTCGATAAAGAGACAGGAACCCTTCTATCTACCAACTCCGGTCATTGGTGCCTTTGCTCCCGAAGTTGGACTCTCAATCAGCGCGATTTCCGCAGCCGTCAAATCGTACAGATCATATACCAGCCGGTCAATCTCCGCGTCTGTTGCGTCAATCTGGCGCTGCATAATGGCCTTCTGAGTAGACGACTTTGCGGTCGTATGGTGCTTGCGTAAGGCCAGCATCGAGTCAACTAATGTTACGATACGGTCGTGCAATGCTTTCTCCACGCCGACCGAAGAATCAATACGGCGGATTGGGAGTTGTTCCAAAAAAGTCTTGGAGATATTAACGGTAAGCTGAGAACGATTCGTATAACTAAGGATGTAATACCAGTTAAGAAGCCGCGAGTTTAAGAGTCCCAAGATGTACTTAAGAGAGTACTGATTCTTCGTCGAGTCTCTGAGTATGGTATTGGTGGAATTAAAAGTATAGAACTGTTGGTCGTCATACCCAACCACGAGTGCGCGCTCCCCCCCAGCAATTCTCTGGGTTACCAACTTCTCTTGCGCTAAGAAGATTTCCTCATCCCGTGCGCGGTACAGTTTCTTTCGGTCATACAGAATAAACCGATCTCTAAACGTGACGAGGTACCTGTCTATATCTTTCCCTTCTATCAAAGGCTTATAAGTGCTAGAGAGCTTACGATCGCTAATATAGCTACTCTTGCCTGGACCAGTTGCGATTCCGCCCGCATGAATCGTGCAGATCTGCCCGAGCCTTACACTTTTAGTGGTCATTTTCTCAGTCACTGCATCTGAAGATGCACTACCGTAAAGACTGAATGCGAAACTCGTATTGTCGAGAAAACTTGCCTGTGAAATTCTAACTGTGGTTTTAGGGGAGGCGGCTTTAACTCCCTGCGCCACGTTAACGAAATGGGTTGAAAGCGCCTCTCCTTTTTCAAGAACCAGGATGACCGTCGAGGCCGTCACGCGCTCGAATACTCCACTGCCAAGGTCGGCAATCATCCTCACTGTTGTTGAATCAAGAATATGTTTGCGAATCACATCGTAAACAGTTGCGCGAAGCAGAGTGTTAGGGACTATGTAACCGAATTGGCCACGTTCCTTCAAAAGCCTGGTCGATTTCAAAATAAAGATAGCGAAGAGATTTATTTTCCCAGATTGTTTTGCCCTTCCAGTCTGAGAACCCACTAATCCTTTCAAATACACATCATCAAGGTATTTTTTCATAGTCGCGGCAAAATCGCCTTCTCGTGTGAAGACCCATGGAGGATTGCCAATGACACAATCGAAGCCCCCGGCCTTCATCGCGTCCGGGAAGCGTTGCTTCCAGTCGAACGGGTTGACGTGCTTCATCTCTTCGCTATCTACAATCAGCTTACCCATGAAGTAGTCCGGGCCGATGAGGGAATTACCGCACTTGATGTTGTCTGCCAAGTTGGGGAGGGCGCGGTCGCCGAAGGCAAGCTGGCTCAATGAAAGGCTTTGGTCGGTCTCGCCCTCGAGCACCTTGAGCAGTAGAGAGAGTTTGGTCACTTCAACGGCTTGGGGGTCAATGTCCACACCGAAGAGATGCGTCGTCAAGATTCGCTTTCTTTCCTCAATAGTCAGTCGCCAATAGCCGCTGCGGGGGTCCTTATACACGGCCTTCTTGTAGTTTTCCGGTTTGTGCTCGTTGTACCAACTCAAACAGTGGTCTAGGAAGCACTGGTATGCGCCCAACAGGAACGATCCGCTTCCACAAGCCATGTCGAGGACGCGAAAAGGTGCCTTGTTTTGGGAACTGGCGAGTTGTGCTGGACTTCGCCTTTCAATCTGCGGAGCGACAGTTTGCCGGACGATGTAGTCAACGATGGAGGCCGGGGTGTAGTAGACGCCTCTGGCTTTGCGTACTTCGGGTTTCTCCTCAATCTTGGCCTGATGTCCAGCCGTGAGCCGAATCACTTTGCCCAAGAACCGCTCGTAAACGGTTCCAAGGATTTCGACCGGCATGACGCCAAAGTGATAAGGCGAGCCGTGAGCGAAATAGAGGCTTTGCAGAATTGGCTTGAAAACCCTGTCGTCCACCACCAGCTTTGGAGTGATCCGGTCAGGCTCCTCGGATACGCTGCCTTCGTTCTGGAAATGGAACAGCCCGGAGTTGTACTTCTGGTCTGCCCGTCGGCACAGATCGCGCATGAAGCGGGAATAAATGTCGGCCCGTTCGCACAGCTTCAGAAGTTGCTCGTAAGGCTCCAACCCCCGGTCTTCCGCCATGCGAAGGAATACCACACGGTCAATCGTCAGTTGAACGGCGGCGTTCAGGTCATCCAAAGACAGGCCCTTGTTGCGGAGGGCCATGTTTCCGGCCAGCGCGAGCCGCCAGCCCTCCATTTCCTTCAAAAACTCCACGTCTACTTCGGACGTGCCGCGCTTTCGCTTGGACGCAGCGTATTGGTCAAATGCCCCGGACCATACGGCTTCGCGCGAAAACACGTCCCATAACTCGCGCCAACGATCGGGGTATTCCTCGAAGTGGAAGTGCTGAATACGCGCACGGCTAGCCTTCTCGCTCGGGTGTGGCCGCAGGGTGCAATCGTAAACGCCAAGTTCCTCAAAGTCGGTGAGAATGGACAACGCGAGTTTGGCGCTCCATCCGTACCGGCGAAGCTGGAAGGCGGGGGCAGGGTCCGCGCCGATGTTTACTCCGCACTTCTTGGCCTCAGCGTAAAACTTCGGCAGGGAGCCTACGCGAAAGGTGTAATCCGGAGCTTTCTGTTGCCCTTCAACATCCAGACTGTCTTCGGGAACGACCTCCCTATACTGGGGCGCAGTCATTGCCTTATTGCCGACATCCCAGCCTAGGGCTTCAAAGAATGGGTCTATGAGCGATTGGCGGACGTGGGCTTCCTTGACGCCGGGTGCGAGAAACGCTTGGCGATTCGTAGTGAAATATCGGCAGAGCTTTGTGACTTCGTCTTTGCCTTGGTCGAACGTCTTTGCCGGAAGTGTGCCCATGTGACGATGATTCTACTCGGTGTAGCCAACATTAGGGCACCATCCAGAAGGGGTGTGTATACGTTCCGTTAAGGCCCGCAGTTCAGGAATACCGGCATTGGTTCTCACCGCAGCACCGCCGCCAGCAGCAGCGTCGTCCCCAGCCCGGCCACCGACAGCACCGTCTCCAGCACCGTCCATGTGGAGAGGGTTTCCTTCAGGTCCAGCTTGAAGAAGGACTGGATCAGCCAGAAGCCGGGATCGTTTACGTGCGAAAGGATGACCGAGCCGGTGCCGGTGGCCAGCACCAGCAGCTCGGGCCGCACGCCAATATGCCCGGCCATGGGCGCCAGCATTGCCGAGGCCACGGCCATGGCCACAGTGGACGAGCCCATGGAGATGCGCACCACGGCGGCCAGCAGCCAGGCCAGCACCAGCGGCGGCATGTGCGCGCCCAGCGCCAGGCTGACCGTGGCCTGCGCGGCTCCCGAATCGCGCAGAATGCCGCTCAGTCCCCCGGCCGCGGCCAGGATCACCAGCACGTTGGCGATGGGTTCAAAGGATTCCGCGGTCAACTTCCGCAACAGCTCCCGGCCGTGATGCTGGCCGGTCTGGATGCGCCCGCCCAGCGTGACCAGAGCTACCAGCACGGCGATCAGCAGCGCGATATCCGGGCTGCCCACAAAGTGCAGAATCCGGTTCGGGACGCTTCCCGGCGCGGACAGCGCGTCGGCCCAACTGCCCAGGAAGATCAGCGCCACGGGCAGCAGAATGGCCGCCGCGGCCCGCGCAGGGCCAGCCGGAGCGGGAATCCGTTCCGCCTTCGCTTCCACAGGCCCGGCCGCTTCGTCCGCACCGCGTTCAATCCGGGCTTCCATCTCGCGATCTTCTGCGAGCGTCGGCGCGAACAGGGTCAAGCCCGCATCGGCGGGCTCCGCCGCGCGCTTTGCCCCTCGCCTCTCCCAGCGGCGGATCAGGAACCATCCCAGCCCCGGCCCGGCCAGCGCGGCGGCGGGCAATCCGGCGGTCAGGCCCCACAAGATGGTGCGGCCCAGGTCGGCGTGATACTGCGCGGCCGCCAGCATCGCGGCCGGATGCGGCGGAAGCATGCCATGCACCATCGAGAGCCCAGCCAGCACCGGCAGACCCACCAGAATCGGCGGACGCCCGTTGCGCCGCGCGGCCTCGGCCACAATCGGCATCAGCAGCACCAGCCCCACCTCAAAGAAGACCGGCATGCCTACCAGGATGCCCACTCCCAGCAGCGCCCAGGGGAGGCCGATTTTGCCGCAGCGTTCCACCAAAACCCTGCCTAGAGCGGCTGCCCCACCGCAGGTGGCCAGCAGGCGCCCCAGCACCGCGCCCAGTCCCAAAATAATGGCGATATGCCCCATCAGGTTGCCAACGCCTGCGGTGAACGACAGCGGAACCTGCGTCAAAGGCATGCCCGAAGCCACGCCCAGCCCCACCGCGGCCACGCACAAGGCCAGCGCCGGATGCAGCCGCGCCCAGGCGATCAGAATCAGCAGCAGCAGCACCGTCCCGGCGGCGCAGGCCACCAGGAACCAACTGTCGTAAGGCGTAGCGGAGGCAAGGCTCACCGGCAGATTATTCCACAGCCTGCCCTATCCACGCCCATTTCGGGCCAACCCCGCGCCTCTCCCGCGCGCGCCTGTGCTCCCCCGCACACACTTCCCTTGCGCGCCTCTGCTACCATAAGCACGATTGCAGTTCCCGCCGCCCGTCCTGCCGATTTCCCGCCCCTCAAGGGCCCAGCGCACAGGCGGCCGGACCCAACCCAACCCCGCCGGTTGATCCGGCGCACAGGAGAATCCTCTATGCCTCTAGTCTCCATGCGGCAGCTCCTCGACGAGGCCGCCAAGGGCGGTTACGGCGTCGGCGCATTCAACGTCAACGATATGGAACAGATTCAGGCCATCATGGCGGCGGCCAAGGAAACCAATTCGCCGGTCGTCATCCAGGCCAGCCGCGGCGCCCGCGCCTTCGCCCAGGACCGCTTCCTCTTTCACCTCATCCTGGCGGCCAGCGAGCTCTATCCCGAGATTCCCATCGCCATGCACCAGGACCACGGCAACAGCTTCGAGACCTGTAAGAGCGCCATCGAGCTGGGCTATACCAGCGTGATGATGGACGGCTCGCTCAAGGAAGACGGCAAGACCCCGGCCAGCTTTGAAGAGAACGTCGCAGTCACCAAGAAGGTGGTTGATTTCGCGCACCCGCGCGGCGTCACCGTCGAAGGCGAGATCGGCGTGCTGGGCGGCGTTGAAGACGGCCACGGCGCCGGCGGCACGGGCCTGGAGCACATCACCGACCCCGACCAGGCGGTCGAGTTCGCAGAGCGCACCGGCGTAGACGCGCTGGCCATCGCCATCGGCACCAGCCACGGCGCCTACAAGTTCACCAAGAAGCCCGACGGCTCGGTCCTCAAGATGGACGTTCTGATCGCCATTCACAAGCGCCTGCCCAACACCCACCTGGTCATGCACGGCAGCTCTTCGGTGCCCAAGGACCTGCAGGACATCATCAACCAGTACGGCGGCAAGCTCAAGGAGACCTGGGGCGTCCCGGTCGAGGAGATTCAGCTCGGCATCCGCAACGGCGTGCGCAAGATCAACGTGGACACCGACAATCGCCTGGCCATGACCGGCGCCATCCGCAAGGTCCTCTGGACCCAGCCGGAGAAGTTCGATCCCCGCGACTACATGAAGCCCGCCCGCGAGGCCATGCAGAAGGTGGTTTCAACGCGCATGACCCAGTTCGGCCAGGCCGGACACGCCGGAGACTACAAGCCCGTCACGATTGCCGAGATCGCCAAAGGCTACGCCGACGGCACCCTCGTCACCAAGCCGCTCGTCGCCGCCAGGTAACTACGGCGTCAAGCGCGAAACAAGCCGGCCAGACCCGGCATCAAGCATGAAGAAAAGGGCCACTCCGCAACCGCGGAATGGCCCTTTTCTCCTTAGGTTTGTCATCCTGAGCGCAGTCAAAATGTGGATGTCATTCTGAGCGACCCTGAGCGCAGCGATGGGGAGTCGAAGAACCTGCTTTTGCTTTTCGGCGCTTTGAACGGGCACGGCCCTTTAGGCGGGGCTTCACAGGCTGCGGAAAAACTCGATCCGGAGGGAGGCCGGGGTTTCAACCCCGGCAAAAACCACCCACCCCAATTTGAAAGATCGTGTACGCGGCGCAAACCGCGTTCAAATTCGCGCCTTCAAAGGACGCTCATCCTGCCGTAGCGCCCTCGGCCTGGGCGGCGGCTCGTTCGTGATTTAGGGCGAGGAGCCGTGCCAATATCTCTTCTTTTGAAAGGTTCGACGGCCAGCCGTAAGCGGCAAACACGGCTTCGTCTAGTGTGCGATGGGCATTCGCAAGCCACTCGGGACGCAGGTTGTAAAGGTTGGTCAGCGTGCGTGTCTTCAACTCCCTCGGCGAAATCCCCGGCGGGTTCAGCCACGCATCCCGCAAACGCACAAGTTCCCGCGCCGCATCGGCGATGGCTTTGACGCGTGCGTCGTTCTCTTCGGTAGGTTCGCTGTCAGGAGGCCACGGAAATGGGAAAGTCGAGAAAATCGTATCTGAGTTATAACTCGGACGATCCTCGAAAGTGGAGCCCATTCGCAGTGACCAATCCGTGTGAATTGCGGATTGAAGGACGCCAAGAAAGTAGTCGTCTCTTCTCGCGAAGACGTGAAGACGATGGTCGGGAATAACATCCGTTGCCATCCAGGTAAAAAGCCTATATTTTGCAATCTCAGAGGTGACGATGCAACGGTCAAGCGACGAGATTGCTTTTCGCAAGGCCGGTCGTGTCCGACCAAAGAGCCACCATTCCTTCTTCATTAGAGCATCATCGTTTAGTTCGCGGCGCGGTTTGACCTTTTGTAGAACATATTGGAATGGAAGCTCATAGAGCGCAGCCTCTGCCTCAGTAAGACCGGTGAAGTCTATGACCCATCCGTCGCTGGGCCGTCGGAGAATGTCACGGCCGATCAGACGGCGCTTCACAACGACAGAATTGCTTTTCCCGTTTGGATTTAGCGGCGCTGTCAACATTTTTCGCGCTACCTCGGCGCTTATGTTAAACAGTCCGCCCTTCATCATGCCAAGAAAGCAAAGTCTCGCATTTTCTGGCAAGGGCGAGGCATCGACAAAGGAATCACCAGCCGTGAGGTCAGCGTGAATCTTGCCAACAGGATGACCGTTGAGCACGTGTTCATTATCACTGCCATCGTCGAATCCGACCATCGACACCCTGACTGCTGCGCCATCCAAAAGCCATGGCCGATCGCTCCAGGCCATGAAGATATTTGCCGAAGCGACCACTCGATCAAGAACGGAACGATTTGCACCCTGTCTGATCGAGTTTGTCGCAAGCAAGCCCACCCTTTTGACTCTCCGCTCATCTATATAGCGTTGCGCCTTTTCATACCAGTAACAGACTAGATCGGCACCACCTGGAACCCTTCCGTCATAAAGAAACCGCAAATCCTCTACATAATGTGGGTGTCCAGGAGCATTAAGTTCCCGCTTCATCTTCTTATCGCCCAAAAACGGCGGATTCCCAACAATGAAGTCCGCTTTCGGCCACTCAGGCTCGTAAGGCTTGCCTTCATCGTCATAGCGCAGAATCGCATCCCCATGCTCGATATTCGTGAGCTTTTCAAGAATCGGCTCGCGGTCTTCGCGGATGGCGTGCTCGTGCTTCCATTGCAGAAACCCGATCCACACGACAATGGAGGCCAGTTCGTGCGCGTAGAACTCGGTTTCAATGCCGAACAACTGCCTTGGAGAGACAATCTTTGAGACAACCAGCGAGATGCCCTGCTCGGAAGCAAAGCGCGTTGCCTCCAGCCACAGGTCCAACATGCGTCTGAGTGCGAGATAGAGAAAGTTGCCGGAACCGCAGGCCGGATCGAGAACCCGGATAGAAGTTAGCTCCTCGATCCACGCGCCCAACAGCTTTTCTGACGGCAAATCGACGCGCAGGCGCGCTTAGCGGCTGTTGCGCGCGGCCTCTTCGGCGTGCTCCACCTCTAACGCCTCCAGAACCCGTTGCTTCACGCTCTCCCAGCGCTGCCTGAGTGGGCGAACAAGCACCGGCTCAATCAGCAACAGAATGTCCTCTTCGCTGGTGTAGTGCGCGCCGATCAGGGAACGGCGCGCCGGGTCCAGCGAACGCTCGAACAATGTGCCGAAGATGGCTGGAGCAATGTGCGACCAGTCGTAATTCTTCGAGACCTCGTACAGGATGCCCAGATCGGCCTCGTCAAGCAGGATGATCGATGCTGAATCGAAGAGTCCGCCATTGAAGTATTTGATGGAGTGCTCGCCGAAGATGCCATCCCTCTCGCTCATGGCTTCAAACAGCAGCTTCAGCTTGCGCAGAAACTTCCGGGGCAGAAAACGGTCGTCGCTTAGGATGAGTTTGCGGAAGAGATGATCGGGTAAAAGTCCAATCGAGTCGGCGAAGAGGCAGAAGAGCAACCGCATCAGGAAGTGCGCGATCTCAGCGCGGCTGGCCCCCAGGCTGCGCTCTTCCAGTTCCAGACGCTCGGCCAGCTTGCTGAAGAGCTTGGCCGCTTCCTGCGTGACATACGCGTCGGTATGCTCGGGCCGCAGAACGTTGTAGTCGCCGAAGAGAGCGCGCAGAACCTCAAGGGGAGGAAGCGGGCAGGTCGCGGTCACCTGATTGCGATTTAGGTCGTCCAGGTTGAAGGCATACACGCGCTTCGAGGTGGCCGTGAAGTTGGTATGTACCTCGAATCGCTCGAAGTCGCACACCACCAGCAGCGGAGGATTCCCCAGGTCTTCGCGGTAATCGTTGAGTTGCTCGTAGGCTTTTTGAAGGTTCTTGTGCTTGACCTTGTATTCCCACGCGAAGTGGCCGCGGAGCCAGACATCGGCAAAGCCGGTGCCGCCGCGGGTCTTGTTTACGTGCTTTTCAAAGGCATAGCGTTCTCCCGTGGGATCGCTTTCCGTCGGGTTCTTCTCACCGAGCACTTCGCACAGGTCGCGAAAGTGCGACTGCGCGGTGGCGCGCTCGGACTGCGAGTTGATCTTCCAACGCTTGACGAAATCTGCGATTGTTAGCGGCATGGGTGCATGGGTAGTTTACGCCGATGGCAGGGCGACAGACAGCGGGAAACCAAAAGATACTGTTGACCGTGTAAGTCCACTTGGGCCTCCGGCAACCGCCCCGCCGCCCCGCTGACCCCTGTTCCCTACTCCCTACTCCCTAATCCCTAGTCCCTGCCTCCATCACCCTCCCCAACGCCCGGTCGTCCGCCAAATCCTCCAGCGTCTTCCCATTGCGCGGCACGACCGCATAAATCAGCTTGCAGCCCATAGCCTGCGCCACCCGGTCCAGCCCATTCACCGAGATCGTTCCCCGCCTCTCGCTCTGCTCTAGCCGGAAGAGCACCGAGGGGCTCACGCCAATTTCCTTCAACATCTCCGCCGCTGGAACTCCCAGCGCGTGACGAACCGCCCGCAGCAAACCCTGGGTAGGGTTCTTCTCCCTGCCCGCCCACCGGTAATACTTGAGTTCCTTGTCCAGTCGCCTCCGCGCCAACTCCCGCTCTCTGCCACGCATCGTCCCATCCTCCTCGAAGGGCGCACCTCCGCTCCAAAGAGCGCTTGCCCTGCTTAAAACGTAGGATAAAGGGGCGAAATTATACGCAAAAACGCCCAATTTCGGGCTTATTTTGGCTATTTTTCGCAGTTTTGGTAGGCATCCAATTGGACTTTCGCTGCTTTTCAGACGACACGCAAGGCCAATTTCTTGCAAATTGGCTCCCGATTTCTCTGTTTGCAGCCGTGGAGCGCGACAGGTCGTCTTCTTTATCTATGCCTGCAGGACTTCAGACGCCATCGCCTTGCAGAGCGACATATTCACTGCCGCCGCCGACTTGCTAACTCGCAGACCTGCTGACTCGCTGACCCCTGATTTTTCACACCGCTGGCGCAATCGAGGGTTTGCGCACCGGACCGGCTGACAACTGACCACTGACAACTGACAACTGCTCCTGGTCCTTGTACTGGAGTTGGTAGAGCTTCCAGTAGAGACCGCGATGGGCCAATAGCTCTTGATGGTTGCCCATCTCGCGCAACTGCCCCTTGTGCAGCACCAGAATCGTCTCGGCGCGTTGCACGGTGGAGAGCCGGTGGGCGATCAGCACGCTGGTGCGCCCTTCGACCATCCTCTCCAGCGCCCCGCGGATGCGCAGTTCGGTGTCGGTGTCCACGCTCGACGTAGCCTCGTCCAGGATCAAAATGCGCGGATTGTAAGCCAGGGCGCGGGCAAAGTTGATGAGCTGTTTCTGCCCCGTCGAGAGCGAGTTCCCGCGCTCGCGGACCGGCTCGTCGAAGCCGCCCGGCAGGCTCTCAATGAAGTCCAGCACATTCACGTCGTGCGCCGCCTGGCGCAGTCTTTCGCCTGTAATCTCCTCATTCCAAAGGTGAATGTTCTCTGCCAGGGTGCTGGTGAAGAGGAATGGATCCTGCAGGACGACGGCGAAGTGCTGCCGAAGCGCGGTCAGGTCTTGCTCGCGCAGGTCCACGCCGTCGAGCAGGATATGGCCGGCGGTCACGTCGTAAAAGCGCATCATCAGGCTGGTGAGCGTGGTCTTGCCGGCGCCGGTGTGGCCTACGATGGCTACCGTCTGGCCGGGTTCGACGGTGAAGGATACGTCCTTTAGAATCCATTCGATACCGTCGATCGCGGCCAGCCCGGCGCCTGCGGAATCATTCCCGGTTGCCCGGTCCACAGCCGCCTGCTGCTCCGCGCTCAGCTTCTGATACGTAAACCAGACGTGGCGGAATTCAATTCTGTTGGACCCGTCGCCCTTTACCGGATGCGCCGGGTTGACGATCTCCGGGGCCGTATCCAACAGCTTAAAGATGCGCTCACAGGCCGCCATCGCGGCCTGCAGGATGTTGTATTTGTCGCTCAGGTCCTGGATCGGCCGCCAGAAGCGTAACGAGTACAGAATGAACATGTTAAGTACGCCGATGGTCACCGTGCCCGAGAGCACGCCGAAGCCGCCCCACCAGATGACCAGCGCAATGGCGACGGCGGAGAGCAGATCGACCGCAGGGTAATAGAGGGCGTAGGCGAAAATGGTGTCTTTGAAGGCGATCATGTGCAGGCGGTTGACGGCCTCGAAGTCGTCATAGGCGCGCTGCTCGCGGTTGAAGAGCTGCACCACGCTCATCCCGCTTACATATTCCTGGATAAAGCTGTTGATGCGGGCGATGGCGGCGCGGACGCGGCGGAAGCTCTCCCGCACGTGATTGCGGAAGATGCGCGTGACGATGAGGATGAGCGGCAGCACGGAGAAGGCGATCAGCGCCAGCCACCAGTTGATGGCGAGCATGACGGCGGCCATGATGACGAGGTTGAGAAAGTCGTCCACAATAGCCAGCACGCCGGCGGTAAACATCTCGTTGATGGCGTCCACGTCGGAGGTGAGGCGTGTGACCAGGCGGCCCACGGCGTGTTTGTCGAAGAAGCCGATGTGCATGCGCTGCATGTGGCGGAAGATGTCGCGGCGGAGATCGAACATGATCTTCTGGCCGGTCCACTGCATGAGGTAAGTCTGAATGAATTGAAAGAGATAGGCGGAGAGCAAGGCGCCGAGCCAGATGGCGGCCAACTGGGTGATTCCCTGGTAGGGATCGGCCGGGAGGCGGCGGGTAAGCCAGTTGGTGGCGGGGCCGGGCCTGCCGGTGAGGTAGCGGTCGATGGCGACTTTGACCAGGTAGGGGCCGGTGACGTCGCTGATGGATTTGAGGCTGACGGCGACGGCGGAGACGGTGGCCTGCCACCAATAAGGGCGCAGGTAATGGGCGAGACGGCGGACCAGGCGGGAGTCGTAGACTTTGCCGACCGGGTCCTCATCCCGTTTCCTGGGATCGGGCTTGTCCGGCTTGTCCTGTTTGTCGGGCTTGTTCCGCTCTTCGTCGGCCATGCGTTGGGTGGGGTTCGGCTTCCTTCTTTATTGTACGGGCAAGCGTCAGGGGTCAGTTGGAGCTTGAAAATGACGCCCTGCAAGTCAACAAATTTGTTGACCTGCAAGGCCCCAAACAGCCTGATTGACTACAAATTTGCAAGAAAGTCCCTTCACAGATGGTCATAAAACCGTGAAAGCCCGTCTGGAAGTCTCCAAAAAAGGGTAAAAGTACTCAAAATTAGTCGTTTTTGGCCCCTTTTTGCCCCCATTTTGCGGCCAATATGTACATATTTTGTGTACAGATTGCCGTTCTTTGGCGGGCTTCGGTCTTTGCCGCGCCGGTGCTGAGAACGTACTCCTTCATGCGCTGAGCTTTCTCCGCTCGCGGGACTTCTGCTCAAGCCGTGCCCGCGCCGCTTCCGGCTGGACGTGCTCTCCACGGTCCAGCGACGCCAGCCTTGCCCCGAGCTCCAGGTTGAAGGCGGCAAGCTGCGCGCTCCGCGCCCGGTCGTGTTCTTCGAGCAGGCGCAGGGCCTCGCGAACGACCTCGCTGGCCGAGTTGTAGCGGCCGGATTCGACTTTCCCGGCGACGAATTTATCCAGTTCGGGGGTCAGCGAAACATTCATGGAGAAATCTCCTGCTTTCGATGCTGGACCGAATAACAGGGTTTGTCAATCTTTGGCATTCGCGCTGGCGAAATCCCGGGTCTCAAAAGCAACTTCCTTTAAGTTGTTTGGAATCATCCACCGGTCAGAGCCAGTTTGCTGCTCAAAATCGAGACTTGGGGCACACGGCCTTGAGGCGAGAAGTGCAGCTCAGATTTAGTCTCGCAATGGCGGAAGACAGCAAAGGCGAAACTTGTCCCCAGATCCGCAAATGCAAGGATCGTCACCGCCAATCCCACGCCCCTTCGTTAGACCCAATAACAGTGATCGCGATTTGGCGCGCCAAAACCTCGTGGAGTCGTCCAATTGAAGCGAATTTGCCCAAACGGCTGGGACTGAAGAGATCGAGATTCTGTCCGTCAATAGGGAGGATAGTTGATCTTGCGCCTTCTGCAAAATCTGCGGTGGAATGTTCCTAGCTAGCCCCGCATTAACGGAGGCCGGAAACTCGCTCATCGCGTTTGTAAGTAATTGGTCGCGCACTTCTCTGCGAAATGCCTCACCCTCGCTCGTGCCTCGAAAGCGCAAGATCCCCTGGAGAATCAATGGCTGAGCAACAAGCGCAGCGCCCAGGTCGGTATTGAACTTTCCGGAGAGAACGTAACTTGCGTATTGATCGGCCGATTCCGAGGCAGACTGCACACCAAATGCGGCACTTGTTAGCCGTACGCCCCCAAATGGAATTTTGGCCGCCTGTATTCCCAGCCGATCGCAAACTGCGCCAGTTTGAACGAGGTGCGCCATGCGCAAACATGGAAACCTCAGCCAAATCGGAATCTGGCTGGGCAGTATGGCCTCACCAATACCCAGCAGGCGCGCAACCTCAGGCATCATGAAGGACGCACGCACTAAGTCTGCCAACTCTAACCTCAATCCGTCGTCGAACAGGATGACCTTCGCTTCGAGCTCCGAAAAAAGCTTCTCGACTTCTGCCTCCATGCCCGGGGCAGGCTTGAGCTGGCGTCGAATGTGCGTTCCGACCGACTCTGGGCCGCCTGTTGGGGCAGTGAGAGTGACTAGCCCGACATCGCCCATCAGCTCACCTTTTCCGGATACTATTGCTGGCTCCTGTTGCAAGTGAACAAATTGAATGACATCAGCCTGTGTCAGTTGCCAAAATGAATCGCCCAGTAACGTTCGAATTCTGTGCAATGCCGAAAGAGGAAGGTATATGACGTCAAAGCATATAAGCCCAACTATGAGATCGTGGGCAGCAGTTGATTGGTTAAAAGGTAATTCGTCGTTCGTAAAGCCGAGACCCACGGTCATCTCGGCGTTTAGACCATCTTTGCGCGCAAGTTGGGCTGTTTGGGAGGTGGTCCATGTCCCCGCGGGCATAAAGTCGGAGATGAAGTAAGCAGTCTTAGCAACGGGAGTTGGGGCGCCCACTCCTGACTGCCGCGCCTTGACGTGGAAATCGACTCTCGTGGAAGTTTCGGCTTTTCTCGCTGCGGCCTGTTTAATGATTTCGAGAATAGTCAACGCTGACCTGTGATCCGCGAAGCGCTTGAGCGAGTAGCTTATTCGATGCAGATTTGGGGTGGGGTTGAAGTCTGAGCTAACAACAAAATGTGGACCTGCTCCAAAGAGACTCATGTCCCTCGCATTATCGGAGAGGAGGTCAACAACGTATTGATCGCTGACGCCGTAACCGAGGAATACTACGGTTGCAACGTTGAAAATCTGCCTCAGGGTGCTTATGAAGCCGGTCTCGGTTTTGAGCTTCTCGTAGTCGTCGTGTGTGAAAACCGTACTCTCGATCGCACTTCGTGAGCCATGCAACTTTGCGATAAACGAATTTCCGGCTTGCAACTGCTCCAGGCATCCGGTGATATCAGATTGCTGAAAAACTCCGGCTCCGGGGAACCGCTGCTCTAGGGCTTCGTCAATGTTGGTTGTCAGAACCCGCAGCGGCGCAATCGCTCCGAGAGCATCGGTGAATCGCCTGTAAAGGGGCGTATCGGGCAGGGGCAAAAAAGCATTACTCAGAGCATGGTAGTAGCGTTGTCTATCACGATCTCGGCACCCTTGAAAAAATGTGGGAAAGGCATTTGCCGCGATCAGCTCGAGAGCTGCCGCGTTGTCGAACCCATCGACATATCTGAAAAACTCACGTCGAAGTTGACTTGCAAATTCCTTCCACAGTGGATATCCACGCCATTTGCTCGTTCCCGCACCAGCCCAAAGAACCAGCGGTTTATTCGAATCTTGAATTGAGCGCCTGAGCTCGCGCATGGCGATAAACGTTCCTGAATCGTTAGCGTTGAGCATAGCCCTCCTGGGACGAGATGCGGCACCTTCCTTAGGCTGTAAGTATAAGCCAGCAGAAATCCGAGCAGCCGATAACGAGCATGAGCGTCTCACAAGTCGGGGCGGTTGGTGCAACTGGGCTATGGGTTGACGAGATTTGAGCGCGGCTTGCGCCGCGTACACGATCTTTCAAATTGGGATGGGTGGGTTTATGCGGGGGTTGAAACCCCCGCCTCCCTCCGGATCGCGTTTATCCGCAACTTGTGAAACCACGGCGTACCGGACCGTACCGTTCAAAGCGGCGAGAAGCAACCGCAGGTCCTTCGACTACGGTCGCCGCGGCGACCTGCGCTCAGGATGACAGCTTTTGTGGGGGTGGGGGCGGAGTTTGGTTCGTTTGGGTTGAAGGCAGCGAGTTGGCCCCCGCTGGCGCGGGGATAGCGAGTTAGCAAGTTGGCGGCGATTGGCGATGAGGAGGGCTTTGGCGCGGATTCTGCCGCGTACACGATCTTTCAATTTGGGGTGGGTGGGGTTGTGCCGGGGTTGAAACCCGGGCCCGACCGCTTCGGGCCTTTTCAGGTGGCTGACTGAGGGCGTGGGTTTCCCACCCTTTCGGCAAGAAAAGCAAAAAGCAGGTCCTTCGACTCCGCTCCGCTGCGCTCAGGATGACAGAAAGGATGGGGCACGGAGGTTTTTTGAATGGGCGGGATTTGTGCCGGGGCTAAAGCCCGCGTTGATTATGCGGCATTTACGGCACGACTAAGAGCTTATCCGTAAATTGTAGCGCCGGTCTCCAGACCGGCTGTACTGGCGGCTTCCAAGCCGCCAGAGACAGCGGATGCAGGTCTAAAGACCTGCACGACAGCCGCTCTGGAGAGCGGCGCTACAAAAGCCGCAATTTACGGATAGGCTCTAAAGTCGTGCCCTGATACAAAGCCAGAGTTTTTCAACAAGTTCCTAGAGATCCCTGGATTGGTACCAGTGTCTCTTTCGTCCAATGAGCAGGCCGGAGTCGATGAGTACGGCCAGGGAGCCAAAGATCATGCAGAGGTCGGTGCGGGCCTCGTGGAGAAAGCTGAGCCAGCCGTAATGGGGGAGCTTGTCGAGCGGAAAGGGTCCCAGGGGACGGCCCAGCAGGATGGGCGCCTTGGTAGTGACGAGCGCGGTGACAATGACCAGCAATAGCAGCAGCGCGGCATCTCCGGCATAGAGATTCAGGAGAATTGCAGTGCCGCCGGCGATCTCGATGCCGCCCACCAGCGGCGCCAGCAGTTGAGGAAAGGGCAGGCCGAGCCCGGCAAAGCGTCCCGCGCCCAGTTCATCGGGGTGCATGAACTTGAGGATGCCTTCCGTCAGGAATACCAAACCCACAATCACCCGAATCAGGATCATGGGAAGATTTCGGCGCATGATTGCCTCCCGGCGCTCAAATCTCTCTCGGAAAGCCTGTCCAGGTAATGGAAAGAGGCTGGAGTTCGAGCCGGATATGCAGCAAGCATACCTCAGGCGCCGCGGTTCTAAAAGACGCCGGCCATATAGGCCTCGGCGGGATGGCGCTTTTCTCCATGTATGCCGCACTCGGCCAGCACGGCCGGCGACAACGTAATCACCGGGCAGTGGGCATGGGCCAGCACCTTATAGACCACGCCGTGGCGGGTGATGGCGGCAAAGGCCGATGCGCCCTGCGCGCCGAGCACGATCAGATCGGCCTGCTGGGCCCTGCACTGGTAGAGCAGCTCCTCGGTCGGATCGCCGGGCACGACGATGATCTGCACGGCAATCTTGTCGTGCAGCTCAGGCGGAACCATCGAGAGCAGTTCGGTCTCGATCTCCTCGATGGAACAGCCGGCGAGGACCTCGGCGCGCTCCTGGGGCCGGATGACATGCTGCAGGATCAGGCGCGCGTTGTGCTGGGCAGCCAGTTCCGCGGCAAAGCCGGCCACCACATAGCTAGCCTCATGCAGGCTTACGGCGCACAGGATGGCGCGGGTGGCAAAGTTGCGGTAGCTGCCGTCAACCACGTCGGGACCGACGATGCAAACCGGAACCTTGGCGGTGCGCAGGACGGCCTCGGCCACCGAGCCCACCAGCAGCTTGCCGATGGGGCCGGGAGAGTGAGTGCCCATGACGACGCGGTCGATCTCGCGCTCGCGCAGGAAGGCGAGGATCTGGTCGGCGGGCAATCCGGGTCTAACCACGATTTCGCATCGGACGCCGGCCTGGCGCACGCGCTGGGCCAGAGGCTCAAGACTCTTCATTTCGGCGCGTGCGGCGGCGGCATAGTCGTAGTAGCGGATACCCGAGGTCTCCGATGCGCTCACCACCAGCGTGTCATAGGCGTGAAAGAGGATGAGATCGGCGCCGAACTCGGCGGCTTGCGCAAGAGCGAAGGCGAAGGCCTTCTCATTGGCGGGAATCTCGGAGGCGAAAAGGATGGTGGAGGGCTTGCTCCAACCTGGCTTGATAACGGCTGCCATGGGAATCTCCTGGAGGCGCGGCAGATGATTAGCAGACTTGCCATCGGCTTAACCTGCCTGATGGCACAACGCGGCGTGAAATGAATCACGACGGGGACACATAAACTCTAGCTTCCGGCGTTCGGAAAACCATGTGTCAGCTAATAAAGGCGCAGGTTCCAGGACAATCGATCAGTAGAAATGGAATTTTGCGCCCTTTTCGGGAATTTGTCCAGCGGGAGAGGGCCGGGCAGCCGATTGAGCGAGATGAAGTGATCTGAATCACAGCCTGCGCAGCGCCGAGGCTGCTCTTCTGGAGCGGAATCGTGGCCCTCAAGAGCGATTTTCCAATTCACGGGGCTCTGCTGAAAGCTTCCAACATGGTTTCCTCCCACGGGGAAATTATCCTATCGGCAGTGTCTTGGTTTTCTTTAATAATTGGATAATTGCTCGATCCCCGGCGCGGGACCCCTCTCAGGACCCGCCAGCCGCGATTCCGCTGGAGGCCTGATGCAACCGATGCACACCATCCCCGCCCGAGGCGGCTTGAACTTCGACGAAACGCCCTTTCTGGCCATCTGGGAGGTCACACAGTCCTGCGACCTGGCCTGCAAGCACTGCCGCGCCGCCGCCCAGCCCATCGCCCACCCCGACGAGCTGACCAACGCCGAGGGCAAGGCGCTGATCGACCAGATCGCCGCCATGGGCGTGCCCATCTTCGTCTTTACCGGCGGCGACCCGATGAAGCGCAAGGACGTATTCGAGCTGATCCGCTACGCCGCGGACAAAGGCGTGCAGGTTGCGCTCACCCCCAGCGCCACGCCGCTGCTGACGCGGGAGGCAATCTTCAAGCTCAAGGAGGCCGGGTTGGTGCGGCTGGGCATCTCGCTGGACGGCTCGACCCCCGAGATTCACGATGCGTTCCGGGGCCTTCCCGGCGCGTGGGCGCGGACCATCCAGGCCATCGAGTGGGCCAACGAAGCGGGCATTCCCATCCAGGTGCACTCCACCATCAGCCGCCACAACGCACACGATCTGGACAACTTATGCGCTTTGTTTGAAAAGCTGGCCATCGTCATGTGGAACGTGTTCTTCCTGGTTCCGGTGGGGCGCGGGCAGCTCGCCGACCTGCTCAGCGGCGAGGAGTTCGAGCAGGTCTTCGGCAAGATCTACGAGCTGAGCCACCGGGTGAACTTCCAGATCAAGACCACGGAGGCCATGCACTACCGGCGCTATCTGCTACAGCACAATCTGGAAGAACGGCGCATGGGGCATGGGCGTCCACACAGTGCGGCTGCGGCCGGCCACGCCTACGAGCCCGGCGCGCCCACCGCCGATGCGCAGACCCGCACCGCAAGTTGGGCCACGCGCCGCGTCAACGACGGCAAGGGCTTCCTCTTCGTCTCCCACGTGGGCAACGTGTATCCGAGCGGTTTCCTGCCCATCCACGCCGGCAACATCCGCGATACCCCGCTCAGCGAGATCTACCGCAACGCGCCCATCTTCAAATCCCTCCGCGACACCAGCAAGCTGGAAGGCAAGTGCGGCGCCTGCGAGTACAAGGAGATCTGCGGGGGTTCGCGGGCGCGCGCTTACGCCGTCACCGGCGACCCGCTGGCGGAGGAGCCCTGCTGCATCTATCAGCCGAATAACTGGGACCCGCAACTGGAGAACGAGGCCGCGGCCTTCGCGAAAAGCTAAAGGCCGCTGTATATTCGCTCTCTATCAGGGGGCTGAAGCCCCCTGCTCCCTCCGTTTACCCAGTCCTTTGCGGAGTTCAATGGATGGACCTCAGCTAGACAGAATGAACCATATAGGTCATACTAACCATATTGGTCGTTATGGTTGGAGGACGCAATGGTTACCGAGGTCAACGCAGTCAATTTTCGCCAAAACCTGGGAGAGATGCTCAACCAGGTGCAATATCGCAACGACAGTATCGTGGTGAACAAGGATGGCAAGCCCGTTGCCGCTCTGGTTGACGCCGGTCTTTTTGCGCGCATCCGCACGATGCGGGATCGTTTTGACCAATTAAGCAGCCGGGTTGCCGAGGCTTATGCGGATGTGCCCGCCGATGTGGGCATGGCGGAGATTGATGCGGCCACCACGCGCGAACGGCGTCCCTGATGGCCGGCTTGCGCGTTGTCCTGGACACCAACGTCCTGGTATCGGCGCTGGCTTATCCCGGCAGGATTCCCGGACGTATCTTAAGCGCCTGGCGCGAGGGCGGACTGAATCTGGTCCTGTCGCGCTACATTCTCGACGAGATGGTTCGAGTCCTGCCGCGGCTGCCGCGAATAACCCTTACTCCCGCTGAAATCCGCGATCTCGCCGACAGCTTCCTCTTCATGGCGGAGATCGTCGAACCCAGCTCCGAACCGGAGGCAACCTTGCGCGACCAAGCCGATCAACTGGTCCTGGGAATCCTGCGCGCGGCACAAGCCGACTACCTTGTCACCGGGGATAAGGATTTGCTCGCGCTCGCCCAGCGATACCCCATCCTCACTCCGGCCATCTTCTGGGAACGCCATGGGCGTTAGGGCCTGTTGCCCGATTTCCACCCTTCGCAAAGGACACGAAGGATGGGGCACCCGGCCTGTCCCGCCTACGGATTTTTGCGTATTATATGGCCGGGTCCCCCCCCCACCCGGTTTCTGTGAGTAAATTCCTTGTTTTCATTGATTTGAGAGAGAGGTTGCGCTGTAAATTCTTCATTATGCTGGAGTTATTTGCAGAATCCTGATTCCAAATGAGTTACGGCGCGCCTTCGGCATCATTCTCTGCAAAGAGAGGCCGCTTGCGGGTTTTTGGTTGAAAACTCGGGCGCAGTACTTCTCATGAATTCGCAGTTTCGTCCTCACTCTTTCGATTGTGCGCCGGAAGAAGGATATTTTCTGCAAGCACCTGCGGTGCGGCAGCCGCCTTCGGCAAAGAATCCTTCCCAGGTCCGAAAACCAGAGCCCATAGCACCCGGCTGATACACGTCTTTGCTTCGAATTAAGGGTTGGCGGAGTGAGTTGAGGTTCTGGTGGCCCGTTAATGGACGCTAGCCGACTTCACAGGACTTATCGCATAGACGCTGAGACTCAGTGCCAGGTTAAGACTCATTTCGGAGATCAATGCGTTTGCCCGGCTTTAGAAAGCGATTCGCAAAATCCTTCATCTGCTCATCCTCTTCCCATAGAAATTTGAGTGATACGGCAACATCAATGATTCGGTTGCTGTCCTTATGCCATCCAAAACCAAACCATTCGTTGCATTTCTCTGAATATTTCTTCAACAGAGCGAAAGGCATAGCTTGTTCAAATACTGCTTCGTCCGTCTTCTCGCCTACGGCGGTGATGAACGAAAAACCTCGAGAGTGCTCTGACGATCCCATCGAAAACGAATGGCCTGAGCGATCGCGCCGGGTCGAGTCTTTAGTCGTTTCAATCATCTCCAGAATTTTTTTACGGCTCGGACCGCTCATGTCCAAAAGCGCGAGTGCCGCATCGGTTCTGTGCAGGTTCGACAGTCCCTCGATTCCCGCAATCAATTCAGAAAACCTCTCTGGGACAGGAGCAGCCGGAGGCTTCACATCTTCATGCGCATCATGCTTCCTATACACGTACTCGTCGATCTCATCGGAGAACCCATTCAGATACAAGTCCGTGATGTTAGAGAATTCTTCAGTACTGAAATACATCCCTTGTGAGATATAGAACCCCAGCAGATCCATTTCGTCGGCATCAATCCCGAAGGGGGTCCTTTCTAACGCGAGACGCCGCTCAACGTAATGCAGAAATGCCGCAGGAGAGTTTAGCACTTCTGTGATGATGTCCAAATCGCCGAGGGAGGTTGAGAATGGATACTCTTTTTCGGGGAACAATCCCAACGCTTCTTCGATGTTCTCAAACCGCGTTGCGAAGATCAGGAAGGGCATTAGCGTTATGTTTATGAGGTAAATATCCGTAATCGCACTCCCATCAATTTGCAATTGCACCGGTCCTACCTTGAGGGTAGGCCTGTCTGTAGAGCGGATGTATTTTCGTGCCCTTATTGCTTGATCGAATGCGGAACGAATTGCAGCCTGAATGTCTATCCGCAGGCGCGAGAAATCCATACCGATTCGGGCTTCTCTCGTCAGTCCTTTGGCTTTGCACTGAAATATCAGAATCTTCCCATCATGCAGCACTGCTACATCCGAGAACTCGTTACCGTCTGGGTAGTCTGGATTCATCAGGATCATATGTTTCGGGAAAATCCTGCTCATGTATTCCCGAACCTTGCGCTCGACGAGCTTTCCTCTTGCTTTTTCGAAGCGAGGACAATATGAGCGGTCGTTCATCAGATCGAAGAAGAACGTATGGAACAAAACAGAAGGGACCATCGGATTCGTGAAAAGCCAATAGAAACCTTCCCGCTCAATGAACGGCCTCTCATCCATGGTGTTGTAGTCCCATGGTGCTTTTAATGGGTCTGAAAACGTGTCCGTGAACTTGGGATTTCGATAGCCGAACGATTGACTCATTCGCTTCAGGAAGGCCCTGCAAACGCCTATCGGCAGTCCTGACAATTGAGAGAGCTGTTCTGCCGTGAATCGCAGTAGTGCCGCACCGTTCCCATAATGAAGATGAATTGCAATCCTTGTTTCCAATTCCTTTCGGGTCAGCCCGGCTGCTTTCGCTTCCTCCCAATGTGTGTCGGATTCGGCCGGCGCGTTTGCACGGGCATTATTTGCTGATTCATTGAATCGCAGGTTCAACTCATCCGTGACGGCCCGAAAGATTCGAACAGCCTCCTGAATTGTGAATCCAAGGTTGGCACGGAACCAATCGTCATGCTCCCCGTACAACTCCAGCGCATATTCGAAGAATTGATGCGGGTATGCATCACCGCGAACCCAAAGCGAATATGTTTTCGCGCTTTGTAGAACTCGCTCGGAGGAAGTCCACTGCGGAGCGTCAGGCGGTCTGTTAACGGAGTCGTAAAGAAACGAATTGAAATATTGCAAGATGAGGCTTTCGAACTCTTCGATGTGAGCGCCATCAAAGATCTCGTAGGGCCCAGAACGAGTTGGGATCGTGGCAAGGTAGCCAGCCGTAAATTCTATCCACCGAGCCCAACGGCGCATATCTGTCGCCTCGCCTTGAAAGCCTTCTTGACTGAACAGGAAGGTCATCGTCAATTGGCACAGGAGTTCAATCGGGTCGAATTTCTGCACATAGGTTTCAAATTCTTCGAATGCCGCTTCGGGCGGCACCAATCGTGGAGCTGGCGTAGTCCCCTCGATCATCATTGTCTCCATTGTGGACCATATCTGCGCGACTGTTCACTATAACGCCGCCCATATAGGTCCTCACAAACGCCGTTGCAGCCGGTGGGTCTTAATTTGCCGCTAGAGAAAGCCAGGGCGCAGCCCGAAGGCTGCGCCCTTGCTGTTTGAGCCGGTGAGTGCCGCTCTAGCTGGTGGTGTGCGCGGGCCCGGTCTGTTTCTCCTCGAGAGCCGCTTGCGCGGCGGCCAGCCTTGCCGTCAGCAGACGGAAGGGCGAGCAGGAGACGTAGTTGAGGCCGATCCTGTGGCAGAACTTGACGGACTCGGGATCGCCGCCATGCTCGCCGCAGATGCCGACCTTGAGCGTGGGCCGTGTCTTGCGTCCCTTCTCCGTGGCCATCTTCACCAGCAAGCCGACGCCTGCCTGGTCGAGGGTGGCGAAGGGGTCCTGCTTGAAGATGCCCGCCTTCATGTAGGCCGGCAGGAACTGGTTGATGTCGTCGCGGCTGATGCCGTAGGTAGTCTGGGTGAGGTCGTTGGTTCCGAAGCTGAAGAACTCGGCCTCTTCGGCGATCTGGTCGGCGGTGAGGGCCGCGCGCGGCAGCTCGATCATGGTGCCCACCATGTAATCGACGGTCACGCCCTTCTCCTTGAAGACTTCCTCGGCGACGCGGCGAACGATGGCGGCCTGGTTGCGCGTTTCCTCGATGGTGGCGACGAGCGGAATCATGATCTCGGGATGCGGATCGGCGCCCTTGCTCTTGACGATGCACGCGGCCTCGAGGATGGCGCGGACCTGCATCTCGGTGATCTCGGGGAAGGCGATGCCGAGGCGGCAGCCGCGCAACCCGAGCATGGGATTCTGCTCGTGCAACTCCTCGACCCGCGCCAGTAGCGTGCGCAGTGCCTTGAGCTTGGGCGAGCGGGGCTTGGTGTCTACCAGGTGCTGAATCTCCACCATCAGATCCTCGCGCTTGGGCAGGAACTCGTGCAGCGGCGGATCGATGGTGCGGATGGTGACGGGGAGCGACTCCATGGCCTTGAAGAGGCCGACAAAGTCGGCGCGCTGCATGGGCAGCAGCTTCTTGAGGGCGGCGCGGCGGGCTTTCTCTTCCGAGGCCAGGATCATGGTGCGCATGTGTCCGATGCGGTCCTCGGCAAAGAACATGTGCTCGGTGCGGCAGAGGCCGATGCCTTCGGCGCCAAACATGCGAGCATTTTTGGCGTCGCGGGGGATGTCGGCGTTGGCGCGAATCTTGAGCCGGCGGACCGGATCGACCCAGGCCATGAAGGTCACCAGATCGGGATCGTCGGGCTGGGCGTCCAGGGTCTTCAGCTTGCCGGCGATGACGCGGCCGGTAGTGCCGTCCAGCGAGATCCAGTCGCCCTGCTTGAAGGTGCGGCCCTTGACGCGCAGTTCCTTCCTGGTCTCGTCGACGGTGCAATCGCCCGCGCCGGCCACGCAGCACTTGCCCATGCCGCGGGTGACGACGGCGGCGTGCGAGGTCATGCCGCCGCGCGAGGTCAGGATTCCGGCGGCCACTTCCATGCCCGCGATGTCCTCAGGGGTGGTTTCGCCGCGCACCAGGATGATGACCGGGTAAGCGCCGCTGGCGTGCTGCTTGACGGCTTCCTCGGCGGTGAAGACGATCTGGCCCACAGCCGCGCCGGGCGAGGCAGGCAGGCCGGTGGCCAGCACTTCGATCTTCTCGCCCTTTTCAACCAGGCGGGGAACGAGGAAGTCGTACAACTGATTCGGCTCGACGCGGTGGATGGCCTCTTCCTGCGTAATGAGGCCCTCTTTGACCATGTCGATGGCTACGCGGACGGCGGCCAGGCCGGTGCGCTTGCCGTTGCGGGTCTGCAGCATGTAGAGCTTGCCATCCTGGATGGTGAACTCGAAGTCCTGCATGTCGCGATAGTGCTTTTCCATCTTCCCGGTGATGGTGCGCAGTTGCTCGTAGACCTTGGGCATGGCGCGCTCGAGCTCACTAATGGACAGCGGGGTGCGGACGCCGGAGACCACGTCCTCGCCCTGCGCGTTCATCAGGTACTCGCCGAAGAAGGCGTGCTCGCCGGTGGCGGGATTGCGCGTGAAGCCTACGCCGGTGCCGGAGTTATCGCCCAGGTTGCCGAAGACCATGGCCTGCACGTTGACCGCGGTGCCCAGCCAATCATCAATCCGATTGATGCGGCGATAGGTCTTAGCGCGCTCGTTCATCCAGCTCCTGAAGACGGCGTCGCGGGCCTGCACCAGTTGATCCAGCGGCGCCTGCGGAAAGTCCTTGCCGGTTTCTTTGCGGATCAGCTTCTTGTACTCGGCGATGATCTCTTTCAGCGCCTCGGGCTGGAGCTCGTAGTCGAACTTGACCTTGGCGCGTTTCTTGACGCCGTCGAAGATGTGCTCGAACTTCTTCTTCTGAACATCGAGCACCACGTCGCCGAACATCTGGATCAGGCGGCGATAGGAGTCATAAGCAAAACGGGGATTGTTGCTCAGCTTGGCCAGCGCTTCGACGGCCTTGTCGTTGAGGCCCAGGTTGAGGATGGTGTCCATCATGCCGGGCATGGAGAACTTGGCGCCGGAGCGCACGCTGACCAGCAGGGGATTTTCGCCCGAGCCCAGCTTTTGGCCTTGCAGCTTCTCCAGCCGCTCCAGGGCGGCGTACATCTCGATATTGACTTCGGGCGAGAGCGCGCCGCGCATGTACTCGCGACAGGCCTCGGTCTGGATGGTGAATCCCGGAGGAACCGGCAATCCGGCGTTGGTCATCTCCGCCAGGCCGGCGCCCTTGCCGCCCAGCACATCCTTCATCTTTCCGTTGCCGTCGGCCTTGCCACCGCCGAAGAAATACACATGTTTGGTTGAAGTTGAGTCTGCTTTTCCAGCAGACGCCTGATCCACAGCGCCCTGCGTCATGGGATGAAACCTCCGTATGTAGAATTCCGCGGCATCAATCCACAGGACAGGGTGGCGGGACGGAGGCTCAGCGCTCAAAATAAGTGAGGTTTTCAGGCTGAGCGCGTGCGGGTCATCCAGGCATCGGACAGCGCTGCGCGGGATTGGTTAGCCGTTTATACGAATACCGTCTCAAGTATACAGTTGCCTGTGTTGAAGATCACATGCGGTTCGCTTGGCCTGGGTATCCCGTACCATTCTTGCACGTGGATTATCGCAATTTGAGACGCTGACCGGCGCCAGGGCGCGATTATGAGACGATCCGGCAAAAATCAGGCGGCAGAGCGTTCCAGCCTACGGCCGGAATGTGAAATGTGGACCACATTCCGGGATAGAAGAATGCGGTCCAGCCCGACGAGGACCAGAATTTCCGCAACTCGCGCCGAGGCATTGGAGACGGAGAAGCGGTAGCCCGCTTCGTAAGCGCAGCGGTAGAGCGAGATAAGCGCCGCAATGCCGGCCGCGTCGATGCGCTCGACAGAGTGGAGATCGAGCGTGAGGCTTTGCCGGCGAACGAGCGGCGCCAGGCGATCCAGCAGATCCCGATCGTGGCCCCGTACGAGCTCGGTCAGTTGGGTCATTTCGGTCGATTCATTGGCGACGGGCATTTCTGCGACTGTCGTTTTGCACATTGTGCTGATCATACAAACCTCCTTTGAAAATCCTATTCCCGGCCTGGGGGCCGCGTTCAATTGGCTATGGGCCTACGCTCTCTGGTAACCGCACTCGGACGTCCAAAGCCGCAAGGGAAGGAATATGCTGAAATCACGGGGGATTACGAGCACTCCAGTATTTCCTGTCGCGGGGCCGGGTGTTCATTTTCGATACCGGCGTCCGCAATCGGACATAAATATCCATACGCAGAAAGGAGTGCGTTAAGTTCCGTGACAAATTCCTTTTCGGATTCCGGATCCGGCGAGCCGCGAGGCTCGGCCCCTGGCCGGACTATGAGCAGAGAACAGGTGCGGGCCTGGGCGCGGGAGGCCGGATTTGCCGAGGCCGGGCTGGCCGCGCTTCCCCATGTCCACTCAGAGCGGGACGCGGCGCGCTTCGAGGAGTGGGTGCGGGCGGGCCGCGCAGGAACCATGTGCTACCTGGAGCGGAGAGAATCGGGACCGGGTGGCGAGGACGGGCGGTTGCTGCGGTCGCGGGTGGGGATTCCGTTTCCATGGGCGCGCTCGGCCATCGTCTGCTTTGCCGGCTATGACAGCGCACAGCCGCGTTCGATCGATCCGGCAGCCGAGGGAGCAGGATGGATTGCGCGCTACGCCTGGTCCAGCAAAGTGGATGCAAGCGGAGTGCGGCGGCCCAGCGACTATCACAAGGTGCTGCTGAAGCGGCTCAAGGCGCTCGAAGCGCGAATTCGAGAGGCGCGGCTGCGGGAGCAGTTTGGCGAATTTGAAGCGCGGGGCTACGTGGATACCGGGCCGGTGGTGGAGCGGGCGCTGGCTACGGCGGCGGGACTGGGCTGGACGGGAAAGAATACCTGCCTGATTCATCCCCGGCTGGGGTCGTATGGGTTTCTGGCGGTGCTTCTGACTTCGCTGGAGGTTGAGGCCGATTCACCGGATGGCGGAGCACCGCTGACGGTCCCGGACCGCTGCGGGAGCTGCCGGCGGTGCCTGGACGCGTGCCCCACCGGCGCGCTGATCGCTCCCTATCAGATGGATGCGGCGCGGTGCATCTCCTATCTGACCATTGAGCATCGCGGGGCCATCGTGCCAGAGTTGATGGCGGGCATGGGCCGCCAGGTCTTCGGCTGCGATATCTGCCAGGACGTGTGCCCCTGGAATTCGCCGCGGCGAACGCCGGTGAGCGCGGACCCCGAGTTGGAGGCGCGTGCGGATCTGGTGAATCCGGCGCTGGAGTGGCTGGCTTCGCTCGATGAATCGGAGTTCGAACAGCGCTTCAACGGATCGCCGGTGCGCAGGGCGGGTTTCCTGGGGCTCAAGCGCAATGTGGCCGTTGCGATGGGAAACAGCGGGCAAGGGAGGTTCGTGCCCTGGCTCCATCAGTGGGCTGAGGCCGCGGACGAGGGGCTGCGGAGCGCGGCGCGTTGGGGGCTCGAAAAGCTGAGGGCTTCCCGATAAATGCCGGTCGGGGTTCGTGCTATCCCACCCTTGCGACAGAAAAAAGTCGCAAGGATGGGGCACGGAGCATTTATGCCGCATTTCGCGCCGAGTTCATAGCTGTCGCAAGATGGCCGTCCTCCCGGCAAGCGGCTATCCTTGAGGAAGCACCATTCGGCAGTTGCGCCTTGCGCGCATTTCAGGCGAGAAGAGTTTTTGGCTCCGGAAAGGGAGTAGCAAGTGGCTGACGTCTCAAATTCCGATGCGCGGAACGATGCGCAGATCGAGGTTCCCAGAGCCGCCGATGCGGTGGAACCGGCAACCCGGTCCAAGTGGTACCGCTGGCGCAGGGACGGCACGGCGCTGATCGCCTACCTGCTGGACAGCGAGGTGCATACCTACGCCTTCAGCGTGGCGGCCAATGCGATTCTTTCGTTTATTCCTTTCATCGTGCTGCTCTACACGCTGGCGTGGCCGGTCTTCCACTCGACGATGATGGTCAAAGTAGTGAACGACATGGTGAACTATTTTGTGCCCGCGAACTCGGATTTTGTAGTCCGCAATCTTACTCTTGTAGCCGCGAGCCAGGGCGCGCAATTCTTCTCGCTGATCATGATTGTGGTGGCCTGCACGGGCATCTTTCTTCCGCTGGAGGTGGCGCTGAACCAGGCCTGGGGCGTGACCAAAAGCCGCAATTACCTGCACAATCAAGTCATCGCTTTTGGCCTCGCGATCCTGATGGTGGCGCTGGGCATGGGCAGCATCGTGGTGAACGCGCTGGCGCGCGATGTGCTGACACCTGTACTTGTTCACACCACAAATATCAAGATCATCGATTTTGTTCTGCACGTTACTTATCAGGGGACCAGTTTTCTGTTGCTGGCCGCAACCACGGGCGTGGCCTCGATCGCGTTTTTCTTTTCCATCTACTGGCTGCTCCCTAATCGCAAGGTTCCCTGGCGCCATGTGTTGAACACCTCGATCTATACAGGAGTCATCTGGCTGGTGGCCAAGTATATTTTTGAGCTTCTGCTTCCGCATATGCATCTGTACGATCTCTATGGGGCGTTCCAAGTCTCCGTTGGCCTCTTGTTCTGGGGCTATATCTCGGGGTTGATTTTGTTTGCCGGAGCGCAATTCAGCGTGGCGCGGCTGGGAGATAAGAAGAGCTAGGGAAGTGTTATTTATTGGGGCGCATCGAGTTAACCGTTGCCATCGCGGAATCCCAGGTCTCTCCGCCGCAGCGAACGAGACCTGGGGCACACACATGTTCGTATGAGCGAAAGAGCGAAAATGCAGGTCCCCTTCGGCTGCGCTCAGGACAGGCTTTCGACTACGGTCGCCGCGGCGACCTTCGCTCAGGATGACACATCTTTTTGGGATGCGGATAACTTACGGTAGTTTGAAGGCTTTGACGGCGATGGCATTGGGGGCGCGGCCGGTGGGGAAGATGGTGAAGAGGGACCTGGAGGCGGTGCGGACGACGGAGATATCGGCGGAGCGGGCATCGACGACGAAGAGCAGATGGCCGGCGCTGGAAAAGGCCAGGGCCGAGGGACCGTCGCCGACGTGGATGGAGCCGATGAGCTTGCCGTCGTCGATGGCGTAGACGGTGACCTCCTGGGAGCGGAGATTGCCGACGTAGAGCAGGGAGTTGTCGCTGGATACGAGGCCGCGGACGGGATCGTCGCCGATCATGTGGGCGCCGTCGACGTCGTCGGTGGTGGTGACGACCTCGGAGATGGAGTCGGAGAGGGAGTTGACGGCGAAGAGTTCGCCGCCGTCGGGCTTGAGGGCGAGTTGGACGGGGGCGCGGCCCACGTCCATCAGGGTTTCGAGGCGGTCGGGCTGGGCCGGATTGGTTTTCGAGTGGGCGAGGGCGATGACCATGACCTGGTGGCCGGCGGCGCAGGCTACGAAGGCTTTGGATGAGTCGGGGAGGATGACGGCGTCGGTGGCGCCGGGGCAGCCCTCGAAGACCTGGCGGACAGATTGGGCAGGGGGGCGGGCGGCGGGATCGATGAGGCTGACCGAGTTGCCGCGGCGGTTGGCGACGACCAGGGTCTTGCCGTCCGGGGAGATGCGGACCGCGATGGGCTCTTCGCCGGCGCCGATCTGGGCAATCTCTCGGCGGACGTTGAGGTCGAGGACGGAGATGGTGTTGGAGCCGGAGTTGGCCACGTAAGCCAGCGCGCCGGCGGGATCGAGGTCGATGGAGACCGGCTGGCGGTGGACGGGAATGGTGGCGGCGACGGTGTTGTTCTCGGCGTCGATGACCGAGACCGAACCCTGGGCGCCTTCGGCGCCGGAGTTGACGACGTAAACCTCATTGCGGGTGGGGCTGGCGGTAACGGCGACGGGATTCTGGCCCACGGCCAGCTCGCGGTCCAGGCGGATATTCACCACGTCGAGCACGGTGACGGTGCCGCTGCCGCCGTTGGTGACGTAGGCGTATTCGCGATAGTTGGGCGGGTACTGGGGGAAGTCGTGGGGACGGCAGGCGGTGAGCGTCAGCGCCAGCAGGGTGAATATGGCAAGGCGGGCTGGGCCGACTAGGTTCAGTGGTATCCCAGGTCTCAGAATCGAGACCTGGGGCACCCAAGTATGGGCGTTTCTGAATCGGCGCTGACTTGACGGGTTGGTCATAGGCTCAGCCCGCGGCGATTTCGATGTGGATGCCGCGGGGGAGATGGCGGCCGACGACAGGGGCGATCTGCTCGATCTCGTCCATCATGCGGACAAACTGATCGGGATAGATGGACTGGGGGCCGTCGGAGAGCGCTTTGTCTGGCTGGTGGTGGACTTCGACCAGGACGCCGTCGGCGCCGGTGGCAACCGCGGCGCGGGCCATGGGCAGAACGCTGTCGCGCCTGCCGGTGCCGTGGCTGGGGTCGACCAGTATGGGCAGGTGGCTGAGGCGCTGCACGGCGGGAACGATGCTGAGGTCGAGGGTGTTGCGGGCATGGTCGGCAAAGGTGCGGACACCGCGTTCGCAGAGAATGACCTCGTAGTTGCCCTCGCTCATGATGTACTCGGCGGCCATGAGGAATTCGTCGAGGGTGGCCGAGAGGCCGCGCTTGAGCAGGACTGGTTTGCGAAGTTTGCCGGCGCGCTTGAGGAGGGAAAAGTTCTGCATGTTGCGGGCGCCGATCTGGATGACGTCGGCGTATTCGGCGACCCGGTCGAGGGATTCGTTGTCGATGGCTTCGGTGACGATGCGCAGGCCGTAGCGGAAGCGGATGTCGGCCATGATGCGGAGCGCCTCAACGCCGAGGCCCTGAAAGGCGTAGGGAGATGTGCGGGGCTTGTAGGCGCCGCCGCGAAAAAACTGCGCGCCGGCCGCGGCCACCTGTTCGGCGATGGCGAAGGCCTGATCGCGATTCTCAATGGCACAGGGGCCGGCAATGATGGCCAGGTCGCGGCCGCCGATGGCAGCGTCCGTTCCGGCGAAGCGGATGACGGTGTCTTCTTCCTTGACGTCCCGGCTGGCCAGCTTGTAGGGCTTGGAGACCCGGATGACCTCGGCGACTCCGGAGAGCGCCTCGAGGTTGCCGCGATCGACCTCACCCTGGTTGCCGGTGATGCCGATGGCGGTTCTTTGGGCTCCGGGAAGGGGATGGGCACGGAAACCCAACTGCTCAATGTGCTCGCAGACGGCCTGGATTTCTTCCGGCGTGGCCTGCGCTTTCATGACAACTAACATGACTGGCCCTCAAACCACCAGTCTAATGTCTGGGGCGGCGAAGGGCAATTTCTTTGCGGGTTGCGGGAGACGCATCGGAGGGGGATTACGGCATTACCAGGGATACTGTGTCCTGTTCAATTCCGCACAAGGTCGCCGCTCCCTGGTGGTCGCGTCGACTTGAAGACTGTGGTTTCGGGATACATCATCCCTGGTAATGCTCTAGCGCGGATTGCGGCTGGCGCGGGCTGCATCGCGCTTTTGCGCCCGCCATTTGAGGGCCAGCCAGGCGACATAGCCCAGTTGGATGGCCCAGGTGATGGCGTAGGCGGCAACGGTGAACTGGTGGTCGAGAAGGGCTCTTTGATCCATGGTATTGTCCTCCGGGAGCAGGCTATTGGCGCGGAATCAGTTGGTGTCGTCGAGGGCGGCCTGGGCTTCCTGGGCGGCGAATTTCTGGTGCTGGCGCTCGACGTGGTAGCGCAGGGCGAGGATGAGCACGCCCCAGGCAAGCCAGGCGAGGATGTTCCAGAGGAAGGCGTGGAGCATGGCGGGGTCCTTGATGCCGGAGTCCGGTCCGCCGCCGAAGACGGGGGCGGGATGCTGTGTGCGCCACCAGCGGTTGGACATATAGACAATGGGCACATCGAGTGCGCCGAAGATGCCCAGGACGGCGGCCAGCGTCTGCACTTGCGGGCCGGCGGCAAAGCGGCGGAGGAGCAGGTAGCTGACATAGATGAGCCAGAGGACGAGGGTGGTGGTGAGGCGGGCGTCCCAAGTCCACCAGATGCCCCAGGCGCGGCGGCCCCAGAGCGGGCCGGTGATGAGGCCGACGGTGCAGAAGACGACGCCGACTTCGGCGCCGGCCAGGGCCCAGGCGTCGGAGGCCTGCGCCCAGTTGGGGCGGCTGTGGCGGAAGGCCAGGAAGCAGACGGAGGACGCGAACGAGACGGCGAAGAAGAGAAAGGCGGCAATGAACGAGGGCACGTGGTAGTAGAAGATGCGCTGCACCTCGTGCATGGTCTGTTCTTCGGGGGCGACGTAGATGGCCTGGTAGAAGGCCCAGCCGAGCAGGGCGACGGTGATGGCGACGTAGAGACCGATGGCTGCTTTCTTCATGGGGAATCCAAGTGGGACGCTTTCAGTTTACGACGGCGGGGGCGGAGTTCATCGGGAGGTGGAGAAACTACTCCGCGTGGAAGACTACGTCGAAGAGGAGGAGGCTGGCGGTGGTGAAGATGATGTCGTAGCCGAGGAGGAGCTTGATCCACAGGGTGGGGTCGCCGTCGCCGGTGAGGATGGAGGTGGTGGCTCGCACCATGGCCAGGAGAGCCGGAATGAAGATGGGAAAGAGAATCAGCGAAAGCAGGAGTTCGCGGTTGCGGCTGCGGATGGAGAGCGCGGCGAAGAAGATGCCGTTGCCGACCAGTGCCCATGTGCCGAGGGGGAGAACCAGCGCCAGCAACCAGGCCTGGCCCTCGATGTGAAGGTTATAGAAGATGAGAAAAAAGGGAGCCAGTATCACCTGAACGACGGAGACGAAGAGGAAGTTCGCGATCACCTTGGCGAGGAAGAGTTCCGCGCCGGGGGTGGGGGCCATGCGCTGCGCATCGATGACCTGATGGCGGATTTCGCGGGCCCAGGCCTGGTTGAGGGCGCTGACGGAGGCGAACATGGTGGCTACGCTGAGGACGCCGCCGGCGATCTCGCGGGAAAAGTCCCCGTGCGGATCAAAGGCGATCGAGAAGAGCACGACGACAAGCAGGGAAAAGAAAAGCATGGAGACAAAGGCGTCGAGGGAGCGCAACTCGATGCGGAGGTCTTTGACTAGATGGGTCCACAGGGCGCGGGGCATCAGGCGTGGCCCTCCGGGGTGGCGGGAATCGAATCGGTGGGTTCGTGGTCTCCCACCCTTGCGCCCGACCACCCCGCGGACGAAGACCTGTCCGTGGGGACCCCGGTAAGGCGCAAGGATGGGGCACGGCGGTCTTTGGTTAGGTCGGCGGTTTGGACCTGCACATCGAGAGTTGCCGCGGCGCGGAGATAGTCGTTGGGGCTGAGGATGAGCTGGACGCCGCGCGCGCCCGCCGAGACGCTGATCCGGTCGAAGAGGATGGCGGTCTCATCGACGAAGACGGGGAAGGCTTTTTTTGCGCCGAAGACGGTGACGCCGCCGCGGATGTAGCCGGTGAGGGGCTGGACTTCCTTGAGGGAGACCATCTCGGCCTTGCGCAGGCTGGCGGCGCGAGCGAGTTTTTTGAAGTCCAGCTCGGCGTCGCCGGGGATGACGGCGAAGACGTACTCGCCTGCTCCGCCTGTCGTCAGCAGGGTTTTGAAGACCTGCTCGGGGGGCATGGCGATTTTCCTGGCGACGGTGATGGCGGAGAGGTCGTTGGGATCGACTTCGTACTCACGCAGTTCGAAGGGAATGCCGAGAGTTTCGAGGAAGCGGGCGCCGTTGGTCTTCATAGTGTGGGCCTTCCGGGCTCAAACGAGATCAGCCGGCCGGCGTGGAGCGCGAATACCCAGTCGGCGATGGGGGCGGCCATCTCGCGCTGGTGGGTGGTGAGGACGATGGTGCGGTTGCCCTGGCGGAAGCCTGCCAGCAGTTCGACCATCTGGCGGGCGGATTCGATGTCCATGTTGGAGAACGGCTCGTCGAGCAGGAGCAGCTCGGGGACGGAGAGCAGAACGCGGGCCAGCGAGGTGCGCTGCCTCATGCCTTGCGAATACTGGCCGAGGGGGCGGTTCAGTTCGGGGTCCAGGCCCACCTGGCGCAGGGATTCGGCTGGCGACAGACAGGCGCGGCCGGGGTAAAGGCTGCGGAAGTAGCGCAGGTTCTCCTCGGCGGTCAGTTCGTCGTAGAGCATGGGGGCGTGGCTCATGTAGCCGATGCGGGCGCGGGCGTCATGAGGTTCGAGGCCGCCAAAAACGGTGACCGTGCCGAAGCTGGGCCGCAGCAGTCCGGCCAGAATGCGGAGCAGGGTGGATTTGCCCGCGCCATTTTCGCCGATGAGGACGTAGCAGCGTCCGGGCTCGAGGTCCACCGTGACCTGGCGGAGCGCGGCGAAGGAGCCGAAGAGCTTGGAGACGCCGTCGAGGCGGGCGCAGAGGACGGAGCGGTCAGCCTCGGAGGCGGGAGCGGTCATGCGATCAGTTTGCTGCAGCTGGGGCAGCGGCCGGGTTGGATGCGTGAGAAGCATGGGCCTGGGCGGCAGCGCGAGGGCTGGCAGCGGGCTGCGTCGAAGCGGGCTGCGTTGAGCCGGGCTGGGCCGGGGCGTACTTGCTGGCGCACTTGGCCTGGAGCACGGAGGCGTGGAAGACGCCGTCGCGGCCATAGGAGCCTTCGGCCAGAGCCATGGCATCGTCCTTGAAGGTGTCCGGGGGCGGCTCGGAGCCTTTGTAGGTGACCTTGAGAAGGCGGCCGCTGGCGGCTTTGGGGGAGTGGCTTTCAAATTCGTTGAGCACGAAGTCGACGTGGGGGCCGTTGTGCTCGATGGAGCCGGGTTGGACGAAGCCTTCGACGCGCAACTGGCTATGGTAGGCCTTGTCGCCCATGCCGCCAAGCTCGGCGATGGTGACGTAGTAGCTCTTGTTGGCGCCGTAGCCGGACCAAGCCAGCCAGCCGATGGTGCCGACGATCACGGCAGCCGCAATCCCGATCCGCAAGGTGTTTGGGGAAATCTTCATAGTCAACCTTTAACGATACGAGCCTTGCGGGGCGGGGTCAACCAACGAAAGAGGGAGGGGCGCTTCATCTCCCATTCGGTTGGCTCAGATTTTGCCGCTAGACTGAACCGGTGCGGGCGTTTTGCCATGCCGTCCTGCTGCGGATTGACCTGCAAAACGCACGAAACCGTGCCCATCTGTGTGCGAACGTAGGCCAGTGCATTAAGTTCTGTTTACTTCAACTTGTAGTCGAACGTGGCCACTGGACCAGCCGCACCTGCTGCAGTCACTTCGATCACCTTCAACGTTTGCGAAGAGGGAATGTTGATGGGCGTTGCGTATTTCGTTGAGGCTGTTGTTGGAGTAGTGCCATCGAGCGTGTAGTAGATGTCATCCCCGGGCGCTGCGAGCTTGAGCGTTACAGTTGCAGGTGCTTTTGAGGCATTGGCGGGGGCGGAATCAGGCGTCGGAATCCGCTGGACTACATAGGTATGACTCACGATCGAGCTTTGCTGCTTGTTCGGGGAGACGGCGATAGCCCGGACGATCTTTGTCGTGCCGAGTATCGCGGGCAAGGCGATAGGAGCGGTGTATTTGTCGGTTGAGGAAGCAGTGGGCGTGGTTCCATCGACGTCGGTGTAATAGATCGTGGCGTCCGAGTCGCTGTCACTGATGGACACAGTTGTGCCGGGTGCAACGTTCGTGTCGGTAACAGAGAATGCCGGACTTGCCGTGATCGAGACTTCCGTCACCAGGGAGCCGTCGACGCAGACATCGACCTGGTCGAGCGGGACATCGTCCAGCAGGCCGCGCGTATTGCGCCAGAATCGGCTCTGATTCTTGGACTTGAGTACGAGCGCTTGCGGAATGAAGATGGCGAAATCCTTGGTGTGCAGCTTGTCGACCAGCGCGTTGGATGCGAATGCCTCATCGCTCAGCCTGTTCAATTGGGTCCCCGTGTGGTCGGGTGCAATGCCGACGAAGGCCTGCAGGAAGGCTCCATTGAAGACCGAGACGGCCGAGCCCATTACGTTGGAGAAGGGGGTCAGGCCGCTGACTCCACCCGCCACCGATCCGAGGCCGGTCAGGATATGCAATGTCAGATTGCGGGGGTCCAGGTCCTGACCCTTTTCCGGGATTCCCCGCAGCAGATCGAGACGCCGTGAAGAGGCAAGGTCGGCAGTTTCGTTACCGCCGCTTTGGTCCGTGAATGGGTTCTCCTTTTCCATCACGGTTTTGAGATTGACGGTAATGTCGTGGACAACATATTGGTAGTCTTTACTGAAATCTGTAACGCTGACCTGATAGATGATGTAGCGCTTGCCCAGCCGGTATCCGAATTGATCGGAGGCTTCTTTGGGCGCAAGCAACTCTCGCCTGACTCCAATCAAACCTGGATTGTTGATGGCAGATCCATTGGCTGGTCCGGGATTCGTGAGCAGGCATGTGCTCCGCGTCGTGTAGGCTGAGCTGCCAACCTGTTGGCCCGCGCTGGCCTGCGGAGCCGCAGGGGTTGGCGCAGCCGCAGCGGCCGGCGGGGTCCCCGCCCCCTGGGGTGCGACTGACTCGGCCCTAATCTGCTCAGGTCCACTCGCTGGCGGTGGCGGTGGCGGGGACACTGAGGGTTTCAGACCAAGCACATTTTCGGTATTTAGTACATACAGACTCAACTGATTGGGGGCGGCCTGCAGGGTTTTCAGCTTGCTCAACTCGATCAATTGATCCGCCACGCACTTTTGCTTTTTTGTCAGCGTTTTTAGGTCGTCAGTCGACGGGTTGAAACTGCACGATTCTATGATTTGGTGCTTTTGTGCCGCGGAAACCCCGGCCAATGAATCGTCTATGTCTTTTGCCGCCTTGAGCAAGGGCTCATTCTGCTGCATGCAGACTAAGGAAGTCACAGATAGTTCGGGGTGGGTATCTTGGGCGGCCAGCGATTCGGCTACATGGCACCTCTGCTTGATGGCATTCAGCTCGTTAGCCGCAACCGAGGTGTTCGCTGCGGCATCATTCGCCGGCGGTGTTGGATCGGCAGCCAGGCAAACGCCGGCGGACAGGATGATTGCTAGAAAGAGAAGAGTTTTCATCTTTCGGCCTCTTCGAATTGTCGGGGATTTCTCGTTGGGAGAAATTCCCAACAAAGGGTATTTGGGGATGCCTGGTCAGAGTATCTAAATCTAAATGGGGCGCGATTGCAAGCAAAATCTTTTTATTTATAAAGGAATAACCCCCTCTAAAGGCCGTTTTCCAGGGTGCGGGCGGCGCGGTCGAGAGCCTGCGTGAGAACGCCCAACTGCTGGGCGGCGCGGTTGGAGTCTTTGGCGTCGATGGCCTCATTGACGCCGGGGATGACCACTGCCGCGTAGCCGGTGAACTCGCCGGGAGCATAGATGGTGTGCCGGTACCAGGGGCGATTGGGCAGGCCGGCGTCGGAGATGAGCGCGGTCTCGGTCTGGCGCAGGGCGAGATTGAGTTTGGCGAGGTCGCCGGAGGGAGCGAGTTGGAGGGTATGGGCCTTTTGGGCTGCGGCGGCCAGGCGGGCAGCCGCGGCTTGAGCGGGTGCAAAGTCGAGCGAACCGAGATGTGCATCAGCAGCCTTGCGTTTGGCCGCGGCAATATAGGAGTCGATCTCGCGGGCGTAGGTCGCGTAGTCGTAGGGCAGCACGTCGGCATCGGCCATGCGCAGGGCTTCGAGGCCGAAGACGCGGGCCATCTCCTGGAGATAGACGAATTTTGGGTCGGCGTTCTGGGTGTACCAGGCGAAGTTGTCGAAGACGGAATGATAGACGCCGTAGGGGCCTCCGGAGCCGATGTCGGTGGAGGGCACGCCCACATGCTGCAGGAAGGGCGTGAAGTCGGAACCGGAGCCAAGGTCGCCCACAAGCGCCTCCTGGCCGGACTCGGGCGGAGCGTTGGAGCCGCGGTGCTCGTTGCCACTGGGGCGGGTATTCTTCCACTGGTCATAAACCGTTTGACCGGGGACCGTTGCGCCAAGGGGACTGGGAACCGAGCGGGTGAGTTCGCGGATGAACTGCTTGAGGGAGGGGACGGCGGAGGCGGAGAAATCCGGGCCGGAGACGCCTACGTCCATGTTGAAGTAGGCGACGGCGCGTTCGAGTGTCTTGGCGTGCTGCTCCACCCACTCAGTTGAGCCGATGAGGCCCTCCTCTTCGGCGTCCCAACTGCAAAAGACGATGGTGCGTTTGGGGCGCCAACCCTGCCGGAGCAGCACGCCGATGCCGTGGACCGATTCAAGCATGGCGGCGGTGCCGCTGGAGGGATCGACCGCGCCATAGACCCAGGCGTCGCGGTGATTGCCGGCAACAACCCAGTCGTCGGGGTACTCCGAACCCTTGATCGTGCCGATCACGTCCCAGATGATGCGCCGTTGATAGTCCTGCTGGGAGACCAGGTGGACCTTCACGCCGCCCTGTCCCCCAACCTGTCCGAGGTGATAGCGGAAGGGCAGCGCGCCCTGCCAGCCTTGCGGCACTCCCGGCCCCTTGAGGGCTTGGAGGATGGGCGAGGCATCGTGATAGCTGATGGGGATGGAGATGATGTGGGGCTGGTTGCCGGACTTGTCGGCGGGAATGCGCGCGGAGTCGGGCAGGTCCAGCGTGGAGGCGACGCCGGGGGTCTCGGGGTCGCCGGAATACTTGAAGATATATTGGACCGACCCGCGCTGCACTCCGGTTTCAGGCCGCCAGGGGCCCATGGGATAAGCATCGCCCTTGTAGTAGCCGTCGTCCTGCGGGTCGGAGTAGATGAGCACGCCGGCCGCGCCGCGCTGCTCGGCGATGTAGACCTTGACGCCGCGGAAGTTGGAGCCGTAGCGGACCAGAACGATTTTGCCGTGCAGGTCGATGTGCTGGGCGGCAAGCTGGTCGAAGTCTTCGAGGCGGCCGTAATTGGCGTAGACCGCGTCGCCGGTGACGTCGCCGGACCCCGAGGATCCGTTAAAGGGCATGACCACGCGGGGATCGTCCTGGTAGGGATCGCCTTCGACGTGCTCGCGGGTGGGGCCGGTCATCAGCAGTTTCCCGCTGGGGTCATAGGCCTCAACGCGGACCACCTTGGGCTGGTTCATCAGCACGCGGTAGGGAACGATCTCGGTATCGAGGCCGGCCAAGCGGAACTTCTGCGCGACATATTCGGCGGTCTTGTGGTCTTCCGGCGTGGAGGCCAGGTGGGGCTCTGCGGTGAGGGTCTTGAGGTGCTGGCCGGCCAGTTTGGCATCGGGAACGGCGAGGAATTTCTCCTCGATTTTGGCCTCGGCAGTGAAGTCGCTGTAGCCGAAGACGACGGGCGGAGCGAACTGCGGAGCGGCCTGGGCAGCGGTTTGCGCCGGGAGCGGCCTGGGAATGAAGGCCAGGGGAACGAGCGCCAGAAGAAGCAGAGAGGCAAGCGGCTTGCGCGGAATCATGAGCGGAACCCTCGGGTGAAGCACCACTCTTCACTTTATCGTGCGGGGGAGGCTTGAACTGGTCTACAGAAAAGGTAAACCGCTTGGCTCCCGGCTTCGATCCGGTACTACAATGGGGACGTTCCTTACCGTCGAGCCCGGCTATTCCGGCGATCATGCTCGCGGCGCGGAGAAAGTGAGACAGGCGTGTGAGGACTTGTCCGGTGTGCGGTGCTGCCTATCCGAATCACCATGCAATCTGCGCCAAAACCGAAGATCTCAATTTTGAGACCTGGGGCGCCTGTTTTCAAAATCCTATCCAGAACCAGACCGCATGGCAGTAGTTTTAGGGACCGATTTCGCGCTACAATCTCTCCATGAGCCGCTCCGCCGCAGAAGTTCTCGAAGATGCCCGTCAATTGCCTCCCGGTGAGGTGAACTGGCTCATTGAGAACCTTCTTCAGGACGGGGACGGCGGGACGGAAGAGGAGATCGAGGCCGCCTGGGACGGCGAAATCAAGCGCCGTCTCGACGAGATCGACTCCGGGGCCGTGGAATTGATTCCGGGAGAGCAGGTACGCGCCGAGATGATTGCAAGTCTTTCTCCGCAGGCACGAACCCGGCTGCGCGTTTGAAGCCATTGAAGTACCATCCCACGGCCAGGCGGGAGATCAAGGCCGCTCACGCGTGGTACGTCCGGCAGAGCCTTCAGGCCGCGGACGGATTTTACGAGGAGCTTCTTCCGGCTCTTGACCGTATACAGGAACGGCCAAGGCTATATCCGCCGCACCTTTACGGCACCCAGCGCGCTGTGCTTGACCGGTATCCGTTTTCCATCGTCTATCGGGAGCTTCTGAGCGAGATTCAAATCGTCGCCGTAGCCCACGCCAAGCGCCGTCCCGGTTACTGGGCTGGCCGCCTTTAGGCAAGCGGCGGGCGCCCAGGTTTCGATTTTGAGACCTGGGGCGCCTGTTTTCAAAATCCTATCCAGAACCAGACCGCGTGGCAGTAGTTTTAGGGACCGATTTCGCGCTACAATCTCTCCATGAGCCGCTCCGCCGCAGAAGTTCTCGAAGATGCCCGTCGCCTCCCTCCCGGGGATTTCGATTGGCTTATCGGGGAACTCCTCCAGGCCGGAGACGGCTCCAGCGATGCGGAGATCGACGCATCCTGGAAGGCTGAGGTTGAACGGCGTGTGGCCGAGGCTGAGGCAGGAACCGCCGTGACCTATTCGTGGGAAGAAGTGGAAGCGCCCCTGCGCGCCCGATTGGCCGGATGAAGCGGAAACGCCTCCGCATCGAGTCGCAGGCTCAGGAGGAGATCAACGAAGCGTTTGAATGGTATTTCAAGCGCAGCCCTGAAGCGGCCGACGGATTCTTGACTGAAATCGGGGCATCTTTGGCGCAGATTGTTTCTCATCCGCAACTCTATCCCATCTATACAAAGAACACTCGCCGACGCGTACTGGCGGGGTTTCCCTATTCCGTGATCTTTCAGGAGAAAGCCGACACCATTCTTGTCGTCGCCGTAGCCCACGCCAAGCGCCGCGCCGGTTATTGGCGAGGGAGAGTCTGAATCAGCCGGAAGCTTCCATCTCACGCAGCGACTCGGCGTACGGGGCGCGCAGCACGCCGCGTTCGGTGACGATGGCGGTCACATACTTAGCCGGAGTTACGTCGAAGGCGGGGTTGCAGATGCCTACGCCGTTCGGAGTTAGCTGCTTGCCGCCGTGGTGGGTGACCTCGACGGGGGAACGCTCCTCGATGGGGATGGAGTCGCCGGTTTCGGTGGCCAGGTCGATGGTGGACCAGGGGGCGGCGACGTAGAAGGGGATGCCGTGCTCACGCGCGAGGATGGCGACGTTGTAGGTGCCGATCTTGTTGGCAACGTCGCCGTTGGCCGCGATGCGGTCCGCGCCGACGACCACGGCCTGGATGCGGCCGGCGCGCATGAGGCTGGCGGCCATGTTGTCGCAGATCACGGTCGTTGGAACCCCGTCGGCCATCAGCTCCCATGCGGTGAGGCGCGCGCCTTGCAGGAAGGGGCGGGTCTCGTCGGCGTAGACGTGAATGCGCTTGCCCTGCTCGACGGCCGAGCGGATGACGCCGAGAGCGGTTCCATAGCCGCAGGTGGCCAGCGCGCCGGCGTTGCAGTGGGTTAAAACGCCGCCCTCGTCGGGCAGCAGCGCTGCTCCGAATGCGCCCATGGTCTTGCAGGCGGCGATGTCTTCCTCGTACATCGCGTGGGCTTCGGCCAGGATTCTTTCCTGGATTTGGGCGAGGGTAGCGCCGGAGGCCAGCAGGTTGGCGAAGAGGCGTTTCATGCGGTCGATGGCCCAGAAGAGATTGACGGCGGTGGGGCGAGTGGCGGCGAGGCGGGCGCAGATGGCTTCGAATTCGGGGGCGAACTCCTGCGAGCTGGCGGCCTTGGTGCGGAGCGCGCCCAGGGCGATGCCGTAAGCGGCGGAGACGCCGATGGCGGGAGCGCCGCGGACGACCATGGTTTCGATGACCTCGGCCACTTGTTCATAGGTGGCAGCGAGCACGTAGCTCTCCTCGAGAGGGAGCTTGGTCTGATCGATAAAGCGGACGCCTTCCGGGGTCCAGGCCAGGGTAGGAATCATGCATCTCCAGTGTAAACTGCGGGGGATTGCGGACGAGTGGGCGGGCGCGGCTGAAAACATTTTCAGCGCTTTGCTGGACTCACCTCGGCCCCGTTGCGTAGAGTTGTGTCGGCGCATTGCAGAGCGGTTTTCCAATTCCTGTGTTTCTGCCGGCGGCCCGGTCCGCGTGGGTGACGGTCAAGGACAAAGGCGATTGGAAAGCAGCAAAGATCAGGCTATTTTTTCGAAGGAAGCGGGGGAAGGACTTTCATGGTTACGCGATCCACACCACCGGCGGCTTCAAGCGCGCCCAACTACATTGTTCCGTTCATCACGGTCACCATCCTGTTCGGCATCTTCGGGTTCCTCACCAACCTGAACAGCAATCTGATGCCTCACCTGAAGTCGATCTTCGATCTGTCCTACGGACCGGCCATGCTGGCGACGGCGGCGTGGTTCTTTGCTTATCTGGTCTTCTCGGTTCCCAGCGCCAAGCTGATTGAAGCCGTGGGCTACAAGCGCACCATGGTGATTTCGCTGTTCATTATGGTGGTGGGCGCGCTGTTGTTCCTCCCGGCGGCCAATCTGATCAGCTTTCCGCTGTTTTTGACCGCGATCTTTGTGCTGGCGACGGGCGTTACCGCTCTGCAGACCTCGGCCAATCCCTACGTTTCCATCCTTGGCCCCGAGCACAGCGCCCCCGCGCGGCTGACGCTGGCACAGGCCTTCAACTCCCTGGGCGCGGCCGTGGCTCCCCTGGTGGTGGGCCACTTTATCCTCACCGATCCCAGCAAGGTTGCCAGCAAGGCGAGCATTGCGCACACGGTGCAAGGGCCCTACATCGCCATTGCCGCCGCGCTGCTGGTGCTGGGCTTTGCGGTGATGTTCATGCACCTGCCCGCGATCACCCGGACCCAGTCGTTCCGCCCCGGCAAGGACGGCGACCCGTTGCTGGGCCGCAGCATCTGGAGCTACAGGCACACTGTACTGGGCATGGTGGGCATCTTCTTCTATGTGGGAGTTGAGATCGCCCTGGCCGCGATCGCCATCAGCTACTTCCGGACGCAGGGGATTAGCAGCATCAAGATTGCAACCTCGATAGCCTCGCTCTACTTTGTCTTCATCATGGCCGGCCGCTTCCTGGGCAGCTTTCTGATGACCTGGATCAAGGCGGAAAAGCTGCTGTCCATCCTGGGCTTTCTTGGCGTGGCGCTGCTTTTGGTGTCGATGTTCAGCCATGGCCCGGTCGCCATCTGGAGCCTGGTGCTGTGCGGCGTGGCCAATTCCATCATGTACCCGAATATCTTTGCGCTGGGCATTGCCGAACTGGGGCCGATGACCAGCGAAGGTTCAGGCGTGATCACCATGGGAAACGTGGGCGGGGCGGTGATTCCCCTCCTCTTCGGCGCGTTGGCCGACAAGGTTGGGATTCAGTACGCGTTCATCCTGCCGATCATCGGCTACTTCTACGTTGCCTACTATGGCCTGTCCGGGTACAAGCCCACGCGCGCGGTCAAGGCATAGGCGGGGATTTTCTGCTGGTTTCAGGGCCCTCCGGTTTGCGCCGGAGGGCCTTGGCGTTTCTGGCGAGCCTCCAGGAGTCTGCCAAGGACAGGCTCATTTCCGGCACGTTTCTGGACTTGCCTCCGCAAGCCTGCGTACAGTGGTCTCAATACCTTGACGATTGCAAGGAGCCGTTCGTGCCGAACCTCACCGCCGTCGATTGGCTGATCATGCTGCTCTACTTCGTCTTTGTGCTGGGCATCGGCTATGCCCTCAAGCGGCACATGAAGACGAGCAAGGACTTTCTTCAGGCCGGGCGCGCGCTGCCGGCGTGGATCTGCGGGCTGGCGTTCATCGGCGCCAGCCTGGGTGGGCAAGAGGTAATCGGGATGGGCGCCTCGGGGGCCAAGTACGGCCTGGAGACGGCGCACTTCTACGGCATCGGCGCGATACCGGCGATGGTTTTTGTGGGCCTCTTCATGATGCCGCTCTACTACGGGTCGAAGGCGCGCTCGGTGCCCGAGTTTCTGCGCCTGCGGTTCGACGAGAAGACGCGCGCGCTGAACGCCTGCACGTTTGCGGCGATGACGGTCGTCAGCTCGGGGATATCGATGTACATGATGGCGCGGCTGATGCAGGCGCTGCATGTATTCGACGGGTTTTTCCGCGCGCATGACTGGGCGCCGGAGGGGATATTCACTTTCTCGATTGTGCTTTCGGCGGCGATTGTGCTGGCCTATATCCTGCTGGGTGGGCTTACCAGCGCCATCTACAACCATGTGCTGCAGTTCTTCCTAGTGGTTGCGGGGTTGTTGCCGCTGGTGCTGCTGGGGCTGCGCAATATCGGCGGATGGAGCGGGCTGAAGGCTTCGGTTCCAATCCAATATATGCACGAGTGGAAGGGCGTGGCCCACGCCGGCGCCAACCCCATGGGGATTGAGGGCATCGGCCTGGGGCTGGGGCTGGGCTTCGTGCTCGGAGCCAGCTATTGGTGCACCGACTTCCGGGTGATCCAGACGGCGATGGCATCGAAGAATATGGAATCGGCGCGGCGTGTGCCGCTGATTGCCGCCGTTCCCAGGATGCTGTTTCCGTTCCTGGTGATATTGCCGGGGTTGCTGGCCATTGGGCTGCCCACGCCGCACACCACAACCGTTACCCACGTGGTGGACGGGGCCATCATTCGCGAGACTACCGTGGTTTCGGCTCAGGTTGAGGAGGGACGGGGACTGGTTCCGGCCAAGTCCGACCCGGTGACCGGCAAGCCGATGCTCGACGCCAGCGGCCAGCCGCTGCTGGACTACGACATGGCCACGCCGAACATGCTGCTGCACTTTTTGCCCACCGGCCTGTTGGGGCTGGGGTTGACGGCGCTGCTGGCCACCTTGATGAGCGGCATGGCCGCCAATGCGACGGCTTTCAACACGGTGTTTACGTACGATCTTTACCAGTCGTACATTCACAAAGGCGGGAGCGACCGGCATTATCTGGCGGTGGGACGATGGGCCACGGTGGGCGGCATTCTGCTGTCCATCGGAACGGCGTATGCGGCCATCCACTTCAACAACATCATGGACACGCTGCTGCTGGTCTTCAGCTTTGTGAATGCGCCGCTGTTCGCCACGTTTCTGCTGGGCATGTTCTGGAAGCGGGCCACGGGGCACGGCGCGTTTTCCGGGCTGATTGCGGGCACCGCGACGGCCATGCTGCACCACGGGCTGACGCTGCCGATCGAGGCGCGGCCCGGCATTCACGGGGGATGGATTGCGGTGCTGCACCACTATCCCAGCGATATGGCGCAGAACTTCTGGACGGCGATCTTCGCGTTCAGCGCCAACCTGATTGTGACGGTAGTGGTGAGTTACTGCACCAAGGCCAAACCGGAGGCGGAACTGGTGGGGCTGGTTCATTCCCTGACGCCGAAGCCGGAGCGCGCGCACACCACGTGGTGGAAGCGGCCCGAGGCGCTGGCAGTGGCCGTTCTGCTGGGCGCGGTTGCCCTGAACATTTTCTTGTACTGAGGATTCGACCTGGCTCGCGGGCGGCTGGGCCTGCGAGCGGCTGGGATAGGGGAGAGCGATGAGTCTCGATTTGCGCATTCCGATGGGATTGATGTTCACGCTGGCCGGCATGATCCTCAGCGCGTTCGGGCTGTCCACCAGGGGCAACGTGGCCCTCTATGCCAAGAGCCTGGGCATCGACGCGAATCTGTGGTGGGGGCTGGTGCTGCTGGTCTTCGGGGTGACGATGCTGCTGCTGGGCCAGCGCGGGCAGAGGCGGATTGAGAAGGAACGCCAGTTGCCGCCGGCAAAAGGAGAAGCGCGGCGGGGACACTGAAAGACAGGGAACAGCGAGTCAGCTTGTCAGCAAGTCGGCGTTGTGCAGGTGGCGCGCACAGTATGCTCTTGACAACCTGAGACAGGGTTCGAGCATTTCATCTGATCTCTGCCACTCAAGCGGTTCAATCCGGGAGCCTTATCCTCGCTGAACCGGAGATTGATACGCCCTTCATTTATTTGCCGGTACACTTATAGATAGAGATGAAGCGAAGAACGATTGAACATTACGAGATTCTCCGCCGGCTGGGCGCCGGGGGTAGCGGCGTGGTCTACCTGGCCAACGACACGCTCCTTCAGCGTCCGGTGGTGCTGAAGATTCTGCGCGCGGGGCAGCTTTCGGCCGCGCAGATGCGCTCGACGGTGCTGCGCGAGGCGCGGCTTGCCTCAGCCATCGAGCATCCCAACGTCTGCGCCATCTACGAGGTGGGCGAAAGCGGCGACGAGGGCTACATCGTGATGCAGTATGTGCCCGGCGAAAACCTGGACACGCTGATCGCGAGGGGGCCGGCCAGCCTGCAATTGGTGCTCTCGGTGGGCATACAGATCGCCGACGGCCTGCAGGCCGCGCACACGCTGGGCATCTTCCATCGCGACCTGAAGCCGATGAACGTGATGCTGACCGACGGGGGCCTGGTGAAGATTCTGGACTTCGGCCTGGCGCGGCGGCTGCCGCCCGAGGACGCCAGCTTCGATCCCTCGAAGCCGGCGCTGGCCAAGGATGCGTCCGTGGCGGCCACCTACACGGCGCGCGGCGGGACCATCCGCTACATGGCGCCAGAGCAGTTTGTTACCGGGCAGTCGAGCGTGCAGTCCGACGTGTGGGCGCTGGGCGTGATCCTTTACCAACTGGCCAGCGGCCGGCATCCGTTTGTTCGTCCCGAGACCGAGGACTTCCAGGCCATCCACGCGATCCAGTACGACAGTCCGGAGGATCTGAGCGAAATCGTTCCGGGGATCTCGGCGGAGCTGAAGAGCGTGATCGCTACGTGCCTGGAAAAGATTCCAGGGTCGCGTTACGCCTCGGCCGCCGAGGTGCGCGAGGCGCTGAAGACGATCATGAAGGCGCTGCGGATTGAGACCGGGATTATTCCCGGCGATGCGGCGGCCAACCTGCCCACGACGGGCGCAGAGGCGCAAAAGCGGAATACGGGGTTTCTGTCGATGCTGGCGGAGCGGTTCCGCGAGTCGGCTAGCGACCGTGCGCCGCAAAATTCCCTGGTGGTGCTGCCGTTCACCAATCTGGGCGCAACGGAGGTGGCTCCGCTATATGGGTTTGCGCTGGCCGACGCGATTGCGGCGCGGCTGGCGCGGATTCCGGCCCTGGTTGTCCGGCCGTCGAGCACGCTGATGCCGCTGCCGATTGCGCAGATGGATCCTCTATCGGTTGGGCAAAAGCTGCTGGTCTCGTTTGTGCTGGCGGGCAACTTTCTGCGCTCCGATGAGGGATTCGATCTGAACTGGCAACTGCTGGACGTGGGCTCGCAGAGCGTGCGCTCGGGAGGCGCCATTCGCGTGGCTTCGCTGGATTTGATTGCGGTGCAGACCGAGATTTCGAATGAGGTGTTTGCAGCGCTGCACGGCCTGAGCGCCGGAGACCAGATCGACGCGCCGCGGCCCGGAACCGGATCTGGCTCCAGGGACGCCTCGCTGCCCGGACCGGTCAGCGAAGAGTATCTGCAGGCGCGGGCGCTGCTGAGTTCGTTCATGGTGCGCACCGGCTCGCGCGCGGACCTTGACCGCGCACATGCGCTGTTTACGAACGTGACGGCGGCCGATCCCGAGTTTGCAGCGGGTTGGTGCGGGCTGGGGATCGCCGAGCTGCAATATGTGCGCCACGGCTTTGGCGGGCAGATTCACGTGATGCGCGCGCGGCGCTCGTTTGACGAGGCGTTGAAACTGGACCCGGCTTCGACCGAGGCCAATCTCTATCGCATTTACATGCTTCTGTCGCGCGGCGAGAAGGAGTCGGCGCGGCACGGCATCGCCAACCTGCTGGCTGGAGCCGCCAACGACTGGAATGTGCACATGGTGGCGGGCATGGCGCTGCGCGGCGACGGCATGTACGAGGAAGCGCTCACCGAGTTCAGCCGTTCCCTCAAGCTGAATCCCGCCAATGCGCCGATTCTCTACAACCACCGCGCGCGTGTTTACCACTATCAGAATCAGATCGAACTGGCCGGCGACGAGCTGGAGAAAGGCCTGGCGCTGGAGCCGCGCCACCCGCTGCTGCGGACTTCAGCAGGCTACCAGCAGATGAGGCTGGGCAACCTGAGCGCGGCCATTGCAATTCTGGAAGGCGTGGTCCGCGATGACGATTCGCTGCGTATCGCCGTTCCCACGCTGGCGTTGTGTTACGTGCAGGCGGGCGAGCGGGAGCGGGCCGCGGCGCTGTTGAAGGACGATACCTTGGCTGCTGCCGAAGCGGATAGCGAGATGGCTTACCGGCTGGCTACTTACTTTGCCGTCGAGGGCGACTCCAGCGAAGCGCTGCACTGGTTGCGGCGGGCAATCTACCTGGGCAATGAGAATTATCCCTGGTTCCAGAAGAATCCGGCGTGGAACAACCTGCGCGCCAACGCCGACTTCGAGCGGATTTTGGAGGATTTGAAGAAGGGGTTCCGCAAGAATCAGAAGACCTGGAAGCGGCTGCTGGAACAGGTGCCTCCGGACGGGGAGTGAGGGTTTGTTGACGAGAAGGCGATTTGCGCCAACTGAGACGCCCGGAGCATGCCTCCCGTGTCTGAGTCGCCGACTATCCCGGACCGCCTGAACGGTTCGGCCCTGTTGTTCCTTTTGCAGTTTATTTAAGAATTTGGAAGAGCCTGGAAGGATGGCTGGTAGCGCTACCGGGAATTGAACCCGGGTTTTAAGATTGAGAATCTCACGTCCTAACCCCTAGACGATAGCGCCACACAATTGCGGGGGGCAGCCGTCGCCGGCCACTCACTTACTCTAACAAAAATCCGGTCTGGTGCCAAAGGGCGCCGGCGGCTGAGCCGAGGTCTACGCGCTCCGGTGAATGGCTTCCCCGAGCAGAGCAGAAATGACCTCATCGCCAACCCCATGCCGGCGCAGGCTCTCCTCCAGCGCCTGCATGCCCGGGTTCTCCAGACGGGCCAGATCCTTGCGCAAACCCTGGCCAATGTAGGCGCGCATCAGCGGCTGATAGCCGGAGAAGCCCAGCTTGGGCGCCACTTCCTTGAGGTCGTCGATCACATCCTCGGGAACCCTCATGCTGATCGTGGCCATGGGCCGGTCAGGCCGCAGTCGTTGCTCAATGCGTTCAGAGTTGGTCTTCATAGGCGCTCCGTTCAATCCTGCGACCGCAAGCGGGCACGCACGAAGCTGGCAATCAGCCCGAGAACTCCCGCTCCGAGCAAAATTTTGGCTTCGGTCGGATGACCCTGCATAACGAGGTAGACAAATCCACCCAGCACCAAAATCAACGCCAAGGCCGCGATTCCGAGCGCCATCGCCGCATAGACAAATTCGCGCCGAAGTTCACGGTTCCGGACCTGCAATACAAGTGCGGGAAGTTCTGGATCGACGGCGCCATATCGTTGGAGTTGTTCAGGGCTTGGAACGAGAGAAACTTGCTATTTTGCCATCCAGAGTTTTGGCCTCCCTCTTTAGTCTTGCGCCTATACGGACCAATGCATCCTTGAACTCCGACTTCAGCATTAGCTGCACAGCGGCTATTTGCTGTGCACGGAACGCAGCCATCAGCAAAGCATAGTATTCCGGATGCGTCTCATCAGGTGAACGCCCATCCACAAGCTCCGTCGGCGCTCCCGGACGCCGCAGCTTACCGAAGAGGGCCGCCCCGGTGATTCCGTCAAGAAAGGAATCGGTCATAATGTCGAGGATTCTAGATGCTGCCATCGAACCGTCCTCCCATTCCGCCTGGATGGACCAACAGTTCAGTTTACCACTTTATGAAAAGATCGCGCCGCCGCCCTCAGATCCCCAGCTTGCGCACTTCATCGTTATAGTACTTGCGATACAGAATCTCCCACTCCTGGGAGCCTTCCAGGATGATCTTGCGCTGGTTTGCGATCTTGGTGCGGGCGGCGGTGTCGATTCCGGCCTCCTGGGTCAACAGGGCTGTGAGCGCCTTGCGCGCCTCCTGGCGAATCGTGTTGCGGTCCTCCAGAAAGCCGACCTGGTCGATCTCGGCCAGGGTGTCGGCCACGGTGTGGGCCAGCTTGTTGAGCTTGTCGGGGCTGATCCTCATAGCACCGCCTTGTACTTCTTGGCCAGCTCGGTCTTCACCTTCTTGAACATCTCGGCATATTGCGCGCCGGTCTTCCGCATCTCCTCGGAATACGCGTCCAGAATCACGCGCACCTCCTCGTTGATGCGGTCTTCCAGGGATATCTCCTCGATCAGCCCCCCGGTGACGCGCGCTTCCACCACCTTCAAGTCGCTGGTGGCGATCATCTTGGCGTCGATGAGATGCTTGACCGTGCGGCGGGCCAGATACCCGATGTAATCGCGGGAAAAAATCATGGGCTAAGGCTCAGGATACTGCATCTGCCCACCCGCTGTACACCGGCCGCCGAACCCGCCTCAAAACCTCACATTGAAGCTGAGGCTCGCAGTCCCGCCCGGAGCCGGATAAGCCACGCCGATCCCCTCCTGCCTGCTCACCGGCACAGCCACCGCGCCCGGACCGCTCACGGCCCCGCTCACAACATCGATCTCATAGCTCAGCACCGCGCCGCCCTGTGCCCCGCTTTGAGCATTGTTCGCTGCCCAGGAGAACGGAATCTGCACCGTGCAGTTGGCCCAGTATCCGGTGACCCTGGAGCCGCTCAGCGTGGCCAAGCCGCTCATGACCGGAACCGCCTCAAGTTTAAGGTTTTCGAGCGTCGGCGCGTTGGGCACGGCCTTCGCTTTGCAGAGGATGATCGCGCCGGGAGCCAGAGTCGAGCCCGCGTTCACCGTGAAGGTGACCGAATAGACCCCGCTGAGCGCCACCGGGGCTGCTCCGCCGCGCGTGTCCGCAGCCGGAGCAGCCCCCGCAGCAGCGGATGCCAGGAGCGCTGCCAGCAGAGTCTGGGAGATTCGCGCGCGCTTCATGGGGTCCTCCGCACTCTGTCTATCGGACCCCAGTACACGAAAATGAGGCGGAGAAGCGTCGGAAGCCTTGCGGATAGGTTACGAAAGGGATGTGCCGCCTGACCGGCACTCAACTCCGGTGCGGGCAGGTCTTTGTATTCAGGCACTCTTCGGCCACCCGCAGCCGCTCCACCGGCCGACCGCCCACCAGGTGCTCGGCCACGATCGCCTCCGCATCTTCGGGCCGCACGTTGCCGTACCAAACCGCCTCGGGGTAGACCACCACCGTCGGGCCGTGCTCGCACTGGTCCAGGCAGCCCGACTTGTTGATGCGCACCCTCGTCTCCAGCCCTGCAGCCTTCGACAATTGCTGCAACCGGGTGTGCAGCTCGCTCTTTCCATCGGCGGTGCAGGACGGCCGTGGCGCATCCGCGGGGCGGATGTTGTGGCAGACAAAGACGTGGCGTTCAAACGTGGGCAAGCAGCGATCCTCCTCAATCCAGATGCTTCCAGAGTAAAGCCACGGCCTGCTGTCTTCAGCCCCCGGCCCTGAAGTTTCCACAATCCTCCCGCACCCACCCGCCCGCATCTGCGAAAATGATTACTTGACTATGACCACGGAAAACCTCCTCTCGCTGAAAGACGACATGGTGGCCTTTATCGAGGGCCACGGACTGCACCGCCTCCCCGGTTACGTCACCGAGGACATACCCTCCGTTGTTTGGGAGGGGCAAGGCAACCCCGACGCGTGGAAAGACTTTGTGGAGATGGCCAAACACGCCGGCGCTCCCTTTGTCACCTTCAGCGAGATGTCGCTGGAGCGCGAGGAACTCGACGCGCTGGCCGAGGAAGCCGGGGAGATGAACTTCCCCGATGAAGAAGCCACCGAGCTGGTCGAGGCCCAATGGCTGCGCAAGTACGCCGGCAATCTCGGCTACATCCAGCTTGGCTTCGTCTACCAGGGACTGGTCTTCCTCCACGAAACCACCACTGAATGGTATGAGCGCTACCAGGCCCTGCTTGAAGACGTTGAAAGCTTTCAGGACATCGTCATCGACGGCCACGATCACGACGAAGAGGACGAGTAAGGCGGGTGAACTCAGTGGGCGCCGTAGAGAACGGCCCAGTACCGCAGCCAGCCCTGCTCCGCTCGGCCCCGCGCCAGCGCCCCTTCCAGCGTTGGATCTTCGCCGAGCCGCATCCTGCGGAGGCCGCCGCCCTGGCCAAAGCAGCCCGCCTGCCCCAGGTCCTCGCCGAGTTGCTGCTTGCCCGCGGCATCGCCAACGCCGGCCAGGCCTACGCCTTCCTGAACCCCTCGCCGGCCCACCTCAACGATCCCTTCCTCATGCTGGGCATGACCGCGGCCGTCGAGCGCCTTGAGCGAGCCATCGCCGGCCGCGAGCCGGTTCTCCTTTACGGCGACTACGACGTGGACGGAACCACCGCCGTCGTCCTGCTCAAAACCGCCATCGAAATGCTCGGCGGCATCGCCCGCTTTCACGTCCCGCATCGCCTCCGCGAGGGCTACGGCCTGCAATCGAGTGTCCTCGAAGCAGCCCACGCCGAAGGCGTCCGCCTGGTCATCACCGTGGACACCGGCATGAGAGCCTTTGCCGAGGCCGAGACCGCCCGCCGGCTAGGCCTGGACCTCATCATCACCGACCACCATCTTCTGCAAGCGGGCGACGCCGTCCCCACCGCGCTTGCCATCCTCAACCCCAACCAGCCCGGCTGCCCCTACCCGGAAAAATCCCTCTGCGGCGCGGCCATCGCGCTCAAACTCGCCCAGGCCGTCCTCGAGCGCCGCGACCAGGCCCGCACCCGCGAGAAAACCCTGCCAAGTTTTTTAAAGATGGCCGCCATTGCCACCATCGCCGACGCCGTTCCCCTCCGTGGCGAGAACCGCGTCATCGCCGCCCTCGGCCTTCGCGAACTGCGCTCGCCCCGCGGCGCCGGCCTGCGCGCCCTCTTCGCCGCCGCCGCCCTCGATCCGGCAGCCAAACAGCTCACCGGCTTCGACGTCGCCTTCCGCCTGGCACCGCGCATCAACGCCGCCGGCCGCATGGATGTTGCCTCCGAGGTCATCGAGCTCTTCTCCACCCGCGACCCCGTCCGCGCCGCTGAGCTGGCCGCCAAGCTCGAACGCCTCAACCGCGAGCGCCGCGACACCGAAGCCGCCGCGCTCACCGCCATCGAAATCCGCCTGGCCACCGACGCCGAATTGGCCGCCGACCGTCTGCTCGTCGTCGACGGTGAAGGCTGGCATCGCGGCGTCATCGGAATCCTCGCCTCGCGCGTGGTCGAGCGCACCGCCAAGCCGGCCATCGTCGTCAGCGTTGAAGATGGCGTAGCCCACGGCTCCGGCCGGTCGGTCGACGGCTTCCAGTTGCTCAACGCCATCGAATCCTGCGCCGATCTCTTCACCCGCTTCGGCGGCCACGCCTTCGCCGTGGGTTTTGCCCTGCCCGCCGAAGCCTTGCCCGAACTCAAGCGCCGCCTGCGCCTCTACGCCGAAGAGCATCTGGCTGCCCGCGAACCCGAGCGCCTGCTCCACATTCACGCCGAACTGCCCCTCAACCGCATCACCCCCGTGCTGGCCGGCTGGCTGCACAAGCTCGAGCCCCTCGGCCACGGCAACCCCGAGCCCATCTTCGTAGCCCGAAAGGCGCGTCTGCTCGCCCCTCCCCGCATCATGAAAGACCGCCACATCCGGCTGGAGCTGGCCCAGGAACCAGTCCAATCTTCCGTTCCGTCCTCAGCCCACGAACCGGTCCTCGCAGGCTCCAGCACCGCCATCCACGCCGTCGGCTGGGATCTGGCCGGCCGCGCCGCAGCCCTCGGGCTGACGCAAGGCAGCCTCATCGACCTCGCCTATCGGATCCGCGAAAACGACCACCCCGAATTTGGCGGCCTAGAAGTCGAGATCGCCGGCATCGAACTCGCAGGCGCGTAACGCAAAGAGGCCCACGGCTGACCGTGGGCCTCTGTCGTTAAGGATGGTGCTTCGGCGTTACAGGCCCTTTGGCTTGGACTCCGCCTTGGGCGCAGGGGCAGCATGTGGCGCAGGAGCCGCATGTTGCGCAGGGGCGGCATGTTGTGCAGGTTGCGCAGGAGCAGCGTGTTGTGCAGGCGCGGCATGCTGCGCAGGAGCAGCATGTTGCGCAGGCGCGGCATGTGGCGCAGGTGCAGGCGCAGCGTGTTGCACTGGTGCGGCGTGTTGCACTGGTGCGGCGTGTTGCGCAGGAGCCGCATGTTGCGCAGGTGCAGGAGCGGCGTGTTGCGCAGGTGCAGGAGCGGCGTGTTGCGCAGGTGCAGGTGCGGCGTGTTGCGCAGGTGCAGGTGCGGCATGTTGCGCAGGTGCAGGTGCGGCGTGTTGCGCAGGCGCAGGCGCAGCGTGTTGCGCTGGTGCGGCGTGTTGCGCAGGGGCGGCATGTGGCGCAGGCGCAGGCGCAGCGTGTTGCGCTGGTGCGGCGTGTGCGGCAGGTGCAGCCTTTGGTGCAGGCGCAGGCGCAGCGTGTTGCGCCGGTGCGGCGTGTGCGGCAGGAGCAGCCTTTGGCGCAGGTGCAGCGTGTTGCGCTGGTGCGGCGTGTGCCGCAGGAGCAGCCTTTGGCGCAGGTGCCTTGGGCGCAGCAGCCTTCGGTTCAGCCTTCGGGGCAGCAGCCTTCGGCGCAGTCTTTGCTTCGGCCTTCGGCGCAGTCTTGGCTTCTGTCTTCACCCCCGCCGGCGCAGCGTGCTTTTCCACGGCCAGCGGCTTGGCGGCAACCAGCGTCTTTGGCTTTCCGCCATTGGCCTTGGCAAACGAGGTCTTGTCGGTCTTGGCCGTAACCGCGTGCTGCGTCTGGAACTTGGTCGGAGCCACATGCGACTCGTGTTCGACCGCCTGCTCGGTGGGCGTGGCCGTGTGCTGAATGCCGTGCGGACCGCCGTTGTACGCCACGTGATTGGGGTTGGCCACGATGCCCCTCTCCACAACCGTCCGGTCAATGTAGGTGGTGTGAATGACGGTCTCATTCACATGCATCACCGCGGTGTTGTAAGCAAAGTTCCCGCCCCGCCACTCGCCGCCGGCAAAGCCGACGCCCCCGTAGCCGGAGCCGTAGTTCACGCCGCCGTAGTAGCCAACGTGGTCGCCCCAGTAGCCGTCATGGAACCCATAATGGCCGCCGGACCACCCCCAGTAAGGAGGCGTCCACAGCGCGCCGCCGTAAGGAGCCGGCACCCAGGCGCCCGGCACCCAGTAGTAGTCCCCATCGTCATTCGAATAGGCCCAGTACCCCGGCGTCCACATCAGGTTGGGTTCGGGGCATATGGGTTGTACATAGACCGGCAACTCGGGCGGAGCAAATCCGACGCTGATGACGAATTGTGCGTGCGAAGATGCCGGAATCACCGATACGAGCAGAGCAAGCAAGAGCCAACGCGCAGAGCGAAACAGTCGCATGAAAAGAACCTCCTCGTTCTTTTGTCCCTGCTCCGCTGGTAGAATCGATTCACTCTGGGCACAGCGAGGGCATGGGAATTACCCAGCTATACTAGCCCGAGCCCAATTCCCGGTCTGTTCAAAATTGCACAGGAGGTTTTCGCTGCTTCAATCCTCTCGAGTTGCACAACTGCACAATCAGTAGCGGTAGCTCAGCCCAACGCCCAGCACGTGACGCGCCTGGAGATTCACGGGAACGTAGACGACCGCTGGGTAGGGCGCGGGCAAGTAAGTTAGCTGTGGGATCGATCCAATATTCCCCGCCACCTGGCCGATGCCGATATCGAAGGCGAAGTGCGGATGCTCGCGCTGGGTGAAGCGGACGGCGTAGTCCAGCGTGGTGGGCAGGTCAGCTTTTCCGGCCACCAGCGGAATGCCGTTGGGCGGATTGGGTCCCAGGCCCTTCGATGTGCGCGGCTCCTGTGTAAAGCCCACCGAGGGCACGGCCACGATACCGTGGGTGATGGGCAGCGGAATGCCCAGCCCGCCAAAGAACCGTCCGCCAAAGCGCGTGCTCTGGCCGCCGATGCCGAAGATGGTGGCATTGGTGGCCTTCCAGCCCAGGTTCGCCAGGAAGGGAACCGGCTTCTTGGCCCAGGTCTTGGTCACGGCCACATACACGTCGCCATTGGTGTACGACTTGGCAGCCGGGACGGCCACCGGGGCACACGAACTGGTCTCAAGGCAGTACTGATCGTAGAGTTGGACGGCGATCACGCCCGCCTCGCCGGTGACGAATTTGTCGCCGGTGCGCACCACGCCGCCGACCGCCACGCCCGGCGTCCATGGGCCGAACTGCCCGTCGTTGATAGCCACCACCTTGCCGTGAAAAACGTTCATGCCGGCGGAGTTCCAAAGCTGACTAAAATCCGGCTTGACCGGCACCGCGGTGGCCGACGATGTGGATCCCAACACCGCATTGGCCATCACTGTGGTGCCCGAGCCGCTGTCGCCGAACTGGTGCACGCTGCGCGTGTAGCCGACCTCGCCGCGGCCGTAAAAGGCCTCCGTGATGCTGAAGGTCTCGATATTGCCGATCACCTTGGAGGCGTTGATGAAGTGGAAGCCTACCGCCGGGTGGGAAAATATCTGGCCCTTGTCCATATAGACGACGTAAGCTGTGGGCGTCAGAAACCCCCCGGTTTGGCCTTCCAATGTCAGGTTTTGCGCATTCAGGCGGCTGGCGAACAGCAGAGCGGCCATAACGATGCCGCAGGCGGTCAGTTTGTGGAGAGTGCGAAGATTCACTTTCAACTCCAGTGGAGCGGCCCGCCGCGGCGGCCCTGCCTCCGGTGACGTTCGAGATTTAACCTCTTGTAACACAACCGCGGCAGCCTCGTCTCCCTCTTTTTTCCGATGCCTGTTAGTTCCGGCGCCTGCCGGTTATGGCGCCTGCCGGTTCCGGCGCCTGGTTGTTCGGGTGATAAACTCACCCCATGCCGCGCGGTTTCCTCATCACCCTCGAAGGTCTCGACGGTTCCGGCAAGACCACTCAAATCAAGCGCCTGGCCGCCTGGCTCAAGAAACGCAGCCCTGCCGATCCCCGCCCAGAAGATCCGGGCGCCCGCTTATCGCGTCAGGGGCTGGCCTCTGAGACCTGGGATTCTCGCCGCGGCCTCGTCCTCACCCGGCAGCCCGGCGGAACCGCCACCGGCGACCGCATCCGCGCCCTGCTGCTCGACTCCCGCTCCACCGCCCTGGCCCCCATGGCCGAAATGGCCCTCATGTTCGCCGACCGCGCCCAGGCCATCGCCGAGGTCATCCAGCCCGCCCTCGACCAAGGCAAAATCGTTCTCTGCGACCGCTTCACCGACTCCACTGAAGCCTACCAGGGCGGCGGCCGCGAACTGGGCTCCGAGCCGGTCCTCGAACTCCACCGCCTGCTCTGCGCCAACCTCCAGCCCGATCTCACCCTCCTGCTCCTGCCTTCGCTTGAAGCCTCTCTCGACCGCGCCCGCCGCCGCAATGAGAGCGCAAGCGCGAAAACCGGCCAGGACGAAGGGCGCTTCGAGCTGGAGCAGGACGCCTTCTACAGCCGCGTCTGGCTAAAGTACCGCGAGATCGCCGCCCGCGAACCCCACCGCATCGTCCTCATCGAAGGCGACCTGACCATCGACGAAGTCCACGAAAAAATCGCCGCAGCCGTCTCCGAGCGGCTGCTCACCGCCAGCCGGACCGGCTGAAACCTGGACCACCGGACGGGCGGTGTTCCGGCTTCCGTTCATGCGCAGGCGATTCTCCACCAAGTGGCCGCGGCAATGCCCGGCCCAACTTCCGGCTTTGCCTCCATTGGTATTTGAATACCGCTCAAGAGTGGCGGCATTGGGGCGAATCGGCGCTGGAAAGAGATTCCGGAATAAGTGCTTGACACGCCTGGGGATTCAGCATAACTCATTGATAATGAGTGATCTATACTTCTCTTCTTGCGGATTCTCTGAACCAAGGCAGTTCATCTGAAGCATCTTAACTCTTAGTCCATAAGACCCCTGAGGTTTCCCAAGGATCGATTTCGAGGCTCGCAAACAACTGAAGCTAAACGGTATTGCAGCCACAAAAGGCTCTCCTGCCGCGGCGCCGGCGGCACGCGAGCCATTTAGGGTGTATCCTAAATTCAGTAGCCAAGATATATTTCTCTCGCCTCGAGCTTTCAACGCTTCGTTCCCGACGAGCATGGTTCAAGCAAACAACCGAACGACCGGAGCTGCGATGGGCATCCTCATGATTAGCGGAGTAAAGAACCATCTATCTGACAGCCGGAACAAGACTCTGTATTCGTCCAGGCCAGTGGGCCAAGCTGATAGAGCCAATCCTTTTGAGATCGAGCCGGACGGAACAAGGGCGAGCAGACTTACTTTTGCCGAAGACTTCACGCTGGAACATTCTCTCCCTGGCCTGCGCATCGCTTCGATCGGGATTTCAGACAGTTTTTTGAACCGCGACCGCATCTCAGTTGCCGCAGGTCCGGCGGAAAGCCGGAGGGGGTAGGAATGGGTTGCTTGATCTGCAAAGATATGGAACGAGCTTTTGAGGCCACGCATAGCGAGTATATAGAAGCTCGTTCCTCTGCGTTTTATCGGGTCAGCAGCAGGTTTGCGGCCCTTAAGAATGTCGATATGGAGCGCGCCAAGAACGATCTGGAGGAGCACCGGTTGGTATGCGTCTCCGTTGTCAAGGGGTCTGCACACTTATTGTTACGCAACCTGTCAACGGGCTTGAGACAGGTGGCGGCATAGTTTAGTGCCGATTTTCTTCTGTCGCCGGGGTGGTTGACGGGCCATACGCCAGGAACCTTGGCCCGATGCCTGAGAGACACGCGGGAATCCCAGAGCCTGCCCTGTGCGAAGCCGAAGGGGGTCTCGTCCGCCGCGGCGGAGATACCTGGGATTCTCTGTGCGCCCGTAGGACCTTGCCCTCCACCGCCGCCCGCAAATGCTCTAGACTCGAACCGTGGGCTTTCAGGACTTTCTCGGCAACGCGCAAACCGTAACCCATCTCCGCGAGAGCATTCGCGCCGGGCGTTTTCCCCACTCGCTCATCCTCGCCGGGCCTCGCGGCGCGGGCAAGTACACCTTGGCGCTGATGCTGGCCAAGGCGGTCAACTGCCTTCACCCCACGGAATCCCCAACTGAATCCGGTCCCCTGCCCGACTTTTGCGGCGCCTGCCGCAACTGCACCCGCATCGGCGCTGCGGCCAATCTTGAAGAGCGCGTAGCCGAAGCCATCGCCGCCCGCGAAGACCTCCGCGAGACCGACAAGCGCGAGACCCGCATCCTCATCCAGACCCACCCCGACGTGCTCATCGTCCCCCCCGACCCGCCGCAACTGCTCATCAAGCTGGGCCAGGTCCGCCAGGTCATCCACGTCGCCTACTACCGCCCGCCCGTCGAGTCCAAACGCACCTTCACCATCTTCACTTCCTCGGCTTTCATGAAAGAGGCGGCCAACAGCCTGCTCAAAGTCCTCGAAGAGCCCCCCGAGCACACCTCGCTCATCCTGCTCACTGAAAACCCCCAGGAGCTTCTGCCCACCATCCGCTCCCGCGCCGTCGTTCATCGCCTTGGCGCGCTCCCCGCCTCGGACCTTGAAGCCCTGCTCGCCCAGCGCCGCCCCGAGCTCAAACCGCCCGACCGCGCCCTCGCCGCCCGTCTCGCCGAAGGCGCCGTCGGCCGCGCCCTCACCATCGACCTTGGCGTCTACCTCTTGAGCCGCCAGGACGCCCTCGTCCTGCTCCACACCGCCCTCCGCGAGCCGGACTACTCCGCGCTATTCCATGCCACAGAAAGCTACCGCGCCGGCGCCGACGGCCAGGAAAAAACCATCAACCTCCTCCGCGCCACGGGGAGCCTCCTCGAAGACCTGCTTCTGGTCTTCGCCGGCACGCCGCAGCTTATCCGCAACATCGACCTCGCCCCGGAACTCGACCGCCTCGCCCAAAACCTGAATGTGGACTGGATCGACTCGGCCTCCCGCGCTCTCGTCCAGGTCGAGCAGGGCATGCGCCGCAACCTCCTCCGCTCCCTCTCGCTCGACGCCATGGCCGTCAGCCTCGACAGAAACTGACCCGAATTTCACCCGCAACCGGCCCAGCGTCCGTCCCGCCCCTGCCGCTTCAAAATATAAGAGCAACCTGCACCCGGCCCCCTGCATCTCCTTGGATACAAGTAATCCCAGACATTGCACGTATGCGGGTACTCGATAGGCCTTTCCCGCCATCGCAGCTTTGTATCCGCCGTTTCCTGAGGGAGGGTTGTTTCTCATGATCAGTCACACGATTCTGCCCTCCGTCCGCAACGGGACCGGCCCAAGGCCCGACCGTCCGCAAGCCCGCACCCGTAAAACCTCGCCCGCGCCCATTCCCTTCCGCTTCCCGGCGCACACCCTCGTGGACGAGGCCCCGCGCCGCGATGCCGAACTCTTCTACCTGCAAAAGCAGATCCAGTCGCAGACGCAGATGGTCGTCGTGCTCGAAGACGGCGAACGCATCGAAGGCTGCATCGAGTGGTACGACCGCAACACCCTCAAAGTCCGCGGCCGCACCAAGACCCTCATCTACAAATCCGCAATCAAGTACATGCACAAGCTCGGCGAACCCGGACAATGAGTCATTCTGCAGGGAATTGGGAACAGGGAACAGGCTGGCCGCGGAGGCGGGGAGGTCGCTTCCCCGGTTGTAGACAACGGCGGCAAGTTAGCCCGCTTCGCGGGGTTAGCGAGTTAGCAAGTTAGCGGGTTTCGTGGGGTGCGGGCTGTTGTTCCCTATTCCCTGCCTTTAGCAGCCGGTCGCGAATCGCCGCGCCAATCCCCTCTTCCAGCGGCAAAGGGCAAAGAATCACCGTGCATCCCTGCGCATCCAGCGCCCGCAGCCCAGCGTAAAGCTCCCGCGCCATCTCCTCCGGCGCAGCCCACCGCCCCCACGCAAACACCGCCGCTGCCCCATCAGGCGCGGCAACCTCCCTGGGCAACATCACCCCCACCCGCTCACCAACCGAACCCAGCGCCGCCTCACCCAGCCGCGCCCCCAGCTCTTTCAGCTCGCCCTCCACCAGCACCAGCCGTGCCCTGGGCGCATAATGCCGCAGCCCCACTCCCGGCGAAGGCAGCGCGGCCCTTGGGGTTTCCGCCAACTCCCCGCTTCGAAAGACCTCCACCGCCCCGGCCACCGCTTGAATCTGCTCCGCCGTCACCGCTCCCGGCCGGTAGATCATCATCGGGTTTGTGTTCGGGTCGAGCACCGTGGACTCGACGCCGTGCTCCGTCGGCCCCGCATCCAGCACAGCGTCGATCCGCCCGTCCAGGTCGTGGAGGACATGCGCGGCGGTGGTGGGGCTGATGTGCCCAAAGAGATTCGCGCTCGGCGCAGCCACCGGAACCCCCGCCCGCCGGATCAGCTCCAGCGCCACCGGATGCGCCGGCATCCGCACCCCCACCAGCGGCCGTCCCGCCGTCACCGCATCCGGCACCGCCCCAGTCCGCCTCAGCAGCAGCGTCAGCGGTCCCGGCCAGAACGCCTCCATCAGCCGCCGTGCCGCCTCGGGAACCTCGCGCACCAACTCGTCCAGCATGGCCTTTCCGCCATCCGGCCCAGCCACATGCACAATCACCGGGTCCCACGCCGGCCTTTGCTTGGCCGCAAAAATCCGCCCCACCGCCGTCGCGTCCAGCGCATTTGCCCCCAGCCCGTAGACGGTCTCGGTAGGCAGCGCCACCAGTCCCCCGCCGCGCAGAATCCCCGCCACCCGCTCCAGCGCCTCCTCGGCCTCGGCAGTTTCCAGATGCGCCGGGTCCACAACCAATCGCAGTGTCTTCACCTCTTCATTGTCGCCTTTTGCGGTAGTGCCCCGCCACCGACCACCACGCGATATACGCGATATAGTTGATGTGAGATAAGACGGCCATTGAATTGCGAGACTGCCCGGCTGCACCGTAGTCGAACCCTGCGTCCAGGCCCACTGAGCCGCTCATCTGAGGTAGATCATATGAGTCCGTTGAAGGCCAGCCGCTTCTGGCGAATCATAGGGAAGTTTTTCGTCGGGGTTTTACTCTGTTTCAGCGTTCTACTTCTTGTGGATTATGTGATATGGATACCTCACCAAGTGAAAAGAGCCATCGGAGATTTGAAGGATCCGAATCCCGATGTTCGGAGGTACGCCGCGCAAGCTTTGGGTTGGAGCAAATCCTCCCATGCGATAGAGCCTTTGATCCTAACCCTGCAAGACGACGATGATGATGTCTTGAGGTACGCAGCCCAATCGTTAGCAAAGATCGGCGCGCCGGCGATCGATCCACTTATTCAAGCTTTGAAGAGCGAAAATGCACGTGTTCGATGGGGGGCGGCCGATGCCTTGGGCCAAATCGGATCCCCTCGTGTGGTCGAGCCACTGATTGCAACCCTCAAGGACACAGATTATGTTGTCCGGGAAAGCGCAGCCTGGGCGTTGGCTCAAGTCAAGGATCCGCACACCGTCGAGCGCATGATTGCAGCCCTGAATGATCCGGATGCTAACTTTCGAAGCGGCGCGGCAATGACGTTGGGGGAAATCAAAGATCCCCGTGCGATTGAACCTCTGATCGCAGCTCTGAAGGATACTTTCGTTCTGAGATCTGCTACCGATGCGTTGGGCAAATTCGGTGCGCCTGCTGTGAGTCCCTTGATAGCTGCATTGAAGGATGCGGATTTTTCGGTGAGATTTTCGGCTTCCGATGCGTTGGGCAAAATTGGAGCGCCTGCTGTCGAGCCCCTGATTGCGACACTTGATGACGCGAATCCTGATGTCCGCAAATCAGCAATCACGGCCTTGGGCGCGACCAAAGACCCACGAGCGGTTGAACCCCTGATCGCGCTACTTAAGGACAAGCGCACTGACATCCGGCAGAGTGCTGCTGGGGCGTTGGGCGAGACTAAAGACCCACGCGCGGTTGAGCCGTTGATTGCAGCCATGACGGACAAGAGTTATGAGATTGTCGCCGATGAGGAGGAGGAAGATTGGCCGGGAGAAGCCGCCACGGCGCTGGGAGAGATCAAAGACCGGCGAGCGGTCGAGTCACTGATCGCTGCTCTGAAGGATAGGGAATCGGGAATCGTATGCGCCGCGGCTGATGCGTTAGGCAAGATCGGTGACACCCGTGCAATTAATCCTCTTATCACGTTATCGAGGAACATAGACTCCAATCTCCGAAGTTGTGTAATTGATCCATTAGGTGCGTTCAATGATTCTCGAACAATTGAGTCTCTGATTGGCAATCTGAAGGACAAGGAAGCTGGTATCCGAGGAAGATCGGCCATGGCGTTGGACAAATTCAAAGATCCACGCATAGTTGAACCTCTGATCCCGCTTCTGCAAGACAAAGAGGGTTTTATCCGAGGAATTGCGGCCGAGATTTTAGGCAAAAGCAACGATACCCACGCCGTTAACGCTCTGCTAGCAGCATTCAAGGAGCACAACACGGATGTGATCAGCGGTGCTTACGACCTCTTCATACAAAGGGGCGAACCGGGATCAGAGGATGAGTTGATCCAGACGCTCAATAGGCACAGCGATGGGGTGTTGGCACAGCATATGCTGAATAGCAGAAACGCAAAGTTGGAAGATGCGGCACGCATATGGGCTAAAAATCACGGCGATCAAATGGAGCCGCATGACAGCGGCCCCTTATGGGGCAGCGCGCGGCAAACACTGCCGCCTGGCGCGAAGAATTAGCCCAGGCGCGCTCAACCAGCCACCTGCCGTATACTCACTGCTGACCATGCCCGTCGAAACCGAAATCAAATTCCGAGTGGACGACCTGTCCGGCCTCACCCGCCGCCTTGAAGCCGCAGGGTTCACTCTGCAAACCCCCCGCAGCTTCGAGTCGAACGTCCTCTACGACACTCCCGACCGCCGGATGCGCGCCCGCACTGAGATTCTCCGCATCCGCACCTACGCAGGCCGCTGCCTCCTGACCCACAAGCGTCTTCCCGACATTGGCCCCGGCGAAGACACCCACAAGCACCGCATCGAAACCGAAACCGAGGTCTCCGACGGCGATGCCCTCGCCCAGGTCTTTCTCTCCCTCGGCCTGGTCGCTGCCTTCCGCTACGAAAAATGGCGCAGCGAGTGGACATACGGGGAGGGCCACTGCGTCCTCGACGAAACCCCCATCGGCAACTACGCCGAACTCGAAGGCTCCGCCGAATGGATCGACCGCGCCGCCGCCCGCCTGGGCGTCGATCCGGCCCGGTACATCACCCTCAGCTACGGACGGCTCTTCGACCTCTGGCGCGGCGAGCACCACTCCACCGCCCAGGACCTCACCTTCGCCGCCGTCGCCCAAGCCGGTCTGCCAAAGTAGCCGCCGCTCTATCCCATCCACCCGCCGCCCGCAATGCCCTTGGTAATCGGATCCTGAAAATGTGCTGACGAAAGTCTCCCTTGCCGCCGATAACCCTAATGAGCAGGTTTTTTTGAGTTCCAGTAGAGCCAATCCGTGGAGCCAATCGGGAGGGCCGATGAACAGGGATCGCTTGGGAATGCGTCCCCGCGCGCGCCGCCGCACAGGGATGAGGCTATTGCAGGCGGCCGCGCTGGCGCTGGCGGTGGCCATGGCCATGCCTGCCAGGGCGGCGGACGAACGCGCCGTCAAGTCGCGCGTGGCGCCTGTTTACCCGGAGATCGCCAAGCGCATGAAAATCACCGGCGTCGTCGAGATCGAGGCAACGGTGAATCCCGACGGCAAGGTGACCGATGTCAAAACGCTCAGCGGCAACCATATGCTGTCGATCGCCGCGGAGGATGCCGTGCGCAAATGGAGATTTGTCCCCGCTTCCGGCCAATCAACGGTCAATGTGAGCATCAGCTTCGCCCTCGCACAGTAGCAAGCCACTACGGTGGCCGCTGAAGGGGGCCGGAAACCGGGGTCCCCAGGAAGTGGCGGGTGCCAGGTACCCCGTGGGTGGGGCGGCTTCCTGGGGTGGTGGCACAGGCCTTCGCCGCTGGGGTGGACCCTGGCGCCAACCTGCCCTCCGTTGCAAGGGCCGAATCTGAAGGATCACTGCCGTAAGTGCTTATCTCTTGAGAAAGAGCTCTGCCCATTCGGCGGTCTCAGGATAAACTAAGCACTGTTGCAGGCAAGTGGGAGTCGCATTCGCTTTATGCCGGGGTTTCCCGAGGTTCCCGGCGCCAATGGCGCCGGTGTCTTGTCCATCGCGCTGATCGGCCCGGACCAAGAGCGCCGCAAAGCGGTAGCCGGCGCTCTTGCCGGATGCCAGGGGGTGCTGATTCGGGAGTTTTCTTCCTACCCTGCCGGCCTCGTCGATCTGACCCAGATGATGGAGCAGCATTACGACGTCATCATGGTCGATCTGGACAGTGAACCGAAACGTGCCCTCCAGGTAGTGGAGAGCATCTGCAACGATGGCTCCCGAATCGTGATGGCCTTTTCGGCGCAAGCCGATCGGGAACTGGTGGTTCGGTGCATGCATGCGGGCGCCCGCGAGTTTCTCGCTCTGCCCCTCGCCGCCGCCGACATGGCCGATGCTCTGGCTCGCGTCACGGTCCGCAGGCCGGGGGCTGGCCCCGCCAACAGTACAGCCGGCAAGTTATTCGTCTTTCTCGGCGCCAAAGGCGGCTGTGGAGTCACCACCGTCGCCTCCAATTTCGCGGTATCGTTGGCCCAGGAATCCGGCCGGAAAACCCTGTTGATCGACCTCGGCCTCCCGCTCGGAGACGTGGCGATCCACCTCGGGATCGTCGCTGACCACTCCACAGACAACGCCTTTCGCGATTCCAGCCGGCTGGATGCGAGTTTTCTCTCTTCGCTGCTGGTCACGCATAGCTCGGGATTGTCCGTCCTCGCGGCTCCAGGAGACTTCCCCCAGACCGAGGCCTCCGTTGAAACCGTCGATAAATTGCTGGCCGTCGCCCGCCAGAACTTCGATTACGTGGTGGTCGATGCCGGATCGAGACTCGACTTGAAGGATTCGGCGCTCTTTGATGCTTCCGCCGCCTTTTATCTGATCGTCCAGGTCGGCGTTTCCGAACTGCGAAACGCAAATCGCATGATCTCACGGTTCTTCGCCGCCCGTGACTGCGAACTCCAGATCGTCCTCAACCGGTATGCGCCTCGCGCTCTGCCGTTCGATGAACAGCATATTGCCAGGGCGCTCACCAGGCCGGCCCAGTGGAGGATTCCGAACGATGTTTCCATTGCCCGGCACACCCGGAACACGGACACTCCGCTCGCCCTGAATGACTCGCCCCTTTCGATCGCGATCCGGCAGATGGCCCGTGAAGCCTGCGGCTTGCCCGAAAAGCTTGAGAAGAAAAAAGGCTTCAGCCTCTTCGGAAGAGCGCTCTGACCTTTTCTAACCGGCGCTCATAGCATTACCAGGGAAGATGTATCCCAAAACCGCAGCCCTCAAGTCCGGGGTCCCCACGGACAGGTCTTCGTCCGTGAGGCGAAGCGAGCGGAAACCCTGCACGGAATTGAACAGGACACCATATTCCTGGTAATGCCGTAGCTACTTCTCCGCCCCGTGGCACTTCTTGTACTTCTTCCCGCTGCCGCAGGGGCAGGGGTCGTTGCGGCCCACTTTTTCGCCCGTCCGGCGCTGCGCGGGCTGGCTTGCGTCCCCGCCTCCCGACCGGCTGGCCGCCTCCAGTTCCCGCACCTTCTTGCGGTGGAACTCCTTCTCCAGCGCGTCGATGGTCGTCGAGGGCTGCCGCGTGGAAATCGAGATCTCTCTCGGCGCGGCGTCCAGCGTCAGCGGCTGCGCGGCGCTCGCTACCGGCGGCGCCTTGGGAACCGCCCGCCGCACCTCCGGCGCCGCATTCACCGGCTGCCCATCCGGCCCCAGAATCTGCATCCGGAAGAGGAACCGGACCGTGTCCTCCTGGAACTTGAGCATCATGGCCTCGAACATATCGTAGGATTCCCGCTTGTACTCCACCAGCGGATCCTTCTGCGCATATCCCCGCAGCCCAATCCCTTCCTTCAGGTGATCCATCGAGAGCAGGTGATCCTTCCACAGTCCATCGATCACGCTCAGCATCACCATCCGCTCGTGATAACGCATGGTCGGCGCGCTCAGGATCTTCTCCTTGGCATCGTAGTCCTGCTTCAGCTTGTCGAAGATCGCCTCGCCCAGCTCGTGACGTCCGAAATCCATCGGCTTGATTCCGGTGGCGCCGATATTCAGCGAAGCGTACGCCAGCCCGAAATGGTCGATAAGTTTCTCTTCCAGCCCCTTCACGTTCCATTGATCCGGATGCAGCTTCTCGCCCGCAAACTCGTCCAGCAGCCCGCTCAGAATCCCGCCGACGTAATCCTCCAGAATCAGTTCCTTCTGGTCCGCTTCTTCCAGCAGTTGCCGCCGCAGCCCGTAAACGGCCTCGCGCTGCTTGTTCATCACGTCGTCGTACTCCAGCACGTGTTTGCGCGACTCGAAGTTCTGCGCCTCCACCGCCTTCTGCGCCCCCTCGATGCGGTTGGAAATCATCTTCGACTCGATCGGCACGCCCTCTTCCATCCCCAGCCGCTCCAGCAGCTTGCTCACCCACTGCTTGGCGAAGATCCGCATCAAATCGTCTTCCAGCGACAGATAAAATCTCGACTCGCCCGGATCGCCCTGCCGCCCCGCGCGCCCCCTAAGCTGGTTGTCGATGCGCCGCGACTCGTGCCTTTCCGTGCCCAGAATGAACAGCCCGCCGGCCTCGATCACCTGCTCGTGATCCGTTTGCGCCGCCTCCGCATGTCCCTTGAACGCCTCCGCCCACTCCGCATCGCCGACCTCAAACTCCTGCCCCTGGTAGTAGAAGCGCAAAAATCCCGCCGGCGCCATCGGGTTGATCGCTCCCTCGTTGGCGCTGATCGCCCGCGCCTTGCTCTTCTTCACCAACTCCTGCCGGGCCATGAAGTCCGGGTTGCCGCCCAGCAGAATATCCGTTCCGCGCCCGGCCATGTTGGTCGAGATGGTCACCATCCCCAGCCGGCCCGCCTGCGCCACAATCTCCGCCTCGCGCTCGTGGAACTTCGCGTTCAGCACCACGTGCTTCACGCCCTCGCGCTGCAAGATCCCCGACAGCCGCTCGCTCTTCTCGATCGACGTTGTGCCCACCAGCACCGGCTGCTTCTTCTCATGCAGCAGCGCGATATCGTCGGCCGCCGCCTTGTACTTTTCCTTCTCCGTCCGGAACACCACATCCGGATTCTCAAGCCGCCGCATCAGCATGTTGGTCGGAATCACCACGATCTCCAGCTTGTAGATCTTCTCGAACTCCGCCGCCTCGGTCTCCGCCGTGCCCGTCATGCCGCTCAGCTTTTTGTACAGCCTGAAGTAGTTCTGGAACGTGATCGTCGCCAGCGTCTGGTCTTCCTTGCGGATATTCACGCCCTCTTTGGCTTCGATCGACTGGTGCAGCCCATCGCTCCACCGTCGCCCCGGCATCAGCCGCCCGGTGAAGGTGTCCACGATGATCACCTCGCCGTCCTTCACCACGTACTCCACGTCCCGCTTGTAGAGCGCGTGCGCCTTGATCGCCGTCTCCACGTAGTGCTTCAGTTCCCAGTTTTCCGCGTCCGCAATGTTGCCGATCCCCAGCACCTTCTCGATCGTCACCCACCCCTCGTCGGTTACGCCGATCGTCCGCTGCTTTTCGTCCACAATGTAGTCGCCGGTCAGCCGCTTGGTTTCGCCCTCTTCGATCTCCTCGCCCTTTTCCAGTTGCGGAATGATTTTCACCACCCGCGCATATTTATCGGTAGTCTGGTCCGTCGGCCCGGAAATAATCAGCGGCGTCCGCGCCTCGTCGATCAGGATCGAGTCCACCTCGTCCACGATCGCGTAGTAGTGCCCCCGCTGCACGCAATCTTTTAATTCAAACTTCATATTGTCGCGCAGGTAGTCGAAGCCGAACTCGTTATTCGTTCCGTAAGTAATGTCGGAGGCGTAGGCGGCCCGCCGCTCCGCATCGTCCAGGTCGTGGACGATCACCCCCACCGTCAGCCCCAGGAACTCGTAGATCTTGCCCATCCACTCCGCGTCGCGCTTGGCCAGGTAGTCGTTCACCGTCACCACGTGAACCCCGTGCCCCGCCAGAGCATTCAGGTAGCAGGCCAGCGTCGCCACCAGCGTCTTGCCCTCGCCGGTCTTCATCTCGCTGATCTTGCCCTGGTGCAGCACCATGCCGCCGATCAACTGCACGTCGAAGTGCCGCATCTGCACCGCGCGCCATCCCGCCTCGCGCACCACCGCAAACGCCTCGGGGAGAATCTCGTCCAGAGCCTCCCGCTCGGCCGCAGCCTGCTCAACCGCCCTCTTCTCGGCAGCCTCCCGCGCCTCAGCCTCCTTCCCCTTCGCCCTCAACTCCTCGGGGCTCTCAAACCCCTTCAGCCGCTCTTGAACCCGCTCCGCAATCCGAGCCCGGAACTCGACCGTCTTGGCCCGCAACTCCTCATCCGAGAGCTGCTTCGTGGCAGGCTCCAGATCGTTGATCTTGGCCACCAACGGCCAGAGCCGCTTGAGGATGCGCTCGTTCGCAGTACCAAAAATTTTCGTAAGAACTTTATCGAAAAACACAGATGTCTCCGTCTACCAGTGTAAATGCCGAGGGTGTGAACGGTTGTGACAACGCCCGTTCATGGAGAGAGCAAAATCCGGGCGCCCCTCGATAAGGGCGATCTGTGGATAGCCAACGTTCTGCCGCCTCGTCCAGCTCGTCCAGGCGCCGATTCAACTCCGCCAGCAGCTTAAGCAAATCCTCGCGCCGCCGAGCCGTCCAGCCTTCCAAGGGCAGTTTTGCAAAATCAGCCCTCGGTGGTTCATCAGGTGGTTTTTAGACAGGTTCTTAGGGGCAATGGCCCTGCAAATCGACCCAAAGGCACAATATTACGGAAAATGCCGTGCCGTGGCCCGTTTCAACGGCGACCCGGCCTGAGAGCACTTGCGATTCGGCTCGAATCTGTTAGCCTTGTCCCTGTCGAAACCGAGCGTCATGTCCGCGTCTCTTGTAAGCGCGGACCGTAATCAGGCCAGGTCAGCCTCCTCCCAATCGTCCTGACCAAAGCCGAAATCGTTATTCTGCGCGGAACAGGCGATGGCCCGCCCGCTCAAGAAACGCAGGAACTGGAGAAACGCTGGAAGTGGAGACTACTCTCGAATCCTCTGCTCCGGATTCGCCCCCAAGCCGGCGCAAACGGCTGCCCAAATGGGCCGTCGGCTACCTGGAGCCTTTTCTGGAGCCACCCAACCCGGATTCGCCCGAGGAACTGCGTTGGCGAATGCCCCCCTGGGCGGGCGTTTGCGAAGCAGTCCTCTTTCTTGCTTTCATGGTCTTCTTTCTTGCCTATGGGCTCACTCCATACTTCGGCGGCGACGGAATGGGGCTGGTGGGCGCCGACGAACCCCGCTACGCCCAGATCGCCCATGAAATGCTGGTCCGGTTCGACGCAGCGCACACCCTGAAAGGCCAGCTCAGCGCCTGCGTAACCCCCTATCTCTACGGCCATCCCTGGCTGGAAAAGCCGGCCCTCTACTACTGGCGGGCCATGTTCCTCTTTCAGGATTTCGGCGTCCACGACTGGAGCGCCCGCCTGCCCTCCACCACCTTCGCCTTCGTCATGATCGGCCTCATCTACCTCCACATGCGGCGCTTCCGCCCCGGCGGCCATCTGGATGCAGCGCTGATCACCGTCGCTTGCGCCGGCATCATCGGCTTCTCCCGCGGCGCATCCACGGACATGCAGATGGCGGCGCCCCTGGCCATCGGGCTGCTCGGCTGGTATGCCTGGTACGAGACCGATTCCAAGTTCTGGCTCTACGACATCTACTTCTTCACCGGCCTGGCCACCCTCGCCAAAGGCCCCGTAGCGCCCTTTCTGGCCATCATCATCATCGCCGCTTTTGCCTTCCTGCGCCGCGAGTGGTCCATCCTGCGCCGCTCCCTCTGGTGGCCGGGCGTGGCGCTCTACTTCGCCATGGTCCTGCCCTGGTTCATTGCCGTCCAGCATCAGAACCCCACCTTCTTCCGCGAGTTCTTCCTCGAACACAACCTCGAGCGCTTCACCACCGACCGCTACCAGCATGTGGAGCCCTTCTGGTACTACCTGGTGGTCGTCGTCCTGGCCATGATGCCGTGGACCGTCATCGCCATACGGGCGCTCGCTGACGGCATTCACACCTCGGTGTGCGAGTGGCAACTGCGCCACTCCAGCAATTGCAAGCCCTGCGCCAACCGCCCCGGCGACGCCTTCCCTGAGTTCCTGGTCCTCTGGGCGCTCATTCCCATCGTCTTTTTCTCCTTCTCGCAGTCCAAGCTGCCGGGCTACATCCTCCTCTCCATTCCTCCCCTCGCCATCCTCACCGGAGACTATCTCTTCCGCTGCCGGCGGCCGGGCCTCAACCGCTGGGTGCTGTTGGGCCATGCCGTGCTTTGCGGCGTAATGACCACGTTCGTGCTGCTTCTGCCCTGGTTTGTGACTCATGGCGCCAAGATGCCCCCCACCCACGCGCTCGCAGCCGCGCTGCTGGCCGCCTTCGGAGCCTCGCTGCTGATTCTCATCGTGGTCAAGGGCTTCGGCGTGGCACGCCTCCGGGTCGTTACCTGCGGCGTGCTGGTGGTGCTGGTTCTCTTTCTTTATGGCGTGGGCCCGTTCTTCGGCATCCCCGAGGCCGGGGCCACCAAGCGCGTGATTCACCTGCTGGACCACGCTTACTCCGCGCGCCCGCTGGCCGATCGGCTCGCCTCTCTGGTTCCCGCCGACGAGACCGTCGCGGTCTTTCGCGTCCGCCGCGACATGGAGTATGGGCTCTCGTTCTATCGCAATCGCGAGGTCATCAATTACGAGGACAGCGGCGTACCCGATGGGCAGCACCTGCTGGTGGTGCGGGTTGCCGGCCGCAACGGCGCGGACCTCCACACTGCGGCCGCCCTCGATGAGTACCTGGAAGGCCGCCACTATGAACAGCTCTTCACCTGGCCCGAGCAAGGACTCGTAGTCTATCTTGTCGGCAGCCGGTAAACTGATAAATCAAATCTCAAGTTGCACTTGAACGCAACTCATGGCAAAGTGATCGGAAGGCGAAATTCGGCCAGCCGGTCCGCTCAAGCCTGATAATCCGGACCTGAATCGTTTTTCGGCCGCAGCCGGCCGGCATACCACAGGAAGATCATGGCATCCACTGCTTCCATCGAGATCCTCGACCTGCGGCACTTCGCGGCGCCGGTGCTCCGCCCTGTGCTTGATGCCGAGGACGAGCTGTGGAAGCAGCGCCTGCACTGGGACTATCGAACCTCGTCCAAGCTGCTCATGCAGTATCTCGACAGCCACATGCTGCCCGGCTATGTGGCCCTGGAAGCAGGCCAGGTCACAGGCTATGTCTTCTGCGTCTACGAGGAGACCAAGGCCGTCATCGGCGACGTCTTCGCTCTGCCCAGCGCCCCGGCCGGCTCTCTTGACCCTTCGCGTTCCGCGCCAGCCTCAGCCCGCCAAACCCCGGTCCCGGCCCATGAAATAGAGGAGACCCTGCTCAAGCACCTCTTTGAGACGCTTCTGAACTCGCCGCAACTCGACCGCATCGAATCACAACTGCTGCTGCACCCTTCCGGCGCCCACGCCGAGATTTTCCGCCAGGCCGGTTTTCAGATCTTTCGCCGCCTCTTCATGGTCCAGCCTCTGCAAGGTCTCTGGAACCCGCCCCGCGTGGACCTGCCCGGCGGCCTCGAGTTGCGCCCCTGGCGCGACGAAGACCTGTCCCCCGCAGGCCGCCTCATCTCAGAGGCCTATCGCGATCATCCTGACAGCGTGATCAACGATCAGTACCGCTCCGTCCACGGCTCCCAGCGCTTCCTTCACAACATCGTCCGCTACGCCGGCTGCGGCGTCTTTTCCGCGCAGGTCTCGCACGTCGTGGTCGAGCGCCGCAGCCGGGAACTGGTGGCTCTGATCCTGGGCTCGCGCGTCAGCCCGGTCAGCGGCCACATCACCCAGGTCTGCGTCCATCCCCAATACCGCCGCCGCGGCCTGGCGCGCATGCTGCTTTCCGTGGTTGCCTTCCACTTCATGCGCCTGGGCGCCACCGAGATCTCCCTCACCGTCACCGAATCCAACTCCCACGCCATCGAACTCTACTTGGCCGAGGGCTACACCCGGGCGCACAGCTTCGACGCCGCCGTCTGGCAGCGGGAAAGCATTGCTTAAACAAAATCGGAAAATTGCGGAAGAGAGAATTACCGCGCGATCAGGAACATCACCCAGCTCAGCACGATCGCCGAGCCCACAAACAGCACAAAGCAGTAGATCCCGTAGCGAATCATCCGCCGCGGCGTCTCGCGCTGCGTGATGCCGAAAACGACGGACGCGAACAGGGCAAACAGCACAACCGCCGCAAAGTGGGAGGGCCGGAACACTAGGCTTTCCTCCCGGTGCGAAGATTATGCGCGTCCACGGCGGCAATCACGTTCAAGAGGCCGGCCACCACAATAAACCGCGTGCCATAGTCGGCCGTCGTCACCATCACCTGGTCCGCGCCCAGCCCCAGCACCCGGCTGACGATGTAAAGCAGCCCATTGCCCAGGTCGCCGGCCAGTCCCAGGAGGTCCAGCATGTCGCGCGCGCCGCCGTAGAGCTTGCCCTGCATGGCCAGGCCCAGCCCGAACATGCCCAAAATCGACGCCGCCAGCAGCGCCCCGCGGCCCCACTTGCGCAGCAGAAAATGCCCCGCTCCGGGCACCAGCCAGCCCGCGATCAGGGGAAGATAGACAAACCCATGCTTTGAATCTTTTTGAGCGCCGGCGCTCTTGTTCGGTTCTGTGGCCATTCCTTTTTGACTATACCGCACCGGAGCCGGGAGCCCGGTCAGGCAACAAGTCGTCTTCCAACCGGAATCACCCCAGCGTTCGCATGCATTCCCTGATCCCTGACCCCTGATCCCTGTTTTTCAGATCCGCACCAACTCCTGCTGAATCTTTCCCGTGACCCAGGCCTTGCCGGGGGCGGTGAGCATGTCCACCTCGCTGCGGATGCCGAACTCGGGCAGGTAGATGCCGGGCTCGACAGAGAAGCAGGTGTTGGGCAGAATGAGGCGCTCGTCGTGGGTCTCAAGATTGTCAAGGTGCGCGCCGGAGCCGTGCAGCTCCTGGGCGATGTTGTGGCCGGTGCGATGGGTGAAGAACTCGCCGAAACCGGCCGCGCGGATCACCGCCCGCGCCGCATCGTCTGCCTCGAAGCCGCGAATCGGCCGGCCTGTAGCAAAGGCCTGTTCCACGGCGGCGATGGCCGCGTCGCGGGCGTTGCGCACCGTTTCAAATACCAGTTGTTCCTTCTCCGCCGGCTCGCGCCCCACCACCCCGGTCCAGGTGATGTCGTAGAAGATGCTGCCCGGCTTTTCCAGCCGTCCCCAGATGTCAATAAGGATGAAATCGCCTTCGTTGATGGGCGCGGTGCGCTCGGCGGTTGGCTCATAGTGCGAGTCGGAACTGTTCGCGTTGGCGCTCACGTTGGGACCGTTTTCCCATACCAGTCCTTCGTTGCGCATGGCCGAACTCAGCCATTGCACCATCTCGAACTCGGTCAGCGCACCGGCCTTGCCCGCAGCCGGGCGAAGAGTGCGGGCGATCTTCTGCCAGCCCTCGGCCAGAACCGTGTCGATGGCCTTCTGCGCGGCGGCGTGGCTGGCCACCTGCTCCTCGTTCAGAACCGCTTCAAACTGGCTCACCAGGTCGGCCGAACTCACGATCTGCTTGCCCAGCCCGCGCAAAAACTCCACCGACCCGGCATCCACCATGGAGACGTACATGATGGCGTTGTTGGGGGAGTACTGCATGGCCAGCAGGCGCGCGCCGTAGAGCATCGCCTTCAACCCCGCCGCCAGCTCCTGCCAACTGGAGTAGAGCCCCTTGCCGCCGGGCAGCGAATCCAGCCGCCCCTGCTCGATGCGATGCACCAGCTTGCGCGGCTCGCCCTCGGCGGGCACAAAGTAGTACCAGCGGCGCGTGACGTGCGCCTTCTCGTCCAGCTCCAGGATGCGCCCGGCGATGGGGTCGCGGTGATGGTGGTCGTAGAACAGCCAGCCGTCAAAGCCGGCCTCGCGGACCGCCGCCTGAATCGCTTCGAGATTCATACCAGCCATGATACGCGCTGCAGAGTTGGCGCGGAAATGCCGTTCTTAGAGCGCCGCCAGCGTCTGCTGGTTTATCCTTCCATCGATGCGCAAAACCCTGTCGGTAGCCATGATTGCGATGAACGAGGAGGCGAACCTGCCCCGCACCCTGGAGAGCGTTCGCTGGGCCGACGAGATCGTCGTCGTCGACTCGGGGTCGAGGGACCGCACGCTGGAAATCGCCCAATCCTTCGGCGCCAGAACCTCTTTTCACGCCTTCGGCGGCCACGGCGAGCAGAAAAACGTCGCCCTCGGCCTCTGCACTTCGGACTGGATTCTGCTGCTCGACGCCGACGAAGTCCTCACCCCCGGCCTCCAGGACGAGATCCGCCAACTGCTGGCCTGCGAGGACGGGCACGAACCCAAATACGGCGCCTACTGGATTCCCCGCCTGAACCTTTACTTCGGCCGCTGGATGCGCCACGGCGGCTTCTATCCCGACCGCAAGCTGAGGCTCTTCCGCCGCGGGGCGGCTCGGCTCAGCGAGGGCGTCGGCCCGCACAGCACACCCCAGTTCGAGGGCCCCCGCGGCACGCTCAGGCACGACATGCTCCACTACGCCTATCCCACCTTGAGCATCTATCTCGAGCACATGAACCGCTACAGCTCCGAGATCGCCCTGTTGCTCGTGAAGTCCGGCCGCAACAGCAAATCTTTACCCGCATTCCTCTGGAACGCCGTCCTGAATCCCGCCGCGACCTTCGTTTACAACTATGTTTTCCGGCTCGGCTTTCTGGATGGCCGCGAGGGCCTGCTCCTGCACCTCAACCACTCCGTTTACATCCACTGGAAGTTCATCAAGGCCTGGCGGGCCGCGCAGGGCAAAGAGTAAATCCGGACTTACCGTGGCGAGTAAGTCCGGACGAACCGTGGCCATCGAGGCGGGTGTGCCGTTCCCCGTGCCTCAAGCAGGAGATGGTGAGCCGGCGGGCAGCACTCGCCGGCTCAACGGGCGAGGGTCAGACGCAAGACCGGCCTGATGATGTGGAGAGGTCGACGGGCAAGGACGAAGACCTTCGCGGCCGCCTCATTGTGCATTACCGCGGTGTCGAGCACGCACGATTCCAGCAAATCCTTCACGGTAACGCCCTCCGCCCTGCAAATCTCAAGCGCGCGGTCCGCCACCTGGCGTTCGAGATCGTTCGCAAAAAACAGATCCTTTGGAATGCCGCCCCGGATTGTCGTCGGCTCGGTGAACAGCGACTCCTTCGGTTGCACCCGCCAACTATCCGCGTAGGGGTGGTAGAGATCGTAGAACGATACCGGCTCCTTCAGCACCGCCCCGTATGCCGTCGCAAGCACCTGCGCGTTGCCCCTTGGATCGCCCAGCAGACCGCGCGTCTCGTTTGCCGGCGCACGCCCCAGGCCCACTGTCACATTGATCCACTCGGGTTGCAACTCGGCGGTCACACGGTTGCCGTTGCTGGCCGAAACCGTGTACGTATCGCCATGCCGTGTGATCTGCACGCCGGTGGAGAGATTGATGGTCTTGCCATCGGCCAGAGCGGCAGGGACGCCGTCGATCACAAGGCGTATCGGCTCAATGTAGATGGCCACGCGCGAACTGCCCATCCGCGTGGCAACCGCCTTGTTGACTGCCGTGTTCGGGTACTGCGGCGGCCCAGTCCTCTGCCTGGTTTGCACCTCAAAATCCGGCCCATTCTGCATCAGCACAAAGTCGCCTGTCGCCTGGAAGTCGTAATACAATCCGTCGAACGTAGTCAGATGAGTGTCGCCAATGCTGGTTGCGTCCGCGCAGGAGGCCGGAGCGCCGGCAGGAGGGGGATTGACCTCGGTAAAGACCAGCGCCGGCATCGAACCCATTACTGCCGATGGCGCAACGTTGTTCAGGGTCATGTTGTTTGATTCGCCGGTGAAGCTTGTTTCATCGCAGGTGGGTCCAGCAGTGGTACCGCTGAGCTCGCCGATGCGCACCGTAAGCGACGAAGGGCTGTTGAAGACCGCCTGATCTCCGCCACCATCGCCAAAGACGTTGAACTCGGCTTCCCTCCAAGTACTGCCCAGGTCGGGGAAATAGTTGTTGCCTGGCGCCGTAACGGGCATACCACCCGAGACCGTAACCGCCAGTGAATCCGTTGTGCCTGGGCCAGTAGCCGCATAGGCGGTGACTTTGAAATCACCGATATTCGCAATCGGCTCAGAGATCGACGGTACGCCATGCACGGCGTTTACCACGCAATACGTCTGACCGTAGAGGGCTTGTTCACACCATCCGGTGGAGTTGACGGATCCGTTCACGCAGCCTGTTCCATGGGGCGCCGGACAGGTCGCACCGGGCGGTCCCCACTGCTCCAGCCAGTACTGGATGAACCCGGTTCCGGTTGAGGAGTAGACGAACTGCTCCCAACCCGAGCATCCGTTCGGTGGCGTAGTGCCGTTGGGTGAGCCGCTGCATGCGCTGGTACCGTAGAAGGGCTTGGAGTTCAACTGCAGAGAGTAGGCATTTGTGTCTATACTGCCGACGCAGGACGGGCTAGTGGGACAGACAATACCCGTGGTCGTGATCGTGCACGGTACTGCGCACTCGTTCATGATGTTGGAAGTGGAGTCAAACGAGCCTTCCGTCTCGGTGATGGTGCCGGATGCTGTGATGGCTGAGAAATCATACTGACCTTGGCCTACCAGCAGGGCTCGCGACCCACTCCTGGGAGGATACAATTTGTTCGGCGGCGTTACGCAGGGAATCTCGCTCCACTCTTTGTCCGGATAGTTGGCGGTAAAGCACTTGTCGTTCGCGGGGCGCCGAGTCTTCAGAATCGTCTTGCGCCAGTTCTCCAGTTCCACGGCGGTCGGCTTCCGCGTTTCGGCCGCCTGCGCCTTAGGCTGCTCCTTGACGTCTTGCGCCGCCGCCTTGCGCGTCCCTATCGAAAAAACGCTCAACACCAGGACCGCAAGGATCGCGTAAAACTTCACTCTGTTCGACCGCTTCGAATTCGAAGGCGCCGGGTTAGCGTACGTGCCCTTCAGGCTCGTAGCGATCAAAGGGCAGGGGGATTCCTGCAGGAACTCTTGCTCATCGTGAACAAACTCGGTCCGCGTATCTGTGGGGGACATTGTGAGACCTCCTTTAGGTTGAGACGATCGGTGGGAAGCCGGTCAACTTGATAGACAAATCCGTTCCGTTTTTCAAACGGCTTAATTCATATACCGTAATTGCTCGCCATATTCATTTTTTATAGGAATCTCCTTATGAATACCGCTGTTTCATCCATCAGCAGGGCAACTTGTCCGGCTCCACTATGGAAATCCGGGCTCAAAACCCTCGCCGCCCATGCCCATGCACGAAAACAAACAGCCGCAACAACAAGAGCAGCACGGCAAACGCCACTATGCCGGCCAGAAACAACCGCTGCAAGCCCGACTTTGGTTTGGGAGTCATTCGTATGCGCAGGATGCGAAGGCCCTCCGGCTTGCGCCGAAGGGCCTTCAATGTGCAACCATCCAGCCTACGCCGTCACAGTCCGCGTAGGTTTGGATCCCCACAGCCCGTACCAGGCGATGAAGAGGTAGCAAATGACCGGAAGAATGAACGAGTGCTGAATTCCTACATGGTCGGCCAGCTTGCCCAAAAGATAGGGAATCACCGCCCCGCCCACAACCGCGGTCATGATCAGCCCGGATCCCTTGCTGGTCATCGGTCCCAACCCGGCAATGCCCAGCGTAAAGATGTTGGGGAACATGATGGAGTTGAAGAACCCGCACAGCACCAGGGTCCAGATGGCGACCCATCCGGATGTGAACATCGACACCGCGATCAGCGCGGCGGCGGCAAAGCCGAAGATGCCCAGCAGCTTGCCGGACTTGACCTTGGTCAGAATCCAGGACCCGAGCAAGCGCCCAATCAGCGCGCCGAACCAGTAAAGCGAGACCAGGAAGGATGCGGTCTTGGCGGTGCTCATCCCCTGGCTCTTGAAGTAGTCGACCGCAATCGACGCCAGACCCACTTCCACGCCCACATAGAAGAAGATGCCCAGGGCGCCCAGCACCGTGTGTTTGTAGCTCCAGATGCTGAGGCCCAACACCCCATCGCCTTCTTTGCCGGGGCGGAAGGACTGGGTCCGGGTAACCGCAGGCAGGTGGGAAAACGCCACCGCAAGCCCCAGAATCAGCAGCCCGGCGGCGATGAAGATATAGGGCAGCCGCACCGTGTCGGCAATGGCGGCCTTGGTCAGCTTGGTGGAATCGGTGAGGATATACGCGCCGGCAACCAGCGGGGCGATGGTGCCACCGATGGAGTTGAAGGCCTGCGCCAGCGTCAGCCGGACGGGCGCGCTATGCTCGGGTCCCAGGATGGACACATACGGGTTCGCCGAGGTCTGCAAGGCGGTAACGCCCGCTCCCACCACAAAAACCGCGGTCAGGAAGAGCGGAAAACTGACCAGCTTGGCCGCGGGAACGAACAACAGGCAGCCAATCACCTGGATAAACAGCGAAACCACCATCGTCCGCTTGTATCCAATAAGCTCAATCAGTTTGGAAGTCGGCGCGGAGAAGACCAGGTAGGCCAGGAAAAACGCCGACTCGGCCAGCATCGCCCACGCGTAGGGCAGATCGAAGATCGACCGCAGGTGGGGCACCAGCGCCATGTTCAGGTTAGTGATGAACCCGAAGATGAAGAACAGCGCGGTGACCGTGATAAACGGCAAAAGGTACCCAGGCGACGTCAGAGCCGCCGATTGTTTTTGTTGCGTTGCCATAGAAGGTTTTTCCCCGCTTCCTCAAAAAATTCTCGCCCGGTTCGGGCGTTTTCCTGCGTCCTGGCCCAAAGACCGTTCCCAGGACGGCCGCCGGTATACCCTGGTTGGTTTACCCTGGCCCCGGAATCCCGGCTTTTTTGCTGCACACAACACTATACGAAAAACCCCGCGCTGGGGAAGTGACTGCCAAAACGGGTAGTGGTGCAGTTTGAAAATCAGGCTCTCAGCAACATCCGCAGGCATGACCTTGCCAAGCCGATCTGCCCTCCTTCAGAAGGATGGGAACAGCCACCAAAGCGGCAACCGAATCGAACCATGCGACATGGAATGCTGCATTGATAGCGAGGCCAGCCAGCGCGATGAGCGCAAGATACGCGCAAGTAGCGGATTGCACTGCATCGGCGGCCAAGGCTGCATTCTTACTGCGACGAGCCTCACGGCGCTTGAGGAAGGCTAGAACAGGCATTGCGATCAGCGCCGCGATGGTGATTGCTATGCCCGCGTAACTCGTTGCAGGCCGCAACCGCAGAGCCAATGACGCAACAGCAATCGCTGCAACCACGAAGGCGAGCACAAAAAGCAGAGCTCCGGCTATTCGGCTTGCCCTCCGTTCCGAGATAGACATGCTCGGAATCCACTGCAAGAGCACAACAGTAGCGGACAGGAGCTCTACCAGGCTGTCGGAGCCAAAGGCCAACATCGCAGGGCTGTGAGCCGTTACAGCCGCATATGCAGAGACGCCGAATTCCACAAGCATCCATGCCAGCGTGACACCCTGTATCCAAAGCACTGAAGCGCGCGGCTTCGGAGCGCCAGCGATGGCAGGCTTCGACGGCTGAAAACCGATCTGTACGAGTTCCGGCATCTTGTTCCATTCATGATGTCAGGCTCTCAGAAGAGGCGCAAGGGCGCGGGCCGGCTCCAGGGCCAACTCTGGAGCTTCAAACTGCACCACTACCCCAAAACGGTTGAGCAGAAGGCCTCCGCCGGAACCCCGCATCTCCGCGCCCGCATTCTCACCCCGCGCCAATTCCCTTCCCGCATCCCACCGGGCCAGGGGCTGCCGGATCGGGCAAAAATGCCGTATCCTCAGAAGAACGTCAGGAGAGACACGTGGCAATTGCAACATTGAGCCCCGCCAAGCTGAAGAAGGTCCTGGCAGCACTCGAGGGCAACTGGCAAGCCGAGATGGAGGGCCACCTGACCTACCTGGCCCTGGCCGAACGGGACACCGACCCGGTCCGCGCCCAGGTGCTGCGCCATCTGGCCGGCGCCGAGTGGGAGCACGCCGCTCTCTGGTCCGGCCGCATCGAGGAACTGGGTCAACCCGCGCCCGTTTGGACCGGCCGCCCACACGGCGAGGCCGACACGCTGGCCAGCCGCGCCGGCGGCATCCGCATGGCCCTCCGCCGGCTGGAGATCGAAGAGAGCCGCGCAATCGCCAGCTACGGCGAGCAACTGAAGTCCCTCGGCGACGAGGACTCCATCGCCATCCTCGAACATGTCATTGAAGACGAAAAGGACCACTACCGGGAGCTGGGATCGCTGCTGCGCGGCCACTACACCGCTCCCGCCGGCACTCACAGGATCGACGCCCAGGCCGTTCTCGAAGAGATGCTGGCCAAGCGCTCTCAGGGCCGCAAGCAGCCGGGGGCCTGGATCGGCGACGCCATCTACGGCGTTAACGACGGCCTGGGCGCCATCTTCGGCATCGTCTCCGGCGTCTCCGGCGCCACCGCCGGCGACAGCAAATACGTGCTCCTTGCCGGCCTCTCCGGCCTCATCGCCTCTGCCCTCAGCATGGGTTCAGGCGCGTATCTGGCCGCCAAGAGCGAGCGCGAAATCTACCACGCCGAGATCATCCGCGAGCGCGAAGCCATCCAGATGAACGGCCCCGAGGCCCGCGAACTTCTCTCCCTCTACTACCAGGTCAAGGGCCTGCCCGAGGACGACGCCCATAACATGGTCAACCACATCGCCAGCGATCCCGAGCAGTTGCTCCGCGCCCTGGCCGGCGAGCGCCTCGGCTCCTCTGAGGAAGCGCTCTCCAACCCCCTGGTCTCGGCCAGCTCCGGCGCGCTTTCCACCGCCGTCGGCGCCGCCATCCCCATCATCCCCTTCTTCTTTTTGAGCGGCATCGAGGCCGTCATCGCCGCCGCCGTCATCTCCCTGGCCGCCCACTTCGCCGTCGGCGCCGCCAAGTCCCTCATCACCGTCCGCTCCTGGTGGTCCTCCGGCCTGGAGATGACGGTCGTCGGCGCGCTCGAGGGCGCGGTGACTTACGGCATCGGCGTTTTGCTGGGCAAGGGGGGGATGTAAGGGCATGTGCGGCGAGACCCTGTTCCCACAGTGAGCGGGCCGTTGTGCCGCCGGTGGCGCCAAGATAGGGGCGGCTTCTAGGAGCTAGAAGCTAGAAGCTCTTTCGCCGCCCGCCGTCCCAGGCGGATGCAGTCGGGAATGCCGATGCCGTCGTAGGCGTTGCCGGCCAGCCGAAGTCCCGGCAGGGCAGCGACCCGCGCCGCAATCCGCTCCATCCGCTCCTGGTGGCCCACCGCGTACTGCGCCATGGCCCGCCGCCAGCGCGAAACCCGCGCATGTTCCGGCTCAACTCCGATGCCCACCACATCCTCGCCCAGAATCTCCCCCAGCTCCCGCCGCACGGTGGCCACCAGCGCCGCGTCCGTCTCGGTCAGCAGCGCCTCGTTCTTCATCCCGCCCAGAAAGGCCCGCAGCACCGCTTTTCCCGGCGGCGTGCGCCCCAGAAACTTGCGATGGACAAACGTGCAGGCCAGCATGGCGCGGCCTTCCACGGCCGGAACCAGGAAGCCGAATCCATCCGGCAGCCGGCCCAGTTTGGCCTCGTCGTAGATCAAATTGACGGTGATCGAAGAGGAGTAGGGAATCGCGCCCAGCTCCTCGCCCAACTCCGCGTCCACCGGCCCCAGCAGCGTCCCCGCGGCCCAGGCGGGCGAGGCCACAATCACCGCGTCGTACATCTCCGCGTTCCCGCCGGCTTCGCACCCCACGGACGAATCCGCCGCGGCGGACGTGGGGGCCCCGGCTTCCACCCTCCAGCCGCCATCCACCTTCGCCAGCCCGCTCACCGGCGTGGCCAGCCGCACGCTGGCCGGATCAAGCCGCGCGGCAAGTGTGTCGATCAACTGCTGCATCCCGCCCCGCAGCGACGTGAAGATCGACCGCGCCCCAGACCCTGCCCGTGAGTTGCCGCCGGCCTGCCCGTGGCCATTGCCGTTCGCCGCCCCATTCTTCTTTGCGGCAGCCTTGGCCCTGGCCCGCATCTGCCGGTGCGCCGCCAACATGCCGCGGGTGAGCGAACCGTACTCGCTCTCCATCTCCACCAGCCGCGGCAGCACCGTCCGCGCGCTCAGTTGCGCCGCGTCCCCGCCAAAGATGCCGCTCAGCAGCGGATCGGCCAGCCTCTCGACGACCTCGCGGCCAAAGTGGCGCTCAACGAGCGCGGCCACCGACTCGTCGTGGCCGCTGGGGCGTGGGGGATGCAGCAGCTCCAGCCCCATCCGCAATTTAGTAGTCAGGCTGAACAGCCGTGTCAGCGCCGTCGGAATCAGCTTCGTCGGCACCAGGAACATCAGCCCGTCCGGAAGCGCCACCAGCCGGTTTTTCACCACGATATAGGTCTTCCGCGCCGCGTCGTTCGAGGGGATCAGTTCGCCCGCGAGTCCCAGCTCGCGGCACAACTCCGTCGCCGCCGGCTTCTCGCTCAAAAACGAATCCGGTCCCCGCTCCAGCACCGTGCCGCCCACGATTTCCGAAGCCAAGCAGCCGCCCAGCCGCTCCCGCGCCTCAAAGAGCGTGTACTCGATAGAAGCGCCCGCCGCGCGCGCCTGCTCCAGCTCATAGGCAGCCGCCAGCCCCGCTATCCCTCCGCCAATGATTGCCGTCCGCATCCCTTACATCATTCCACATTGAGCCGGGCGCGCCAGACGGCTTGTCGTGGGCAAAAGGGCGGTGTAGCATTTATCCAGGCGGAAGGGGCTTGCTTCGATGAGCGAGATCATCTTTGAGGTGCGCGAGGACGAGGCGGACGGCGGCTACACGGCTGCCGCCCAGGGGTACGGCATCCATACCCAAAGGGAGACTCTGGAAGAGTTGTGCGCGATGGTCAAGGACGCCGTCCACTACTACTTCGACGAAACGATGCAGTCGCCGAAGATCATCCGTCTCCATTTCGTTCGGGACGAAGTCCTGGTCTGATGAGACATGGTCTGGTTTCGAACTGGCATGTTGAGGACTGAGGTTTCTCAGGCTCCAAAAGCGGGACCTAGGGCACCAAGATTTCTAGCTTTGGAGCCTTTATGGGATCTGGGCCACCCGCCGACGATCTTAAGCACACTGGCAAACAGTCTGATATGTGAGTGGAGAAGGCGGTATGCTAAACAAATCGACACGGTCAAATACACTGCCAGCTCAAACAGGAATTCAGAGGTATTTCCTTCAGCTCTCTACGAAGCCCTGGTGCCATACATTTCTTCTTTGGGGTATGTTGCTGACTATTACAACCTCCACTGAGGGGCAAACGCACGCATACATTGTCCGCACTATAAGCGGGGGCCAACTTATCTACGAGGTATACGATTCTGGCGGCACACATACAATCGACGTCTCAGATATGACAATTTGGGACGGAATTAAAGGGAACACTGATGTTTATAATTCCTTCTACTACTCGGGCGCATTTCGCGAAATACTCCTACGCAATGGGTATGCAAAACTGAATTTTACTAATAAGGCAACGGCAGATGAAATTGCAGCACAGGAAGAGGCGCGCTCTGCGAATAAAGGGATTTGGGCACCTTCAACGCCGCCCCCACCCCCACCCCCACCCCCGCCTTTTGACTGGAACAAATTCTGGGCCTGGACGCAGGAGATTCTACGCGACAGTTTCATAACAGCACTGTTATTCGCCGTAATCAGGTGGCTATACATCAATATTTATCTAAAGCGACAAGTTGACCTTCTGGTGATTGGACAACCCGATTGTGGCAAAACAGCGCTTTGTCTTGTTCTTGAGAAACCAAATACCCCTAAAGCCGACATACTGAAACTAGAACACAGTAAGGCTGTGTCTACTTCTAGGACACCCGAGCGCATTCCTCGTGGAAAATTTGAAATCCTTCCAGCGATGACAGATGTGCCTGGCACAGATTTCTCAACTGCTTGGAACAAAATTCATGGAACAATTTGGGGCAAGATGCTTGGGCTCATAAGAAAGTACGCATTGGTCGTTGTACTCGCCCCCGGCGAGCGAAACGGAACCAATGGCGGCACCGTCGTGAGCACGCGAGATGTGAGTTCAGGGAATGATCAAGCGTATCTTTACCGCCAGTTGGGTTATATCGAAGCCTTTGTCGGCGGCTCACTCGGATCCAAGAAGGCAAGAAAGCCAAGAGTTGTTGTGCTCTTCATGAATAAGTTTGACTGGTTTGCTCGGATGAACCCAAACGACTCGTCTTCATTGGAGGTCCGCAGGCAATTCCTCGCCATTTTTGAGAAACATATTGACCTTATTAAATCAGCAGCCACGAAGCAAAAGATACCTTTTGAGAGCATTGTCGGAAGTGCGGTTGAAAAATGGGGTACGGAAGAAGTGTTAGATGCAGTTGTACACCAACTCTACAAAGCATGAGGTGATCTTTCGTGTTGTCCGACATCCAGGTTTATTACCGATCTAAAGACAATCTGATACTGCCCTTCATTGTTGCGCCTGTCGCAGGCCATCAGGACAGTCTCATTCTCAGCCCAGACAATCTTACCAAAGAACATGACGATTTTGTAAATGAGCTATACAAGACCATGCCTAATCATACGCCGAGCTCGGTCTATTTGCGAGTCTTTCGCTATGGCTCTTGGGTCGCAATCAGCATAGTTTTTCCTTCAAGCCTCCGTGAGCGCGGGAGCGAACGAGCAGGATCTGTTCTGGGTTTGGGCGCCTTGATCCACAGGAACATATTCTGGAATTATGAAGGGCCAAGTAGCTCATATATGACAATCCTTCTATCTCAGTTAAACGCAATATTTAAGATTGACCTCTTTAGAGGTGGAGCCGATGTCTTCCTAGGAATGATCGATGACGATGCGCGGAGCGCTGAACTAAAGTGCGGCCTTCAGCAACTGCTATATCCTCTCCTTGAGTTTACTCTGATGATGCATCGACGCAGGAGCAGGTGGCCCTCCTTTGCTTTACCGTACCGAATCTCATTCGCAAAATATCCAAGAGTGATACTCTTTAATCAATCGAATGGCATATCCCTGGTTCGCGCATTTTTCTCCGGGGTTGACTCATACCTTAGTTATGTTGTAATAGGAAGCGTGGAAGTTACCAACGAAAGTTTCGGCGAGGGGGCATCTATAGCGATGATTCCTATCGAGTTTCAACTCCACGAAGCTAAGACTGTATCATTGGTGGAAGGGAGGGTTGGAAATTACATTGAGGTTTACTGAGATATACATATTCGGGATATGTCTAGAAGCTGTTTCATAACCCGATTTTGAAGGGCATGTGTTCGGTCATGCAGTATGGTGGCCTTGTGAAAACAGGGCTTTGGCCTCAGAGATGTCCTTTAAATTCGACAAGTTGCCGGTTATGAAACAGCTTCTAGCCAGCCATGTGCTCCAGATCCCGCCTTTGCTGCCTGTGAATCGGTCAACAAACCCTAACGCCCATGCCGTTCCCAGAAGACAGACTGAGTGAGGATGGGGTATCGCTGGGCGAGCGCGAGCAAATCTTTATCCCCGGTGATGAGGTAGTCGGCTTGTGATGCGCGCAGGGTTCCCTGGACCAGTTGATCGGCCTGGTCGCGCAGGGTTTCATCCGCTAGCCCCTAGCTCTTCGCAAAGGCCGCCGCTTCGCTTTCCAACTGCGGATCCCAGTTTTTCGGCTGATAGATGCAGCAGGGCTCCTGGGCGAGCGGGTCGCCGGTGAGGGCGTAAGCGCGGGCGCGGGAGCCGCCGCAGATCTCCTTGTACTCGCAGACGCCGCACTTGCCTTCCAGCTTGCTGGTGTCGTGGCAGGCGATGGCCGGGGTTGCCGGCTGCCTGGCCAACGCCGGATTGCTGCTGGGGTTGCCGGCCTAAGGGGCCACCTTCATCTCCTTGAGGAGGGTGACGAGGCGGGCGAAGCCCTGGTCTCGGGCGGTCTTGTTGCCGGGGACGGTGTTGGCGGGGTCTTCGCCGGCACGCATGAAGCCGTGGCCGGCGCCATCGTAGGTTACGGGCTCATATTTCTTGCCCGCGGCCTTCATGGCTGCGACGGTGGGCGGAACGGTGGCGCCGATGCGGGCATCGTTGCCGCCGTAGAAGCCGTAGACCGGAGCGGTAATGGCGGTTACGTCCGATGGCGGGGGACCGTAAAAGACGAAGGCTCCGGAGAGGTCTTTGCGGTGGGCAGCGAAGGCGAAGGACTTGCCGCCGCCCCAGCAGAAGCCCACTGTGGCGATTTTGCCGTTGGCAGAGGGAATGTTCTTTGCGTAATCGGCGGCGGCGTCCAGGTCGGCGTTGACGGCGTTCGGATCGAGGGCGGAGACGGCCTTGACGGCATCGTCCTGGCTGGGGAACTCGCTGGAGCCGCCGCCGTTGGGGCCGAAGCCGGAGAGAAGGTCGGGCGCGACGACGATGAAACCCTGCGCCGCAAGCTCGTCGGCCATCTCTTTGGCCCAGCCGGTGAGGCCGAATATCTCGTGGATAAGGATCACGACGGGGGCTTTGCCCTTGACTTCGGGGTAGACGACGAAGGCCTGAACGGTGCGGTTGCCGTGGTTGAGGGCAACGTATTCGCGGTGGCGAGGCGAGGCTTCGAGGCGGGCTTTGGCCCAGTCCTGCGCCTGGATGGATACGGTGGCGAAAGAAAGAAGCAGAACGCCGGCGAGGAGCCTGAGGACAGGGGTAATCGTTGACTTCATGGGGAGAATTCTACGGCACTGAACAGCCTGCCACAAGAGTGAGGTTGACAGCCACGATTGTGGATTCATTCCGCCAGACGCACAGCCTCAACTTTTGGCTTGGCTTTTTTCCATTCAGGAAGCTGGTTGCCTGATCTCCCAATGTGTGATCTTTATCACAGACTGGGATACCTCAATTCTTTACTTTTTCATAAGAGCCGAAGGGGCGTTTCTGCCATGGAAATGCTCATAATTGGCTTGTGTGTTAACGTCAGGTGCGGGAGGTCGCGGCTTTTGGTTTGGAGTGACAACGCGTTCATGGTCTTCGGACTGGCAGTTGCGGCAGGGGGTGCGGACCATGTGCGCTGACCAGACTCCCCAACCAGAGACTTCGCGCCGCCGCGCGATTGGAATCTTCCTCGGCGGCGGCATCCTCGCCACTTTTGCTTCATTCCTCTATCCCGTGCTGCGCTATTTTGTCCCTCCGGCGGTGGTCGATCTCGGCGGGGACGAGGTCATCGCCTCCAAAACCGGGGAGATGAAGCCGAATTCCGGCAAGATTTTCCGTTTCGGCAGCCGTCCCGGCCTGTTGATCCTGGAAAGCGACGGCACCTATCGCGCGCTCTCCGCCACCTGTACCCACCTCGCCTGCACCGTGCAGTATCGCAGCGATCTGCGCGAGATATGGTGTGCCTGCCACAACGGAATCTACGATCTCAACGGCCGCAACGTTTCAGGTCCTCCGCCGAGACCGCTCGATATGTTCGATGTCCACCTGCGCGGCGACGAGATTGTCGTCAGCCGGAAACGGGAGGCGTGACCGTGTTCGCCCCTCTCATTCGCTGGCTTGATGAACGGCTTGATCTGGACGGGCTCATAGCTCCGTTCAAACATAAGACCGTCCCCACGCATCGCCTGTCCTACTGGTATTTTTTCGGCGGCATCACCCTTTTCCTCTTCATCATCCAGGTGCTGACCGGGATCTTGCTGCTCCTGTATTACCGTCCGGGCGCCAACGAGGCCTACGAAAGCGTCCAGTACATCATGACCCGGGTGCAGTTTGGCTGGCTGATTCGTTCCATCCACGCATGGGCGGCCAATCTCATGATCTTCACGGCCTTTGTGCACATGTTCAGCGTGCTGTTTCTCAAGGCCTACCGCAAACCCAGGGAGCTGACATGGGTCAGCGGCGTGATTCTTCTCTATCTTGTCATGGGATTCGGCTTCAGCGGCTATCTGCTGCCCTGGAACACGCTGGCCTTCTTCGCCACCAAGGTGGGCACGGAGATGGCCGGGCAGGTTCCTCTCATCGGCAGGGCCATGATGATCTTTCTTCGCGGCGGGCCAGAGGTAACCGGAGCCACGCTCACCCGATTCTTTGGATTCCATGTCGCCGTTCTCCCCGGATTGGTAACCGTGCTGATCGCTATCCATCTGTTTCTGGTCCAGCGGCAGGGCATCAGCGTTCCGCCAAAACTGGAGGTTCAGTGGACCGCAAACCCCTCGCAAAAGCGGGAGATGAAGTTCTTTCCCAACTTCATGCTGCGCGAGATGATGGCTTGGTACGTGGCCATGGGCGTGCTGGGCGCGTTGGCCGCTATCTTCCCCTGGAACCTCGGTGTCAAGGCAGATCCTTTTGTCTCCGCCCCGGCGGGAATCAAGCCCGAGTGGTACTTCCTCTTCATGTTCCAGACCCTCAAGCTCATCCCCTCCAAAGTATGGTTAGTCGACGGGGAGGTTTTGGGGATACTTGGTTGCAGTCTGGCCGGCTTGTTGTGGCTTCTGCTGCCTTTCTTTGAGAGTGACCAACCCGCGCGCACCAAAGCGTGGATCACCGGCCTTTCAATCTTTGCTCTTGTTTACGTGGTAGGTATGAGTGTCTATGGCTTCCTTGCGCAATAAGGTCCGACCGTTCATCGCCGCCCGCTCTGCCGGGCTGGCCGGGTACATCGTGCTCGGAGCGTGCCTGAGTTATGGGCAAGCCGCGAACTCCTGCCTGGATTGTCACTCCGCGCTGCCCGATCCCATGGGTGTCACCCAGGAGAAGTTCAGCCAGGACATACACGCACAAAAAGGCTTGACGTGCACCAGTTGCCACGGAGGCGACGCATCCAACTACGATCCAGACCAGGCCATGAGCCGCAAGGCGGGGTGGAAGGGCAAGATCGACCGCAGGCAGATTCCGCAGTTGTGCGGGAGTTGCCACTCGAATCCGGCCTATATGCGGCAGTACAACCCCAGCCTGCGCACGGACCAGTTGGACCAGTACCACACCAGCATGCACGGCAAGCGCCTCGCGGCTGGAGACACCAAGGTTGCCGTATGCACGGATTGCCACAGCGTCCACGATCTGAGGGCGCCCAGCGATCCCCGTTCCACGGTGAACCCCGTCAACGTGGCCAACACCTGCTCGCGCTGCCACTCTGACGCGGTTTATATGAAGCCCTACTCGATTCCCACGGACCAGTTTGCCAAGTACAACACCAGCGTGCACCACGACGCGCTGGCGGTGCGCGGCGATCTGAGCGCGCCCACCTGCACCACCTGTCACGGAAACCATGGCGCGGCGCCGCCCGGAGTGGATAAAGTTCAGAATGTGTGCGCGAATTGTCATACTTTCCAGGCCCAGCTGTACGAAAAGAGCTCGCATTACAAGGCCTTTCAAGCGGCTTCTCTTCCGGGATGCGTCGTCTGTCACGGCAATCATGGCATTCAGCATCCCACGGACGCGATGCTGGGCACCGGTTCCGGCGGCGTCTGCATGACGTGCCATGCCCCGGACAGCAAATGCGATCGGGAAAGGGCGGAAATCCTGAGCAACCTGACTCAATTGGACGGAGCCATCAAGGACGCCGACCAGTCTCTGCATCTCGCCGAGTCTTCCGGCATGGAAGTGAGCGAGGCTCGCCTCGGGCAGGATCAGGCGCGGGATTCGCTGACCAAGGCGCGCGTCACCATCCATACCTTCCAGACGGCCCTGGTGAATCAGGATGTGCAAGCCGGAATGAAAATCGCCGCCGCCAACCTGCAAGCCGGGAAGGGCGCCATGGTTGAGCGCAACCATCGCCGTATCGGGCTCGGCATATGTCTCATCGCCATCGCCATCATTTTGGTTGGGCTTTGGCTGTACATCAGGAAGATAGAGAGCTAGGGCCTGCTAACACTACCTGGGCGGTGGCGACGGGAGCCAATTTTTCTCAGTTCATTGAAATGAATGGTGGGCCTGCAGGGATTCGAACCCCGAACCAAGGGATTATGAGTCCCCTGCTCTAACCGTTGAGCTACAGGCCCTGGCCTGGAGATCATTGTAGGGCCTGGGCGGTGTTGCGCCAAAATCGGGAGCACAGGCGACAGAGAGGGCGGCTTGGGTTGGCCTGCCGCGGAAAAAGCATCCGTCCCGCCGCTCTGCGAAAATAGACTGAATGCTCTCCCTGCAAAATGCCGGCAAGCGGTTTGGGCCGCGGGTGCTGTTCCTGGAGGCCAACTGGCTGGTCCGGGCGCGCGAGAAGACCGCGCTTGTGGGGGCCAACGGCGCCGGTAAATCCACAATTATGAAGGTGCTGGCCGGCCTGGAAACGCTGGACTACGGCGCCATGCAGCAGACGCGCGGCATGAGCATCGGCTACCTGCCGCAGGAGGGGTTGCGGCTGGCCGGGCGCAGCGTCTTTGAAGAGTGCCTGACGGTCTTCGACGAGTTGCGCGAGATGGATCGGGAGATCGAGCGGCTCAGCGGGCAGTTGGCCGAACTGGACCACGCCGGGCCGGAGTACGAGGCCGCCGCGGAACGCTACTCGATGCTGCAGGAGCGCTTTCACTCGCTCGACGGCTATGCGCTGGACGCGCAGGTGGGCGGCGTGCTGACTGGCCTCGGCTTCGGCAAGGAGGATTGGGGGCGGCAGACCGATGAGTTCAGCGGCGGCTGGCAGATGCGCATCGCGCTGGCCAAGCTGCTGCTGGCCAAACCCAATCTGCTGTTACTCGACGAGCCTACCAACCACCTGGACCTTGAAACCCGCAACTGGCTCGAAGACTATCTCAGGACTTATCCCTTCGGCTACATTCTTATCTCGCATGACCGCTATTTCCTCGATGTAACCATCGACCGAACCGTGGAGATTTGGAACAAGCGGCTCAATATCTATCAGGGCAATTACACCAAATACCTGAAGCAAAAAGACGAGAGGCGGGCGCAGTTGGAGGCGGCTTACCGCAACCAGCGCGAGCAGATCGAGCATCTGGAGGCCTTCATCAACCGATTCCGCGCCCAGGCCACCAAGGCCAGGCAGGTGCAGAGCCGCATCAAGGAACTGGAGAAGATCGAGCGCATCGAGATTCCCGAAGAGGAGTCAACGATTCACTTCAAGTTTCCGCAGCCGCAGCCCTCGGGGCGGATGGTGGCGGAGGCGGAGGAACTCGCGAAGAGTTATGGCGCAAAGCAGGTGTTCAAAGGCGTGCGCTTCAGAATCGAGCGCGGCGACCGCGTTGCGCTGGTGGGCGTGAACGGCGCGGGCAAGTCCACGCTCATTCGCCTGCTCACCGGGGACGAAGCGCCCACGGCCGGCTCGGTGCGCCTGGGCCACAACGTCGTGTGCGAGTACTTCGCGCAGGACCAGTACAAGGTGCTGGACGGCGACGCGCGCATGCTGGATGACATTAGCCACGCCGCGGTCAAAGTGCCGGAGCAGGCGCTGCGGTCGCTGCTGGGCTGTTTTCTCTTCAGCGGCGACGATGTCTTCAAGCCGCTCGGCGTCCTCTCCGGCGGCGAACGCAACCGCTACGCGCTGGCGCGGATTCTGGTCTCGCCGTCGAATTTTCTGCTGCTCGACGAGCCCACCAACCACCTGGACATGCGCGCCAAGGACGTGTTGCTGGAGGCTCTGGCGGCCTTCACGGGCACGGTGGTCTTCGTGTCTCATGATCGATATTTCATCGACCGGCTGGCCACGCGGGTGCTCGAAGTGGAGGGCGGCGCGGTCACCAGCCATGAAGGCAATTACGAGGACTATCTGCGCTGGAAAGGACTTGCAGTCGGCAGCCCTTCTGTTGAACTCTCGGCTAAGCAAAAGCCGCAGGAGCCTGTCGCGCCGAATGGCAATGGAAACGCTGGCGGCCTTGATGCCGAGGCCGACTCCGCGAAAGACCGCCCCCGCCGCCTCAATCCCATCAAGCAGAAGCAGATGGAGGAGCGGTGCGCTTTTCTGGAAGAAGAAGTCCCGCGCATCGAGGCTTCGATTGCCCACACCGAGGTGCAGTTAGGCGTCTACGTCTCTGCCGCCGAGACGCAGCGGCTCTCCGCGCTGGCCGAGGATTTGCGCGCGCAGTTAGCGGAGTTTACCGCCGAGTGGGAAGAGCTGATGATGCAGTTGGAGGGGCAGTCCGCGCTCTCCTGATTCATCAATTGCAGAAGTTTCGATTGCCACGAACCGCATTGTGACACTATCCTCATGATCGTGCGTCCCAGTGCCGGAAAAACAAAGTTATCCGAAGCCAGGGAACTCGGCATCCAACAGATTGGCAAGTATTGGTTGATAACGACCCTAGCATATCGATGGTGGAAATCACTATTGCAGAGGAGGAATCATGAAGGCATTCACACGTGGTTGGATCGTACTTATGCTGCTCGCATTCACCCTGCCCGGCATCTCCCACGCGCAGGCAACCAATCTTGCGGGCAAGTGGAGGATCACGTGGCTGGCCAGCGGTAAGCCCGTCGCCAATCCAAACACTATCAACCTGACTGAAAGTGCCAGCGTCGGCAAGATGACCAATCTCAGCGGGACCTTCATAGCAGACGACGGCGAAAAGTGCGCAGTCACAGGGCACAAATCCAATGATACTGACAGGCAACTCGACATGAGCGTCACCTGTGCCACCTGGAGTATCTCGATAACCGGGACTGTTGCAGTGGATGGCCAGCGTATCAACGGAGGCTACACGGTCCATTACCCCAACGGACCCAGCCTTGGGGATTATGTGATGGATAAGATCATTTGCATGTTGCCCGAAGGCTGCAACAATTGAACTAGACTGAGTTCGAATGGTTGGTGCGCGAGCGGTCAGGCGACTTCATCTCTGCCGCTGAGTGGGAAGAGTTGATGGTGCAACTCGACGGGCCAGCGGCGCTCTACTGAATCCGGCCCTTGGCGAATGCATGGCAGCCTCCCACCCTTTTCGCATTTTTTCCTCGAAAGGCAGCGAAAAGGATGGAGCACGGCGCATGCCTGAGTTCCCGGCTGCACATGGGCGGACTCTTTGCCTGAGGTTCCACTTGCCATGAGCCGCGTTTGGTACTATGCTCTTCTCATGCGTCGATGTCGCTAACACCGCCCTGGTGCCAGTTGCGATGCAGACGTGCGCACGACACGCGCGCAGTCTTTTCCGCCTGACAGCTCGACCATCACCCCACAAAACAGAACCGTCTGGGATCGCATCCCGGAAAAAGGAGATCATCATGGCGCGCATTGCCGCGGATGTAACTGAAATCATTGGCCGGACCCCGCTGGTGCGGCTCAATCGCATAGCGGCTGGCCTGCCCGCTACCGTTGTAGCCAAGCTGGAGAGCCAGAACCCGGTCTCGAGCGTAAAAGACCGCATCGGCCTGGCGATGATTGAGGCCGCCGAGAAGGCCGGCAAGATCAAGCCTGGCAAGACGGTGCTCATCGAGCCGACCAGCGGCAACACCGGCATCGCCCTGGCCTTTATCGCCGCCGTCAAGGGCTACCGGCTGATCCTCATCCTGCCCGAAACCATGAGCCTGGAGCGCCGCGTGGTGCTGCTGGCCTTCGGCGCCGAGATCGTGCTGACCCCCGGCCCCAACGGCATGAAGGGCGCCATGGCCAAGGCCGAGGAGATACTGGCCAAGACCCCGAACGGCTTTATCCTGCAGCAGTTCGACAACCCCGCCAACCCCGCCATCCACTACGCCACCACCGGCCCGGAGATATGGGACGATACCGGCGGCAAGGTGGACATCCTCATCTCCGGCGTGGGCACCGGCGGCACCATTACCGGCGTAGCCAAGTACATCAAGGAGCGCAAGCCGGGGTTCAAGGCCATCGCCGTGGAGCCAACCGACAGCGCGGTGCTTTCCGGCGGCAAGCCCGGACCGCACAAAATCCAGGGCCTCGGCGCGGGCTTTGTGCCGGGCGTGCTGGACATGAGCCAGGTGGATGAGGTGGTGCAGGTGACCAACGAGGAGTCGATTGCCCTGGCCCGGCGGCTACCGCTGGAAGAGGGCATTTTTGTGGGCATATCGTCTGGAGCGGCGGTGGCGGCGGCGCTGAAGGTTGCCGCAAGACCCGAAAATGCGGGCAAGCTGATCGTGGTGGTCCTGCCGGACTTCGGCGAGCGCTATCTGTCCAGCATTCTGTTCGAGTCGCTGCGCCAGCAGGCCCTGGCCCTACCGGTCGAAGCGATTACGCTGTAAGTAGTTGTTTCATTGTCCGGTGCTATACAAATGCTCCGTGCCCCATCCTTTCGCGTTCTTTGCGAAAGGGTGGGAAACCATAGCCCTCAACCGGACTCTTTCACCCGAAGATATTTTCATCTCATGTCCCTCTTTGCCCGCATCCGCGAAGACATCAACTCCGTGCTGGAGCGCGACCCCGCCGCGCGTTCCCGGCTGGAAGTCTTTCTCTGCTATCCGGGGCTGTGGGCCGTCTGGATACACCGCATCTCGCACGCGCTTTGGGGCGCGAAGCTGCGGCTGGCGGCGCGGCTGCTCTCCCAGATCGGCCGCTTCTTCACCGGCGTGGATATTCACCCCGGAGCGACGCTGGGGCGGCGGCTCTTCATCGATCATGCAACCGGCGTAGTGATCGGCGAAACCGCCATTGTGGGCAACGACGTGACCATGTACCAGGGCGTAACCCTGGGAGGCACCGGCAAGGGCCACGGCAAGCGCCACCCCACGCTCTGCGACGGGGTTTTTGTCGGCAACAACGCCAACCTGCTGGGCAACATCACCATCGGCGAGAACTCGCGCGTGGGCGCAGGCTCGGTGGTGCTCGATGACGTGCCCCCAAACTCGACGGTCGTGGGGGTTCCGGCCCACATCGTCTATCGCAACGGCCAGCGCGTCCTGATTACCGATCCGCACGACGTGAAGGACCCGCTCTCCGACGCGCTCATCGCGCTTTCTGCCCGCGTGGAGGAGCTGGAACAGCGCCTCGGCGGCAAGCCGCGGCCCGCCGAACCCTTCGCCGCCGAAGAGGCCGAGCGCGCCGCCTACCGCGAAAAACTTGACCGCATGCGCCAATATGTTTCCATGGGCGAGGGCATCTGAAGCTGGATTCGTCTCCCGGACCGCTTTCGTAGAAATTCTTAAGGGAAAACTCATTTTTTGTCTTGACAAGCATCTTCCATTGCACTATACATAGCTATACGAGGTATAGGGCTATGGCACAACTGAGAGCGCAGCCGGCTGAAGGCGACCCGTCTGACCGGTGGGTAGCCCAACTACGCAAAGGCGCTTTGGAGATGGCCGCTCTTGCCAGCCTGTGGCGGGGACGGCTTTACGGCCTTGAAATCATTCGCTTTCTTGAGAACCACTCCCGGCTGGTCCTTGCCGAGGGCACCATTTACCCCATCCTGAGCCGGCTCAAGGCCGAAGGCCTGCTCACCTCGGAGTGGGTAGAAGCCGAGGCCGGACACCCGCGCAAGTACTACTCCCTCACCGATGCCGGCCGCCAGCGCCTTCGCCAGATGGCAGAGGCATGGGTCGGCTTCGCGGGCGGACTCAGCCGCCTTCTTGAACCCGTACTCCACCCCGCAGACCAAGACCCGTCTGCGGGGACCCCGGTACTGAAAACGCAGGAGATAACCCAATGACCGCAGAAATGCAGATCGACAGCTATTTAACCGCCCTGCGCTTGCATCTTGGCCCTCTCACCATCGCCGAGCGGGAAGAAATCGTTCGCGAAATCGGCGCCCACGTCCGCGACTCCGCCGAGGAAACCGGCGCTTCCATTGAAACTGTGCTTGCCCGGCTGGGACCGGCCAAGGAGTTGGCAGCCCAGTATCGCGATGGTTTGCTCATCCGCCAGGCCAGCCGCAGCAATTCGCCCATTGTGCTGTTGCGCGCCACGCTCCGGCTCGCCACCAAAGGCGTCTTCGGCATTCTGGTCTTCTTCCTGGCGATCTTCGGATACGCCATGGGAGGCGGCCTCGTCCTGACCGCCCTCATCAAGCCAATCTTTCCCGCGAATACCGGCCTTTGGTTCGACGGCAACGGGCACTTTATGTCCTCGGGAACCTTGTTCCCGCCGCCCGGTTCGTCCGCGCACGAAGTTCTTGGCTTGTGGTACATACCGCTGGCGCTCACAATAGGGAGCCTCGCCCTTCTGCTGACAACCTTTCTTATTCGCCGGTCTTTGCGGATCTCCCAACACTGGCAATCGAAGCTGTAAAGCATCTCTGCCGCCGCTTCCGCGAAAGCGGGAATTTGGGAATCTGCGGGAATCGCAGACGAAGGAATCAGGCGCAGGTCCCAGCTTGTAGTCAGGCCCTGTCTGCCCCGGTGTTACAGTGGTTTCGTTCCCACTTTCTTGCCGGGGTCTTGCTTCTTGCTCGGTTTTCGTCCGCTGTTCGTGGTCCTTCTCGCGCTTCCCGCCGCCGCCTATGCCGCCTCCCGCGTTCAGGCCGCGCCGGTCCCCGCAGAGATGCGCTCGACGGCCTTCACCGTCACCGTGAACGGCCAGACGGTGGACGTGGCGCACGCCGCAGCCAGCTACGAGTTCGTCAGCTTCGACGTGACCGGCCCCGTGGACATTGCCATTACCGCCGCCGAGCCGGGGTTTTGGGATAAAGGCGTCGATATTCAGCCCTGGCGCCTCGGCCTGCGCCCCATCCGGCAAGGCCAGACCATCCGCTTCCGGCTCGCAGCACCGGCCAAACTCTCCATCTCGCGGCCCGGCGACTTCCTCAACCATGCTCCCATGCTCTTTCTGTTTGCAGGCACACCACCGCCGCCTTTGCCGCGCGACCCTGCCATCCACGCCTGGCAGCCGGGGGTCTACCACCAGAGCCTCAATCCCAAGAGCGGCGAGACCCTCTACCTTGCGCCGGGCTCCTACTTCTTTGGCAGCCTGAACTTATGGAAAGTTGAGAATGTAAAAATTCTTGGCCGCGGAACCATCGTCTATGACGGACCCCAGGACCCCAACAGCGACGAAGGCTGGATGCAAAAGCCCGACTGGCACTGCATTGGCGCGCTGGAGGCCAAGAACGTCGAGATCGACGGGCTGACCTGCATCGTGCGGTCGCGGACCTGGTCCATCCAGATGAAGGACTCCTCTGGATTTGTGTTCGACGATCTGCGCGTGATCGGCGGCAATTCCGCCAACGCCAACCAGGACGGCATGGACTGGCTGGGCGGCGGCGACGCCATCGTGCGCGACTCGTTCCTGCGCAGCTCGGACGACGTCTTTGCCATGCAGGGCAACTGGGACGGCTACACCGACGAGGACCTGGCGCGCCCCGGCCACGACGTGCAGAACATTCTCATCGAGCACAGCGTGCTCTCGACCAGCATCTCGAACATCGTGCGCGCCGGCTGGCCGCGGAAGAGCTTCAACTCGCGCAACTTTACCCTGCGCGACTCCGACATTCTCCACGCCGGCATCGGGGCCTGTGGGCAAACCTTCGGCCTGCTCGGCTTTTGGGGCGCAGACGGCGCCAAGGGCGATCACTCCAACTTCACCTTCGAGAACCTGTTTCTGGATAACTGGTACTCCCTGGTGCAGATTGAGCGTTCCGAACCGGCCCTGCACGGCTTCACCTTCCGCAACATCTGGGCGCTGGACCAGCCGCCGCTGGCTGATTCCACGATGATGGGCGACGTAGCGGACGTAATTTTTGACAATATCAAGTACGGCCAAACCCGCGCGGCCACCGACGCCGGCCTGCCGCTGGTGGTTTCCGGCGGCGCGCAGCCGGCTCACTTTATCGCCAGCCACAACCCGGTGGCTGCGTTTACATTCGATCCCCCGGTCTTCGCCCCCAAGGAAAATGTCACCTTCACCGCGCAACCCTCGCCCGGCGCACAATATACCTGGCTCTTTGGCGACGGAACTCAGGCACATGGCCGCCGCGTGCGCCACCGGTTCCCCGACGCACTGGGAACCCAGCTCGACGGGGCAAAAAACGGCTCTGGCCGTTTCCGCGTTCTGCTCCACGTCGAGGACCGGCAAGGCCACCAGGATTCGGCCAGACAGGATTGGGCCGGCCAGGGAGTTGTGGCCGTGGCCAAATGGCACGACGCCGTGGAAACAGTTGGCCCCACGCTGCCCGGCCTCGCCTGGCAGATCTACCCCGGAGAATGGACCGAACTGCCCAACCTGGCCGCCGAGCACTGGGTCTTCAACGGCGAGTCGCCCAATCTCCACGCCGACCCGCAAGGCTTTACGCATTATGCCGCCGCGTGGGACGGCCTCATCGACATTCCCGCCGACGGCGGCTACACCTTCCACCTGCTGGCTCGGGATGGCGCGCGCCTGGTGATCGACGGCGTGGAAGTGGCCAAAACCGGCCCGCCCTTCGCCCAGGTCTGCAGGTCGCCCGGTAATGCGATGCGCTATGATCGCGGCTCGCTGGGGCTGCGCGCGGGCAAACACACGTTTCACCTAGAAGGATTGCACTCGGCCAGCCAGGGCTCGCCCCGGCTGCTGTGGGAAGGCCCGGCCTTGCCCCTGACCGACGTGCCTCAGGCGGCCTATAGCCATTTGCGGCAGGATGCGTTGACGCGGTAAACAGGGGTCAGGGATCGTTGCCCTGATTCCTCTCTTCACGGAACGCAATCCTATCCGGGATGCAAACGTATACTGTTGGCGGGTTGAGGAACCCAAGTGATGCCAGACTCACAAAGCTATGTTCTTGTCCTCGAGAAGCGGTATCGACGACTGATGGTTCTAACGATCTGCCTGATCGCGTTGATGTTGGTGCAGACGGCCTATACGGTGTGGGCTACACGCCGCGAAAGCACAAACGGACAAATACTGCGTGCCCGCGGCTTGGTTATCACCGACGAAAAGGGAATGGAGCGAGTTGTGATCGGCGCACCGCTGCCGGACCCCACAATTCTCGGGAAAGTGTATAAGAGGGATGGTCCAGTCTCCGGCCTGATTATCGCGGATGCCACTGGCACTGAGCGGGGCGGCTATGTAACAGACGACCAAGCCGGCAACGCGCTTCTTACCCTTGACGGCCGGGGTTTTCAAACCGTTCTGCTCCTGGCGGAACCAGACGGCGCCACAACTTTCCGCTTATGGGACCGATCTCACAGTTCGATTACCATGGGTGCCTGGGACGACGGCCCGTTCTTGAATCTCAAGCGGGAAGGATCGGCCGTTTTCGTGCAGCCGCCAAGGAACGCTCAAGCTTCAGACCAGCGTCCCCTGTTTCGCTAACAGCTTAGGAGGCATTCCGAAGCGCGCAGGCTTTGCGATAGCAGAAGCTCGCATAACCGCAGAACCAACTGTTCCCTGGTCCCTATTCCCTGCTTTTCTCATTTCGGCAACTGGCTTGCATCCCATCCCCCGCCCAGCGCCCTCACCAGCCCCACGCTGTCCACGAACTGCCGGGTCTGAAGGTCGATGGCGGTGCGCTGGTTCTGGAGCAGCGTGGCTTCTGCCGTCAGCACCTCAAGATAGCTGGTCACGCCACCCTTGTAGCGCTTATCGGAAATGTCGAGGGAATGCTGCGCCGACTCGACCGCCTTCTGCTCCACCCCTGTCTCCTGCTCAAGAATGCGGAGGCCGGAAAGCAGGTCTTCCACGTCGTTGAAGGCCAGGAAGATGGCGCTCTTGTAAGCGGAAACCTGGGCCTCGTAGGCGTGGCGGGCCTGGTCAGTGAGGGCGTGGCGCTGGCCGGCGTCAAAGAGCAGTTGTGCGGCTTGGCCGCCCAGGGTCCATAGCGCGCTTGGTCCCTGAAGCAAGGTGCCGATGTTGACGCTTTCAAAGCCGCCCGTTCCGCTCAAAGTGATGGTGGGATAGAAGGCGCTGACGGCGATGCCGATCTGGGCGTTGGCGGCGGCGGCGCGGCGCTCGGCGGCGGCAACGTCGGGGCGGCGCTCAAGCAGTTGCGAAGGCACCCCAAGCGGAACTTTGGGCAGAGGGAGATCAAGCGGCGAGAACGGGATGCTGAACTCCGGCAGTTTGTAATAGGCAATCGTGCCCACCGCGTGCTCATACTGCGCGCGCGCCACGCCCAGGTCGATCAGTTGCGCGCGCACGGTTTCGAGCTGCGTCTGGGCCTGGGCCACGTCCGCCTCGGTGCCTATTCCGCCGGCAAGGCGGCGCTGGGTAAGATCAAGCTGCCGCTCCAGATCGGTGACCGTCTCTTTCAGCAGCTTGATCTCAGAGTCCAGGCCGCGCAGTTGGAAGTAGTCGACGGCCATCTCGGCATGAAGGCTCAGGTCCACGCTGGCCATGTCCGCGGCGCTGGCCTGGGAGTTCTCGCGAGCCGCTTCGACGGCGCGGCGGATGCGACCCCAGAAGTCCGGCTCCCAGCTTGCCTGGCCGGAAACCACAAAGTCGTTGTAGGTGGTGGATTTTCCGGGTGAGTAGGAGGGACCGTTTGCCGACACTTTCCCGCGTTGAACGTTCGGCCCGGCCGACAGCGTGGGAAAGAGAGCCGCCCTGGCCACCTTCACTTGGTCGCGCGCGGCCAGATAAGTCTCAAGCGCCTGGCGCAGGGTCTGGTTGTTCGGGTCGATGCGCTCTTCCAACTGATTGAGTTGCGGGTCCTGGTAGATTTCCCACCATTTGCCGCGGATCATGCCGTCGGAGGGCGTGGCCGGCTGCCAGCCGCCGCCTCCAGCCGGATTAGGCGGCGGCACGATCACCGTGGCCGCGCCAGCCTCCTTGTAGGCCGGCGGCGCCTCGTAGCCGGGGCGGTTGTAGTTGGGGCCTACGGGCTTGCAGCCGGCGAGGAGGATGAGGGTGAGGAGGCAGGCAAAGAAAGAGGTAGTCGAGAGCAGTGGTTTCCCAGGTCTCAAAATCGAGACCTGGGGCACCCGAGATTCTGTCGAGGTTTGTGGTTTCCCACCCTTTCGCCAGAAAAAAAGCGAAAGGATGGGGCACGGGCAAGTAGCGAGATGAGCTAGAGTCTTGGGATTATTCGATAAAGACAGCAAGTTAGCCGCCGCTTCGCGGCGATAGCGAGTTAGCAAGTTAGCCACCGCTTTGCGGTGATAGCGAGTTCGCGAGTTAGCGAATTCAAGGAGTCTTTCCGCTGCAAGCGGCGCTGGCATATCACTTGCCTCCCGCATTGGTTTGGCTGCCAGAGCTCTCCACAAAGACCTTTTCGCCCTCAATGAGCGAGTCGGGCGGATCCTGGATCACCCTGTCTCCCGCGCTGAGCCCGTTAACGATCTGCACGGTGGCGCCGTCGTCCTCGCCGATGACCACCGGAACCAAATGCGCGACGTTGCCGTTGACCACAAGGCCCACGCGCAGCCCCTCCTTGCGGAAGATGAGCGCCGCGGAGGGCACGATGAAGGTGGGGCCGGCGGGCGGCGTCTTGAAGTGGACCTGGGCCAGCGAACCGGGCAGCAGCTCGCCGGCTCGGTTGTCCACGTCGATCTCCACCAGCAGGGTGCGGCTGGCCGGGTCGATGGCGTCGGCGGTGCGCTCGAGCGTGCCCTGGTAGGTCTTGCCCGCGTGTTCGGCAAAGGTCAGGTCGATCTTCGAGCCGCGCTTCACGTTCTGCGAGTAGAGCTGCGGCAGGTTGGCGTAGACGCGCAGGGTCTGGATGGCTTGCAGATGGAAGAGTTCCTTGCCAGCGCCGGAGCCACCCGCGTCGATCAACTGGCCGGTATCGATGTTGCGGGCGGTGACCACCCCGTCAAAGGGCGCATAGACCTTCTCGAACGATTGCAGCTCGCGAAGGCGCCGCACATTTGCCTGCGCGGACTTGACAGCCGCCGCCGTGGCCGCGGCCTGGTTGACAAACGTGTCGGTGTCCTGGCGGGAGACGGCGTCGGACTTGACCAGCCCGGTGTAGCGCTCGGCCTGGATGCGGGCGTTGTTGGCGGTGGCCTGGGCGGTCACCAGGTCGCTCTCGGCCTGGGCCAGTTGCTGGTCCAACTCGGGAGTGGCGATCTCGGCCAGCAGCGCGCCCTTCTTCACCCTGGCGCCGATGTCGAAGTACCACCGCGTAAGGTAGCCGGAGGTGCGGGCGTAGATGGGCGAATCCGTCCAGGCGGTCACGTTGCCGGGGAGCACGAAGCTATCCACCGGCGCGCCCGTCTTGGGAGTGGCGACGATGACCGAGGGAGCGGCCAACTCCGTGGTACGGACGGCAAGCGCTTTATCGGCACGAGCGCGGCTCAGAATGCCGACGCCCGCCAGCACGACGGCCACGACGAGCAGCAAAGCTACGCCCACCAGAGCCTTGCGGGACGAGATGGGTTTCTGTTGGGGCGCGGCGTCGTGATGATGAGCCGGTTGCTGGTTCGGATTGGGTTTGTTGGTCATAAAGAATTACTCCGAAATCTGGTCAAACTCGTCGAACGTTTCGGCTAAGGTGACTCGGTGGGCTGCCTTGCGGCGGCCTTCCAGCCAGCCGTGGACTAGAGAGAAGAATGCGGGCACAAAAAACAGCGTGGCCACCGTGGCCAGCAACAGCCCGCCGATGACGGCGCGGCCCAGCGGAGCGTTTTGCTCGCCGCCGTCGCCCAGTCCCAGCGCCATGGGCGCCATGCCGAGGATCATGGCCAGGGCGGTCATCAACACCGGGCGCAACCTGACAAAGCCGGCACTCAACGCGGCCTTGCGCGCGTCGCCCACCAGGACTTCCAACTCCTCGCGTGCAAAGCTCACCACCAGGATGGAGTTGGCCGTGGCCACGCCCATGCACATGATGGCGCCGGTGAGCGCGGGGACACTGAGCCGCGTGTTGGTGAGGAAGAGAAACCAGACGATGCCGGCCAGCGCCGCCGGCAGCGCCGAGATGATGAGGAACGGATCGAGCCAGGACTGGAAGTTGACCACGATGAGCAGGTAGACCAGCAGAATGGAAAACGCGAGGCCGCCCAGCAGGCCGACGTAAGAGCTCTTCATGGTTTCGCTCTGGCCGCGCAGGGTGAAGTGCGAGCCGCGCGGCAATTCACTCTTGTGCTGGGCGATTTTCTCTTCCACCGCGCGGGTGACGGTGCCCAGGTCGATTCCATCCACGTTGGCGTAGATATCGAGGACCGGCTGCACGTCGTAGTGGCTCACGGTGCCCAGTTCGGCGCCAGGCGTGATGGACGCCAGGTTGCCCAGGACCTCGACCGGCGGCGGAGTGCCGGGAACGCCGGTAGCAGCCGAGCCGCCTGCCAGCCGCGCAGCGGAGTTGCCGGTGACGGGCAGGCTCTGAAGCGCGGCCAGCGAGTCGACGCCATACTGCGGGGCCTGGATAGCCACGTTGTAGCTGACGCCGTTGTTGGGATCGAGATAGAAGCTGGGGCTGCTCTGGAAGCTGCCGCTCAAGGCCACCAGCAGACTGGTTGCCACGTCCTTCTGTGTAAGTCCAATGGACTGGGCGCGGGTGCGGTCCACATTCACAGTCATCTTGGGATAGTCGAAGGGCTGCTGGATGCGCGCATCGGCGGCGCCGGGAATGTAGCGGATTTCATCGAGCATGCGCTCGGCGAGGGCGCGGTTGCCATACAGATCCGGGCCGACGATCTGGATGTCGATGGGCGCGGAGAGGCCGAAGTTGAGAATCTGGGTCACGATGTCCACCGGCAGCACATAGAACGTGACGCCGGGATACTGGCGGGCGAGCACGGCGCGCAGGCGCTCGACGTAAGCCGCGGTGGGATGGTGGTCCTTGGTCAACTGGACCTGAATGTCGGCGTCGGCCGGTCCGATGGGGGCCGAGGTGGAATAGGAAAGGTTCAGGCCCGAGTAAGGCAGGCCGATATTATCGACGATCGTCACCACCTCTTTGGCCGGAATACTCTCGCGGATGGTCGAGTCGATGTGGTCGCAGAGCGCGGCCGTCTCCTCGATGCGGGTTCCGGTGCGGGCGCGCACGTGAATCTTGAACTGGCCGGAGTCCACCGAGGGGAAGAAGTCCTGGCCGAGCCAGGGCGCCAAAATCCCGATTGAAGCCAGCGCAAACACCAGGAAGAGGATCAGAAAGACCGCCGCGTGGTCCAGGCACAGGGTGAGCAGGCGCAGGTAGCCGTGGCGAAAGCTCTCAAAGCCGGACTCGAAACCCTGTTGAAAGCGAGTGAAGGGATTGCGGCTGGCGCGCTTCCTGGCGGTTTCAGCGTCGTCATGCTCCTTGAGCAGGTACTTGGCCATGGTGGGCACCAGCGTGCGCGAGAGGAAATAGCTGGCCAGCATGGCGAAGACCACCGCCTCAGCCATGGGAACGAAAAGATACTTTGCCACGCCGCTCAAAAAGAACATGGGTACGAAGACGATGCAGATGGCAAGGGTGGAGACCAGGGCAGGAACGGCGATCTGCGCCGAGCCGTCGAGGATGGATTGCTCGAGCTCCCCGCCTGATTCAAGATAGCGGTTAATGTTCTCGATGGCCACGGTCGCATCGTCCACCAGGATGCCGACGGCCAGCGCAAACCCGCCCAGGGTCATGATGTTGATGGTCTCGTGGAGCATGGCGAGGACGCTGAGCGAGCAGAGAATAGAGAGCGGAATGGAGACCGCGATAATTACCGTCGAGCGCCAACTGCCCAGAAAGACCAGGATCATGATGGCGGTGAGGCAGGCGGCGATGATGGCCTCGCGGACCACTCCGTTGATGGCGCCGCGCACGAAGATCGACTGGTCGGAGAGGGGGTTGATCTGCAGTTGCGGCGGCAGTTGGCCCTTGATGCTATCGAGCTTTTCGCGAACACCGGCGATGATGTCCAGCGTGGAGGCCGAGCCGGTCTTCATGATACTCATCAAAATGGCGCGCTTGCCGTCCACCCTCACGATGTTGGTTTGCGGGGGGTAGCCATCGCGTACGTGGGCCACGTCGCGGATGTAGATGATCGCGCCGTTCACCGCCTTGATCGGCAGGCTGTTCAATTCATCGACGATTGCAGGGGCGGAGTTGGTCTCGACCGAATACTCGAAACGGTCGATCTTCATGGTGCCGGAGGGCGCGATCAGGTTCTGCGCGGAGACGGCGTTGACCACATCGACCGGGGAGAGCCCCTTGGCCTGGAGGGCGGCGAGGTCGATGTCCACCTGAATCTGGCGCTGCTTGCCGCCGTAGGGAAAGGGCGTCTGGGCTCCCTCGATGGTGGCCAGTTGGGTGCGGATGGTGTTGGTGCCCAGATCGAAGACCTGCTGCTCGTTCAGGCCCTGGCCGGCGATTCCCAACTGCAGCACGGGCACGCTGGAGGCGTTGTATTGAATGATGAACGGCGGCACCGAGCCGGGTGGCAGGGAGCGCAACTGCACCTGGCAGATCGCGGTCACCTGGGAAACAGCCACTCCGATGTTCACATGCGGCTGGAAGAAGATCTTGATGATCCCGATGCCGTTGAGCGATTGCGACTCGATGTGCTCGATGTCGTTGACCGTGGTGGTCATGCCGCGTTCGCTGTTAGCGATGATGCGGGTGGACATCTCCTGCGCCGACATGCCGGTGTAGTTCCACACCACCGTCACCACGGGGATGTCGATGTTCGGAAAGATGTCCGTAGGCATCGTCAGGATGCTGTAGATGCCGAGGATCAGAATCAAAAGCGCAAAGACGACGAAGGTGTAGGGCCGCCGCAGCGCAAGCCGGACAATCCACATAAGGCAGGTACTCGCTCCTGAGCCGGGTTGTTGTTAGCGGTGTTGCGCCTGACCGGCTTGCCCGCGGCCATGAAGACAAGAGAACGGGTCAGCGAGGACACTGGTCCGGTCTCGACCGGCTCACCGGGTTCCGGACGGCAAAGCCGCCAAGGCCCAAACCAACATACAGTTGAAACTACAATGGTAGTCGAAGTTGCGCGCTAAACGCGCAAGGGGGAACAAAAGCGGCTGTCGGCACAAGTTTAAGACGCTCAAAACGACGAAAAGGCCGCAATTTCGGGGCTTGTACATCCCGTGATGTGAACCGCTTCGAGCGGCTCTGGAGAGGCACTGAACTGTTTCGCTAACCTGCAGGCTCGCTGACTCAGTCCGCGAACACTTCTTCTTCCACCTTTGCCCGCTCGATCAGCTTCACCGGATAGTAGGCATTGCGCGTGTACTGCTTCACCATGCGGTTGGTGTTGAAGTAGGAGCCGTTGAAGGCCAGCGTATTGCGCATCAGGCGGGCCCACTTCTCCGGCGCCTCCAGGTAAAGCGGAACCACGGCGGTCTCCAGCTTCTTGTAGAGCGAGTTCGCTTCCTCGGCATCGTTGGCGCCGTCCTCGATGGCCCAGCCGGTGTAGCCCTCGATGCAGCCCTCGATCCACCACCCATCCAGAATCGACAGGCTGGGGACGCCGTTCATCGCGGCCTTCATGCCGCTCGTCCCGGAGGCTTCATAGGGCCGCCTGGGCGTGTTCACCCACACATCCACGCCGGCCGTCATCAGCGCGCCCAGGTCCCAGCCGTAGTTTTCGAGATAAACGATCCTGAGCACGCCGTTCGAGAACCTGGCGGCATCTTCGTAGACCTGCTGGATCAGCGCCTTGCCGGGCTCGTCCTGTGGATGGGCCTTGCCGGCATAGATAATCTGCAACCCGCCCGCCGCGGCGGCAATCTCCGCAAGCCGCTCGGGATCGGTGAACAGCAGGGTGGCGCGCTTGTAGGTGGCCACGCGCCGGGCAAAGCCCAGTGTGAGCACCTTGGGATTGAGCACCAGCCCGGTGCGCGCGGCAACCTCGGCCAGCAACTCCCGTTTGGCGCGGGCGTGCGCCGCAAGAATGTCCTTCTCCGACAGGTCGATCGCGTTGCGCAGGTAGAGAGAATCGCGCCGCCACGAGGAAAAGTTCGCATCCAGCAACTGTTGAATCGGCTCGGAAATCCATGTCGGCGCGTGAACGCCGTTGGTGATCGAGTCGATCGCAAACTCCGGGAACATCCCACGGGTGACCTTGGCATGTTGCATGGTCACGCCGTTGGCATAGCGCGAGAAGCGCAGCGCCAGCAGCGTCATGTTCAGCATGCCGTCGCGAAAACAACCCAGCTTTTCCAGGCGCGCGGTCCTGTCGCCTCCGAGAATGCGAATGGTCTGCTCAGTGGAGAAGCGATCGTGGCCGGCCGGAACCGGGGTGTGGGTGGTGAAGACGCACTTCTGGCGCACTTGCTCGATGTCGGTTTCAGTGGCCTCGCCGAGCGGTCCGCCGGCCAACTGGCTTTCCAGCAGCGCCAGCGTCAGCAGCGCGGCATGGCCCTCGTTCATGTGGTAGACATTCACTCTGTGACCGAGCGCGTTCGCCATGCGTGCGCCACCCATGCCCAGCACGATCTCCTGCTGCAAGCGGTAGTTGGTGTCGCCGCCGTACAGATGATCGGTCAGCCCGCGATCCCATCCCGAATTTCCATCCAGATCCGTATCCAGCAGGTAGATCGGCAGCACGTGTCCGTAGCGGCCTACCAGTTCATAGCGCCAGGCACGCACTGTCACAATGCGGTCTTCCACTGTGACCGTAACCCGCGCCGGCTCCTCGACGCAGAAGTCGGAGGGATTCCACGGTTGAACATCCTCGCTCTGCACGCCTTTGCTGTCCAGGTGCTGCTGGAAGTATCCCTTGCGGTGCAGCAGCGTGAAGGCCACCAGGGGAACTCCAACGTCGGCCGCGGAACGCATCGTGTCTCCGGCCAACACCCCCAGGCCGCCGGAGTAGGTGGGCATGGCGGGGTTGATCGCGATCTCCATCGAGAAGTACGCGACCACTCCCGCAGAGGGGAGAGTTTCGTACGAGAACGGCTTGGACGATGTCGTTTGCATGTCTTTCATTGTCTCCGTGCCGCTCTATAAAATCTGCAAAGCGACGCACAGCGCATCTTGGATCCGGAGGGGTATTCTGCGCACTGTTCCCGGCACGGTCCTGATTTGAGTCAAACTCCACTCATTTTAGCAAGAGAGGCGGATCTCCAGTGGCTACCTTAGCCCGCACAAGACCTGCCAGGAAGCACGATTCCGTAAACTTCGATAACACATTTGCACCATTCACAACCGAGATCGTCAATAGGCGCTGCCGGGGTTGCGCGGGGGCGCCGGAGGGCATCCTCCCTGCGAAGGCGGCCTATTTCACCCGGTGAGCGCCTCCTGAAGCGTGGCAGATGTGAATCTGGGGCACGATGCCGGTTTGGGCCGCGTAACGCCCGCCCAGCGCCTCGACAAATGCAGCGGCCTGGCTCTGTTCCACGAGGTTGATGGTGCAGCCGCCAAATCCTCCGCCCGTCAATCGCGCGCCGATCAGTCCCGGCAAATCCTGCGCCAGGGCCACCATGGCGTCGGCCTCCACGCAACTGCCCTCGAAGTCCCGGCTATAGCTGGCGTGCGCCTCGGCCATCAGCCGGCCCAGTTCAGCCAGGTCGCCCTTGGCCAGCACCTCGGCGGCCGCCACCGTGCGCAGGTTTTCGCTAATCACGTGGCGGGCGCGCAGGAGCGATTTGGGCGTCATCTCGTGGCCCCACTTTTCCAGATCCTCCAGCGTCGCATCGCGCAGGAACGGCACACCCGGACGGTGGCTGGCAATGACCGCGCAGGCAGCCTCGGATTCCGCCCGGCGCGTGGGATAATCGCCTCCGGCAACCGAGTGCCTGACCATGGTGTTGGCGATCACCAGCGCCACGTTGGCCGGAATCGGCGCCAGCTTGAAGCTCAGGTCGCGGCAATCCAGCAGCAGGGCGTGGTTCTGTTTGCCGTTGGCGGAGATGAACTGGTCCATGATGCCGCAATTAGCGCCCACAAACTCGTTCTCCGCCCGCTGGCAGAGCCGGGCCAGCACGGGGCCCGGATAGCTGACGCCAATGAGCGACAAGACCGCCAGAGCCGTTGCGACCTCGACGGCAGCCGAGCTCGACAGCCCCGAACCCAGCGGAACGTCGCCCCACAGGCTCAGGCTGAAGCCGGGAATCGCATGGCCCTCCCCAGCCAGGATCGCAACCACCCCCAGCGGGTAGTCGGTCCAGTGCCGGCTGCCCATGGCGGGCAGCGCTGCTGCCTCAAAGGCCCGCTCCTGGCCGTAATTCTCGGAGTAGAGAACGATCTTGCCGTCGGTGCGCGGCGAGATGCCGGACAGGGTAGCGAAGTCGATAGCCGCGGGCATGACAAAGCCCTCGGCATAATCGGTATGCTCGCCGATCAGGTTCACGCGGCCCGGCGCTGCAAAGATCGCCGGCTCTGCCTGGAAGCGGGCAAGGTGCATGGAACGGAAAACGGCAGGATCATGCATGCCGGTCAACACCCTGAATGGATTCGAACTCGACATTCATGGGCCAGGAAAAGGATTCGCCAGGAGCCAGCACGCGGGACCACGGCCCGATCTTCGCCAGGGAGTCCACGAGCGCGGTGGCCGGCTCCAGCGCCACGCAGACTTGTTTCGGTCCCGGTCTCTCCGGCCAGCCGCCGTAACAGGCCCACAGTCCCAGATAGGGCGTCGCCGCCGGGTCAAAGCTGACCCTGATTCGCACGCCTGCGTGGGGCCGCTCCAGCGCGCACCAGTTTTCCGATTCACTGAGCGGGCCGGCAAACAACTTATCGCCGATGCCCGACTCTGGCGGTTGCGCCACGCTCAAGTCGGTCTGGCTGCCATTGGCCAGCGTGGCGATGGGCCAGGCAACCAGCGCGCCGGCCTTTCCTAAACGGTCGCCAACACCACCCTCCAGGAGCAGCTCGCGAATGGAGCTCGGCAGGATGATGCGATCTCCCGCCTCCGCCACAAATAAAGAATGCGCGGCCCAGGACCAGGGCGCCGGGTAGCCGCCGGTATTGGTCACCGTGTAGTCGAGGCTCAATTGCCAGCCCTTGCCCGTTTCTGTCAACGTCACCGTACGCTCCAGCGCAAGCGGCAGCGAAAAACACTCCCCGCGGAAGGTGGCGGAATTGGCGCTTCTTGCCACCGGTTGCCAAACCACCCGCCAAATATCTCCGTGATCGGGGATGTTGACCGGGCCATCGGCGGTTTCCACCGTGCAAGGGGCAACCGAAGGCAGGCACTCGTCCCAGCCGCTGGCGTCGCTCGCAGCAAACGGCATCGTCCGGGTGCGCGGCGCATAGGCGGCCAGCGGGGCCTGTAGCAGCTCGTGGCCGCTCACGCGGATGGAGGCGATCTTGCCGCCCAGGCGGGGAAGGATGGTCACCGAGCAACTCCCCACCCGAATAAGAACGTTTTCTTCCGCAGCCCCAATTCCTCTTGCTTCTGCCATCCGACCTATCCTCCCATGACTTCCGCGCAGGCCGCGGTCAATCGTTCCCATATCCTGTCCAGCCACGCCTCGTGCTCGGGCTTCATCAATACTGAGCGAAGGCAAGTCACCAACCCAGCGCCGTTCGCCGCACAAAGCTCCGGCTCAAACCCAGCCGCCGGCCGAAACCATGTCAGCGGCAATTCTACAAGGGCCAGATGCAAATCCCGCGCGGCGCAGGCTGCAAAAACACGTTGCGCCAGCTCCGAGGCCAGTTCCTTGTTCTCCGCATTCAGCTTCCACACCACAATATCCAGCTCCGGAGGCGTGTCAGCCAGCGTCTGGAAGCGGTCATCCTGACGCAACCGCCGGTCCAGCTCCAGGGCCGCCGCACGGCCGCGAGCCAGCCCACGGGCAAACTCGCCTCCCGGCGTGAGCGGCAAAAGCTGCTGCGTGGCCCACAAGGCTACCGCCGCCGCGCCGGCCCGCGAGCACTCCAGGCTTATCTCCCCCAGGTGCAACTGCCTGGAGGTGAAGTAGGTGTAGGGCGAATCGTGCTTATAGAAGCGCCCCACCGCCGGGTCGCGGAACAGCACGCACCCGCAGCCGTAAGGCTGCAAACCGTGCTTGTGCGGGTCGATCGCGATCGAGTCGGCCTGGTCGATGGCCGCGTAAGCCCTCCGCGCTGGCTCGTCCAAAGCCTCTGGGATCAGCCGGAAATAGCCGCCGTAGGCCGCATCCACATGCACCCGGAAGCCGTATTTTTGTTTGAGCGCCAGCACCTCGTCCAGCGGGTCCACCGCGCCCGTGGCCGTTGTGCCCAGCGTGACTACAACCGTGCCCACATCGCCCCGGCGCAGCTCGGTCTCCAGCGCCTCCATACTCATGTGCCCGCGGCTGTCGGCTGGAATGTTTGCGTACTCCAGCTTGAGCACGGCGGAGATGCGTTTATGGGTGTAGTGCGCTTGCTCCGACCCCACAATTCGCCGTCCCGGCGCCAACTGCCCGGCCACCCACAGCGCCTCCAGGTTGGCCAGCGTTCCGCTCGAAGCCAGGTGGCCCAGAAACTCCGTCCAGCCGAACATCCCGGCGATCCCTTGGACGGCCTCAATCTCCATCTCCGAGCTGGCCCGGCCGCCGTCGCGCGCATGGTTGTTCGGGTTGAGGTTCATGGCCAGCGCATAGGCGGCCCGCGCCACCGGATGCGGCGGCTTCAGCATCTGTCCAGCATAGAGAGGGTGAAAATAGGGGTAGTTGTCCCCCAGCCGGTGCGCCGTTGCCTCCAAAACCTGGGCCATCGCCCCTGGATCGACGGCGGTTTCAAAGGGCGGAAGAGAGGTGAACTCCGCCTCAAGCAGCTCGGTGGCGCGGGAAAGCAGGCCGGGGACTGGATCCTGGAGCATGACGACCTCTCACACTATCACAAATAGAGGCATGATTATAAACCCATATTGGTCAATAGATTCCGGAAGTGGGAATCGCGGGATGGGACGAAACGCAAAAATTTCCGCATTGTTTTTCCAGCGGAATGGTACACTGTCGTCAGCGTTAGAGTCGAACCGGGCGTGAGCAGTAACTCGCCCAACCAAGCAAGATTCTGCCAGTGGTCGCTCCGATTCATCCAGCGCAATTCAATCCAGGAAACACGATCAAAATGGAACAAGGTACTGTGAAGTGGTTCAATGACGCGAAGGGCTTCGGCTTTATCTCGCGCCAGAACGGCGAAGATGTCTTTGTGCACTACTCTGCAATCACCTCCAGTGGTTTCAAGAGTTTGCAGGAAGGGCAAGCCGTGCAGTTCAACGTGGTGAAGGGGCCCAAGGGCTGGCAGGCTGCCGACGTGCAGCCGCTCGAAACCTGAAGGCCGGATTCCGGCAGAATCTAGCAGACACAAGCGAGGGCTGGGAGCAATCCCAGCCCTCGCTTGTGTCTGTGCGCCTGTGGATCATCCTGTTTCAGAAATAGGATGACAGCTGGAGCATCACCGGTGAGAATTGGACCCTCAGCATGGCTCTGCTGCGGCTGGGGATGGGGCATGGGCGGAACAGCGCCGCACGTAGACCCACAGATAGAAAATGACCATGACCAACAGGATGAGCGGGGCAGGAAAGACCTGCACAGCCATTAGTATCTGCCCGGACAGCCCCGTCGCGGGCAGGTGCGAATTGTTGATGAAACCAAGGAGAATTGCCCACGGAATATCTCCGGTCAACACGAACCCCGCGGTATTCACTAAGAGCGCGAACCAGCCGATCAGTCCGCCCTCGGCCCATAGCATGGCGCAAGCGGGAACCGTGAGCAGCAGCAGCTTGGCGTCGACTTGCCGATGATAGACAGGCAGCATGGAAAGAGCCGCGATTGCCGCGAGCGCCAGCCAGGCTCTCGCGAGCGAGGGGCGGGATCGCAGAGTGACGAACGCCCATAGGAGCAGGAGTGGCGCACAGATAAGATAGCTGGCTGGATTGTAGATGCGCGGGTCGTCCCGGAAGACGCTGATGGCCGTTTGCAGGCTTATCAACATATCGAGGCCGTGGCCACCCGTTGAAGCGAGGCCGGGGTCGTTGATACCGCCGTGTACCGAAAACGCCAAAATATTGGAGTGCAGTTCCCGCATCCAATGCGGCGCCACCTGCCAAACCCACAGGACGCCCGGCAGGCTGATTGCAACCGCCGCGAGGAGGGTCTGCAGTGCGCGTTTGCGGTAAACTCCGCCGGCCAATAAGAAGTAGAGCCAGACCAGGCCCGTATCGTGCGGCTTGATTGCGAGGCTGACCGCAAGACACAGGATGCCGGCCGGGACAAACCGCTCCCGAAGAAAGCACCAGACGGCCACCGCGCAAAGGCTTACAACAATTCCGGCCGCATTGCCTGTAACAATCAGAATTTCGCTGTTGGCGAGAAGGAAGCCGATCAGGGCCCCAGAGAGGATTGGCGCGTAATTTGCCCCGAGATTCCAAATCAGGAACGAGGCAAAAATGAAGCTCCCGACGGTGAGTGTCATCCAAAGCATGCGCGCAGGCCCCCAGGGCAGCATCGCGAAGGGAACCGTGAAAGAAAATGCGGTTGGCGGGTATACATTCTGCGTCGCAATCTGGCGAACCATCGCGGTATCCGATGGGCGGTCTCCCCCCTCTGCCCGATAGATGCGCAGTACTTCACCTTCCATGTACGGGTCGTCATGTTGAATAAGACATCGCGCGGGATAGTAAAGTGCCCTGAAATCTGCCAATGGGGAAGGAGCGGCGTTCTCCAGGGCGGCGCCCAGCAAAATAAACACCACGCTTCCCAGCAGCAGCAAATACAGGCCATCGAGCCGCGCTCTTGTCATCTTGAGCCTCTCTCTGTCTTCTTTCCGGGGAGCGGTTTGAGGGTCTAGCCGCCGAACCGCATCTATGATCGTACATGAGGCCGCGGGCCGGCCGGTTGCCGGACAGCCAAGTATATAATTTCAAGAACATGTGATGCGGCTGGGGCATCACCGGCGAGAATGGCAATACGGAATAAGGTATTTGCCTGATTGCAGCAGCCTGAAACTGTTAGGATGTCCGAAGTGAAATCCAACGACGAGATAGAACCCTGCCTCACGGCGGTGATGCCGGTCTACAATGAGTCCGCCACCGTGGCCGAGGTCGTCAAGGCGGTGTTGGCGCAGCGTCCAGTGCAGCAACTGGTCATTGTGGATGACTGCTCGCGGGACGGCACTTGGGACCAACTCCAGCCGCTCGCGCAAATCGAACCGCGCATCAAGCTCATCCGGCACGAAGTGAATCAGGGCAAGGGCGCGGCGTTACGCACCGGCATCGCGCACGCGACTTCGGAAATCGTCATCATTCAGGATGCGGATCTGGAATACGACCCGGCCGAGTATTGCCGGTTGATCGCGCCGATTCTGTCCGGCAGGGCGGACGTGGTCTTCGGTTCGCGCTTTCGCGGCGGCACCGGCGCCTGCCGGGTCTTGTATTACTGGCATTCGGTCGGGAACAACTTTCTCACCATGTGTTCGAACATGGCCACGGATTTGAACCTCACGGATATGGAGACGGGATACAAAACCTTCCGCCGCGAAGTGATCCAGCAGATCCGGATCGAGGAAAACCGCTTCGGATTCGAGCCGGAAATCACGGCCAAAGTTGCAAAAGCGAAGGTACGTATTTACGAGGTCGGAATATCCTACACTGGCCGCACGTACGCCGAGGGCAAAAAAATTGGCTGGCGAGACGGTTTCCACGCGCTGTGGTGCATTTGGAAATATAACTTTTGGCGCAAATGACCGGTAAGCCCAACGCATTGGCCAAAAACTGATTTTGAATTCGCCGCGCATCAAGGCAAGGAACGATCCTTTGACGTGGCTGCGGTGCGGCTGTTTGACCGGGCGATTTTTCCGCTGGTCCATGGCTTTGAATCGCGCATTTGTCCACCGCCCATTGGCCAAAGCCTGATGGCGGTAGCGGCCGCTCGCTAAACATAGCGGTTTTCCAATTGCTGTATCCTCAAAGGGACGGCCGTGTTTTTTCAAGCCGCGGCCCCTTTGGACTCCAAACCACCATGAGCACGCAGACCATTGCCATACACCTGCCCGACGGAGCCATTCGCGAAGTGCCCGCCGGCACCACGCCCCTGGACATTGCCAACTCCATCTCGCCGCGCCTGGCCGCGGCCGCCGTGGTGGCGCGCCTGACGCCCATCACCGGCGCTCTGAAACAGGCAGATTCAGGCGAAGAGCCTTCGGAAGCAGCGATGTATGCCGCGGAAGACGCCGCCGCACCGCGCATGGTGGACCTGGCGACGCCTTTGACCGCCGACACGCGCCTGGAGCTGGTGACTGAGAAGGATCCGGAGGCGATCAAGGTGCTGCGCCACTCCGCCGCGCATGTGCTGGCCACGGCGGTGCTGGAACTCTTCCCCGAGACCAAACTGGGCCACGGTCCGGCCACCGACTCCGGCTTCTTTTACGACTTCCATCGCGAAAAACCCTTCGTTCCAGAAGAGCTGGCGCAGATCGAGGCGAAGATGGCCGAGGTAATTGCGCGCGACGAGCCGTTCAGACGTGAATCTTCTCCAAGAGAAAAAGCTCTGGAAGAGTTCAGCCGCGACGGCGACTTCATGAAGGCCCACTTCGTGACCAAGTTCACCGTGCCCGGCGACGAGGTCAGCTTCTACCGCAACGGCAACTTCGTGGACTTTTGCCGCGGGCCGCACGTGCCCTCGACCGGCCGCGTCAAGGCCGTAAAAATAACCGCCTTGGCCGGCGCCTACTGGCTAGGCGACGAAAAGAATCCGCAGCTTCAGCGCATCTACGGCACGGCCTTCTTCTCGCAGAAGGCGCTGGACGAGCACTTCGTGCGCCTTGAAGAAGCGGCCAAGCGCGACCATCGCCTGCTGGGCAAGCAGTTGGACCTTTTCAGCATTCAGGAACTGGCCGGCCCCGGTCTCATCTTCTGGCATCCAAAGGGATCCATCGTCCGCAAAGTGATGGAAGACTGGATGCGCGACGAATGCCTCCGCCGCGGCTACCAGTTGGTTTACACGCCGCACGTGGCGCGCGTAAACCTGTGGCAGACCTCTGGGCACGAGGGCTACTACTCGCAGAACATGTTCACGCCGATGGAACTGGACGATGCGAACTATCGCATGAAGCCGATGAACTGCCCGTTCCACATTTTGATTTACAAGAACTCGCCGAAGAGTTATCGCGACTTGCCTGTGCGTTATGCCGAGTTGGGCAATGTCTACCGGTATGAGCGCTCGGGCACCATGCACGGCCTATTGCGCGTGCGCGGCTTTACGCAGGACGACGCGCATATCTTCTGCACTCCCGGCCAAATTGAAGATGAAGTGGTGGCCTGCATCGACTTTGCCGAAGCCGTGCTCACCACCTTTGGCTTCAAGGAGTTCAAGGTCGAGTTATCCACGTGGGACCCCAGCGATCGCGCCCACTACGCCGGCTCCGACGAAAACTGGAACCTGGCGGCTGGCTCCTTGCAGAGGGCGCTCGACCGGAAGGGAATCGCGTACAAGACCATCCCCGGCGAAGCTGCCTTCTACGGTCCCAAGATCGACGTGAAACTCGTCGACGTGCTGGGCCGCCTGTGGCAGCTCTCCACCGTCCAGTTCGACTTCAACCTGCCCGCCCGCTTCGAGCTTGAGTATGTCGGCGAGGACGGCGAGCGCCATCAGCCGGTCATGGTTCATCGCGCCCTCTTCGGCTCCGTCGAGCGCTTCTTCGGCGTCCTCATCGAGCACTACGCCGGCGCCTTCCCGCTGTGGCTCGCGCCCGTGCAGGCGGGCCTGGTGCCCATCAGCGAGCGCCATCACGCCTACGCCAAAAAAGTCGAAGCCGAACTCAAAGCCGCCGGCCTCCGCGTGGAAGTCGACGATCGCAATGAGAAGATGAACGGCAAGATCCGCGACTTCGCCAACCAGAAGACGCCCTACATTCTCGTCTTCGGCGACAAGGAACAGGAAGCCTGCGCAGTCAGTGTGCGCACCCGCGGCAAGGGAGACCAGGGCTCCATGCCGCTGGCCGATTTCATCGCCAAAGCCAAGGCGCTGGTGGAGAGCCAATCGACGGAGTTGTAGCAGGAGCCCTAAGGAACCTCTGAAAAAGTCCTTGCCGTGAAGTCGTCATTCCCTCAGGGGCTAAAGCCCGCGTTGATTTTGCGGCATTTACGACACCCTTCGGCAGGCTCAGGGGCCTTTGAAGTCGTGCCCTGACACGAACCAGCCTTTTTCCGCTCGCCGCGGCGAGTAAAGCCCGTACCCTTCATTCTCCGCTGCAAGATTAGATGAGCCGGCCCAGTGTCCTCTACTCCCGCACGCTGATGCCGAGCGCCTTCATCTTGCGATAGAGGTGGCTGCGTTCCAGGCCCAATAACTCCGCCGCGTGGCTGATGTTATTGCGTGCTTCTTCAATCTTCTTCAGAATATATTCGCGCTCGTAGGCGTCGCGCGCCTGTTGCAAAGTGGAGAATTCTTCCGTCGAGCGCGTGCCGGCCTTGTGGGTGAGCGGCGGCAGATGCTTGCGCTCGATGCGCAGGGCGCGTGGATTGAGGATGAGCACCCGCTCGATTACATTTTTCAGTTCGCGAACGTTGCCCGGCCAACGGTACTCGGCCAGCGTCGCCAGCGCCTCTTCGCCGATCTCCATGCGCGGGCGTCCGTACTGGCGGCCGAACTCGGCCAGGAACTCGCGCGCCAGCAGCGGTATGTCCTGCTTGCGCTCCCTCAGCGGCGGCACAAAGAACGGGACGACATTGAGCCGGTAGAAGAGGTCCTCGCGGAAGTTGCCCTTGGCGATCTCCTCTTCGAGATCCTTGTTGGTGGAGGCGATCAGGCGCACGTCCACGCGCAAGGGCTGCGTGCCGCCGACGGGCGTAAAGAGCTGGTCGTCAAGGGCAGAGAGCACCTTGGCCTGCGTCTTGAGGCTCATGTCGCCCACTTCATCCAGGAAGAGCGATCCGCCGTCAGCGCGTTCCAGGGTGCCGCGCTGCTCCGTGGGACCGCCGGGCTGGGCGCTGTAGCGGTAGCCGAAGAGTTCGGCCTCGATGTAGGCCTCGGGGATGGCGGCGCAGTTCAGCTCGACAAAGACACTATCCCGCCGCAGGCTCTCGGCGTGAATGGCGCGGGCGATCAGTTCCTTGCCGGTGCCCGATTCGCCGTAGATGAGCACGCGGCCGTTGGTGGGCGCCATGAGCCGTATCTGCTGGCGCAGCGCCTTTACCGGAATGCTTTCGCCGGTGAGCACCGATCCCACATTGAACTGGCGCTTGAATTCGATGTTTTCAGTGCGCAGGCGCCGCGCTTCCACCGCGTTCTTGAGCACGATCAGCGTGCGATCGAGCGAGAGCGGCTTTTCCAAAAAGTCGTATGCGCCCAGCTTGGTGGCCTTCACGGCGGCCTCGATGGTGCCGTGGCCGCTGATGATGACCACCTCCGGCCGCATCTCGACGGCCAACTGGTGCATATCGGCCAGCACGTCGAGGCCGTCGCGGTCAGGAAGCCAGATGTCGAGCAGCACCACGTCATAGGGCGCGTCCTGCAACAGCACCATCGCCTCGGCGGCGGTGGCAGCGCTGGCCACGCCATAGCCCTCTTCGCGCAGAATCTCTTCCAGCGAGGCGCGAATCTCCGCCTCGTCGTCCACCACCAGAATGTGATTCATGAGTGCAATCCCCTGAGCGGAGCGACGGAGTTGCCGGGCGCGGCATCGTTGCCCTCGAGCGCGGCCGGAGCCAACTGTGCGCTGCCGAGATCCATCAGCGGCAGACGCAGCAGGAAGCGCGCGCCCTTGGGGCTATTGGCCTCGGCGCGCAGCGAGCCGCCATGCTCCTGCACGATCTTGGCCGCAATGGAGAGGCCCAGTCCGGTGCCGCGATGCTTGGTGGAGTAGAAGGGCAGAAACAGCCGCTCGCGGATTTCATCGGTGAGCCCGTGGCCGGTGTCTGAGACCGCGATCTCGACCGCCGCGCTGTCTTCGCTGAGCGAACTGCTGAGCCCAAGCACGCGCAACAAACTGCCCTGCATGGCCTCGGCGGCATTGTCGATGAGGTTGGCCAGCGCGCGGCGGATGGCCTCGGGGTCGGCAAGCACCGTCGGCAATCCTGGCTCCAGGTCCCGCTGCACGGTGATGCCGTTGAGGCGGCCGGCAAACAGCGCCAGCGCTTGCTCGGCTATCTGGTTAAGATCGCATGCGCGAGGCTGCGGCGAGGGAAACTGCGCCAGCGCCGAGAACTGGTCGACCAGGGTGCGCAACGTGCCCACGCAGGCCAGGATAACCTCGCTGCATTTGCGGATCACGCCGGGCGAGTCCAAAGTGCCGCGGTCCAGATGCCTGCCGATCCGCTCGGCGGAGAGGGCGATGGGCGTGAGCGGGTTCTTGATCTCGTGGGCTACCCTCTGCGCCACCTCCTTCCACGCCAACTGGCGCTGCGCGCGCAACAACTCGGTGGTGTCCTCCACCACCAGCACCGTTCCCGGCTGGCCGTGGGCCAGTTCAAGCCGCGCGCTGGTAATGGCCAGGTGCATGGTGCGGCCGCGGGCATGAAACTCAACTTCGGTAGAAGCCGCGCCCATGCGATGGCCGCGCCGGATCACTCCGGCCAGATCGTCCGCACAGTCGGCAGGCAGCAGCGACTCGATTCGCTCTCCGCCCAGGCCAAGATCCTCGCGCCGTCCCATCAACGCGGCAAAGGCGCGATTGGACTGGAGCACCACGCCTGCGCCATCCAGGGTGACCACGCCCGAGGGAATCGTCTCGACGATCGTCTCCAACTCGCGGCGGCGCTCCTCGATGGCCAGGTTGGCCGCGGTGAGCTGCGCCGACGAGCTCTCGGCCAACTGCCGGCTGGCATCCAGATCCGCCGCCATGCGGTTGAAGGCGCGGACCAGGTCGCCCATCTCTCCGGTGGCGATCAGCGCCACGCGATGGTCGTACTTGCCGGTAGCGATCTCGTCCATCGCGTCTGCCAGGGCCTCCACCGGGCGGGTGATCTGCTTGGACAGAAACAGGGCCAGCCACACGCTGGAAAAGAAAACGAACACCGTGATCAGCAACAGCAGCAGGAAGAATATGGTGCGGAGCTGGTTGCGCGAACGGAACAGCTTCCAATAAGCGTCTGCCCCGGAGCGGATGCGCGCCGTGGTCTGACTGAGCCCCCGCGGCATGGGCAGCGCCGTCACCACCACCTTGCCGGAAGCGGTTGGCGACACACCCAGCGCGAACTCCTGGCCTGCCACATTGATCACCGGCTCATCGTGCCGCTGCGCCGAGGTCAGCAGGCTTGCCGAAAGCGGCCCGCGAAGCGGAATCGCGGCTCCCCGCTCGCCTTCGTCCAGCCAGGGAACCAAGCTCGCCACGCTGGACTCCGGCGGCGCCTGAAAGCTGGCCAGAACCCGCAAGTCCTTCCCATAGACGATGGCAAAGCCGCCGTCCAGCGTGATGCGGTGGGAGGACAGCACATCCTGGAGCGTCGCCGGATCGCGGTCCGGAGCGCCGGTGGCCGCTATCGACTCCGCCTCGCCCCGCGCATTGCTGGTGACGTATTGCGCCAGCTCCAGCACCACGCGGGTCGAGTCCTCGCGCAACTCCGATGTGGGCTGCGAAAACCAGCGGTCGATGGAACGGTTCATCAGTTGAAAGCTGAACAGGAACATGAAAACCGCGGGGGTGAGCGCGATCAAGGCCGCGCCCAGCACCATTCGCGTGCGCAGCCGCGCGCCCAGGGCGCTGCTGCTCTGGTCGGCATAGAGCTTGAGGATGTTCCTGAGCAGCAGCATCAGCAGCACCATCAGCAGCAGGAACACCAGCACGGTGAGGCCGGTAAAGACCAGCGTCTCCCCGGAGGTCTCAGGATTGAGAAACCGGACATTGGAGGTGTTGAATGCCTGGAGCGCGCCCAGCAAGGCGAGAAACAACAGCACTCCGCCTGCAAGCAGGGCAACCAACCGGCGCCGAGGATCGCCGAGAAACGACATGCGGCGATTATAAAGCGGTTGGCGAAGAGTGGGGAGGGGCCAGGGAACAAGGAGCAGAAAACCTAACCTGGCCCTGCCATTTTCTACCTCCAGACCACAAACTTGAGCCAGCCTTCCCAAACGTCGGCCCACGCATGGACGATGATGTTTGCGCGCAGATTCCCGCGCCACGCGGCCAGCGCTCCAAACAGAACTCCAAGCACGCTGATCACGATCGTATTCTTCCAGCCCTGGTAGCTGTGTCCCAGGCCAAACACTAGTCCCTGTCCCAGCACGGCCACCATAACGCTTCCGCTCAACGCATGGAGCTGGCGCTGCAGATAGCCGCGAAATGCCATCTCCTCGCAAACGCCCGCGGTGATCGCGGTCGCAATCCAGATCAGGATTTCAAGCAGGCTCTGCGGCAACAGGCTGGCGACGGATTTCGCGCTGCTCGGCCCCAGCAACCGGTGAACCGCATACGCTGAGCCCTCCCACAGCACCCAGAACGGCAGCGCAATCCCCACGTCCACCGCGACGCTCTTCCACGAGGTCCAGCGCCCGCCCGACAGCGTTGCCAGATTGCCGCCGCGGCGATGCACGCCGACCCAGCAGTAATAAAGGAGGGCCCAGTCCATGAAGATGGCGATCAGGTAGACGGGAATGACTTGACTGTGGCTCCCAAGCTGGCCGGCTGCCGCTCCGCCGCCTCCCGTGGGAGCATGTTGAGCAAGAAAGCCCAACGCTGCCACGCCGGCCCCAATCAGCAGGAAGCCTATAAAATGTCTCCACGAAGCGATCTGCCGCGGCCTTTGGCTTGCGCCTGAATTTTCTACCGAAAAAATCTCATTTCCCTGCATGAATCTTTTCCTTTCGACTTTCTGAATGACGCTGCTGCTTCCTGGCGATCTTGTTCAATTCCGCCAATATCTCTTCCGCCCAGCGCAGGTGCGCTTTCAATTCCAACTGTCCGAATCGCATCGCCATCTTCCAATAAGGAGCGTCAGGATACCGATGATTTTGAGCAGTCACCTCCTGCTCTATCCGCCTGAGCTGCTCAAGAAACGCGCTCTCGCTTTCCGCCATGCGCTCCACGTGTTGAATCGAAATCTCCGGGGAAACCTGCGCGCCAAAGAACAGCTTCAGCAGCAATTCGTTGCGCGGAATCTCCGGCTGCGGCTCGACTGCCAGCCAATTCGCCAGACGCTCCCGGCCCTTTTTCGCGATGGAGTAGATGCGCCGGTCCGGCTTGCCTTTTTGCCGCTCCGTCTTGCAGCTCACAAAGCCATCGGCCGCCAGCCTTTTCAGGTTGGGATAGATCTGCCCATAGCTCTCGTTCCAAAAGTGGCCGACCGATGAGCGAATGTTCTGCCCCAGGTCGTAGCCCGACATGGGTTCGACCGTCAACAGACCCAACAGCACTTCCATGCTCGAACTTGAACGCTTTGCCATATGCCTAATAGATATATCTCTATTAGAGATATACTGTCAACAGATATTTTCCGGCCCGCTTTTTCCGGCCATCTTGATTCGTTTTCGGCATGTCGCGGTGAGCGAAACGGAAGAGGAAGAGAATGCAAGGCGCGGAGGCCGCATCCGCTCGGGCAGTTACGGATGCGGCGTCGATATTCGATCAGGCAATCACGCTGGCAGCCGCCGTCCAGGGCCGGTGCTGGCTCTCGGCCACGCCGCGATGGGTGAGCGTGCCCATCCAGGTATTCAGTCCATCGGCCAGCCCCGCGTCCTGCTTGAGCGCCTCACGAGCGCCCAGGTTGGCCAGGCGCAGCAGGTAGGGGAAGGTCGAGTTGGTCAAGGCAAGCGTGGAGGTGTGCGGCACCGCGCCGGGCATGTTGGTCACGCAGTAGTGCACCACGCCGTCCACCACGTAGCTGGGGTTGGAGTGCGAGGTGGGCCGCGCCGTCTCCACGCAGCCGCCCTGGTCGATGGCCACGTCCACAATCACCGCGCCCTTCTTCATCTGCGCCACCATGGCGCGGGTCACGATCCTGGGAGCCGTGGCGCCGGGAATTAGCACGGCGCCGATCACCAGATCGGCCTCCCTGGTGGCCTGGGCCACGTTGTAGCTGTTCGAGGCCAAGGTGTAGAGGCGGCCGCCGAAGATGTCGTCCAGCTCGCGGAGGCGGTTCAGGTTCACGTCTACAAGGGTCACCTTGGCGCCAAAGCCGAGCGCGATCCGAGCCGCATTGGCGCCCACGATCCCTCCGCCGAGGATGCAGACGTGGGCCGGCGGCACGCCCGGCACGCCGCCCAGCAGAATCCCCCGTCCGCCGCGTTCCTTTTCGAGATACGTGGCTCCCACCTGCACGCTCATCCGCCCCGCCACTTCGCTCATGGGCGTGAGCAGCGGCAGCGTGCCCTGGCGGTCGCGGACGGTTTCATACGCAATGCCGATGACCCCGGACTCGAGCAGCTTGTCAGTCAGATCCCGCACCGGCGCCAGGTGCAGATAGGTAAACAGCACCAGCCCCTCGCGAAAAAAAACGTACTCCTCCTCAATGGGCTCCTTGACCTTGACCACCATCTCGGACTTACCCCAGACGTAGCCGGCCTCGCCCACAATCTCCGCGCCGGCGTTCTGGTACTCGTCGTCGGGAAAGCCGGACTGCGCGCCGGCCTGGGTCTCCACCAGCACGGTGTGGCCGGCCTCGGCGAGGGCTTTGACGCCCGCCGGGGTCACGCCCACCCGGGCTTCGTGATCCTTGATCTCTTTGGGAACGCCGATGATCATGGTTTGCTCCTGATCGGGTTGGATGCCGGCCGGGGAGGGCTTGACCCGGCGCCGAGCGTGCGTCCGCTTCCAACTGGCTAGAATCCTACGGCGCAAACCGCTTTCAATGTGTGCAAAGTTTGTGGTAGAAGTGACCCATGGGAACGAAACGTGACAAAAATGGCCAACTGGCGCAAGAATCAGGCGCATACTGGGTTGAAGGCGCGGCGGCAGATGGGCTGGCTGGCGGCCTCGACGATCTGGATGCGGCCATTCTGCGCCACCTGGAGCGCCACGGGCGAGCCACCAACTACGAGGTGGGCGAAGCAGTGGGATTGTCGGCTTCGGCGGCATCGCGGCGCATCCAGGCGCTGGAGACGGCCGGCGCCATCCGCGGCTACCGCGCCCAGATCGACGACCGCCTGCTGGGCAAGCGCATGACCGTCTTCATCCGCGTGACCCTGGAGCGCCAATCGGCGCCGGTGCTGAGCGCCTTCGAGACCGCCGTTCGCCGCTGCAAAGGCATCGCAAGCTGCCACCTGATGGCCGGCCAGTACGACTACATGCTGGTGGTCCGCGTGGCGGATATCGACGACTACGGCCGCCTGCACCAGAACGAGCTATCCCGCCTGCCGGGAGTGACGCGCCTGGAAACCAGCTTTGCGCTCAGGGATGTGCTGGAGGGGAAAAGCTAGAGGCGGCTGGCTGCTTCGAGGAGGTTACCGGCGGCTGGCTGCTTCCTGCTTCAGCCCGTGACAGAAGACGCCCGTTGCGATAGATTAAGGTTTTCATGGAAAGGTGATGCGTGGTCCAATGTCTTTGATTCCAAAAGACCGGGATTGCGGACAGCCGGGAAGAGGAGATGGCTGATGATAGACGAGGACCTGAGATTTCCCAACCGCAAGAAACGAGATTGGGAACAGCCACGTTTCGGCGGCAAGCTCACGGACGCGAACCTGCCAGATCCCAACGGCGAGAAAGCAGAAGAGGAACAGCTGCCTCTCAGCAGCTACACGATCATTGGATCGGCCCCGGAGAGTTCCGACGACAAGCCCGCGGAGGCGGACCGGCAATATCCCCTCGGCGTGGACCGGCAAAACCCCAATGGTGAGACGACAACTGCCTTTCCACCATTGCTTGAAGTGTTGAGTCAGCGGATTCGGAAATTCGCGGAGAGCCCAACAAGGGTCTATGTCGCGGCAGGCGTGGGACTCGGGATTCTGTTTGGAATCACAATCGCAGCCATTTCCTGGCACATCAACAACCCAAATGGGCCATATGATCTGAGATCGGTCACTTCCAGCGAGGCGGGGTTGAAGGGCCATCTGTTTCTCAAATGGGAGAAGAAGCTTCAATACCGCCTGACGTTAGAACCCAGCGATCCGAAGCAGCTTGCGGGGTTTTCGCTTGCGGTCGCCAATTCGCCGCGCCCTCTTTCCATCAACATTCAACTGAAGGATGCCCAGGGGTTTGTATTGTGCGCCAAGGACATCCTCTTGCAATACGATGCCCGGAAAGCGGCAGCTCTTGCGGCGCCCGATCCCGAGGCCGAGGCCGGGAATACGGATACGGGCAATGTCTCCAGCGACCAGTTGGCTCAAGGGATCAATGTTGCGCGATTGGAAGCTCAGGAACCTGAGCGGGAACTAGGCAAGGACATTTTCCTGAATCAAATCGGGCGGGATGGACAAATTGACTCCATAAGCGCCCAAGGGGATATCCCATGCTCAGGGAAGGCCTATGAAAGCACTTCCTATTGGAGTTTTTCGCCCGGCTTTCCATCCCTTGCCGAGCAGGGTGAATTGCTGAAGCGGCAGGCGGATATCCGGGCGAACGAAGCGTCCGCAGCTTCTGAAAAACTTGTCGCGCGCAGGAGAATGGCAGCGAAAGCCGCGCCAAAGCCCTCCCCTTTCTACATCGAAGGAGACGATTCAATCGCCGGATATGACGCATCCGCGGGAATTATAGAAACCTTCACGGCGAGGCGTTTTCTCGTCGACAAGGCAGGCGCAGCCGCCAATGCGCTCAAAGGGCTTGACTTTCCCATAGATGTCCACTACAGGTGCGACCAGTCTGCAACCTGCACCATCACGCGCGCCGGCGGGGGCATGCTGCACGCGAAGTTGAAGAAATGAATCGGAGCGCTCCCTTGATAACGAAGGCATTTTCGCGTCACCTGACCAACTGGGCACGCGAACCTGCTTTTCCTTTCTCCCAGGAGCCGGTCACCGCAGCGACAAGGGAGCAGCCTCCTGCTCCTGCCGGGGACGGAAATGTCCGTGGCGAAAGAGTAAGATATGCAGGGAAGGCAATGCGTGGTCTAATTCTAATGACTCCAAAACGGGATTTCGGACAACCGGGAAAGGAAGCTGCCTGATGACAGATGCAGACCGGCAATATCCCAAGGACAAGATAGCGGATGGGAACCAGCAACATCTCGGCGGCGAGAAGCCGGATGCGGACCGGCAATATCCCTTCGGCGCGATAACGGACGGGAACGAGCAACATCTTGGCGACGAGAAGCCGGATGCGGACCTGCAAGAGCCCCTCGGCGCGAAGCCGGATGCGGACCAGCATGAGCCCGCCAGCGTGCAGTTGGATGCGGAGCAGCAAGATTTCCTCGCGAAACTGGATGCGAAGTGGCGAGATCCAATCGGCGCGATGGCGGGTGCGGACCGGCAAGAGCCCTTCGGCGCGATAACGGCCGGGAACGAGCAACATCTTGGCGACGAGATCACGGATGCGGACCGGCAAGAGCCCAACGGCGAGATCGCGGATGCGGACCGGCAATATCCCTTCGGCGCGAAGCCGGATGCGGACCAGCATGAGCCCGCCAGCGTGCAGTTGGATGCGGAGCAGCAAGATTTCCTCGCGAAACTGGATGCGAAGTGGCGAGATCCAATCGGTGCGATGGCGGATGCGGACCTGCGAGAGCCTCTCGACAAGAAGCCGGACGCGGACAAGGAAGATCCCAAGGACAAGATAGCGGATGCGGACCGGCAAGAGCCTCTCGGCGAGAAGCCGGATGCGGACCAGCAACATCTCGGCGACGAGATCACGGATGCGGACCGGCAAGAGCCTCTCGACAAGAAGCCGGACGCGGACAAGGAAGATACCAAGGACAAGATAGCGGATGCGGACCAGCAACATCTCGGCGACGAGATCACGGATGCGGACCGGCAATATTCCTTCGGCGCGATAGCGGACGGGAACGAGCAACGTCTCGGCGGCGAAATCACGGATGCGGACCGGCAAGAGCCTCTCGGCGAGAAGCCGGATGCTGAAAAGCAGAATCCCGTCGTTGAGCCTTCCCCCGCCGTTGAACCTCGTCCCACGGTTGAACCTCCAAAGCCCAAAGTGGGCCCAATCCTCCTCATTGCAGCGATAGGCACGGGAGTCGGAATTCTGCTTGGAATCGCCATCGCAGCCATCACCTGGCATGAGGCCAAGACAACTCCTCCGCCTGAGCCGAACGTGGCGCGGGAACCAAGCCTGCCGCACGAGACGAAGGATCTGGGAACGGTCGCTTCCAACACGGTTGGCTTGCAGGGCCATCTCATTACAAAATGGGATGACAAGCTGGAATACAGTCTCGTGATCGAACCCAACGATCCTGCGCACCTTGCGGGGTTTGCGCTTGCGGTAAGCGATCCGCCACGCCCGCTTTCCATCGTCGTCGAACTGAAGAATTTCGCCGGCTTTGTGTTGTGCCGCCAAAACATCGTGTTGAAATACGATGCCGGGAAAGCGGCGGCTCTTGCCGCGGCCCGCGCGAAAAACCTTGCCGGGAAGAGCCATGGAAGCAATATCTCCAGCGATCGGGACAACCAAGCGGCCGATCTCGATCAATTGGAAGCTCAGGAGGCTGAGAGGGAGCGAGGCAAGGACATCTTCCGGAATCAAACCGGGCCGAATGGACAAATTGAATCCATACGCTCTCAAGGGGAGATCCCATGCCCGGCGATAGCCTATGGGAGCGTTGCCTACTGGAGCTTTACGCCAAATTTTCCTGCCGTTGACGAGCAGGATGCACTGCTGAAACGCCGGGCAAACGCCACAAGCCCATCTTCTAAAACCCCTGCTGCCCGCAAGGGGGCAAAATAGGTCGCTGCGGAGCAGCCCACATATTTCTCCGTCGAAGTTATTGTCTGCGCCCTTTGCAGCTTGTCGGAGTAATCGACATACACCGCCTTCCACGTGGTGAAGAAGTCGATGGCGCCCAGGCCTTCGCGGTGGCCGTTGCCGGTGTATTTGATGCCGCCGAAGGGCAGTCGAACCTCCGCGCCGCTGTGAACGCCTGATTTTACCGCATCGGGACAGCCATTTACGCCGGAGTTGGCGGTTCCGGTACGGCCCGGGCCCGCTGGCCGTACAATAAGCGTTGAGGTAGAACCAGTCCCCCCATGTCATTGAACGGCTATCCATCGCGCTCCTCGCGCTCGCACGGCCTGCGTTCGCTCTTCAGCATGTTTTCGAGCGACCTGGCCATCGATCTAGGCACCGCCAATACTCTGGTCTTTGCGGCCGGCAAGGGCATCGTCGTCAACGAGCCCTCCATTGTGGCCATCAACAAGAACACCGGCGAGGTGGAAGCCGTGGGCAAGGAGGCCAAGGAGATGCTGGGCCGCACGCCCGGCAACATCGTGGCCATCAAGCCCATGAAGGATGGCGTGATCGCCGACTTCAAAGTCACCGAGAAGATGTTGAACTACTTCATCCAGAAGGCGCACAACCGCAAGATGCTGGTGCATCCGCGGATCGTCATCGGCGTGCCTTCAGAGATTACGCAGGTTGAAAAACGGGCGGTGGAGGACTCGGCCTACCGCGCCAAGGCCAGCGAGGTTTACCTGGTGGAACAGGCCATGGTGGCGGCCATCGGCGCGGGACTGCCGATCACCGAGCCGGGCGGCAACATGGTGGTGGACATCGGCGGCGGGACCACGGACATCGCGGTCATCTCGCTCTCCGGCATCGTCTACTCGCGCTCGGTGCGCATGGCCGGCAACCAGATGGACGAGGCCATTACCAACTATCTGAAGCGGAAGTACAACCTGCTGATCGGCGAGCGCACCGCCGAGAACGTCAAGATCGAGATCGGCTCGGCCTTCCCGCTGGACAAGCCGCTGACCATGGAGATCAAGGGGCGCAACCTGATCGAAGGCGTGCCCAAGACCATCACCATCGACGACAGCGAGATACGCGAGGCGCTGGGCGAGTGCATTGCGGTCATCATGAACGCCATCCGCGTGGCCCTGGAGCGGACGCCACCGGAGCTCTCGGCCGACATCAGCGACCGCGGCGTCGTTCTGACCGGCGGCGGCGCTCTGCTCAAGAACCTGGACAAGCGCATCCGCGAAGAAACCGGATTGCCCGTCTCGGTGGCCGACGATCCGCTGGCCTCGGTGGTGCTGGGCACCGGCAAGATGCTCTCCGACTTCCGGCTGCTGCGCAAGATCAAGATCGGCTGAGCAGTTGTCAGTTTTTCAGTTTTCAGTTGTCAGCGGTTGGGCTGGCGAGATGTTTGCGGTTTCCCAGGCCTGAAGAAGCGAGACCCCCTTCGGCTTCGCTCAGGGCAGGCTTTCGGCAAGCTCAGGGCAGGCTCTGGGGCGCCCGGCTGATTTTGCTTCTGCTGTTCATCGAGTCCTTTCCCCCAACCCGAGCTTTGGCCATGGAATCGTTTTTCATCCGCTATCGGAATCTTCTGGTGCTGCTGGCCATTCTGGTGGCGCAGATCGTGGGCCTGGCCGTGCAAGTGCGGCGGACCAGTTCCGGGCACAACACCCTGGACCCGCAAGACGTGCCCAGCGTGCGGTTGATCCGCCTGTGGGCCGATGCTGTGGTGACGCCTCCTGAGCGGCTGATCCATTCCTCCAAACTGGGCATGGCGTCTCTGTGGCAAAACTATATCGACCTCCGCCACGTCCGCGAACAAAACCAGGAGTTGCAGCAGACCATCGACCGGCTGCGGCTGGAGCAGGCCGCGCTGCTTGAGGATGCCCGCCAGGGCCAACGCCTGCAGGCGCTCATGGACTTCCAGCAGAAGTACATCTACAAGACCCTGGCCGCGCAGGCCATCGGCTCCAGCGGCAGCGATCAGTCGCGGGTCTTCTATCTGGACAAGGGTTCCGCGGACGGGCTGGACCGGGACATGGCGGTGATAACGGCGGACGGGATCGTCGGCAAGGTGCGCGATGTTTTTCCGCACTCTGCGCAGGTGCTGCCCATCAACGACCCGACCAGTGGCGCTGGAGTGATCCTGGAGACCACGCGGATTCGCGGCATCCTGCGCGGCAACGCAGCCGGCCAGCCGCAGATCGTGGGCATCCTGGCCGACCAGCGCATCCAAAAAGGCGAAAAAGTGCTTACCGCCGGGGGCGACCTGATCTTCCCGCGGGGGCTGCCGGTGGGCGTGGTGGAAAAAGTGGCGCCGGACCCGGAGCGCGACTCGTTCATCGACGTGATTGTGCAGCCCGCGGCGCATCTTGACCGGCTGGATGAGGTCCTGGTTATCACATCGACCCAGCCGCGCTTCTCGCCGGAAGAGCAGCAGGACCTGGCTGCCAGCGAGGCGCTGAAGGGCCCGGAGGCAGAGGCCATCAAGGAACAGAAGAAGGCGTCGGAGATCATGGCCGAGCGGTTGCCTGGGCTGACCGACCCCAACCTTCCGCCGGACCAGCAGCCGCTCCGGGACAGCTCTAACCCAAATCCCGTTGCGCACCCGCCCCAGGCGCTGCATCCTGACCGCTTCACGCCCGGAATGGCGCCAGAAACGGCGCCGGGCGCAAGTGCCCTCGCGAAGCCAGAAGCAAAGCCGAAGGCCCCGCAGGACAAGGAAACCTCCGCGCCGGACGGCGGGGAAAGAAAGCCCGCACCCAAGGCTCAAGCCAAGCCAGGCCAGCAAACCAAGCCGGAAAGGAATCCATAGCGATGTCCGTCCTGAGCGCAAACTCCCGCCGCGATCTTGAGATTCGCCGCTATCCGCTGCTGGTCTACGTGCTGGTGCCGCTGGCGGCGCTGGTGCTGCAGGCCTGGCTGCCGCGCGTGCTCAGGGGCTATGCCTGGTTCGACCTGCCGCTGGTGGTCACGGTCTACTTCGCTCTGGGCAGGCGCAGCCCGATTCAGGGTACGCTGATGGGCGCGGCAATGGGCCTCTTCGAGGATGCGCTCACCCACCACGCCATCGGCGTCAACGGCATAACCAAAACGGTGGTCGGCTTCCTGGCGGCGTCGGTGGGCATTCGCATCGACGTGGAGAACCACACCATCCGCCTGGTGCTCAACTTTCTGCTCTCGCTGCTGTCGAGCGCCATTTATGTCTTCATCTACCGCATCCTGCTGGGGCTGAATCCGGAGTGGAGCTGGCTCACCGAGCTCTTCAAGGCGGTTGGCAACTCGCTCATTGCCGTGGCGCTGTTTCCCGTGCTGGATCGTCTGCAGATCAGGGATTGAAGGAACAGGATTCGATTTGCGGGTCGCTGGTTTGGCTGTTTTGAACGAGTACGCTGGGGACAACGTCTTTTGTAGGTGGGACCAGGCGCAAATGCAGGTCCCATCCGGCTCCGCTCATGGCAATGAAAATCATTAACTCAACGAAAGTAGCTTTATTCTAAGGCGTATCCAGATGTATTTGAGCAGAGGCAACCGCGACGAAAAACTCTCCACCCTCAAGCTGACGGTGGTGCAATACGGCATTCTGTTCATGATGCTGGCCCTGGCAGCGGGGTTGTGGCGGCTGCAGGTGCTGGGCGCGGACAACTTCCGCCTGCTGGCCGAGCAGAATCGCGTCCGCAAGGTTCCCGTGCTGGCCGCCCGCGGCAAACTCTTCGACCGCGAGAACCGGCTGGTGGTGGACAATTACCCGTCGGTCTCCTGCTTTCTGGTTCGCGAGCAGAACCGCAACGTGGATGCCGACCTGCCCCTGATCGCGCGCGGGCTGGATCTCGATCTGGAGCAGTTGCGCGCCACCCTGCGGCGGTATCGCGCCGCACCGGGCTATCAGCCCATCCCCATCAAGCTGGAAGTCACCCCCGACGAAGAGGCCTTCATCGAGGCGCATCGCAACGAATTGCCCGAGCTGGAGACGATCGACGAGGAGTGGCGGCTTTATCCCCGCGATGGCTTTGCCGCCCACCTGATCGGCTATGTGGGCGAGGTGAGCGAGGAGGACCTCAACCAGACGCGCTATGCCGCCTACGAGCCCGGCGACGTGGTGGGCAAGGCGGGCGTCGAAGAGACCTACGACGAGCTGCTGCGCGGCCAGGACGGGTCGCGGGATGTGATTGTGGACAGCCATGGCCGCGAGGTGGGCTACCTGCGGACCCAGCACGCCATTCCCGGCCAGGACCTGCGCCTCACCATCGACAACGACCTGCAGCGCGCGGCTGAGCTAGCCCTGGGCAACCGCAACGGCGCCATCGTAGCCATGGACCCCCGCAACGGCGAGATTCTGGCCATGGTCTCCCGTCCCAGCTTCGACCCCAACGCCTTCGCCGTTCGCATCAACCGCGCCGACTGGAACCAGCTCATCACCGACCCCAACCACCCGTTGATGAACAAGTCCATCCAGGCTCAACTGGCTCCCGGCTCAACCTTCAAAATCCTCATGTCGGTGGCCGGCCTCCAGGAGGGCGTCGCGCAGAACCTCAAAATCAACTGCGCCGGCGGATGGGGGCCCTACGGCTTCTTCCACCACTGCGACGAACACCACGGCGCGGTCGATATTCACAATGCGATTCCCTTCTCCTGCGACACCTTCTTTTATATGCTGGGCGATAAGCTGGGCATCGATAGAATCGCCAAGTATGCCGCCGCGTTCGGCTATGGCCAGAAGACCGGCATCGATCTGCCCGGAGAACAGGCCGGCCTCATGCCGTCCGCGCAGTGGAAGCTGAAGAACTACCATAACCGCTGGTATCCCGACGAAACCCTCGATGTCGCCATCGGCCAGGGCGCGGTCGAGGCGACGCCGCTCCAACTGGCCCGGATCATCGGCGGCATCGCCTCGGGCGGACACCTGGTCCGGCCTCACGTCGTGTTTCCCGACCAGCTTCCCGCGGACTTCCGCAAAGCCATGCTCGATAGCTTTCCCGGCGCGGGCGATGTCGACATCCCTATCGATCCCGAGAATTGGGTCACCGTCACCGACGGCATGGCGGAGGTCACACAACCCGGCTACTTCCACACCGCCGGCTCGGCCCACCTCGAGGGCATCGACTTCGGCGGCAAGACCGGAACCGCCCAGTTGATGAGCCACGAGGCCCTGGGCAAAACAACGAAGGGCAAGTCCACGAATCCCAATGTGTGGTTTGTCGGCCTCACCCCCCGCCGCAACCCCGAACTGGTGGTCGCCGTGCTCTGGCAGAATGGCGAATTCAGCTATTACCCCGCCCGCATCGGCGCCAAGGTCGTGTCGGCCTATGTGGAGAAGCAGCGCCGCCTGGCAAACAACCTGCAACCCGTCAAAGCAGCGGCTCCGGTCGAGATGGGCGCCGTCTGGACCGTTCCCGGCCCTGCTTCCGGTTCCGGCGCCAATCCCGCCAATCAAGACGGCAATCCGGCCCGGATGCAAGCCGGTCACTTTCTTGTGCAGAACGGCCAGATCGTTGCCCGCGCCATCCCGGAGACGCGTTCCGGAGCCCGGCCCGAACGCAAATCCGGAACTGCATCCGCATCTGGGGCACGCCCCGCCGCAACCCCGTCCGAACCGGGCTCGGCCCTGCCCGCAAGCTCCGGGAAGGGACAATAGCCCCGATGCGCCGCTTCCTGAGCTTTCGCGACTTCGACTGGACGCTGCTGGGCATGGTACTCGTGCTGTGTACCGTTTCGGTCCTTGAGGTCTACTCGGCCACGCTGCACACCAAGTACGCCGGCTTTCATACCAAGCAGATGTTCTGGATCTCCGGCGGTCTGGTGGCCATGTTCATCTTCGCCAAGATCGACTACCACAAGCTCATCGACTTCGTTCCCTGGGCCTATGGAGTCTGCCTGGTTGCGCTGGTTGCAGTGATGTTTTTTGGCCAAAAGGTTCTCGGCGCGCGCCGCTGGATCAAACTCGGCCCCATGCACTTTCAGCCCTCCGAGTGGGTCAAGCTGGTGCTGATTCTGGCCGTGGCTCGGTACTTTGCCAATCTGGGTGGGCGCAGCCTTACCTGGAAGGACATCTTGAAGGCTTTCGTGCTGGTGGGCGTGCCTTTACTGCTGGTGCTCAAGCAGCCCGATCTGGGAACCTCGCTCACCTATACGCCGATCCTGGTCGCCGGCCTCTTTCTGGGCGGCATCAACCTTCGCCAGGCGCTGATTCTGCTCACCGCCTGCATCGTGCTGGTAGCCGGCGTCTGGAGCAGCGGCAAGTTGCTCAAGCCATACCAAAAGGCCCGGCTGACCAGCTTCATCAACCCCGATAACGACCCCAGGGGCACAGGCTATCAGCTCCTGCAATCCAAGATCGCGGTCGGATCCGGCGGGGTGTGGGGCAAAGGCGCGGCCAAAGGCACACAGACCCAGGGCGACTTTCTGCCCATCCCCCACGCCGACTTCATCTTTGCCGCATTCGGCGAGGAGCACGGCTTCGTCGGCGCGCTTTTGGTGCTGCTGCTATACTTTCTTATATTGATGCGTTTGATTCAGAACGCACAAACAGCCGCGGACCTGTCCGGATCCCTGATTATCATGGGGATAGTGGCTGTGTTGACCTTTCAGATTGCGGTCAACGTGGGCATGGTCATCGGCTTTATGCCGGTCACCGGAATTCCTTTGCCGTTGATGAGTTACGGCGGATCTTCGGTGTTGTTTGCGTTCCTGGCGCTGGGCGTGGCGATGAATGTCCGCATGCGCCGGTTCGTGAACTGACGGTCGCGGGGCGAACCGGGGCCCCCAGCGACAGGTCTTCGTCGATGGGGTGGTAACCGGGGCTCCCGGCGACAGGTCTTCGTCGCAGGGGTGGCCCAATTGGCCCGGACCAAGTTTCACAAGTTTACCCTCTTGTGTCCGCCGGAACTGTCCGGCCCGCAAGAGAAGGATTTTTCAAGCAGTTAGCCGGCCAGGTCCGGATGGATCTCGAGCCCGGCAGGACAAGGGTTCATGAGCACGCAGAGACGGGAAAACCATTCCACCCCAGCGACGAAGACCTGTCGCCGGGGACCCCGGAACCGTTGGCAGCGTATAAGTTGCACGGAAAACGGGGTCCCCAGCCGGCGATTTGTGCCGGATGGGGTGCAAAGCGCGGGAGCATCGGGGCAGGCTAGCCTCGCTCCGGCCCCGCGGCACGGCCGTGCATACGCCAACGGTGGAACGGCCCCGCCGGCAACGCCGGCATGGTTGGCCACAAACTCTCTGCAATTGGATCACCGCACCATACAGCTCGTTCGGTTTGTTCAGCTTGTCCGGAAGGACATCCGCCACGGTTCGCGCAGCTCGCCGCCCCTTGGGGCAGGCAGCCGCGCGGCAACCGGCACACCAGCGACTCAAAGGTCATCCCTCCTGCACATCCCCTTCCCTCCCGGGTTCGCACGTCTCCATCCAACCTTGCCGCGGTTCCCAGCAGGCAATTGCCGCTGGACGGAAAGGTACGATGGCAAAAGAGATTTGCATCTCCAGCACGCCGCATGAGACGCGGCTTGCAATTCTTGAAGACGATCAACTCGCGGAAATCTACTACGAACGCGAAAACGAGTACACCCTGGCGGGGTCGGTTTACAACGGGCGCGTCACCCGCGTGCTGCCCGGCATGCAGTCCGCCTTTGTGGACGTGGGCCTGGAGCGCGACGCCTTCCTGTATGTAACCGACTTCCTGGAACTCGAAGATCAGGAAGAGACCGACGAGCTGGAAAAAGCAGCGGCCAGCGGCGGCAACCAGCCTCCCCGCGAGATCCGGCATAGCCCCGCACCAGACAGCAGTGGCGGTCGCAGCGAAGCTCGCCTCCCGCGCTCCGGCCAAAAAGCCGATCAAAAGCCAGACCAGAAGCAGGAACCGCGCCCGGAACGCCCCGCAAGAAGCCGCCGTCTGTCGGTCGAAGCCATACCCGAGGCCGGCGACGCTGCCGTGGCCGCTCCCGAATCCTCGTTCGACTCCGGCCAATCCAGCAGCGCCCAGGATGATTCCACCGAACCAGGCGCAAAGCGCTGGCGTGGACGCCGCCGCCGTCGCGGTGGCCGTGGCCCTGCCGGCTCGCCTGAAGGCCAGGCCGAGTCAGAAGAGACCACGGAGATTGATCTCGAGACACCGGCGGAAACTGAGGTGGCCCCTGTGATTCACGCCGAAGCCGGGACCCCCAGCGATGCCCCACCACGCCCCACCCTGGGGGTACCCGGCACCCGGTACCAGGCTCCCGCTTCGCCGCCTGGGTGGTCAGCCGCCCCAGCATCCGCACCCCGCGCCGGCCATGCCCCGGTCCCTTTTGTCCTGCCCGGCGAGTCGCTCTCGAAGTACGGCGGTACGCAGGAAGACGATGCTCCCAAATCCGCTCAAGAACCTGCTGCACCGGCCCGTCCGGCCAGCAGCTTCAAGCCTGCAACGCTGATTGAAGCCCCCCTGCGGTGGGACGGCAGCGGCCTGCTGCCCGGTGAGTCGCTCTCGAAGCATCGCGCCCGCCGGCCCGAGCCTGCGGTGGGAGCCGAACTCCAGGACAGCGCCGCCGCACCGGATGAGATCGAAGAGGAAGACTTCGTCTCGGAGCGGATCGAGCCCAGCCCCGCATCCGCCGCTGAGCAAGCGGCTGAAGCAACGCCGGAAGGACTTGTTCCCAAAGCTGCGGAAGACCACCTGGCCGAGGAAGACCCCATCGAACTCATCGAAGATGACCAGTTCGAGGAAACGGTCTCTGTAGCGCCCGAGCCGCCCGACGCCCCAGCAAAGTCGGCCCCAGCCGAAACCGAGGACTATGCGGTCGAGACGGTCATCGAAGAGCCGCCGGCGGATGAGCAAGTGGCAGCCCCGGTGACCAGGCAGGATAAGACTACAGCCGGCCTGGGTTCGGACAAGCCTGCCGCTACTGAACCCGCGGGGACCGAAACGGAGCCGCCGGAATCCGATGCCTCCGCCTCCCACCACATTGACCCTGTGCCGCCTACCGGTTTCCGGCTCTTTGGACTTGGCGGCAAGAAGAAGAAGGAAGAAGAGGCCGCCAAGGCCAAGCCAAAATCCGCTTCAGTGTCCTCGGTCTCGGCCTATGCCCCCGGCAGCGGCCTCATCGAGGAAGAGACCATCGAGGAGGAGGAGTTCGACGCTCCCCGCCACCCTCATCGCCACGGCAAAGCCGAAGACCACGACCAGGACGACTTTGAAGAGGAGACGCTGCCCAACCAGCTTCGCACCGGCGACCTGGGCGAGATGCTCCAGGAAGCCCACCTCGACCACAAAATCCAGTTGAACTTCGACGCCAAGAACGGCGGGGAAGGAGGCGACGAAGCATTCGACGAAGAAGACGACGAGGACGAGTCCGCCGCCGCGGGCCAGCCCGCCGCCGCTTCCTCAGCCCAGCAGAGCCGTGATCGCTCCCCCCGCGGACGCCGTGGCCGTGGAGCGCAAGGATCCCCAGGTGGCCCCGGCAGAGGCCGCGGCCCTTCGCGCCGCTCCGCGCAACTCTCTGACCTGCCCATCATCAGCGACCTGCTGAAGCCGGGTCAGGAAATACTGGTCCAGATTGCCAAGGAGCCCATCGCCAAGAAGGGCGCCCGCATCACCAGCCACATCGCCCTGCCCGGCCGCTTCCTGGTCTTCATGCCCACCGTCAGCCACATCGGCGTCAGCCGCAAAATCGAATCCGACGAGGAGCGCCAGCGCCTCAAGCGGATTCTGGTCCACGAGCGCGGCGAGGCCTCGGGCGGCTTTATCGTCCGCACCGCGGCCGAGGGCGCGTCGGAAGAGGATCTGCGCGCCGACCTGCGCTTCCTCCTCCACCTGTGGGACGAAATCAAGCAGCGCTCCGAAAGCTCCAAGTCGCCGGCGCTTATCTATCACGATCTGTCGCTCATCGAGCGCATTCTGCGCGACCAGGTGAGCTCCAACTTCTCCTCGATCTGGGTCGACTCCCAGGACGACTACGAACGCATCGTGCGCTTCCTCAACCGCTTCTCGCCCACGCTGGTGCGGCGCGTCAAGCTCTACACCAAGGAGACCCCGCTCTTCGAGCACTTCGGCATTCAGGACGAAATCTCCAAGGCCCTGCGCTCCAAGGTCTGGCTCAAGAGCGGCGGCTCCATTGTCATCAATCAGACCGAGGCGCTGGTGGCCATCGACATCAACACCGGCAAGTATGTCGGCAAGTCGGCGCGGCTTGAAGACACCATCGTCAAGACCAACCTCGACGCCGTGCCGGAGATCGTGCGCCAGATTCGATTGCGCGACCTGGGCGGGATCATCGTGATTGATTTTATCGACATGGACGACCGCAAGAATCGCTTCCGGGTCCTGGCCGCTCTCGAAGAAGCTCTCAAATCCGACCGCGCCCCCACCAAGGTTCTCCAGTTCAACGATTTCGGCCTGGTCGCCATCACCCGCAAGCGCGTCAAGCAATCTTTAGAACGGACCCTCAGCGTCCCTTGCCCCACCTGCCAGGCCACCGGCATGGTCAAGAGCCCCACCACGGTCTGCAACGAGATTTACACCGAACTGCGCAAGATGAAGAAGCACTTCGAGGGCGCCGACGTGCTCCTGCGCGTCAACCCGGAGACGGTGAAGGTGCTCAAGGGCAACAATGGTAGCTGGCTCACCGAATTCGAGGAGTTAGTCGGCAAGAACATCCTCATCAAGAGCGACGCGACGCTGCATCCAGAGCAGTTCGACATCCAGGGCTGATCGCCACAACCCGCATAGACAGCGAAGGCCGGAGCATCGCTCCGGCCTTTGATGTTTCTGTTCACTCAAGCACAACCCCGATTTACCGAATCACATGAATCGGCACGCCCACCTTCAGGTTTCTCCAGGCCTGTTCGGTGGTATAGACGGGAGCCTTGAGCGCAATCGCCAGCGCCAGGCACGATCTGTCCCCCAGCGACAATCCATATCTCTCTGTCGTTGCGATCAAATCGCCAGCGATCCTCGCGTGGTCCGGGGTGAAAGGTTCCACGGCAACCACAAGATGAACGGCAGCCCACCACGCCTCTTCGGATTCAAAGCCCTTCTTGACGAGCTTGGTTTGCACTTCTGCCAAGTTCACTGTGCTAACCACCGAAACATCAAGAATCTCGGCCGTCAGCCTCTCTTTACCAGGTTCATCGAAGACAATCGCCAAGATCGCTGAGGCATCGAGCACGACCTCATTCATGCTTCGCCGCCTCGCGCCGCTCAGCACTCAACTCTTCCGAAACAAGTGTTCCCGGCTTGACGTATTTCCTCGCCCGCTCCTGCACGCGCCGGATTGTCTCTCGCAGTGTCACTATGCGCAACTCTCCATCCACCACGCGCAGGTCAATGACCTCGTTCTCCTTCATCCCCAGCTTTTCCCGCATCGCAGCCGGGATCACAAGACGCCCTTTCGCCCCAATGCGCGCCCGAACCCGATGATCCTCTACAACCTTGGGGCGTTCCCAAACGGCCTCTTGCTCTTGAGGTTCCAAAACTTCCAAGCGTCCCACCCCTCTCCATTAGTGACACTAATATACAATAGTGGCACAAATTATGCAAGTGGGAAATTCTACAGAATTCCCAACACCCTGAGCCGCACCAGCCCCCCGGCCAGCACGCCCAGCGGCGAAATCGCCACCAGCGCCAACTGATACCAGATCGGCTGCTTGCCGCGGGATTGCAGGGCGCTGAGGGCGGCCAGCGCCAGCACCACCATCCCCAACGCCAGCACATGCACCAGCGGGTTAGCGGCAGCGACCCAGGCGGTCACATAGCCGCCGGCCGCGGCGGCCAGAAACGAGTAGCCCAGGTTCACGAAGACGTAACCCGGCTGACCATCCCGGCGACGAAGACCTGTCGCCGGGGACCCCGGTTGCGGTCTGCCCTCCGCGCCCGTCCAGCTCGGAACCATGCGCGTCAGCAGCGCCGTCAGCGCGATCACCAGCACGGCCATGGTGGCAAAGCCGGCCAGCAGCGCAAGAAATGCGTGCAGGATCACCACGGCCTTTTCTCCCCCTCCGTCGGCGTGCCCACCTCGCCCCGCTCGATCCGCTCCAGAAGCGCCCGCGCCAGCTTGCGTTCTCCGGGATGGCTTTCGCCGTGAATCGAGCACAGGTCAAGGAACTCGTCGCACAGCGCATTCCGCTCTTCCTGCTGGGCAAAAATCCCCTGCAACGCAAGCGCCAGCTCACGCAGCCGCGCCGCCTCCGGCCAGGCATCGTCCTCGGCCTCGTCGCCCAGGCCCTCGAAGTCGGAAAACAGCCCCCTGCGGCCGCGCGCGCACTCATCCAGGCAGGCCAGGAGTTGCTCCGCAAAAGCGCGGGCCAGCGTCTCCAACCGATCGGGCTCTACCTCGTCGCGCGGGTCCACAAAACTCCTTGCTGGCGCTCCTTGTTCCCTACTTGTCCCGCATGGCCGCTTCCACATCCTCGGCGGTGTGCGGCAGCGCGGCGTCGAGGTCGATGAGCTTGCCGTCGGCGCCCACCAGAAAGTCGCACTCGATGCGTACTCCGAGCTTTTCCTCGGGAATGTAGACGCCGGGCTCGATGGTAAAGACCATCCCCGGCTTGAGCATCGCCGGGTAATCGGCCGGATCGTGAACGTCGATGCCCATCATGTGGCCCAGGCCATGCAGCCAGTACTGCCCCAGCGGCTGGCCGTGCAGGTCGTTGCCGTGCGTGTTGATGTAGTTGTAGGCCGCATTGTCCAGCGAGTCGGGGTCCTTGCGGTCGCGGTCGTTGATCTTCGACTTGCCGGCCACAAAGGCGTCAATGGCCGCCTGCTGCGCTCCCAGCACGATGTTGTAGATCTCGCGCTGGCGAGGAGTGAAGTGGCCGTTCACCGGCACGGTGCGGGTAATGTCGGAGGCGTACATCGAGTACTCGCAGGCCGCATCCACCAGCAGAATGTCGCCGTCCTCCAGGGTCCGCGTGTTCTCAGAATAGTGCAGCGTGGTCGAGTTGATGCCCGAGCCGACGATGGGCGCATACGACGCCCGCTCGCAGCCGCCCTCGAGCCACGCCGCCGTCATCTTGCCGGCCAGGGTGCGCTCGGTGACGCCCGGCTTCACCGCCTTCATCATCACCCGTTGCGCGCGAATCGAGGCGTCCGCCGCCTTCTTCAGCAGTTCGATTTCGCCAGCGTCTTTCACCACGCGCAACTGCGCCGTCATGCCGGTCACGTCGCGGGACGCCGTGGGCGCACTCACTCCAAGAGTTGCCGCAGTAAACTCTAGCAGCGCCTTGGCCTGCGGAGAGTCCGGCTGCGCCCACACGTTGTGCGCCAGCCGCCGGTCGGCGTCCATCAGCCGGTTCAGCACCGCCGGCAACTCGGTCATCGGCTGCATTGCGTCCACGCCCGCAGCCTGCGCCACCCCCGGCGAAGCCGCGTCCAGCTTGGCGCCGGTGTACTTTTCCATGCGCAGGTCGCGCGTGGGAAGGAAGAGAATCTCGGTGTACCTGCGCGGAGCCGGCGCCTGAGTTGTTTGTGGCTGGTCCGCGTCGGCCACAATCAGCAGCGCCGCCCCCGGCTCGTTCCAGCCGGTGAGATAGTAGAAGTCCGCATCCTGGCGGTAGGGCATGAAGTCCAGTTGAGCTTCCTGGGCGGCAAACAGCACTGCCGCGCCGCCATGAAGTTTGGCGGCCAGCGCCACGCGCCGCGCGCGGTACGCCGCGGCCGGCTGCTTTTCAAGCGAATGAGCGAGAGGGGCAAGCGAAATGGCCAGAATGGCCGCGATGCAACTGAAACGAAGGAATCTACACATGGCTATCAGCCTCCGCGAGCGGGCGGCAGATGTCAAGCGGGCAGCCGGTGCGGGGCTTCCCTGGCCTTATTCTTCCGCGGCCTTCAGCATCGCCGCCAGGCTGCGCTCCACGTCTTCCTTGGTGGTAGCCCACGACGACACGCTGATCCGCATCGCCGTCTGTCCCTGCCAGACGGTCGAGCCGCACCAGCAGGTTCCCTCCGTCTGCAACCGTGCGATGGTGGCGAGCGTCTTCTCCGCCGTGCCGAAAGACACCAGCACCTGGTTGATGACCACCTCGTTCAGCACCTGGTAGCCGGCGGCGCGCAGCCCCTGCGCAAACCGGCGGGCATGGCCCGAGGTCCGCTCCACAATCTCCGCCATCCCGGACCGCCCAAGCGACCGCAACCCGGCCCACAGTTCCACCCCGCGCGCCCTCCGCGACAGTTCCGGGTTGTAGTCCGATGGCTCGCGATGTTCTCCCAGAGCCAGATATGACGCCTGAATCGACATGGCCGCCCGCAGATGATCAGGATCGCGCACCAGGGCAATGCCGCAGTCGTAGCCGATATTGGGCCACTTGTGCCCGTCGGTGGCCCAGGAGTCGGCCTGCTCGAATCCCTTGGTCCAGCGGTGGTATTCCAGCGAAGCCGCCGCCCACAATCCGAAGGCCCCATCCACATGAATCCACGCTCCGGCCGCCCGCGCCGCCGGGCAAATCGCCGCCGCCGCATCGAAGGCGCCGGTATTCACGTTTCCCGCCTGCAAACAGAGGATGGTCTGGGCGTCCAGATGGGGTAGCGCATCGGTCCTCATCCGTCCCTGGCCGTCCACCGGCACCCGCACCACCCGCTTGCGGCCCAGGCCCAGCAGGCTCAGCGCCTTCAACACCGAGGCATGAGCCTCTTCGCCCACCACCACGGTAATCGGCGGCGCTCCGAACAGCCCGTCGGCCTCCGCGTCCCATCCGGCGCGGGCCAGCAGGGCGTGCCGGGCCGCAGCCAGCGCGGTAAAGTTGGCCATGGTGGCTCCGGTCACCACCGCGCCGCCGGTTCCCTCCGGCAGCCCCAGCAGTTGCCGCACCCATTCGAGCGCAATCTCTTCCAGCACGATGGCTGCGGGCGACTGCACAAAGAACGCCGCATTCTGGTCCCACGCGCTCACCAGCCAGGACGCGGCCAGCGCCGCCGGCAGGCAGCCGCCGTTCACAAACCCGAAGTTCCGCCCGCCCGTCTTGGCCACCGTAGCCGGCGACCCATAGGTATCCAGCAGATGCAGAACCGCCTCCGCGCTCGTCGGCCCCGGCGGCAGCGGCCCCCGCAAAGCGCTCAGGGCGGCTACTGCCTCCGGACGGGGCGCAACGGAGCGCGCATCCTCGCCTTCCAGGTAGTCCATAGCGTCACGGGCGGCGCGCTTCAACAGAGCGGTGCGGGCTTCGGCAACGGAAGCGGCGGATGAGGGCGGGTGGGGCGAATGGGGAGGATGAGAAGCAGCCATAGATAATGCTGAGTCTAGCACCGGAGCTTAATCTCGCTGCCCGTACGCCTACTTCTTCACCGCGGGTTGGGCTGGCTTGACCAAAGGCACCTCAAAGAAGCCTATGTGCAGTTCGGCGGTGGGAATGAAGTTGGTCAGGTGAACCTGAAAATGGTCTGCGTCGAGCTTTTCCACCTTGCCATTGGCTGGCGAGCAGAAGCTGATGAGGGTTTTCCTGTCCTGCTCCGGTTGCGGGCGCTCGATGATGAGCGTGAAGTCCTCAATGGGCCGCTGCCAGGTGTTGGCACTGGTCAGGATGAAGTCCACCCATTGAGGATAAGCGACTCCGGCGACAAGCCTTTCGTCCTCCGTCTTTGCTTGGGAGGCGCTCTCGCGAAGCTGCCGTGCGAGTGTCCTCAGAAATGGTTGGTTTACGCAAAACCCAGAGAGCAGTTTGACATCATCCGGGTCGTCGCCCTTACCGTGGCCAGTATTGAACTGTGCAAGAAAATCCTCTACATCGGGCGGATCAATCTGTGTGAATCCTACGGCAGGCGAGTATTCATGCCGGATGTGAACCGTGGAGTGGGCCGGGAAGGTCTGCGTCCAGTGGTATTGCAGATGAACGGTCCAACTGGCGGATTGCTGATCCGTATCGAAAAGTCCCAGCGCCACAAGCCGATTCTGCTCAGTTTTTGGCAATTGAGTGAGGTCGTGAATCAGAATGCCTCCGTCGGGAAGCTCCTCGAAGTGGCCGAAGCTGGCAACGTCGATCTTATCGGTGGCCAGAATCGCTGTAACATCTTTTCCCTTGAGTGTTGCCTTGGCCTCGGCTTGGAATGTGACCGGCTTCCCATTGATTCGCAGCCTAAAGTCGGAAAAAGACTCCTCGGTGAGCGACTGCTGTTGCCAATAATTCTCATACGGCGGCACGGGAAACGCCCCCTCAGTGGTCACATCCTGGTCCGTATCGTTGCGAAAGTCGTAATCGACCACCACTTTCTTGTCGCTGATGCGGAGAACCTCTTTGGCCATCACAATCCGAGTCTCGCGGCGAGGAACCAGCCCTCCGGCGGCGATGGCGGCGGCCGAGTCGTCGGCCAGCGCGGATACAGATGGGGCAAGGGCCAATACGGCGGTCAGAAGTACAGTTCGGAGAACAACTTCCTGGTTCATAGCCGAAAGTATGGCAGATTGGCGGGGTCGCCACAATCCTTGGAGCCTTCAGGGGGCGGTTTTTCGGCCCTTCCGTCCCATTTGCATATTGAATTTTCCCGCATTTCGCCGTATGCTAAGGATGCAGACGAATTTGTCCGCCATGGTTGCCGTGGGTAGGCCGGCTGGCGGAGAGAGGAGTGGGCTTACAGCCCACTTTTTATTTGCGGCAAAACCTCCGGGCTGAACCCCCGGAAATAGCCGCCAAATGAGCGGCGTGGGAACGATGGCAGTCAAGCTGGACGAAATTCGATCGGCGGCGGCACGAGTGGCCGCTTCGCATGGGCTGGACGTGGTGGACGTGGAACTTGCCGGCCCTGCGAAAGAGCGCATTCTTCGCGTTTTCCTCGAAAAGAACGCCGAGGGGCGGGCGCGGCTGAAGGCGGCGATTGCGGCCGGAGCCGCCGGGGACGGAATGGATGCCCTTCCGGAACGGCTGATCCAGGAAGCTCAGGAGGGCACGCTGAGCCCGGATCGTCTGGAGCAGCTTTCCGGCATCACACATGAGGATTGCGCCGCCTTTAGCCGGGATTTTGGCGTGCTGCTGGATGTCGAAGACCTGATTCCCGGCGCGGAGTACACGCTGGAGGCAAGTTCTCCGGGGCTGGACCGCAAGCTGAGCAGGCCGGAGGAGTTTCAACGGTTTTTAGGAAGCCTGGTGAAGGTGCAGACCTTCGAGCCGATCCGCAACAACCGGCACTGGCAGGGACGGCTGGTAGCCGGAACAGAAACCGGAACCGGACAAACGATCACGCTCGACCTGAACGCGGTCAAGCAGAACAGCAAGAGCCGGAAGACCGGCGTCAGCACGGTGGAGATTGCGCTCGGCAACATCGAAAAGGCGCAACTGGTGCCGGAGATCTGAAGAGTTTTTGAGCAACGCAAGACGTGAAGGGGACGGGCTTCAGCCCGTCCGTTGATGAAGCGAGAAGTCCGCGGCTTTAGCCGCTGAAGGAATGCAGAGTTTGGAAGGATTTTCCCTCAGGGGCTAAAGCCCCGGTTTCTCAAGCTGACTTCTCGTACGGGCTAAAGCCCGTACCCTTCAACACAACCAACCAAGCCGGCATGGGCCAGCAACCGCCTCCACCGCGAGCGACAAACGAGAGAGCAAGCAGAGTATGGCCACCAGCGTTTTGTACCAGAGCATTGAGGCCCTGAGCCAGGAGAAGGGCATTGAACCCGGCATCGTTGTCGGCGCCGTCGAGGAGGCCATCGCCCTGGCCACGCGCAAGTTCTACAAGACCCAGGAAAACATGCGCGGGGAGCTGAACAAGGAGACCGGCGAGATTTTGGCCTACATCTACAAGACGGTGGTGGCCGACGAGGAGCCCATCGAGGACCCGCTGAACCAGATCACGCTGACCGAGGCCAAGGAACTGGCGCCGGACGTGGAGGTGGGCAGCGAGATCCGGCTCTACCGCGACACTAGTCCCCTGGGCCGCATCGCCGCGCAACTGGCCAAGCAGGTCATCTTCCAGAAGGTGCGCGAGGCCGAGCGCGATACGGTCTTCAACGAGTACGCCCACCGCGAAAAGGAAGTGCTGAACGCGACCGTAAAGCGGATCGAGGGCCAGGACGTGATCTACGACCTGGGCAAGGCGGAAGCCCGCTGCCCCAAGCGCGAGCAGTCGCGGCTGGAGCAGTTCTCGATCGGCGAGCGCGTCCGCGTGGTTCTGCTCAAGGTGGACCGCGCCTCCAAGGGACCGCAGGTGGTCGTCTCTCGCGCCGCGCCGGAACTGGTGCAGAACCTGTTCCAGTCGGAAGTCCCTGAGATCTACGACAACACCGTGGTCATCCGCGCCATTGCTCGCGAGGCCGGCGAGCGCACCAAGATCGCCGTGCAGAGCCGCGACAAGGACGTTGACCCGGTGGGCGCCTGCGTGGGCATGAAGGGCATGCGCGTGCAATCCATCATCCGCGAACTGCGCGGCGAAAAGATCGACATCATCGAGTTCAGCGACGAGATCACCACCTTCGCCGAGAAGGCGCTGCAGCCGGCCAAGGTCAGCCGCGTGTCGATTTCCGATCTTACCGACAAGCAACTGGAAGTCATCGTGGACGACACGCAACTCTCCCTGGCCATCGGCAAGAAGGGCCAGAACGTACGCCTGGCGGCCAAGCTGCTGGGCTGGAAGATCGACATCAAGAGCGAAGAGGAGAAGCGCCAGGAGGTCGAGCAGCAGATGCAGGCCCTCTCCGGCGGTCCTTCCACGCCCATCGAGCAGGTCACCGCGCTGGGCGACGGCATTATCCAGAAGCTGGTCACCGCCGGCATCACCACCGTCGAGGCCCTGGCCGACATGACCCCCGAGCAGCTCGAGGAGATTCCCGGCATCGGCGAAAAGACCCTCGAAAAAATCAGCATCGCCGTGCGCCACTACTTCGGCCACTTTGAAGAAGGCGAAGAAGGCCATGTGCCCGAGACCGCGGAAACAGAATCCGCGGAAGCGGCCGCCGGAGAAGAACCCGGCGAGGCGCTTCCGGGTGAGGCTGAGGTGGAGAACGCGCCCGCGATTGTGGCAAGTGCGGAAGCGGAGGCGGAAAACGCAGCCGTGGTTCTGGAAGAAGCGGAAAGCGTCAGTGCGGCTGAAACAGACACAGAGACACTCCCCGCGGCTGAAGCGGCAATTGAGAACGTCCCCGATGCCGATGAGTCGCCGGAAGCGAGCGAGACAGCAAGCGGAATTGAAGATGAGCAGGCGGCCAAAGAGGACGGCGCGTAACATGCGCCACACTCTTTACGGTCAATCGGATAATGGTAATTCCATGAACGGCCATTGCCATGAGGTCGTCCGCCGCGGCGGACGACTAAGGGCTTTGGGCAGCACATTTTGAAAAGAGGCGGATGAGTAAGGTTCGAATCAACGAACTCGCGCGCGAGATGGAAGTCAAGAGCAGCCAGGTTCTTGACATTTTGGCGGAACTCGGCCTGGCCGGCGGCAAGACCCATTCCAGCTCGCTGGAAGAACACGAGGCACAGAAGGTTCGCGCGCAATTCGAGCGCGGATCGCGGCCGAGCGGCCACGCCAGCGCCGCGCCGTCGCGCGCCCCACAGACCATTGCGCCCAAAATTGATCTCTCGCATATCTCCAAGCCCGGTGACGTGCTGAAGGCCATTCAGGCCAACAAGCAAAAAGAAGAGCAAGAGGCGCGCCAGATTCATGCGCCCGCGCGTCCGAAAGCCGCACCGGCCGAGCCTGCCAAACCCGCGCCTTCCGCGGCCGCGCCCGTCGCGCCTTCGCCGCACCCTGGCCGTCCGGAACCGCGCAAGGTTGTTCCTCAGCCGCGCCAGGCGCCGCCCATCGTCGCCGCCCCCCCCGCTCCGCCGGCCATTGCCTCCCGCCCACCGGCCGGTCCGGTGGTTGCCAAGGCACGGGTAGGCATTGTTGCCGCGCCGCGTCCGGCGGTCGTGGTGGCGCCGCCTCCTGTAGCCGTGGTGGTCAAGCCGCCAGTGGCCCCAGGCGTTGCATCCCCCCGCGAAGAGCAGCCGCAAGCAGGCAAGAAGCCAGCCGCCGCAATCAAACCGGCTGCCGCTCCGCCCGCACACTCCGTCGCCGCTCCTGCCGGCCCGCCTCCGGCCGCCGCTGCCGCGGCTGCGTCTTCCACCGTTGAGGTTGAGCCGGCTCCGCCTGCCTCAGAAGCCCTCACAGCCGCATCGGGGACAGACACGCCAGCCATCCCTGTTGCACCCGAACCCACGGCCACTGCCGCTCCAGCGCGTCGCACACAGGGCCATACGCAGACCGCATCGCCAACCCATGCGCTGCCCGCCCGCCGCATGGTCATGCCCCAAACCGGGCCCCGCCCGGTCTACAAGGCGCCCATCGTGGTTCCAACCGCCCCGGTAGAAGGCGCCGGAAACCAAGCCGCCGGCGCAGGCATTCGGCGCGGCCAGCCGATTTTCGACCGCCGGCCATCGGGCGGTCCCGGCAGCTATCCACAACGCACGTCGGGAGCCCCCCCGGCGCCTGGCCAATTCCCCGGCGGACCGCGTCCCAAGCATCCTACCCGCACCACCCCAGGCGGCTACGCCGGACCCGGCGGCCCAACCGCCCCCGGCGCACGTCCCGGTTTTGGCGCGCGGCCTGGCTTTGGACCACCCCGTCCGGGTGGCTTCGGCGGCCCTCCCCGTCCCGGCGGCGCACCGCCAACCGGCGAAGCGCCCCGCCCGCAGCGTGCCCCATCCAGAGGCCGCGGCGGACGCCCGCAGTACCCCAAAACCAAAGAAGGCCCGATGAAGGGCTTTGTGCCGCCGCCGCGCTATGGCGGGGTGCAATACGGCGGTGAGCCGCTGCCTATCACGCGCGAAATCACCGTGACCGAGGGCATCAGCGTCAAGGACCTGGCCGAAAAGCTCGAAATTCGCGCCAAGGACCTCATCGCCACGCTGCTGATGAGCGGTATCTTCGTTACCGTCAACCAGTCCCTCGACGCCGAGATGGTCAAGGACGTCGCCGCCAAGTTCGGCGCCGCCGCCACAGTCATCAGCTACGAAGAAGAGATCTCCAACCAGGCCATCGAGGAGGTCCTCGAAGCCGAGAACACCGGCGAGCTCGAAGTTCCCCGTTCGCCTGTGGTCACGGTCATGGGCCACGTCGATCACGGCAAAACCTCGCTGCTCGACGCCATCCGCGAAACCGACGTGGCGGCTGGCGAGGCCGGCGGCATTACCCAGCACATCGGCGCTTACAAGGTCAAGTTTGCCAAGGAAGGCTCACCCGCTTCCGGCCGCGAGATCGTCTTCCTCGATACGCCGGGCCATGAAGCCTTCACCCGCATGAGAGCCCGCGGCGCCAAGGTCACTGACATCGTGGTCATCGTGGTTGCCGCCGACGACGGCGTCATGCCCCAGACCCTCGAGGCCATCGACCACGCCAAGGCCGCCAACGTGCCCATCATCGTGGCCATCAACAAGATCGACAAGCCCGACGCCAACCCCGAGCGCGTCAAGAAGCAGCTCGCTGACCGCGGCCTGATTCCCGAGGAGTGGGCAGCCGGCGGCGAGGGCACGGTCTTCGTCGAAGTCTCCGCCAAGAAGCGCATCCACCTCGACCTCTTGCTCGAAATGATCTGCCTGGTCTCCGACATTCGCGCCCCCAAGGCCACTCCAGGACGCAAGGCCGTGGGCGCCGTGCTCGAAGCCAAGCTGGACCGCGGCCGCGGCGCCGTGGCCACCATCCTCATCCAGGACGGCACCCTCCACCTCAACGACAGCTATATCGTCGGCAACACCTTCGGCAAGGTTCGCGCCATGTTCGACGACCGCGGACGTGCTCTCGAGGTTGCCGGCCCCTCGACCCCAGTCGAAGTCCTCGGCCTCGAATCCATGCCCGACTCCGGCGACACCTTCCTGGTCGTGGCCGACCGCGACAAGGCCAAGGGCATCGCCCAGTACCGCAAGATGAAGGAGCGCGACGCGCAACTCGCCAAGAGCTCCCGCGTCTCTCTCGAAGGCCTCGCCGAGCAGATTCGCACCGCCGGCGTCAAGGACCTTCCCCTCATCATCAAGGGCGACGTCACCGGCTCGGTCGAGGTGCTGGCCGACTCGCTGGTCCTCATGTCCACTGAGAAGGTGCGCGTCAAGGTTATCCACAGCGGCGTCGGTTCCATCACTGAGAGCGACGTCCTTCTGGCGACAGCCTCCAACACCATCATCATCGGCTTCAACGTCCGCCCTGAGCGCAAGGCCGCCGAACTGGCGCAGCAGGAGGGCGTCCAGATTCGCCTCCACTCCATCATCTACGAGCTGCAGGACGAGATGCGCCTGGCCATGCTCGGCCTGCTCGAACCCGTCTTCAAGGAGAACTACCTGGGCCGCGCCGAGATCATCAACGTCTTCCGCATCCCCAAGGTCGGCGTCATCGCCGGCTGCCGTGTCCAGGACGGCGTCATCCGCCGCGATGCCGAGGTCAAAGTCATGCGCGGCGAAGAACAGCTCTTCAAGGGCAAGATCAACTCCCTCAAGCGCTTCAAGGACGACGCCCGCGAAGTCACCAACGGCATGGAATGCGGCATCGGCCTCTCCGGCTTCAGCGACCTAAAGGTAGGCGACCTGATCGAAGCCTTCTCCACCGAAAAACTAGCCGCCGACCTCGGCGCGCTCACCACCGCCAAGGCGTAACTCCCCTTAGCTTCAAGAACCGACACGGCCTGCTTCTGATTCCGAGGAGCGGGCCGGTTCTCATTTGAACCTTCGATCGATCACCCCCAAAATGCCGGGTGCGGGTTCCCCAGGTCGAGACCAGAGGAACCCAGCCTCCCACAATACTATCCCTGGTCTTTGCTCTAGCTGCCTGCAAGGGCTTCGACCGGTACAAATGCAGTCGAATGGGCTGGCGAAATGGCCTCTCCTGAAATACTGGTGGGAATGGAAGGAATAAACTCTGGAAAGTTGTTATAAGTTCTTCCATCGAGGATCCGCCCGAATGCCGCCTTCCGTGTGCCACCCCATTGTTTGAAAAAGAATGGGACTCCATCTCGGCTACATTGATTCTGAATGGACCGAACCCAGGCGGGTTGCATGGGGCGCGCCCCAGGACCACTTTCCCCGCCGACGATCACCCAAGCAATCCCGTTCAGATCAATCTCTCCAAGGTCTTCAAGCAAAGGTTCAATCGACAAAAACCGCACTGCTATGCGAGTCTTCTGTAGCTTGCGCAACCTCGGGAGTCCGTGCTTCCTGTTCTCAACGCTGACGCCCCACCAGATGTGCGGCTCGGCAGCAAAAGAACTCAATGGTCCCGATAGAAGCCGTGCCATGCGATCATGGCGTTTGGTCAAGATCTGAAAGATATGCCAGTTGGCCTCCCGCATGACTCGGGCGATTTGCAGAATGTAACTATCCGGAATGGATTCGTGGAAAAGATCACTCATGGAATTGACAAATATCTTCCGTGGACTCTTCCAGCGAAGGGGCTCCGGGATCTTCTCCGGAACCAAGCGAACGTCGAATCCCTGTTCAAAGGGATGTCCTGGAACACCGCGAAATCGCTCCGCAAATCGTTCCGCATAACAATTTTTGCATCCGGGGCTGATCTTCGAGCAGCCGCGTACCGGATTCCACGTTGCGTCGGTCCATTCGATTGTTGTGCCAAGCGACATTTTGACCTCCTATTGGAACAGGCTGCTTTGCTTAGTCGAGTATTTCAGTACTTGCGCCCATAGCTTGAAGGCCGTCTCATTTTTGGAGAACATCGCCAGGTAGTATAAGGGAACTTTCTTATCGTGAGTCTTGACCTCCCTCATCTGGTGGAGAGGAGTTTCAAGGTAGCCAACCTCCGACATACTCTGAGCAAATTCTCTGGCAAGAAATTTGGCAAAATCTTCATGAATATCAGTTCGCAGATTCCAGCGTTCTCTCCATTTTGTATTTCCGATCATCCTGTCTATCTTGCTGTCCGGCAGGAGGTAGTGCGGGACATTGCGCTTTGCATCCATCTGGAGAGCCAATAGACAGAGGAAATCCACACCACTCGCGCATTTCGATATTCTCTTAAGATCATCAACATCGAAATCGCAGTCGAAGGGGTCGACAAGACACAACGCGATAGATTTATTCGGAATCATTGAACAAATCTCATCGATATGCTCTTCAAATTTTCCGGCAATCAAGCGAGTATCATGCTTCGCATAATTCTTCTCCACCCGGGTCTTCAAAGCTGAAAATCGCTCCGGGTTGCTTTCGCAAAAGATGTAACGATTAAAAGGAGCATCTACCGATAAGGCGATCAGTGGCGATCCCAGAAGGATTTGGTTGCGCCCCTTGATTCGGCACAGGCCGCTCCCAGCGTAAAGGTCTACGTAGACCCTCGTCCACATGTTCTTCATCGACGACGAAAATATCTGGCAATAGAGGCGAGTCAGATCGAACTTGTCCTCCGTCCATGGCCCAACTTCAGGTATAGGCAGCCCGTCGTCCTCGCCGTACAGCGTCTCGTTCTTCATGGGCAAAATCATACGCTCCAGGAGGGCGAACACAAAGAGAAAATATTGGCCGTGTATTCAGATGATACTGGCCGGGTGCCCCATCCTTCCGCAGCCTCATCGCGGAAGGATGGGAGACCCAAAATCTCAACCTGCATCCGTCCGCGCTTTCGTCCTTCCTGCCCCATTCGCCTTCTCCACAACCGGACCCGTAACCAGCACCGCCGGCTCCTGATCCGGAAAGGTTGCAATCAAGGTCAGGTGTGGCCCATGGCGCCGCCGCGCACCGCATCCCGGACAGCCGAGTGAGTCTGCGCCGCTCCAGCCGCCTTCCTGTTCCCTACAGCGGATACCTCTCCAACTGAATCGAGTGCCGGGCGACGGTGCGGCTCAGCCCCACGGCATCGGCCGGCGTGAACCGCGCCAGCCGGCGCAGAATGGCCAGTTGGGTCCGCAGCAAGTCGCCCTCGCCGCAAGCCGCCAGCACCCGGCGTGCCGCCTGCTCAGCCAGGGCGATGGTCTCGTCAGCCAGCAGTCCCGTCATGGCCGCGGCGCCCTCAGCAGAGCCTTTGCCCGAAACGGCAAGTTTCCGCGCCCTCAGCAGCGCCGACTCCAACCCATAGACCTGCGTGATGATATCGGCCAAATCGGCCATGACTTCCTGCTCATCCTGGAGGGCCGTCATAAAGCGCTGGCTGGCCACTCCGGCGGCAAACAGCGCCATCTTCTTGGCCGCCGCCAGCACCTCGGCCTCCCGCGCCAGCAGCTCGCCCGCATCGGCCCCGGCATCGAAGGACGGCGGCTGCATCACCTCGTCCATCAGCTTCTTGATGGCTCCCAGCAGCGGCAGTTGCCCGCTCAGCGCCCGCTTCATCAGCCACCCGGTAATAATCAACCTGTTGATTTCATTGGTCCCCTCAAAGATCCGGTTGATCCGCGCATCCCTATAGAACCGTTCCGCTGGATACTCCTCCACATACCCGTAGCCGCCCATGGTGGCGATCAGCTCGTCGGCCACCAGGGTCAGCATCTCCGATCCGTAAACCTTGAGGATGGAGCACTCTACGGCATACTCCTCGATGCGCCGCTGGATCTCGCGCGGGGCATGCGCCTGCTCCGGAGTCAGTTGGGCCAGCGCCGCGTCGATCATCCCCACCGTGCGGTAGGCCATGCTTTCGGCCGCGTAAAGACGGGTCGCGCTTGAAGAAATCTTGCGCTGGATCAACCCGAACTCCGCGATCGGCTTGCCGAAAGCGTGGCGCTCCTTGGCGTAGCGGATCATGTGGCCCAGCGCGTGGCGGGCGCCGCCGATGCAGGCCACGCCCAGCTTGAACCGCCCTACATTCAATACGTTGAAGGCGATGTGGTGGCCCTTGCCGGCCTCGCCCAGCAGGTTGGCGGCGGGAATCCGGCAGCCGTCCAGCACCAGCGGGCAGGTGGAGGAGCCGTGAATCCCCAGCTTGTGCTCCTCTGCGCCCACGGTGAGGCCGGGCGTGTCCCGCTCGATCAGGAATGCGGAGAACTTCTCACCGTCGATCTTGGCGAAGACCGTGTACAGGCTGGCGATGCCGCAGTTGGTGATCCACATCTTTTCGCCGTTGAGGGTGTAGTAGCTGCCGTCGGCCGAGAGCGTAGCGCGGGCGCGGATGTTCATGGCGTCCGAGCCGGAACTGGCCTCCGAAAGCCCATAGCCGCCGATCCACTCGCCGCTGGCCAGCCTGGGCAGGTAGCGCTGCTTCTGCTCCTCAGTGCCGTACCAGACCAGCGGCAGCGTAGCAATGCCGATGTGTGCGCCAAAGGCCGTCGAGAAGCTGGCCAGCACCGCTAAGTGGTCTGTAACCAGCGTGGAGGTGGTCTTGTCCATCCCCATCCCGCCGTACTCCTCGGGAATATCGACCGAGGCAAACCCCAGCTCGCCGGCCTTGTGCAGCAGCGCCTGCATCACCCCCGGCTCCTTGGCCTCGATGGCCGCCGCGGCAGGCAGAATCTCCTCGCGGGCAAACTGGGCGGCGGTAGCGGCAATCTGGCGCTGCTCCTCGTTCAGGTCTTCGGGGGTAAAGACCTCGGCGGGAGTGCGGGTCTCGAGCAAAAAACTGCCGCCGGCGGCGGCGACGATGGGCGAAGCGGAAAGCGTGGACATAGAAGAACTTGCCTCCTGGGGCAATGCTCACATTACGCCAGAAACCTGAGCGGCGGCAACAGGCGGGACTTCGATCCGAACGAACCGGGGGTGCGGGCGCCATGCACGCTGTAAACGGCTGTCAGGGCGTTCCCACCGGCGCAGCTATGGCCGGTAACACGGGTTTGCCCGGACTGCTGAGTTGATCTTTTTGCAGGTCGCCAAGGAAGTTCAGTACAAGTTCCTCGACGACCTTGCCAAAGGCTTCTTCCGTGGTCATTGCGGGAATGCCTTCCGGGCCTTTAGCACGTCCGACCGTCGAATGAATCGCATGTTTATAGCCGGACTTAGTTATGGTCTTGCCCGCGATCGTGGCCGTGGCCTGCATTTCGTAGTAGTCGGTAACCGTAGAACCTTTTAAGAATAATGTGGACCCCGTAACGTATCCCTTTCTCCTGGCCTCGTCGAGGTCGGCAATATTGTTGACCACGACGGTGAGTTCGTCGGAACCGGGTTCACCGTCGGGAACAGGAATCGCAAACCCAGATGTTCTGATGACACGATCAACCTGTTGCATGAGTTCTTTGTCGATGCCTGGAAGGTGTTGCCCATTCCTTTGGAACTCCACCTTGAGTTTCAGCTTGTAAGGTTGCGCGGGCTTGACAATATCGCCGTATTTGACCTTTCCATAGCTAGGATCAACGTAGGATTTTGTCGCTGCCGCATATCCTGCTCCACTGATGAGAAGCGCAAGAACGATTACAGTTCTCTTCATGAGTGCTCTCTCCTTCCACAAATTACGTTAGGGCCTCAAAAATTCGGCATTGCGCGCATCGGCAAAACTTATCACCCCTATGCCTCGGGAAGGCTCAGCCGAGTTCCGTGATCCGGTTCCCCAGGCTATTCGACCGGATACATTCTAACGGACTGCGACTCAAAATTGTCAAGGATAGCAGCGCTTCCCCAGTACCCAACCGAGAGACGCCACACAGACAGGAACAACGACCGCATAGCGCGCCAAACGCTAACAGTTCACGCTCGCTGGTCCCACTCCTTTGCGGAATATTTCGGCCTTGGCCATCTTTCTGTTATTCTGAATATCGGAGATTCTGAAATGCAGACGGTTCTGATCGGCAAACGAGGTACGGTTGTGATTCCCGCCAAGATGCGCAAGCGCTACCGGCTGGACGAGGGAAGCCCGATGCTCATTGAAGAGCGCGAAGACGGCATTTTGATGCGTCCGGCGGCAACAACTCCCGTCGATGTAGAGATTTACACCCCTGAGAGGCTGGCCGAGTTCTTTCTGAACAATGTATTGACGAAAGAGGGCTATCTGGAAGCTCGCAGGGATGTGGAGCAGATGGGCATCAATCCGGATTCGATCGATCATATCCGGTGGCCTGAATGACCCCTGCTTATGGCCCAGCCACGACTTTGTTCCTGGATGCCAACGTGCTGATCTCCGCCGCATGGAAGGAAGGCAGTGAGATCGCACTGATATGGAAGATGGAGGGCGTCCGGCTGATCACATCGCATTATGTGATGGGCGAGGTTCAGCGCAACCTGCATCAGATGGGCCAGATCGAGCGGTTACGAGGCCTGATGCGATCCGTTCAAATCGTCTCCTTCGAAAAACTGCCCGATATCCCCGAAGCAGTTGCTCTGCCGGAAAAGGACCGCCCAGTCCTCGCTGGAGCGGTCCAGGCGCAAGCGGACCATCTGGTTTCAGGGGACAAGAGACACTTTGGCTCTTGGTACGGAAAGATCATTTGCGGCGTGCGGATCACGGCGCCAACTGAATTGCTTACGGTCCTTCGGCTCCGTCTTCCCTAGCCTCCATCGACTACAATTGCCGTTATCCGGACCATGGAGGCTCCCCCTGTTCGCCGCGCTTGTGACCCGTCTGAATCCTGCCGCCAGCCTGTTGCACGGGTTGCCGATGCGGCTGTCCGCGCATCTGATGTTTGTTCCGCAGAACGGCCTGCGCCACTACCTCAAGGCGATGCAGGCCACCAACGATATCTTCAAGAACCAATACCACTGGAACTGGTTTGACGCGGCGGTGCTGCTGCCCTACTTCGCGGTGATGATCGTCCTGGCGCTCTACGGCGTTCACCGCTACACGCTCTGCTACCTCTATTTCAAGCACCGCAAGAACTACCGCCCCGACGCGCCGCGGCACTTCGATGAGCTGCCCAGCGTCACCGTGCAACTGCCCATCTTCAACGAGCAGTTTGTCATCGACCGGCTGATCGAGGCGGTGTGCGCGATGGAGTATCCGCGCGAGAAGCTGGAGATTCAGGTGCTGGACGACTCGACCGACGAAACCCAGGCGGTGGCCTCCGGCATTGTGGAGCGCTACGCGGCGCTGGGCCATCCCATCGCCTACATTCACCGCACCAACCGCCATGGCTACAAGGCCGGAGCGCTGGACGCGGGCCTCAAGGTGGCTACCGGCGAGTACGTGGCCATCTTCGACGCCGACTTTGTGCCGCCGCCGGATTGGCTGATGAAGGTCATCCACCACTTTGCCGAGCCGGAGATCGGCATGGTGCAGACCCGCTGGGCCCACATGAACCGCGACTACAGCATGCTGACCCAGATCGAAGCCATTCTGCTGGACGGCCACTTTATCATCGAGCACGGCGCCCGCGTCCGCAGCGGCGACTACTTCAACTTCAACGGCACGGCCGGCATGTGGCGCATCAAGGCCATCTCCGACGGCGGCGGCTGGCAGCACGATACCCTCACCGAAGACACCGACCTGAGCTACCGCTCGCAGTTGGCCGGCTGGAAGTTCAAGTACCTGCCCGATGTCGAGTGCCCGTCCGAGCTGCCCATCGAGATGACCGCCTTCAAGACGCAGCAGGCGCGCTGGGCCAAGGGGCTGATCCAGACCAGCATCAAGGTGCTGCCGCGGATATTCAAAGCGAATGTGCCGCGGCGCATCAAGGTCGAGGCCGTCTACCACCTCACGGCCAACCTGAGCTATCCGTTGATGATCGTCATGTCCGCGGCGCTGCTGCCGGCCATGATCTGCCGCTTCTACCAGGGCTGGTTCCAGATGCTGCTCATCGACTTTCCGCTGTTCACCGCCTCCACCTTCTCCATCGCGGTGTTTTACCTGGCGAGCGAGCGCGAGCTCTTCCCCAAGACCTGGATGAAGACCTTTCTCTATCTGCCCTTCCTGATGGCCCTGGGCATCGGCCTCACGGTCACCAACACCATTGCGGTGATGGAGGCCTTGTTCGGCATCAAGAGCGCCTTTGTGCGCACCCCCAAGTACCGCGTGGCCAAAAAGGGCGAGAAGTCCCAGGCCGCCAAGTACCGCAAACGGCTGATACTGGCGCCATGGATCGAGCTGGCCATCGGCTGCTATTTCTTTGCCGCCATTCTCTACACCTTCTCCAACCACAACTACTTCACCGCGCCGTTCCTGATTCTGTTCGTCATCGGCTACTGGTACACCGGCCTGATGAGCCTGCTGCAAGGCCGCTTCGAGCGCTGGCGCACCGGCACAGGCGCCAATACCGACGAATCCAGCCCCAAGCCGTTTCCGGTGGGCGTGTGAGGGGAGACCATGGAAGAGCCCGTACAGGAGCCAAAGGTTCGGTGGGATTCCCGCAAGTCGTGGACGAATCTTCGCAAACACAAGATTTCGTTTGAGGAAGCCGCGACAGTTCTTGACAATCGGCTATCGATGACAAAACCAGACCCGGATCACTCCGTTACGGAGAGCAGATTTCTCACTCTTGGGCTATCATCCAACATCGGCTTATTTTGGTAGCCCACACAGAAGACCCGGACGAAATACGCATCATCAGCGCGAGGCTACCCACAAGGAGTGAACGATATGCCTATGAAAACGATTGAATCCACGAAGTTTAAGGATACAATGCGGCCGGAGTACGATATGACCGGCGGCGTCAGAGGAAAATACGCGGGCCGCTTCAAAGGCGACGTAGTAATGGTGCCCATTGCTCCCGATGTAGCCGCTGCCTTTCCCGATGCGGATGCGGTGAACGATGCGCTGCGTGTGCTTCTCAAGGCCGCGAAGAAAGTGGCTACGGCTGCCTGAAGGACGATCAAATCAACACCGAGGAATTGTTCCCAAGCCGTTCCCGGTGGGGGTATGAGGATGCGCAACGCGGATGTCTCCTGTGTACACCGGAAAGGCTGAGAAACTCCACGCTCTCGAAGCGGGGTAACGGGCCGCCCCTAGCCCCCTCCGCTACAATAGAGTGAAGCGCCTGCCGCGCCGGGGACTGGATTCCCGGCCCGCCAGGCGCATCAGAGCATTATGCTAGTCAAAAACTTACCGGAAGCCCTTACCTTCGACGACGTGTTGCTGGTGCCCGCCTTGAGCGACGTGGCGCCCGTGCAGGTCAGCACGCAGACCCAGTTGACCCGCGAGATTACGCTGAACACCCCGCTGCTCTCGGCCGCGATGGACACGGTGACCGAGTCGCGCATGGCCATTGCCATGGCGCAGCAGGGCGGCATCGGCATTGTGCATCGCAACCTCTCCATTGCCGACCAAGCCGGCGAGATCGACAAGGTGAAGCGCTCGGAGAGCGGCATGATCGTGGACCCGGTGACCATCGGGCCGGATCAGATGATCGGCGACGCCCTCGAAGTGATGCGGCGCTACAAGATCTCTGGGGTGCCGGTCACGCAGGGCAAAAAGCTCGTCGGCATCCTGACCAACCGCGATCTGCGCTTTGAGACCCGCACCGACATTCCCATCGGCGATGTGATGACCAAGAACAACCTGATCACCGTGCCCGTGGGCACCACGCTGGAAGAGGCCGAGCTGATCCTGCACGAGCATCGGGTGGAAAAGCTGCTGGTGGTGAACGATCAGTTTGAGTTGAAGGGCTTGATCACGGTTAAGGACATCCAGAAGAAGCTGAAATACCCCAACGCCAGCAAGGACGAGAAGGGCCGGCTGCGCGTGGGCGGAGCCATCGGGGCCACCGGCGACTTTCTGGAGCGCGCGGCCGAACTGGTGCGCGCGCGCGTGGATGTGCTGGCCATCGACTCGGCGCACGGCCACTCCACGCGGGTGCTGGAGGCGGTGTGCGCCATGAAGAAGCAGTTTCCCGAGGTGGGCCTGCTGGCCGGCAACGTGGCCACCTACGAGGGGGCGCTGGCGCTGATCGAAGCCGGCGCGGACGCCATCAAGGTGGGCATCGGGCCCGGCTCCATCTGCACCACGCGCATGGTGACCGGCGCGGGAATGCCGCAGATTACGGCCATCGCCGAAGCCTGGCGCGCAGCCCGCGAACACGGGATTCCGGTGATCGCCGACGGCGGCATCAAGTACTCCGGCGAGATCACCAAGGCGATCGCCGCCGGCGCCAGTTCGGTCATGATCGGCTCGCTGTTTGCCGGCGTGGACGAAAGCCCCGGCGAAACCATCCTCTACCAGGGGCGCAGCTTCAAGAGCTACCGCGGCATGGGCTCGTTGACCGCCATGAGCCAGGGCTCCGGCGAGCGCTACTTCCAGAGCACCGCCGATCTGGCCAGCGCGGAGATGGGAACCGAGGGCGTGGTGCAGCGCGAACGCGCCAGCCAGAACCGTCTCGCCAAGTTCGTTCCCGAGGGCATCGAAGGACGCGTGCCCTACCGCGGCCCGCTGGAGTCGATGGTCTTCCAGCTTGTCGGCGGACTGCGCTCCGGCATGGGCTACGTGGGCTGCGGAAGCATCGCCGAGCTGCAGGAGAAGGCGCATTTCGTGCGCATCTCCGGCGCCGGCCTGCGCGAGAGTCACGTCCACGACGTAATCATCACCCGCGAGGCGCCCAACTATCGTGTCGAATAGCAAGCGCGGCCTAAAGTACTGGATCAACGCCTGGTGGCCGGTGGTGCTGGGCGTCGCCGTCATCGTGGTGGAGTCGTCCGAGTTCATGGGCGCCGACCACACCAGCCGTCCGCTGCGATGGCTCTACGAGGCCATCTTCGGACCCGTCGGCAACGCCCGGTGGGAGATCGTCCATCACCTCATCCGCAAGTCCGGGCACTTTGTCGGCTATGGGTTCATCGGGTTGGCATGGCTGCGCGCCTGGTGGATGACGCTGCCCCATTCGCGCTTCGTGCAGGATGCGCTCCTGGCGCTGCTGGGCACGGCGCTGGTGGCCAGCGCCGATGAGTGGCACCAGACCTTCCTGCCCAACCGCACCGGCTCGCCCTGGGATGTGCTGCTGGACTGCTGCGGCGCCATCGCGCTGCAATTGGTTGTCTACGTCTTCATGCGCATCTTCCGGCCCAAGAAGCTGGCAAGAGCGGCGTAAGCATTCATCGCAGGCAATAGAAAAACAAACACGGGCGTCCGCCGCGCGGACGCCCGTGCAACCTTCGGAGCGGAAGGATGGAACCGTTACAGAGATGCCTCTTTACGCAGCATCTTCTTTGCTGTCTTCTTTTTTCTGTTCTTCGAGATGCTTTTCCATCTCGGCGCGCTTCTTGGTTTTGATGTCGTCGCGCTTCTGCCGCTTGGCGTCAAGCTGCTTTTCGGCGCCCAGCAGTTCGATGAAGGCCTTTTCGGCGCCGTCGCCCTGCTGGAAGCCGGTGCGGACGATGCGCAGATAGCCGCCCTGGCGGTCGCCGTAGCGCGGAGCCACGGTCTCAAACAGCCTCTCGACGGACTTGCCGGTCATGAGGAAGCTGAGCGCCTGCCGGCGCGAGTGCAGATCGCCCTTCTTGCCCAGGGTGATCATCTTTTCAACCAGCGGACGGACAGCCTTGGCCTTGGCCACGGTGGTCTCCACGCGGTCTTCCACGAGGACGGACGTAACCAGGTTGCGCAACAGCGCGCGGCGGTGGCTGGTGTTGCGTCCGAGCTTGAATCCTGCATTGCGATGGCGCATGGTGCAACTCTCTTTCGATAAAAAGTGGTCAGTGTTTAGTGGTTAGTGATTAGTTGTCAGTGTGAGGTTCGCTGCTGGTTTCCTGCGCCTCTGACTGACCACTAACCACTAATCACTTTCTTAAAAGTTCTCGGTCTCGGTGGGCAACTGGAGATCGACCGAATCCAGCGGCTCGTCCTCGTCGTCGTAGCGGCTATAGCTGGCGGCCAGCGCGGCGGCGGGCGGAATGCTGGTGGGTCCGGGGACCGCGTTGCCGTTTTCGTCGATCTTCATGCCCAGCGAGAGGCCCATCTGCGCCAGGATTTCCTTGATCTCGTTCAGGCTCTTGCGGCCGAAGTTCTTGGTCTTGAGCATCTCGGCTTCGGTCTTCTGCACCAGCTCGCCGATGCTTTGGATGTTGGCGTTCTTCAGGCAGTTGTAGCTGCGGACCGACAGCTCCAGCTCTTCCACCGAGCGGTTGAGGTTGTCGTTGCGCAGCAGCGAGCGGCCTTCCTCGCCACGCGCCTCGGCCTCGATTTCCTCCTCGAAGTTGATGAAGATGTTCATGTGGTCCTTGAGCAGCTTGGCGGCCAGGCCGACGGCGTCGGCGGGCAGCACGGCCCCGTTGGTCCACACTTCCAGGGTGAGCTTGTCGTAGTCGGTGATCTGGCCCAGGCGGGCGGCTTCCACCACATAGTTCACGCGGCGCACCGGCGAGTGGACCGAATCCACGGGAATGAAGCCCAGTCCCAGGTCGGCGTCAAAGTTCTTGTCGGCGGAGATATAGCCGCGCCCGCGCTTGAGGCGCATCTCCATATCCAGCTTGCCGCCTTCCGAAAGGGTGGCCAGATACACGTTCCTGTCCAGAATCTCCACGTCGCCGTCGGCTTCAATCATTCCCGAAGTAACCACGCCGGGTTGGTCGGCCCTCAGATACAGCGCCTTGGGACCCTCGCCCGCGAGCTTGAAGGGAATCTGCTTGAGATTCAGGATGATGTCGGTGGCATCCTCGACCACGCCGCTGATGGACTGGAACTCGTGGAGCACGCCCTCGATGCGAATCGCGGTGACCGCGGCGCCCTCGATGGAGCTGAGCAGTGTGCGGCGCAAGGCGTTGCCGATGGTGGTGCCGAAGCCGCGCTCAAAGGGCTGGGCGCTGAACTTCCCGAATGTGTCGCTGAGCGTCTCGGCATCCACTGCCAGGCGCTTCGGCTTCTGAAATCCTCTCCAAAGCATATCTGTCTCACGTTTCCCGCGCGGCATGTACGTCGCGATGCATTTTGCGGCGGCCGCGCAAGTTCTCCTTCTTGTTGAGTTGTCAGTGATCAGTGGTCAGTGGTCAGTTTTGCCGTGCAAATCGAAATCGCAACGGCTAAAGCTGGCAAATTGCACTTTCACTTCCGTACTACTTCTCAAGACTTTCCTATTCGCCAGAGCCCGAAGATGATAGCGGCAATAGGGAATGCCCATAAAATAAACAATTGACTTTGCGACATTTTCATCATGTTCGCATGAATTTCCGGCATCGTAAAACTCGCTGCTATTAGAAACAGCAGTGTTAGTGTGCCCATCACAAGACAAAACAAGGCTGGCCCTTTTCCTGAATTCATGTCTCAATCACTTCCTTTCTTAGAAATTCCTCTGTACATCGATAAGTCAGTGAACAGTGGCAGGAATACTGTTCACTGACCACTGACCACTGTTACGTTACTTCGAGTACAGTTCCACGATGAGCTGCTCGTTGATGGGCAGGTTAATGTCCTTGCGCTTGGGCAGAGAGAGCACGCGGCCGGTGAGGGTGTCGAAGTTCATCTCAAGCCATGCGGGCATGGGGTTTTGGGCAGCATACTGCGCGCCCTGCTCCACGATGATCAGCTTCTTGGCGCTTTCGCGGATGGCGATCTCGTCGCCCGCGTTCACCTGGTAAGAGGGAATGTTGACCTTGCGGCCGTTGACCGTGACATGGCCGTGACGGACCACCTGCCGAGCCTGACGCCGCGAGATGGCAAAGCCCAGCCGGAAGGCCACGTTGTCCAGACGGCGCTCCAGTTGCTGGATGAGCAGCTCACCGGTGACGCCGGCAGCGCGGTTGGCCTTCTCGTAGTATTCGCGGAACTGGCTTTCCAGCGTGAAGTACATGCGCTTGGCCTTCTGCTTTTCGTGCAGTTGCAGGCCGTAGCCCACAATCTTGGCCTTGCGATCCTTGCCGTGCATGCCGGGAGGAAAGTTGCGCTTCTCCAGGGGGCATCGGTCGGAGGCGCACTTGGCGCCCTTCAAAAAGAGCTTGGCGCCTTCGCGACGGCAAAGGCGGCAGACTGCTCCGGTATAACGAGCCATTTCTTCTCCTGACTTCGGATGACGGCCGGTTTACGCGTCCGGAGGACATTTCGTCCCGGCCCTTATTAGCTTCTAGCTACTAGCCTCTGGCTTCTAGCTCTTTCCTTGTCGTCATTGAGTCTTTCGACTTCCTACGAACAAGCTAGAAGCTAGAGGCTAGTAGCTGCTTCTCTTACACTCTGCGCCGCTTGGGCGGACGGCAGCCGTTGTGCGGCACCGGCGTCACGTCGCGAATGGAGCGCACTTCGACGCCCGCCGCAGCCAGGGCGCGGATAGCCGACTCGCGGCCCGAACCCGGACCGGAGACCCGCACATCCACCGCGCGCAAACCGTGATCGCGGGCCATGCTGGCGGCGTTCGAGGCCGCCTGCTGCGCCGCGAAGGGCGTGCCCTTGCGCGAGCCGCGGAAGCCCAGCGATCCCGAGCTCTTCCAGCTCAGCGTGTTGCCCACCGGGTCGGTAATGGTGACTATGGTGTTGTTGAACGTGGCCTGAACGTACGCAATGCCGAACGGCACATTCTTGCGCTCGCGCTTCTTGAACTTCTTGTTCTTGCCAGCCTTGCCGGTTCCAGTCTTGCCGGTACCGGGCTTCTGCTCTGGTTTCGCCATTAGGTCTTACCCGTCGCTTTCTTCTTGCCGGCAATTGTTCCCTTGCGCGGTCCCTTGCGGGTGCGGGCGTTGGTGTGGGTGCGCTGGCCGCGCACCGGCAGCGACCGCCGGTGACGGTTGCCGCGATAACTCTGGATGTCGATGAGGCGCTTGATGTGCATCTGGACGTCCTTGCGCAGGTCGCCCTCGACGTTCCCTTCGTCCTCGATCACCTGGCGGATGCGGTTAACCTCGTCCTCGCCCAGGTCCTGGACTTTCTTGAAGGGATCGACATTCGCCTTCTCCAGAATCTTGAGTGCGCGGGGATCCCCGATGCCGAAGATGTATGTGAGCGCGATCCGTGCCTGCTTGTTGCGGGGCAGATCGACGCCAGCAATACGTGCCATGGAAGATTCCTTTTGAACTTCGGTTGTGTGCCCCCGGCCTCAGCCGGTTCGCACGGGTGTTGCGGGCGCCTCCAGAGGTTCATCGCAAGCCTTGACTCTGGCTAACTAGCCTCTTGCCGAATCGGCGGTTTGAGGGTTCCGCGTGTGCCAGGCTCGCTTAGCCCTGGCGCTGCTTGTGCTTTGCGTTCTCGCAGATCACCCGAACCACCCCACGGCGGGTGATGACCTTGCACTTGACGCAAATCTTCTTAACCGATGCTCGGACTTTCATGGCTGCTGCCCTTCTCCGCGCATCCAAATCATGGCGCGGGTTATCAAGAAAACCTACTTGTAGCGGTAAACGATCCGCCCGCGATTCAGGTCGTAGGGACTCAGCTCCACGGCCACGCGGTCGCCCGGCAGGATGCGGATGAAGTTCTTGCGCATCCGTCCCGAGACATGGGTCAGCACCTCGTGATTGTTCTCGAGCTTGACCTTGAACATGGCATTGGGCAGCGTCTCGGTGACCACCGCCATTACCTCAATCGCATCTTCCTTCGACAAACCGCATCCACTTCCGGCGCTTCCGCGCCTTTGTGTTTTGGACCGAGTGCACTACTCAGTCAAAACTCTCGCTCCGGTGGCCGTCACCGCCACCGTGTGCTCAAAATGAGCGCTCATGCTTCCGTCCTTGGCGACCGCCGTCCAGCCGTCCCCCAATACCTGGACGTCCGGCTTGCCGGCATTCACCATGGGCTCGATGGCAATCACCATCCCCGTGCGCAGCTTCATGCCGCGGCCCGCCTGGCCAAAGTTCGGCACCTGCGGGTCTTCGTGCATGTGGACGCCGATGCCATGGCCCACAAATTCCCGCACCACCGAGAATCCCTCGGCCTCAACCACTCCTTGCACCGCGGCGCCCACATCGCCCAGGGTCGCCCCCGGCCGCACCGCCGCAATGCCCGCGTGCAGCGACCTTTCTGTCACCGCCAGCAAGCGCGCGGCGTCCGGACCGATCTCGCCCACCGGCACGGTGATGGCCGCATCGCCATAGTACCCGTCCACCACCGCCCCGAAATCGAGCGAAACGATATCCCCTTCCTTGAGGACCCGCTTGGGCGACGGTATGCCGTGCACCACCTCGCTGTTGACTGAGGCGCACAGCACACAGGGAAACCCGTGGTAGCCCTTGAAGGCGGCCTTGACGCCCAACTCGGCGAGCCGGGTCTCCGCAGCCTTCTCCAGGTCGAGAGTCGTGGCGCCCGGCTTCACGCGGCTGCGCACCAACTCAAGCACTTCGCGGACCACCTGACCCGCGCGGCGCATCTTCTCGATCTCCTTGGACGACTTCAGTACCACCGCCAACCGGTTGACTCCACTTCCGGCGCCTATATGCGCACAAACCCGCCGTCCGGCTGCACTATGGGCATTCCCAGGGAAACTGTGCCCTATCCAACTTCGTACAAGGTCCCCGCTCCCTGATGGTCGCGTCGACTTGAGTACAGTGGCTTCGGGATACTTTATCCCTGGTAATGCCTACTCGCGCATCCGCTCGACGGCGGCAACGATTCCGGCCGCGATTGCTCCAATCGACCGGTCTCCATCCACTTCCGCGAAACGTCCCAGGTCCCGGTAATGCTCGACAACCGGGGCAGTCATGGCTTCGTAGGCGCGCATGCGCTCCTCGAAGACCTTCTCCGTGTCATCGGCTCGCTGGACCAGCGCCGCACCCTCAACGTCGCAAATTCCATCCCGTTTGGGCGGATTCACGTAGACGTTATAGATGGCCTGGCAGACAGGACAATTTCTGCGCCCGGTAACCCGGCGCAATAATTGATTATAGTCCACATGGATGCTGACGGCAATCACCGGCAGCGCCTGGGTCTGAGTGGCCAGGCGGCCATCCAGCCAGCCGGCCTGCGGCAGCGTGCGCGGAAAACCGTCCAGAATGTAACCATTGGCCGTGTCGGGCTGCTGGAGACGCACTGCCACCATTTCATTGACCAGCGAATCGGGAACCAACTCCCCGCGTCCCATGATCTCCTTGGCCGTCCGGCCCAGCTCGGTGCCCTGAGCCACATTGGCGCGCAACAGGTCTCCGGTGGAGATCTGCGGAATCCCCCACAGTTTCACCAGTTCCTTGGCCTGTGTTCCCTTGCCCGCGCCCGGCGCGCCCAATAAAAGAATTGGGCCGGGAAGGGCCTTTCGACCCGTTGCCCGGCCTGTTTCAACTGCATTCGTAAATGAGGACATTACCAGGTTTTCCTTCCGCGTATGCGACCGGAGCGCGGGGAAAAGCCGTCATAGTGCCGCATGATCAGCTGCGATTCGATCTGGTTGACGGTGTCCATGGCCACACCCACCACGATAAGCAGCGAGGTGCCGCCAAAGTAGAAGTTGACCCCCATGCCATGCGTCGTCCATGTCGGCAGACGCTCAAAAAGCCGGCCCACCAGGAACAGGTGATCCAGCCGGATGCCCGAGATCATCAGCGTGGGCACCAGCGAGATAATGATCAGATAGAGAGCTCCCACCAGCGTGATGCGGGTGAGAATATCGTTGATAAAGTCCGAGGTGCGCTTGCCGGGCCGGATGCCGGGAATGAACGAGCCCGACTTGCGGAAGTTGTCGGCAATGTCGTCCGGCTTCATCACGATGGAGATATAGAAGTAAGCGAAAAAGATGATGCCCAGCATGTAGAGCGCCTCATACCACGGTTCTCCGGGACGCACGGCTTCCATGATGGGGTGGATAAAGCGGCTGTTCTGCGCCCACTCCGTCTGGCTCAATAGCATGGGCGCCGAGAGGATGGAACTGGCGAAGATGACCGGCATCACGCCGCCGGAGTTCACCTTGAGGGGCAGATGGCTGGATTGCCCGCCCATCATGCGGCGGCCCACGATGCGCCGCGCGCTCTGGATGGGAATGCGCCGCTCGCTCCGCTCCACAAAGACGATGAACGCCACCACGGCCGCCATGGCCACAACCAGCAGACCCACCGCCACAATGGTCAACGTGCCCCAGGCGTTGGTCTGGACCTTCGTCACCAGTTCGGCCACGCCGCGGGGCAGACCGGCGACGATGCCGGCAAAGATCAGCAGGCTCATGCCGTTGCCGATGCCGCGGTCGGTGATCTGCTCGCCCAGCCACATGATGAAGGCCGTGCCCGTTGTGAGCGTGAGGATGGTCATCAGGTCGAAGCCGATGCCCGGATTCAGCACCAGGCCCTGCTTGGTAAGGATGGCCGCGATGCCGATCGATTGCAGGGCTCCCAGAACCACGGTCATGTAGCGGGTCCACTGCGTGATCTTCCGCCGGCCCAGCTCGCCTTCCTTCTGGATGCGCGCCAGGGGCTCGTAAACCACCGTGAGGAGCTGAAAGATGATCGAAGCCGTGATGTACGGCATGATGCCCAGGGCAAAGACGGTCATGCGGCGCAGGTTGCCGCCGCCGAACAGATCCATCAGGCCCAGGGCCGATCCGCTCTGTTGGCTGAAGAGCAGCTCCAACTGGTGGCCGTTTACGCCCGGCGTTGGAATATGCGAGCCCAGCCGGTAGACGGCCAGAATGCCGAGCATGAAGAGCACCCGCTTGCGCAGGTCGGGAATCCGGAAGATATTGAGAAACTTCTCAAGCATGTTTGGTTATCCGCTTCAGGGCGTTTGCCGCCACTCGAATCTCTGCCACTGATTATCTTACCCGCGAACGGTCCGCCGTGTCGCGCCTTTACCGCGCCCTAGGGCGCCGCGGGAGCTACCGGGCCGCCCGCTACCACGGCTTTGCCGCCGGCCTTTTCGATCTTCTCGACGGCCGATTTTGAAAACTTGTGCGCGTGGATGGTGATGGCTGCCGTCAGCTCGCCCGAGCCAAGAATCTTGATCAGCGCCTTCTTGCTCGAGGCCAGACCCAGCTTCTTGTAGTCGTCCAGGCCAATCTCGGTAACCGCCAGACCCGCGATATGCTCCACAAGCCGGTCCAGGTTCACCACCGTGTACTCGGTGCGGAAGATGTTCGTAAAACCGCGCTTGGGCAGCCGGCGGTGCAGCGGCATCTGGCCGCCCTCAAAGCCGCGCATCAGGCTGAAGCCGGTGCGGGAACCCTGGCCCTTGTGGCCGCGGGTCGAGGTCTTGCCCATGCCGGATCCCATGCCCCGGCCCACACGCTTGCTCCCGGTGTTGGCTTTCCTGGGCGCGCGTAAATTCGATAGATTTCTGATTGCCATGATTTCCTCGCTGTAGCGCCGGACGGGATTAAATTCCCGCCGACTCGCGTTCAATTTTGGTGCCCCATCCTCGCCGCGTTCTTGTTTTTGCGGCTAGGGTGGGATTCAACAATTTCTCTTGCACAAACTTGACTCGGCATACCGCCTCGATTCCTCATTTCAAATAGGAGCCAAGGCTGGCAACCTTTCCTGAATCCCTGCCATCATCTTCGGACGTATCTCCACTGCGATTAGACCGCGACTGCATAACCAACCCAACAGGTACGACAATGACTGATCCGATTACGCCAAGAATCGTCAACCAAATGAGAATCCGGAGCGCTATCTGCCCACGTGTGTCTAAACTAACATCCACTGGCACATAACCCATATACTTGGCGGGAAGATAGTGGAGAACAGCCCTATTCATTTCCTTCTTCCAACTGACAACCCGGTCAATATACGCGTCGGTCTGTTGTCCGTTTGCATCCTCCGTTACCTCGGTTGGAAGGCTGCTCCCGAAATAACTTCGAGTGATCTCTCCCAACTCCTTAGTCGGACAATTAATATGCTGGCAATCAACCCGCTCCGTAGACCCTCCGCCCATCGGGGCAAGTGTAACGACGAATGTGGTACCCACAAAGGAAGAACGGAGTCCTTCAGGGTTTCTGAAATTCTTTATGATCTGCCTGAAGGAGATATTGTTTGCTCCCATAACCGCAATTAACCCGATGCAAACAACGAGCGCCAGCGCCGGGAACGCAATTACGAGAAACTTCAGGAGCTTTTTCAAGCCGATGTCTCCGTTCTACATCGAATCAGTAGCTTGTTAATCTTCCAGGATGCGAACCAAATGCGGAATGGCCTTGACCATGCCGCGAGTGGATTCCGTATCCACGCGTTCAACAATCTGGTTGAGCCGTGTAAATCCCAGGCCCTTGACCACCAGCTTGTGCTTGATGGGCGTGGAGTTCTTCGAGCGGTAGTACTGAATGCGAATCATCTTGGTCTCTGTCTTGGTCTTGGCCATGGCTTAAAGCTCCTCCACCGACTTGCCGCGCATGTTGGCCACTTCAGCCTTGTCGCGCAACTGCACCAAGGCGTCGAAGGTAGCCTTGACGACGTTGTGAGGGTTGGGCGAGCCCAGGCTCTTGGTGAGCACATTCTGCACCCCGACCGAGGTCATCACCGCGCGCACCGCGCCGCCGGCAATCACGCCGGTGCCTTCGGGAGCCGGCTTCAGCAGCACCTGCCCGGCGCCGTAACGGCCCAGAACCAGATGCGGGATCGTGGTTTCGGTCAGATGGACCCGAACCAGATTTTTCTTGGCCGCCTCAATCCCCTTGCGAATCGCCTGGGGAACTTCCTTGGCCTTGCCGGAACCGTGGCCCACCACTCCCGCAGAGGGGTCGCCCACCACCACCAGCGCGGCAAACGACATATTCTTGCCGCCCTTGACCACCTTAGTCACGCGATTGATGGAGACCACCTGATCCTTCAGGTTGTACTGGTTTGCATCGAGTTTCTTCTTCAAGATCGTCATTGCTCTCTCGTCTCTTCTTCCAGTGGTCAGTGATCAGTGGACAGTGGTCAGTTTTTCTCTGCTCTATTGCGCTACGCGCTGTTCACTGTTCACTGCGCACTGTTCACTGTTCACTGTTCTTAAAACTCCAACCCTGCTTCGCGGGCTGCATCAGCCAGCGCTTTGATGCGTCCGTGATAGAGGTAGCCGCCGCGATCGAAGACCACCTTCTTGATGCCCTGTTTCACAGCCAGCTCTGCCACTGCCTTGCCGATCTCCTTGGCCGCGGCCACGTTGCCGCCGGTCTTCACTTTCAGGCTTAGCGTGGAGGCCGAAACCAGCGTCTCGCCCTTCTGGTCGTCGATCACCTGCGCGTAGATGTGGCCGAGCGAGCGGTAGACGTTCAGCCGCGGCCGTTCCCCGGTGCCCGCGAGCTTGCGGCGGATGCGCTCGTGGATGCGCTGGCGGATTGCGTTCCTCTTGGTCTGCGTGATCATGGTCTCTCGTTCCTATCGGCGGAGCCGCCCTGCGGCCCCGTTCGGTTGATTCAGTGGTTAGTGAATAGTGGTTAGTGATCAGCCTGGTTTCTGTGCGAACCCTCTAGCCACTAATCCCTAACCACTAATCACTGCCTTACTTACTTCGCGCCCGTCTTGCCGGCCTTCTTCTTCAACTTCTCGTCCGAGTAGCGCACGCCCTTGTTCTTGTAGGGGTCCGGCTTGCGCAGCGAGCGCATGTCGGCCGCCACCTGGCCCACCTTCTGCCGGTCGATGCCGGAGATGACCAGGTGGAGCTGCTTGGGGTCGATGGCCACTTCGATGCCCGTGGGCAGCGGAACTTCGATCTGGTGCGAATAACCAAGGGTGAAGACCACCGTGCCCTTGCCCTTCAGCTCGGCGCGATAGCCGATGCCCACAATGTCCAGTTCGCGCTTCCAGCCCGTGGTGACGCCCTGAACGGCGTTGGCGACCAGGGCGCGCGTCAGTCCGTGCATCGCAGCCTGCTTGTCGTTCTCGCGATTCACATGCAGTTCCCCGCCGACTGTTTCGAGAGAGATGCCCTCGGCGATCAGCGCCGAGACCTTGCCCTTGGGCCCCTCGACCAGAACGGTATTGCCCTCGACCTTGTACTTCACGCCCGCGGGCAGCGGGATCGGCTTCTTTCCAATGCGCGACATTGCTTCAATCCTTCTTGTGGCTTGCGAGTCCCGCCAGGGCTCTTCAGCCCATGCGTTCCACTGCAGCCGGGTTACCACTGTGCTCGTCCAAAGCGCTAAAGCGCGGAGCGCTTACCACACTTCGCAGAGCAGTTCCCCGCCCACGCCCTCGCGGCGCGCCTGACGGCCGGTCATCACGCCCTTGGGCGTGGTCATGATCGATATGCCCAGGCCGCCCTGGACCCGCTTGATCTCGTCGCGGCCGATGTACACCCGGCAGCCGGGACGCGAGATGCGCGCCAGGTCGCGGATGGCCGCTTCCGTGCCGCCGTACTTCAGGTACACGCGCAGCACCAGCTTGCCTTCCTCTTCCTGCGTCTTGTAGTTCGAGATATAGCCCTCCTCCTTGAGGATGCGGGCGATCTCGGTCTTCAACTTCGAAGCCGGAACATCCAGCTTCTGATGACGCGCCCGGATCGCATTCCGGATCCGCGCCAGAAAATCCGCTACTGGGTCGGTCAGACTCATTCCTTCTCCTTCATTCCCCGTTCGTCCGCCGCGGCGGAAACCAGCGGAAATGTCCCTACAGTGTTCAGTGAACAGTGGACAGTGATCAGTAAAGACCGTTTGGTTTTCACCTCAGCAGCCAGTTCAAGCACGAACGAACTGACCACTGATCACTGACAACTGACAACTGTCTTGCTACCAACTCGACTTGACGACGCCGGGAATCTCGCCCTTGAGCGCCAGCGCCCGGAAACACAAGCGGCAGACGCCGAACTTGCGCAGAAATCCTCGCGGCCGCCCGCACAGTTGGCACCGGTTGTGCTTGCGGCTGCTGAACTTCGGCTTCCGCGCGTCTTTCACCCTTTTTGCAGTGGTTGCCATAAATCCTCTTATCCGCCCTACGCGCCCTGGCGGAAGGGCATTCCAAAGTGCTTCAACAGCGCCCGCGCCTGGTTGTCGTCCTTCGCCGTGGTCACGATGGTGATGTTCATGCCCTTCAGCTTCTCCACCTTGGAATAATCGATCTCCGGGAAGATGAGCTGGTCGCGCAAGCCGAGCGTGTAGTTGCCGCGCCCGTCAAAACTCTTCGTCGACACGCCGCGGAAGTCCCTCACCCGTGGCAGCGCCGTCGAGATCAGCCGGTCCAGGAACTCGTAGGCTTTCTCGTTGCGCAGCGTAACCATCGCGCCGATCGACATGCCGGCCCGCACCTTGAAGGCCGCAATCGACTTCTTCGCCTTGGTAGTCACAGGCTTCTGCCCGGCAATCATCGTCAGGTCCGCCACCAGCGGGTCCAGCAGCTTGGTGTTCTGCGTCGCTTCGCCCAGGCCCATGTTGATCACGATCTTTTCCAGCTCCGGCACCGCCATCGCATTCTCAAGTCCCAGCTCCTTCTGCAGAGCCTGCTTGATCTCCTTGTGATACTTAACTTTCAGCCTTGCTGCCATTTTGCTTTGCTCTCTTTCTTCCGGCGCCCGGAGTGGGTCGCCGCGGCGATCCGTTTACCGTTGCGGAAGTGCTTGGCCGCACGGGCGTGAGCTTTGCAACTCAGGCCCAGCGGGCTGGAAACCTGTTACTTCTTCGTGGGCAGTTCCTGCCCGCACTTCTTGCAGATACGAACCTTCGTATCACCCTCAACCTTGTAGCCGACGCGCGCCGGCCCGCAGTTGGGGCAGACCAGCGCGACATTGGATACGTCAATCGGCGATTCCTGCTCGGCGATGCCGCCCTTGGTCCGCTGTCCCTGCTTGCTCGAAACCGTCTTCTTGACCACCCGCACGTGCTCCACCAGAACCGTGCCCTTGTCGGGGAAGACGCGCAGCACGCGGCCCGTCTTGCCGCGGTCAGAGCCTGTAAGGACCTTGACCGTATCGTTGCGATGAATATTCAAACTTGGCATCTTCTCTCCAAAAAACAGCTACTACTAAACGACTTCCGGGGCCAGCGAAACGATCTTCAAAAACTTCTTCTCGCGCAGTTCGCGGGCCACCGGCCCGAAGACGCGCGTGCCCACCGGCTCGTGAGCGTCGTCGATCACCACGGCCGCATTTTCGTCGAACCGAATATAGGTCCCGTCGCGCCTGCGGTGCTCCTTGCGGGTGCGGACGATGACCGCCTTCACCACCTTGCCCTTCTTCACCGTGCCGTCGGGCGAGGCTTCCTTCACAGCGGCGGTCACGATGTCGCCCAGACCGGCCTTCTTGCCCAGTCCGCCGCCCAAGGGCAGAATCACTTGCAGCTTGCGCGCGCCGGAGTTGTCGGCCACCGCGAGCATGGTTCTCATTTGCACAGCCATGGGTTCTTCTCCTTAACTCGCTCGCTTTAGTTGGCGGTTTCGATTTCGGTCCGGATCGCCGCGTCTTCAATTTGGGCCAGCGAGGAACGCCGCACAATCTCTTCCAGAGACCACCGCTTCAGCTTGCTCAGCGGCCGGGTTTCGCGAATGCGCACCACATCGCCCAGCCGCGCCGAACTCTGCTCGTCGTGGGCATAAAACTTCTTGGTCGAGCGCACGATCCGCTTGTACTTGGGATGAGCCTTGCGCATCTCGACCTCGACCACAATGGTCTTCTGCATCTTGGTCGAAACCACCTGGCCAACCTTCTCGTTACGCCGCGCGCCTACAGCCGCCGGCGCCTGCACTGAATCTAAAGTCGCCGTCATTTAGCGGGCTCCCTTCTTGGCATCCGTGGCCGCCGGGGCGTCCACTGCGGTATCTTTGGCCGCGCCGCGAATGCTCAACTCGCGCTCCTTGGCTACGGTCTTGATTTGCGCGATCTCCTTGCGCAACTGGCGGAGCTTCTTCACTCCGTCGTTCTGCCCCATGGAGACCTGAAAGCGAAGCCGGAAAAGCTGCTCGGAGGTCGTCTTCTCCTGGTGCACCAATTCTTCGTCGCTCAAATTGCGAATCTTCTCGAGTTCCATCTCTGTTTCTCTCCAACCAGCCGCTAGAAGCTGGTCTACTTGGCCGCGGCTACGATCTTTTCGGCGCCCGGCCGTTGCACGAACTTGGTCCTCAGCGGCAGCTTGTTCGACGCCAGGCGCATGGCTTCCTGCGCGGTCGCCGGGTCCACCCCTTCCATCTCGAAGAGGATCTTGCCCGGCCGCACCACGGCGACCCAGTGATCCAGCGCTCCCTTGCCCGAGCCCATGCGGACTTCGGCCGGCTTCTTGGTGATCGGCTTGTCCGGGAACAGGCGCAACCAGATCTTGCCGCCGCGCTTGATGAAGCGGGTCATGGCAATACGGCTGGCCTCGATCTGCCGGTCGGTGATGTAACCGCACTCCAGCACCTTCAACCCGTATTCACCGAACGACAGCGAGGATCCGCGCCAAGCCTTGCCGCGCCTCTTGCCCTTCTGCTGCTTGCGGAACTTCACCTTCTTTGGCATCAACATAACGAAAACCTCGAAAACCAGCTACTAGCTGCTAGCTTCTAGCCTCTAGCTTCAAACCTTTCCCACAACAGCCTGACTTCGCACCGGACCAGCTAGAAGCTAGTGGCTGGAAGCTGGCGGCTGCCCTTAGAACACCGACGTGCCCACCGGCGGAGCCTGACGGCGCTTCTGCTCGTAGATGTCGCCGCGATAGATCCAGGTCTTCACGCCGATCACGCCGTAGGTGGTGTGAGCCTCGGTGAAACCGTAATCGATGTCGGCGCGCAACGTGTGCAGCGGCAGACGGCCCTGCAAATACCACTCCGAACGGGCAATCTCATTTCCGTTCAACCGGCCCGAGACGCGCACCTTGATTCCCTTGCAGCCGAAGCGCAGCGCCGAGTCCACGCTTTTTCTCATTGCCCGGCGGAAGCTGACCCGCTTCTCCAGTTGCAGCGCGATATTCTCCGAAACCAGCTGCGCGTCCAACTCCGGCTTGTTCACCTCGATGATGTCGATGAACACGTCGCGGCTGGTGCGCTTGCCCAGCTCCGTCTTGAGCTTTTCGATCTCCGCGCCCTTGCGGCCGATCACGATGCCCGGCCGGGCGGTGCGGATAAGAAAGCGCAGCTTGTTGCCCGGTCGCTCAATCTCTACCGAGCTGACGCCCGCGGCCTTCAGCTTTTCGCGCAGCTCGGCCTTGAGCTTCACGTCCTCGACCAGAAGCTTTGCATAGTCGCGCTCAGTGAACCAGCGCGAACGCCACGGCTTGTTCACTCCCAGCCGGAATCCGTAAGGATGGACTTTCTGTCCCATGTTCTTCCTCTCAAAACCCTCTAGGCCTTCTTGCTGGCCTTCTTCTTGGTTGCCCCAGACGCCTTGGCCCCTGCCTTTGGCTCTTCGATCTTGGTCTTGCTTGCCTTGGGCGCTGCCTTTGGCTCTTCGATCTTGGTCTTGCTTGCCTTGGGCGCTGTCTTCGGCTCCTCGATCTTCGTCTTGCTTGCCTTGGGCGCTGTCTTCGGCTCCTCGATCTTGGTCTTGGTTGCCTTGGGCGCTGCCTTCGGCTCCTCGATCTTGGTCTTGCTTGCCTTGGCCGCTACCTCTGGTTCCTCGATCTTGGTCACCAGACCCTCGGCTGTCTCGCGCTCGGCCACCACAAGCACAATATGCGTCAGCCTGCGCTGGTAGCGGAATGCGCGGCCCATCGGCGCGGGGCGGATGCGCTTCATGCGCGGTCCGTCGTTGGCCAGGGCCAGCTTGACGTAGAGGTTATCCACGTCCAGATCCAGGCCCTGCTCGCCAGACACATACTTGGCGTTGTCCACCGCCGAGGTCAACAGCTTGTGGATCACCGGGGCGATGCGCTTCTTGGTGAAGGCCGCCGTCTCCAGCGCCTCCTGAACCCCCCGGCCCTTGATCAGGTCGAGCACCAGACGCGCCTTTTGCGGCGACACGCGCTGGAACTTGGCCTCGGCCCGGAATTCCTTTGTCTCGACTGCCATTGGTATGCCTTCCTCAATCTCTTTGCGCCCGAGAAACCCCTCGGAAGCCGAATCTCTCGTCTACCGCGGCTTGGCGCCGGCCTCGGCGGCCTTGCTTCCCCCGGTGTGTCCCTTGAAGATGCGCGTGGGCGCGAACTCGCCCAGCTTGTGTCCTACCATGTTCTCGGTCACGTATACCGGAACGAACTTCCTGCCGTTATGCACGGCGATGGTGTGGCCCACCCACTCGGGAAAGATCGTCGAACGCCGCGACCAGGTCTTGACCACCTTCTTGTCGTTGGCTTGGTTGAGCACCTCGATCTTCACGGTCAGGTGCGCATCCACGAACGGGCCCTTCTTTGTCGAACGTGCCATAAATCTCCCTCTACTTCGCCCGGCGGCTGACGATGAACGCATCAGTCCGCTTGTTGTTGCGCGTCTTGTAGCCCCTCGTCGGCTGGCCCCACGGGGTCACCGGATGACGGCCGCCCGAGGTCTTGCCCTCGCCGCCGCCGTGCGGGTGGTCCACCGGGTTCATGCTCACGCCGCGGTTGGCCGGGCGAATGCCCTTCCAGCGGTTGCGTCCGGCCTTGCCGATGGATACATTCTCATGGTCCGTGTTGCCCACCTGGCCAATGGTCGCCATGCACTCGGCCAGCACCTTGCGGGTCTCGCCGGAGGGCAGCTTGAGTAGGGCATAATCGCCTTCCTTGGCCACCAACTGTGCCTGCGTACCGGCCGAACGCGCCATCTGCGCGCCCTTGCCCGGCCTCAACTCGATGGCATGCACCGTGGTGCCGGAGGGAATGTTCTTGAGCGGCAGCGCGTTGCCTACCAGGATGTCCGCTTCAGGACCGGAGGTCACCGTGGCGCCAACCTTGAGGCCGACCGGCTGCAGAATGTAGCGCTTCTCGCCGTCGGCGTAATGCACCAGCGCGATGCGCGAGGAACGGTTCGGGTCGTATTCGATCGTCGCCACGCGCCCCGGAACCCCGTACTTCTCGCGCTTGAAGTCGATCAGGCGCAGCTTCTGCTTGTGGCCGCCGCCCTGGTGGCGGATCGTCAAGTCGCCCTTGTTGCGGCGTCCGCCCGTGCGCTGCTTGACCGCCAAAAGCGGCTTGTGCGGCGTATCCGTCGTCAGGTCGTCATTGACCAGCGAGGTCTTGAAGCGCAAGGTCGGCGTGATCGGTCTGTATGTCTTGATTGCCATTGTCTTTGTCCTGAAACTCCGATGAGCTTCTAGCTGCTGGCTACTAGCTCATCTCGCTTGGTTCATCGTCGTACTTCAAACCCTACCCTTGCATTCAAAAAGCTAGCAGCTAGAAGCTGAAAGCTGCCTCTAGAGGTTGCTCACGTACTCGGGCAGCTTCTGGCCGGCCTTCAGCCGGACGTAAGCCTTCTTCCAGTCCGGGCGGAAGCCCGCGAACTTGCCCCGCCGGCGTTCCTTGCCAATCACATTCGCGGTGCGGACCGCGGCCACCTTCACCTTGAAGAGCGTCTCGACGGCCTGCTTGACCTCGGTCTTGGTGGCCTCGGGGGCTACGTCGAAAACCAGCGTCCCCTCGGTCTCTTTCACGCCCAGCCCCTTTTCGGTAATCAGCGGGCGGCGAATCACGGTATAGAGAGTCGGCATTACGCGGCCTCCGTCTGCGCGGCGAGCTTGGCCGCCGCGGCGGCCTTTCGCTTCGGCGCATTTTTCTCAAGCATCTCGGTCAACTGCTCGATGGCGGCCGTCGAGAAGATGGCCCGCTCATAGCGCAGCAGATCGTAGGGATGCACCTCGTTGTTGAGCACCAGCTCCACGCCTGCAAGGTTGCGCGTGCCCAACCTCAGCGCATCAGTAAGTGTCTTGAAGTTTTCAACCAGCAGAGCCGTGCGCGTGACGCCCAGCTTGTCCAGCGCCGCGCGATAGAGCTTGGACTTCGCTTCCTTGAGATCCAGCGTATCGACCACCGTCAGCTTGCCGTCGGCCAGCTTGGAGGCCAGGGCGGAACGCAGAGCGCCCAGCAGCTTCTTGCGCGGAAACGCATACTCATAGCTGCGCGGCTGAGGTCCATGCACGGTGTAGCCATGACGCCACAGGGGCGAGCGCACCGAACCGATGCGAGCCCGGCCCGTGCCCTTCTGCTTCCACAGCTTCTTGCCGGAACCGGATACCTCGGTGCGGCTTTTGGTGGCGGCCGTGCCCTGGCGCAGCGAGGCGCGGTAGTGCTTGACCGCCTCCCACAGCAGGGCCTCGTTCACCTGGTCTGGCCCGAAGAGCGCATCGGCCAGCTCCAGCGTGCCCACCTTTTCACCGTTCAGATTCAATACATCCACGTTTGCCATCGTCTTCTTCTTCCGCCAGGGACCTTCCCCAGCTTCAATCTTTTTGCGCCCGTCAGGGCGCGTACGCCTGGACGGCCAGTCCTACTTCCTCTTGCCGAGCTTCTTTGAAGCCTTCAGCGGATCGACCGTGCCGGATCCGGCAAAACCACGGCGCTCGCGCGGCGGAGTCTTGGCCTTGGAGATCAGCACATAGCCTTCGCGCGATCCGGGCACCGCGCCCTCGACCATCAACAGGTTCTCGTCGAGGTCGATGCCGCGGATGCGCAGATTGCGCACTGTCACCTGGTCCGTGCCCATGTGGCCGGGCATGCGCTGGCCGGGGAAGACGCGAGAGGGATAGCTGGAGGCGCCGATCGAGCCCTGCACCTGGAACATGTGTCCGTGCGACTTGGGACCGCCGGCGAAACCGTGACGGCGCACCACGCCGGCAAAGCCCCGGCCCTTGGAGGTGCCGATCACGTCTACAAACCTGGCCTCGGAAAAGATGTCCACCAGCACACGGTCGCCGGCCTTGGTGGCCACAACGCCATCGGCGTCAAGCTCCAGGGCGACTTCCCGGATGACCTTCACCGGCGGCGCTTCGGTCTTGGCGAAGTGCCCTGCCTGCGGCTTGGTTACCCGCTTGGCCTTGACGAACTCGACCAAGCCGATCTGCGCGGCTTCGTAGCCGTCTTTCGCCAGCGTCTTCAACTGCGTAATCACGCAGGGACCCGCCTGCAGCACCGTGATGGGGTGCACGTCGCCCTTTTCGTCGAAGACCTGCGTCATGCCGATCTTTTTACCCAGAATTCCCGTAACTGCCATGTCTTCCTCACCTCATCATGCGATCGAGAGTTCCATCGCACTGCCGGATTGCCGTTGTGTCCCGCCGGCCTATGCGCCCGAAGGGCGCGTATGCCTGGACGGCCAGTCCCTATTTTTCAAACGCCTTGATCTCGACATCGACGCCGGCCGGCAGATCGAGCTTCATCAGCGCGTCCACCGTCTGCTGGGTCGGTTCGAGAATGTCAATCAGCCGCTTGTGCGTGCGAATCTCGAAGGCCTCGCGCGACTTCTTGTCCACGTGCGGCGAACGCAGCACGCAATACTTGTTCTTGATCGTCGGCAAGGGAATCGGTCCGGCCACCGTTGCTCCGGTGCGCTTGGCCGTCTCCACAATCTCGCCCGTCGAGGTGTCCAGCACACGATAGTCGTATGCCTTCAACCGGATGCGAATCCTCTGTCCTACCATGCTTGTCCCCTATCAGGGATCAGAGATTAGTTTCTTCGTCGCGCTGATCCCTGTTCCCTCTTTCACTCGCCCGTCTTAAGCATGCGCCCGAAGGGCGGTCCGCCCGACGCGGCCAGCGTCTACTTCACAATCTCCGAGATGGTGCCCGCGCCCACCGTGTGCCCGCCTTCGCGGATGGCAAACCGCAGCCCCTTTTCCAGGGCCACCGGCGTAATCAACTCAACCTGCAACTGCACGTTGTCGCCCGGCATCACCATCTCCACGCCCTCCGGCAGCTCCGCCACCCCCGTAACATCCGTGGTGCGGAAGTAGAACTGCGGACGGTAGCCCTTAAAGAACGGCGTGTGACGCCCGCCTTCTTCCTTGCTCAGCACGTACACTTCGCCCTTGAACACCGTGTGCGGCGTGATCGATCCGGGCTTGGCCAGCACCATCCCTCGCTCCACATCTTCTTTCGGAATGCCGCGCAGCAAGATGCCCGCGTTGTCGCCCGCCAGGCCCTCGTCCAGCTGCTTCTTGAACATCTCAACGCCGGTGCAGACCGTCTTGCGCGTCTCGCGGAAGCCCACGATCTCCACGTCCTCGCCCACCTTCACCTTGCCGCGCTCGATGCGCCCGGTCACCACGGTCCCGCGCCCGGAGATCGAGAAGATGTCCTCGATCGGCATCAGGAAGGGCAGATCGATCGCCCGGTCAGGCCGCGGAACGTACTTGTCCACCGCCTCCATCAGCTCCTCGACCTTCGCCTCCCACTCCGGCTCGCCGTTCAGCGCGCCCAGCGCCGAGCCGCGAATCACCGGCACGTCGTCGCCCGGAAACTGGTACTTGGTCAGGAGATCGCGCACTTCCATCTCCACCAGGTCGATCAGTTCCGTATCCTCGACCGCGTCGCACTTGTTCAGGTAGACCACGATGCAGGGAACGCCCACCTGGCGCGCCAGCAGCACGTGCTCCTTGGTCTGCGGCATCGGCCCGTCGGTGGCCGCAACCACCAGAATCGCGCCGTCCATCTGCGCCGCGCCGGTAATCATGTTCTTGATGTAGTCGGCGTGCCCAGGGCAATCGACGTGCGCATAGTGCCGGTTCTTGGTCTCGTACTCCACGTGCGCCGTGGCGATGGTGATGCCCCGCTCCCGCTCTTCCGGCGCGTTGTCGATCGAGTCGAACGAGCGGAACTTGATCTTGGGGTTGTTCTTGCCCAACACCTTGGTGATGGCCGCCGTCAACGTCGTCTTGCCGTGATCGATGTGCCCGATCGTTCCCACGTTCACATGCGGCTTCGTGCGATCAAACTTTTCCTTGCCCATGGTCGCTCCCTTTCGTTCCCTTGATTCCTTTACTGCCAGTTCCCGTCTTGCGGCTGCCCTCTTCATGCCGGGCCCGCAGGTCCAAAATCGTTACTTCCCTTGCGCGCGGCCGATGATCTCGTCGGCAATCATGCGCGGAGCCTCTTCATAGCGCGCGAACTGCATCGAATACGATGCGCGGCCCTGTGTGGACGAGCGAATGTCGTTCACATAGCCGAACATCTCCTTGAGCGGCACGATCGCCTTGATCAACTGCGAGCCGCCGACATGCTCCATCCCCTCGATGCGCCCGCGGCGCGAGTTGATGTCGCCAATGATGACCCCCATGTGCTCCTCGGGGACGGTGACCTCGACGGCCATCACCGGCTCCAAAAGCACCGGCGAGGCCTTGCGCGCGGCTTCCTTGAAGGCGATGGAGCCGGCAAACTTGAAGGCCATTTCGTTCGAGTCCACTTCGTGATAGCTGCCGTCGTAGAGGGTCACCTTCACGTCCACCATGGGGTAGCCGGCCAGGATGCCCAACTCGAGCGCTCCCTGCACGCCCTGATCGATGGGCTTGATGAACTCCCTGGGCACCGAACCGCTCTTGATTTCGTTGATGAACTCGTAGCCCTTGCCCGGCACGTTGGGCTCGACGCGCAGCTTGCAGTGGCCGTAGTTGCCCGAGCCGCCGGTCTGGCGAATGTACTTGCCCTCGGCCTCGGCCTTCTTGCGGATGGTCTCGCGGAAAGCCACCTTGGGCTCGCCCACATTGGCCTCGACCTTGTGCTCGCGCCTCATGCGGTCGACCAGAATCTCCAGATGCAGCTCGCCCATGCCGCTGATGATGGTCTGGGCCGAGTCCTCATCGGTATGCACCTTGAAGGTGGGATCCTCTTCGGCCAGCCGTGACAGCGCGACACCCATCTTTTCCTGGTCGGCCTTGGTCTTGGGCTCGATAGCCACCGAGATGACCGTCTCCGGGAAGGTGATGGCTCCGAGAGCGATCGGGTGATGCGGATCGCAGAGCGTGTCGCCGGTCTTCAGATCCTTCATGCCCACGCAGGCGCAGATGTCGCCGGCCAGAATCTCGCTGACGTCTTCGCGCTTGTCGGCGTGCATCTTGACCAGCCGGCCGATGCGCTCGGTCTTGCCGGTGCGGGGATTGAGAACCATGTCGCCGGTGTTGAGCGATCCCGAATAGACCCGGACGAAGCAGAGCTTGCCGAAGGGATCGTTGATGATCTTGAAGGCCAAAGCCGCAAGCGGCTCGTTGTCGTCCGGCTTGCGCGCGACAGTATGGCCGTGGTGGTGGGGATCGATGCCCTCGACCGGGGGCTTGTCCAGCGGGCTGGGCAGGTAATCCACGACCGCATCCAGCAGCGTCTGGACTCCTTTATTTTTGAAGGCGCTTCCGCAGATCACCGGAAAGACCTTCAAGTCGATGGTGGCCTGGCGAATGCCGGCCTTCAGCTCGGCGATGCTCGGCGTCTCGCCTTCGAGAAACTTCTCCAGCAGCACGTCGTCGGTCTCGGCGATAACCTCAATCAACTGCAGGCGGAAGGCCTCAGCCTTCTTGAGCAGCGCGGCGGGAATCGGCTCGATGTCGTACTGCGAGCCCATCAACTCGTCATGCCATACGACGGCCTTCATCTCGACCAGGTCGACGACGCCCTTAAAGTTGGCCTCGGCGCCGATGGGGATTTGCAGCGCAACCGGACGCGCGCCCAGGCGCTTGCGAATGGTCTCCAGAACGTGCTCGAAGTCCGCGCCGTTCTTGTCCATCTTGTTGACGAAGCAGATGCGCGGTACCTTGTACTTGTCGCCCTGCCGCCACACCGTCTCCGTCTGCGGCTGTACGCCGCTGACCGAGTCGAACAGCGCCACCGCGCCGTCCAGCACGCGCAGGCTCCGCTCCACCTCGGCGGTAAAGTCCACGTGGCCGGGGGTGTCGATAATATTGATGAGGTAATCGCGCCAGGTGCAGGTGGTGGCTGCCGATGTGATCGTGATGCCGCGCTCCTGCTCCTGCTCCATGTAGTCCATGGTCGCCGTGCCCTCATGCACTTCGCCGATGCGGTGCGTGATGCCCGTATAGAACAGGATGCGTTCTGTCGCTGTCGTCTTTCCGGCGTCGATGTGCGCCATGATTCCGATATTCCGGCAGCGGTTCAGTGGTGTAGTGCGAGGCACGGCATTTCTTCCTTGCGGGCGCTTCAGCCCGCGGTATTCTTACTTCCCGATGGTCCCTATCGATCCGGAACCCTTCACGCCGGGCCATCTTTGAGGCCGGCTTCCAATCTCTCAGTTCCCGCTCCGCTCAGCTACCAGCGATAGTGGGCAAAGGCCTTGTTGGCCTCGGCCATGCGGTGCACGTCTTCCTTCTTCTTCATCGCCGCGCCGCGCCCGTTGGCCGCGTCCAGCAGCTCGTTGCCCAGCTTGTCGGTCATGCCCTTTTCGCCGCGGTTGCGCCCGTAGGTGATCAGCCAGCGGATGGCCAGCGAGGTGCGCCGGTCAGGAAGGACCTCGATCGGCACCTGGTAGTTGGCGCCGCCCACGCGGCGGGTCTTCACCTCAAGCAGCGGCTTGCAGTTCTCCACCGCCTTCTTAAACAGCTTGAGAGCGTCGTCGCCGCCGCCCTTCTCTTCGAGGTTCTTCATCGCCTGATAGAAGATGCCCTGGGCCGTCGACTTCTTGCCGCCCCACATCATCGAGTTGACAAACTTGGTGACCAGCGTGGATCCGTAGACCGGGTCCGGCGCCACTTCCCGCTTCGCAATGTGCCCTTTTCTCGGCATAATCCTCAAAATCCTCGTGCGCTTCCGCACCCAATCTCTTGCCCAAGTCCGGGTCCATAAACCACGCCCCGGAACCGTAATTACTTCTTGCCCTTGGCCGCCGCCGCGCCGCCCTTGGCGCGCTTGGCTCCATACTTCGACCGGCTCTGCTTGCGGTCGGTCACGCCCACTGAATCCAGCGTGCCCCGCACCACGTGATAGCGGACGCCGGGCAGATCCTTCACGCGGCCGCCGCGAATCAGCACGATCGAGTGCTCCTGCAGGTTGTGGCCGATGCCTGGGATGTAGGTGGTGACCTCAATCCCGTTGGTCAGCCGCACGCGGGCCACCTTGCGCAGAGCCGAGTTCGGCTTCTTGGGCGTTTGTGTATACACGCGGGTGCAAACGCCGCGCCGCTGCGGCGAGGCCTGCAATGCAGGCGACGCCGTCTTGTACCGCGGGGCCGTGCGCCCCTTGCGAACCAACTGATTGAATGTAGGCAAACCAAAACTCCTTACCCTGTCAAAAACCGCCAACAAAATGCTGGCCCACCCAACTGCCAACAGCCGCGCACAGACCCATGGGGCCTCCCGCTGCGATGATGCGCAACCTGTATCCTGGCGCGCACACGCACGGAAGCCCTATTTTGCTGCTTCGCGTCTGCCTTCGTTCCAATCTCAGACGAGAACCGGGACGGTGGCCGTGCGCTCGCCGCGGCGAGGCCAACTCCGTTTCGCGGTTCCGGCACGCATAGCCCTCCAAGGTGGAGAACGCGCGGGCTCCGTAGCGATTTGCCCCTGCCCTCTGCAAGAAGAGAGCGATTTCGGGGACCTGTCTGGCCGGTTGACTGCACCTGGCCTGGGGAATCAGCACCCGCCATCTGCTGCCTGGCCGGGCTGCCCGTCCGCCCAAGCCCGTTAAGACACACGGACTGAGGCGTTCTTGCGGAACCTTTTAAGAATAACAAGAAACGCGGGTGGGGTCAATGAATTCTCCCCCACCCTCCAAGGATTTTTCCGCTCTACTCGATCGAATGCAGCTTCCAGGCCCCGCCGTCGAGGGAAAAGTCGGCCTGGCGCCAGGTGCTCAGCTTGTTGCCGGGGTTGTGGGCGATCCCCTGCAAGGGGTCGGGTACGCCGTCCAGGTTCACGCTCTCGGTATACGACGCCTCCTTGGCCGTATTCACACCGGGAAGTATTTCGTCCTGTGGCTCTTTCACGTCATGCGCTTTCAGATGGTTGGCGGCCACCGTCACCACAATCACCGAAAAGTGTTTATCCTCGGCGCTCTCCGGGCGCCACTGGATCACATCGCCCCCATTTTGCAGCTTGAGCGCCTTCTTGCCCTCGGGGGTTAGCGTGAAGTCGGCCCAGAATCTGTTGGGATAGAGCTTGGTCCGCTCCCAATACTTGGCCGCCACGCCCTCCCCAAGCCCCAATTCGTCCACCGCGATGCTGACGCCCACCGCTGGAGTCTGGTCGTACTTGGCCTGGATCAAGGCCTGCGCGTTGGCTTGCGTCAACTCAGGCGCCGTCTTGCAGCCAGTCAGCAACAATCCCGCGCCCAGAAATGCCAGCGCACCCAAAGCCTGCATTTTCACCGCTTTTTTCACTTTCCCTCCCTACACCGCATAAAACGGCACGAATTGCATCAACCCGCCATTTTTCACCTACTTTCCCGCCAGTGTCAATGGAATTGGAAGTGACCGTGCGCACAGGTGATGGTTTCCGCTCTGAAAAACGCAAACCAGGAGCCGGAGTTCGCAGCCCGCTCAGCCCCCTGGCTCAACGTCGCCGCGCTGCCAACATTACCAAAGTACCATCCCTGCGTAACGCCAGGTGCCGCAAAGCGGGTACAATTGCCGCAACCCACTTCTCGGACTCGACCCGTAGTCAATCCACTTAAAGGACAGTCCCCATGAGCAAGCTCTTGGGTAAATTGGGGCGCAATTGCAGGACCACTCCTCCGCGCCGTCACGCTGTTATTGCTGTTTTCCTCAGCTTTCTGTTACGCACAAGATGATTGCGTTTGGGGACAGCCAGGGCAGACCGCCGACCGTGTGCTGATCCACGCCGATACCGAGCTGGGGGCCAAAGACCTGCTCAACAACCGCATGGCCTACGTTGCCGTCTCGCGCGGCGCATACGACGCGCAAATCTTCACCAACGACCGCGAGAAGCTGGGCGCGGCGCTGGGGCATGATGTATCGCACAGCAGCGCCCATGCGCCGGAGATGAAGCCAGAACAGAAGCAGGAGCAGGCAATCACGCCACAGCGGGAGATCGCGCCGCAGCAGGGGCAAGAGCAGAGCTTCGATATTGGTTTGGGCCTCTAGTCAAAAGGTTGGGGCTTAGAACCTCTGCCTTGGCATACGGTTTATCCTATTTAGTGAGCAGTCCCATAGAGCGCAGCGCGGGTATTCGGCTTACTTCACGGGAGGAATCATGTCTTGGCTTCGACGCTTATTGCAGCCATCTACCAAGCCTACAGAAGTTAAGAAAGACTATTCTCCGTCTGTGCGCTATGCCATGGAAGCTATGCCCACCATTAAGTTTGATCCGTCAGTGGTGACGAAGAGTGTCAAAGCAGACCTACGAAGAAATGTCGAGTTGCTTGCCGGTCTGGAAAAGAAACACGCTCGTCAGATTTATGACGCTGCGCTGCGTTCTGTGTTGGCAGGCAGGGATTTGCGCATGTTGTCTACTGCATTGATCGAAATAGCAGGAATGTCTCGCGACCGCGCAGCCGACATTGCGCGTTCCCTACACAATAAGGCCACAGAGCAAATTAATCGAGAGCGCACGGTCTCCCTCGGAATCACTCATGCAATATGGTTGTATGCAAACGCACCCTGCATGAAAGACCCATTTTCTAGTTGCCCAACAGCCGCAGATATTCGGCAGGATTCTGCTCATCGCGCAGCCAATGGGAAGAAATATGAAATTGCCAAGGGGTTATTCGTAGACGGCAAGTGGGCACGGCCCGGAGTGGAGGAAGGGTGTAAATGTTCCGCGAGATCAGTTTTACCATGGACTACGCCCGCCGACGCCAAGCCAAGCGCCGCTATGGCCCTCTGGTACCGCAAGTGCGCCGAGCAGGGCGATGCCATAGCGCAGTACAACCTTGGCTTGGATTCCGTCACTGGCCGGGGTGTGCCGCAGGATTACTTGCAAGCCTATTTCTGGTTCGATCTGGCTGCGGCTGGCAAACCGCAAGCCGACCTCACAAAGCTCGCTGTGGAAGCTCGGGAAGAGGTGGCCTCGCACCTATCGTCCGCCGATCTATCCCGCGCACAGGAGCGGACGCGGAAGTGGGTTGAAGGTCATCCGCCGAAGCTGTACGCGCCGGAGGAAGAATAGGCCACATCGAAAGCGGCGCTGGCCGAGGCCAAGCGCCGAGGGACCAGGCTAGGCAAACCACCATGCCGCAGCACTGGCAGCGCGTGGCTATTTATTCCTGATGGTAAGGTGCTATGAGCAACCGCGACGAGTTTTCCGAGGACACAAAGCGAAAGGTGGCGCTTCGAGCAAATCAGCATTGCTCGTTCCGTGACTGTTCACAGCCGACATCAGGTCCGAGCGATGAATCACCCGAGGCCGTGAACGTGACCGGCGAGGCCGCGCATATTCACGCCGCCGCGTCCGGACTAGGAGCGAGACGCTATCTCGCCTCCATGTCCCGCGAGGAGCGCACTCATATCACCAATGCCATTTGGTTGTGTGCAACCCATGCCAAACTGATCGACCGGGACGAAGTGAAGTACACGGCGGACGTGCTTCGGGATATGAAAGCCGAGCACGAGGCGAAGTGTGATGAGAGGCACCGCAACGCCCTTTCAGCCGGGGAGGTCGTTTCTGACCTCATCGCCATTGGACCCGACATCGTATTCGTTGGCGAATTTCTCGGCGTCGAGAACGAGGTGTGGAGCTTCCATTTACGCAACTTCGTTGACGGCGATGTTCATGCTTTGATCACGTTCGCCGAGCGTTACGAGCAAACCGGGACCATTGATCTCTATGTTCTTGTGAATGAACTCGGGGATGGACGCGTGCTCAGAGGCAAGCCGTCTGTCACCAAGGAGACAACTGGCGGCTATACGGTTAGGTGTCCGGTTTTTCCTAGCGCCGGTCGCATCCGGGCCGCCGACCTACCGAAAAGCTTGGCACTCTCAGACAGTCACGACCTGATGGTTCAAGGTGGTAATCTGGCTACGGTGTCTGGCTTGGACGCGCTGCCGCAGCAGGTGAAGACGGGCCTGTCGCACCAGAGAGGTGAAAGCCCACTTCACCGAGATTTCGGAACGCGATTTGCCGAGTATTACAACCTACTTGCCGGGTCGTCGTGGCTTGACCGCTACCTGAAACTTGAGGTTATCCGGCAAGCCGCGATTCCCTACACCGACCCCACCAACAACCAACAATACACCCCGCTCCTTTGCGTCGAGCGCGTCTTTGGTGTCGAGATTCTCGCCAGTGCGCCCACAGAAAATTGGCTGCCAATCCGAGTAGACCTCGACGTCAAGGGTGTGGGGAGATGGCAGCACAATCTATCTGTTTGTATCCCGTCAGAACCAATACGGGGTTGTAAGCCCAACCCCAATACGGTGGACATCCTTTGATGAACTCCTAGCGGGGCCTTAGTGACCGATCCGATAAAGCATCACTTTTCGCCCGTCTTCTACTTGCGCGGTTGGTGCGACAGCACCACCGGCCAGTTGACCGCGTATTCGCGTCCGTACAAGGACGTAATCGCCAAACCCGTCCATCCGGCGGCGACGGGGTATGAACTGTTCCTTTATACGATGGAGGGGTTGCCCGACGATCAGAAGCAGATGATCGAAAAGGACTATATGGCCCCGAAGGTGGACAACCCCGCAGCGAAAGCGCTCCGGGTGCTGCTGGGCACCGACACTAACGCGCTAACCGAGGCGCTGCGGGGAGCCTGGACACGATTCATGATCGCGAGTCTGCTTCGTCGGCCTGCGGCGGTCGCCGAGATCGGCGAGGCCTTCAAGAGCACGCTCCGACAGAACCTGTTCGCGGACTCGTCGTACGAGTCGTACAAGCAAGAGGGTGATCCGCCGACCCGCTTCGAGTGGATGCAGAAGTACCATCCGCACGTGATCAACGATGCCGCGAAGGAGATGGTAGTCAGGGCGGTCGAGAACGACGGCGTCGGCAACATCATCATCAACATGCAGTGGTCGACGCTCGACATGTCGGCGAGCCGGCACGAGTTGCTGACCGGTGACATGCCGCATCTGCGGTACTACGGTCTAAAAGACCCCCGATGCACGATCCTGTTTCCGTTGACGCCGACGAAATTGTTCATCGCCACGCATGATCGAAAAGCTGAATGCAACATCAATCGTCGGGACAAGACGGAGGTCGTGATATCGGTCAATGATGAGGTAGCCAGGATCGCGGAGCGTTTCGTCTACGGGAGAACCGCAAGTCATCTTCGGTTCGTAGCCAACCGGCTCGGGCGGACACCGTCTCGTTTGCTCGGATCGAATTCATAGGGCTATGGCGTAGACATAATGCCCACAGCAAAAGGAAATTTGACCGATGAAAAGGACGAGACGATGCGGTATTCATGGATAATCCTTTCAACTAGCAGGCAAGGACGCCGTTCAAAAGTGCGGAAGATTAGAAATTCGAACTAGGCAAGTTTACACTCCGTACAAATCTAAACCAACGTTTGGGTTCTGTACGTGCCGCTTGCGCTCTCTGAAGCTTCCGTTTTCGTTCATTCACACTGGCTTTGGGACACAAGGGGTAAGTTTCGACCCACGACCGCCGCGCCGTGTTTTCAAGGGCTTGCATGGGTCAAATGTCAAGGCCATGATTAACCCATGAAATACGGCTATGCCCGCGTATCGACTGACGACCAGAGTGCGGCCTTGCAGTTCGCTGCCTTGAAGCGGGCCGGATGCAAGACGTTTTTCAAGGACCAGGGCTTGTCAGGAGCCACGACCAAGCGCCCTGCCCTGCTCCGTTGCCTCAAGGCATTGCAGGACGGCGACACGCTTATTGTGTGGAAACTTGACCGCCTGGGCCGCAGCTTGCGCGATCTGATAGCCATGCTCGACGACCTCCGGGAGCGCGGCGTAAAATTCCGTTCCCTCACGGAGCAGATCGACACTGAGAGGCCGTCGAGCGGCGGCATAAAAGCTCAGCGCCGCGTCGCCCTGTTCCAGCAGCCGGGTGCGTTCGAGGCTGCCGTAACAGTCTTCGAGCCGCTCCTTGCGGCGATGCTCGGCGATGACCAGCGAGCCGGGACCCAACAGACCGGACGCGGAGCCGCCCAGCAGGCCCAACGTGGCCGCGTACTCTCCGGCCGCATCGTAAGGCGGATCGAGAAACACCAGGTCGAAGGCCGGCCCCGGCTTTCGTTCCGGCTCCCGCCCAGCCTTTCGGCCCAGGCCAGCGCCCGTTGCGAACTTTCGCAGCCAGGCGCCCACGCTGCCCGTGTGAATCTGGAATCCTGCCGTCAGCCCCAGCGTGGCCAGGTTGGCGCGCAGCACAGCAAGCGCGGCCGGAGCGCGCTCCACGAAGACAACGTTCGCCGCTCCACGGCTCAGCGCCTCGATTCCCACCGCGCCCGAGCCGGCATACAAATCCAGAAACGCCGCGCCCCCGTCCGATCTTTTGATGCGCGGCGCCAGCACGTTGAATAGCGTCTCCCGCAGCCGGTCGCTGGTGGGCCGCGTGGCCAGCCCGGACGGGGCCTCCAGCGTGCGGGAACGAAACTTGCCGGCGATAATGCGCATCGCTGTTCAGCATACCGGACCGCGACCCACTACAATCGTCGTATGCGAGGCTGGTCGATCCCGCTGGGCCGTTGGATGGGCGTTGAATTACGCGTCCACGCCTTTTTCCCGTTGCTGGCGGTCGTTTGCCTGGCGCTCAGCGCCACGGACGGCTTGGCGCGTGGCCTGGGCCTGTTTTTGGTGCTGGTTGCGGCAGTCCTGGTGCGGGAAACCGCCCGCCTTCTCGTTGCCGCCTGGCTCGGTTTGCGCCTGCGCGCCATTCTGCTGCTGCCCATCGGCGGACTGTTCGCCTACGCCAATCCCGAGAGTCAGGAGAACGCCAACCAGGGCGCCGGACAGTTTGCCATCGCGCTGGCCGGTCCGCTGGCCAACGCGGCCACGGCGCTGGTGCTGGCCGTCACGTTTCTGGGCGCAAGCGGCGATCTAAAGCTCCTCGACCAGCCGTTCATCACTTCCGCCTATCTGCTGCGCAGCATGGTGTGGATGCAGGTTGGCCTGGCGCTGCTGCACCTGGTGCCGGCCTATCCGCTCGACTGCGGCCGCCTGATCCGGGGCAGCTTTGCCCGCAAGCACGGCTTCGCTCCCAGTGGCCGCGCCACCGCCGGCCTGGGCCAGGTGCTGGCGCTTGCTGCCATGGTCGGCGGCATGTTGCTGCACAATTACTGGCTTATCATCGCCGGCTTCTTCATCATGATTGGCGCGCAGATTGAAGACCAGGGAGTCTTTTTCCAGTCGGTAGTGGACACGGTGCATATGCGCGAGGTGATGCTCACCGATTTCGCCACCCTTTCGTCCTCCGACACTCTGGCCGATGCGCTGGTCCGCTGCGTCCACTCCCTGCAGGAGGACTTCCCCGTGGTGCGCGGCCTCCAACTGGTAGGCATCATTTCGCGGCAGCGCATCGTGGACGCCCTGCGCAACGACGGCAACGGCTACGTGCAGGCGGTAATGTCCAAGGCCTTCCAGGTGGCGCGGCCCGAGGACACGCTGGGAACCACCATCCGCCGCCTCACCGCGGGACACGGCCTCGCGCTCATTCCGATCACCGACAGCGGACGCGTGGTGGGCATTGTGAGCGTGCAAAACCTGATGGGGGCGATGTCGCTGCTGGCCGAGCAGCGCCGCCTGGAACGCGAGGAAGCCCGCCAGGAAACCGGAGACTGACAGTGCGCATGGCTGCCGACACGGACCGGGGTCCCCAGCGATGCCCCACCCAGAGGGTTCCCGGCACCCACTTCGTCGCTGGGGCGGAGGAAGCACTGCTGGCGCCCGGCCTCTATATGGTGGCCACCCCCATCGGCAACCTGGGCGACATCACCCTGCGCGCCCTGGACGTGCTCAAGCGCGTGGACCGGATCGCCTGCGAAGACACCCGCCAGACGCAAAAGCTGCTTAACCACTTCCAGATCGCAACCCCCACCGTAAGCTGCCACCAGCACAACGAGCGCCAACGCGCCGCCGAATTGGTGGAGGCGCTCAAGGCGGGCGGGCGCATCGCGCTGGTCTCCGACGCCGGGATGCCTGGCATCAGCGACCCGGGAAGCTGGCTGGCCGCTGAAGCCATCGCGGCCGGCGTGCCGGTGATTCCCATCCCTGGCGCCAATGCCGCGCTCAGCGCCCTGGCGGCCTCCGGCCTGCCCACCGGCGAGTTCGTGTTCCTGGGCTTCCTGCCCGCCACGGCGGGCGCCCGCCGCAGCCGGCTGGAAGCGCTGGCGGACGAGGCAGGTAAGTCCGAGTCGGCCCGCACGCTCATCTTTTACGAGGCGCCGCACCGGATTCTGGAGACGTTGGCCGATCTGGAGGCCGTTTGGGGGCCGAATCCGCGCGTGGCCGTGGCCCGCGAGCTGACTAAAATCCATGAGGAGTTTCTGCGCGGAACGGTGGCCGGCGTACACCGGGAAATGGCAGGCCGCGATCGCATCCGCGGCGAGATCACCCTGTTGGTCGAGGCGTTGCCCCAAACCCGCTCCCAGGCCGGATTACTGTCCGCTAGCGCCGCACCCGAGAAGATTGCCGGCCGGGTTGCGCGCCTCCAGGCCGAGACCGGCGTGGACGAGAAGGAAGCCTTGAAGCGGCTGGCGCGGGAGCTGGGCCAGTCGAAGAGCGAACTCTATCGCGAGCTTCAGCGGGAGCGGGCGCGGCTGAGGGCCGGCTCTCGAGGAACTCGCAAGGCTCTGTGAAAAACGAACAGGACAAACGCCACTTGCAGGATGGTCATTGGGTCCTCGCCTCCGAACTTCGGGATGAAACCAGCATCTCCTTCAGCAGAGGCATCGCGCTGCCGAAATGGGGGAACGACTCGGCTGCCCCGTCCGGCAACCGCCTGGATCGAAAGGAAATCGGATCAGGCAGGGCTTCATCCGGCACCGGCAGCACCGCATCTTGCTGAATCCGGTACGGATAGACCCTTACCCTGGCCAGAAAAAACCACGGATATTGCGTTAACTCGATATGCTCCACTTCCACGACGTTGAAGTGTTCACTTACCCGCCGAAGCGCCAGCTTGAGCGCGCTGGCAATGGCCTCCTGCGATGTCTCGCCTACGCCGCTTCTCAGCAATCCATCGGCAATCTTGATGAAGTTCCATCCGCGCGTCTGAATCTTCTTTTCCAAACGGCGCGCATCCCCCGTCCGCACAAAGTTCCAGCCCTCGCGAAACTCATCGGTCGCCAGTTTGAGGCCAACGGGCAATTCAACCCGCGCGCGCAAAAGCATGTTCAGTTCAGCGATGGTGTGCATCGGGACAACTCTTTTCTTTCTCAGTTGTAGAATTGGGCCGCGCTGGCAGGGTTCGGGACCCCCTCGGCGGGGTACCTTTGGAAAACCTGCAGAGGCGCCCGATCCGTTGACTGGACGATTGCGTAATGAATCAAGCTGTGGCAATAGATGCAATCTGTTTTGCGTACAAGGCTTATCGAGCCGCCGCAAACCTGGGGAAAGGTCCGCAGGCATTCCGTACAGCAAATCATCACGTAGGGCTCTCCGGAATTGTCGCGTCCATTGGACTGAATCCAGATGGGCGCCAACGCGCTTGACGGCCGGTTGGGAAGCACCCGGTCCGCATTGGGCAGGGCTCCCAAAATCCTTAACAAAGATCCCATGCTGCTGCCTTTTTGATAGAAGGCGTCGGCGGCAACGCCGGAAGGCACTTCGTCGCCTTGGAACGCGCCGCTCATGGCGATCGTCTGGATCGCGGGGAACCGGCGGCGGACCACCGAGAGCAACTCGAAGCCCGACATGCCGGGCATGTTGAGATCGGAAAGGAGAATGTCGGGGATTTCCTTCCGCAGTTCAACCAATGCGGAGAATCCATCTTCCGCGGAGCGCGCGCGATATCCAACCTCAGTCAGTATGTGCGACATCGAGGTTCGAATGGAAGGCTCATCGTCTACGATGAGAACTCTTGTTTTCGTATCGGGCATCTCTCACCCCACTTAAGCGAGTCAATAAAGGAAGTGGAGTGAGTGTCGCATTCAACGAATCGCAATGCTGGTCAATTTCGTACATGTTTGCCGGGGGGGGGGGCGCTATGGTCTACTCCCTGGGAATGCCCTAAATAGACTGCGCTTCGGCCTTGTCGTCGGGCAATTGATCGTGCAGAATCACATTCAGCAGCGACTTGTGAACCCGGATGCGGCCGTTGTATTCGATAAAGCCGAGCTTGCGAAAGCGGTTCATGAAGAAGCTCACGCGGGAGCGGGTGGTGCCGATCATCTCCGCCAAAGTCTCTTGCGAGATCTTGGGAATGTATTGTTCCGGTTCGCCCGGCTTGCCAAACTCGGCCATCAGCAGCAGAATCCGCGCCAGCCGCTTTTCACTGGAGTTGAAAAGCTGATCCACCAGATCGGCCTGAATGCGCATGCTGCGCTCCAGCAGAAACTTCAGGAACAGGTCGGAGAAGTCATGCTCATCGTGCATCACGCGGATCATCTCTTCCCGCCTTATTTTGAGCGCGGTGCAGGCGGTAATGGCAGTGGCCGTGGACAAACGCAGTCCCGCCACGGCCGCCAGCGCCCCCTCGCCCACAAATTCGCCCGTGGAGACCAGCGTGATGGTGGCTTCCTTGCCGGTTTGCGAAACGACCGTGACTTTTGCGCGGCCCTTCTGAAGATAGAAGACGGAATCAGCCGTGTCTCCCTGCGAAAAGAAGGCCTGCTTGGGCGTCAATTGCACAATTCTTCGCCCCAGCCCGGCGCTCGCCAGAAAGGCGGCGGCATCGAATGCGGGTTTTTCAAGCACAACCATCGAATGAGCCTCCTTCCAGATGCGGTGTCGGCACAGGACGTTGCAGGTGGGACCGCGACCGCATCGCCATCATATTGATAGAGGAACTGCCGCGATGAGCAAAAAATCATCGACAAGTACAGAAGTCCTGGGATGCCGGGAACCGCTCTTTCAACAGAGTATCCACGGTACGCCTATCGGCTGTACACTCAACCCCGTATTTTGCCACAGTGTTACACCCCCAAAGGGGGACAATCTGTTCTATTTTGCTCACTTTTCCTGAAAAATTGCAAGCCTTGGGCGGCCAGGACCTCGAGTCAGGGTCAGTGCCTCGCAATCCTGGGCGCAGAAACGCTCCCTGGGCAGGCGTGGCGCCGGCGCCCAGCCGGACCTTGCCTCGCATGGTTGAAAATGACGCCACGCCAGCCGCGGAGAGGTCAGGAGAACACGTGTCTGGGATGGATAAACCGCCATCTACGCTCTGAGCGCAATTGCTCAGACCGCGCCGGGCGATGGCTCTAATGTGAAAACTACCTTGTGCGCCTCAAATGCGCGTAAAGCAAGTGACGCTGCGCATGGGTAGAAAAAGGTGAGATGCATGAAGAAATTTATGACGTTGGTGGCATTGTTCAGTCTGGGTGTGGCTAGCGCCGCCTGGGCGGAGACTCGCGAAGAAGTGCGGACCCGGTTGGATAATGCCGCCACGGTGCTGCACGAGATCATGGCCGCGCCGGATAAAGCCATTCCCAAAGATGTGCTGGATCACGCAAAGTGCGTGGCCGTAGTGCCGCACATGATCAAGGGCGGCTTTGTGGTTGGCGCGGAGAACGGCAGAGGCGTTGCCACGTGCCGGACCGCAAACGGATGGAGCGCGCCGGCGTTATTTGCCATTACCGGCGGCAACTGGGGATTGCAGATCGGCGTCGAGGGCGTGGATCTGGTCATGATTTTCCAGGGTGAGAAAGGAATGGAGCGCTTGCTCTCCGCCAAGTTCCAGCTTGGAGGGGACGCCTCCGCGGCAGCCGGACCGGTTGGGCGCCACGCATCCGCCAATACCGATTGGAAGCTGGATACCGAGATCCTGACCTACTCGCGAGCCAAAGGCGCCTTTGCCGGACTCACGCTGACCGGGGCTGATATTCGCCGCGACGACGGTTCCATGGATGCCTTCTATGGACCTGGTGTCTCTACCAAGTCCGTATTGCGGGGCGAAGTAGCCGTGCCGGACGGGGCGCACAGGTTCATCGACGCAGTCAGAGATGCAAAAGTGCAGGCCCATGCTGCGAATTAGCAGCCGGTGACCGGTTGTGAATGCTTGCGGACGCCCGGAAAGGCCCTTTGAATTCCGGGCGCCCACGGCGCAAGGGAGAAGATATGCTCTGGACGATTTTTGTGATTCTTGTGGTTCTGTGGCTACTCGGTTTCACCCTCCATATCGGCGGCGGCCTGATCCACATCCTGATCGTTGTTGCGGTCGTCGTACTGATTTTCAACCTGATCTCCGGGCGGCGCGGCTTGTGAAGTGCTGGGGCCTGAGGAGAGCTATCGGGCACTAACCTTCCCGGTCTCTTCCTCTGAGCCTCCCGTCCTTGCCGCTTTCCGGTTCGCCTCCATCTCCTCGATCTCCTGGATCAACTGCTCCAGTTGCGCCCGCTTGCGGCCGCTCATGTCGAGGAAGCGAATGCCCACAAGGCGCCGATCGTGGATTGCCTGGATCACGCCGCCCAACCGGAATGGCAGCCCTTCCAGACGAAACTCTGTCTCGACTCGCGTGTAGATGCCCACCGGAAAGCGCTCGTCGGCGCGGATGCGGCATCCGCCCAGGCTCAGGTCCAGAATGCGCCCATGCAGCGCAGACGCGACATTGATGAGAAAAATCACGGCTGAGGTATCCACCTCGTGCCGGGACTGCGTTCGGCGCTCGCGCTTGGCGGGCTTTACGGGCGGCTGCGATGCGGCCTGTTGGGGCGAGGTCGCGGGTTGCGAAGCAGGCTTGGGTTGCGGCGATGGCACGGGCTGCGCCACAACGGCATGGATCCCGGTTTGCCGCACCGCCCGCCTTTGGACCTGTTCCTGAGCTGCTTTCTCCGGGGGTTGTGCCTCAGCGGCAAGTTTCTCGGCGGCCTTTTTCTCCGCTCTGGCCGCATTTTCCGCCTCGACCTCGCAGAGCACCTCGGCTAGCTCGTCCCTGCGCCGAAAGGGCATATCCACTAACTGGACCCCGACCAGATTCAGACCATCGGTCCATTCAGCCACGCCGCTGAACCGGAAGGCTATTCCGTTGATCGTGAAGGTGACTTCCACACGGATCGGGATGCTCGCCGGAAACCGCTCCCTGGTGCGCAACCGGCACCCTTCTAGGCTGAGCTCGATGATGCGGCAGGGGACGCGGGAGCCTTGGCTCACCAGCAGGAGAGTGGCGTTTTCGTCCACAGCTTGCCGGAGTTGCGCGCGGCGCTCCGGCTGTTGGATCGCAAGTTCTTCCGCTTTTTCTTGCGTCTCCATGGCCCTCCCCGCCGAAATTCCTGAAAGAATCAGTGTCCCCCGGCCACTTGCCCTGCGTTCGTGGGCGCAATCTGCGCGCCTTCCCGGCCCTTCAAACGGTCATATTCGTACACATCGCTGGTGGTTCCCAGCGCCTCGTTATAGAGGCTGATGGCGCCGGTCAGCTGCTTCAGTTCTTCGCTGAACAGGTGGATCGCCTGCAATTGACTGGCCGATGCCGGAAGCTCAAATTGGGATGTCTTAATGAACTTCTGGTAGCCCCGGTCCAGCAAGCGCGCCACTTCGCCGTTCACCAGCGCTCCCGGATGCACGGCCAAGGCTGCCTGCGCGTCCCCAACCGCATCCTGGGCCTGGACGGCAACCAGCACGGCCGCGGCCCCATGCTTGCTCACCAGCACGCCGCCTGCGACTCCGGCGAAGGGTCGAACATCAAACGAATGGGCGCGCAGGATCTCCAGCGTCTGATCGAAGTTCGGATTGCGGGATTTTCGGGTCATGGTCGCTTTCCAGTCTGCGAGGATATTGAAGCAGGTATCGGCAGAATTTTCTTGAAACTCCAACCTCACATACCCAATCTCGCATAACGGGAGCGTACGCCGCAATTTTCAATGGAAGTCGACAACACGCAAGCCAAACCCGGCCGTCACCCAGCTCATCGGCTACCGGCAGTTCTGAGGCTTCGCGCCTGAAACCCACGAGGAGAAGACTTTGAAGAACGGAATCCCCCAGCTTACTGTGAAAGACCTGAAGCGCCGCATCGATGCGGGCGAGAACGTATACATCCTCGACGTTCGCGAACCCTGGGAGCACACGATCGCCCAGATCGGCGGAAAGCTGATTCCGCAGAACGAGGTCCCCCAGCGCCTGGCCGAGATCGACCGCGACCGCGAGGTTATCGTCCACTGCCACCACGGCGTCCGCAGCCAGCGCATTGCGGAGTTCCTCAAGCAGGCCGGCTACCCCAAGGTCGTCAACCTCGCCGGCGGCATCCACGCCTGGGCCGACGAGATCGACCCCAGGGTGCAGAAGTACTGAGGGGCCGACTCCGCAGCGGGATTACGAGGAGAGGCATGGCTAAACGCGCCCAAGATCAAGTGATCCAGAGCAGCGGCAACGTGTTTGCCGATATAGGTCTGCCGGATGCGGCGGAACTCGATACGAAGGCCCGGCTTTGTGCCGCCCTCAACCTGATTGTCGAACGGCAGCGGCTCACACACAGGCGGAAATCGCGACCGCGCTCGGCATCAACCAGCCGAAGGTCTCTGCCCTACTCAATTACAAGCTGGAAGGCTTTTCCGTCGAGCGGCTGATGCACTTTCTCCTGGCGCTCGGCCAAAACGTGGAGATTCTCGTCAAAGCCAAGCCCAGCTCCCGTTCCGCCCGCATTGCCGTCAAAGCCGCCTGAATTCAGTAGCCATCCTCAACTCATCTTGTTGCGGACGAGCCCGCGCCAAAGAGCCTTTGAACCCAATTGGGCTTTCGCAGCGCGGCGGTCTTGGGCGCTTGGCGTTCAGATGAAATGCGCGGCAGGCGGCGCAATCGCCATGCCGGGGACATTTTCGCTTGGGGCAATGACAGACGGCTGGTAACTCGTTCATCTCGGGTACTATTCCACCGGTCCCGGCCTTCCCGCCTCGCCGCTCTTCCCGTTCTCGTCCAGCTTGCCGAAGATCATCTTCCCGCTGGCGGTTTGCAGCACGCTGGTCACTGAAATCTCGACCGGCTTGCCGATCAGCTTGCGCGCATGATCCACCACCACCATGGTGCCGTCGTCCAGGTAGCCCACGCCCTGGTTGTACTCCTTGCCCTCCTTGAGGATGAGCACATTCATCTTTTCGCCGGGCAGCACCACCGGCTTGAGCGCGTTCGCCAGATCGTTGATGTTCAGCACCTCGACGTGGTGCAGGTGAGCCACCTTGTTCAGGTTGAAGTCGTTGGTCACCACCTTGGCCTCCCACTTCTTGGCCAGCTCCAGCAGCTTCAGGTCCACCTCGCGGATGGAGGGGAAGTCGTCGGAGACGATCTGCACCTGGATGTTGGTGCTCGACTGCATGCGCTGCAGCATGTCCAGCCCCCGCCGGCCGCGCTGCCGCTTGGAGCTGTCGGTCGAGTCGGCCACAGTCTGCAACTCGCGCAGCACGAACTCCGGCACCACCATCATGCCGTCAATGAAGCCGGCCTCGGCGATGTCGGCGATGCGGCCGTCTATGATCACGCTGGTGTCCAGCACCTTGACGCTCCGCCGCGTGGGCCGGTCGCTAGTGAAGACGCTGCCCAGCGCCGCGGGGTTCAGCAGGTCGCCCTTGCTGGCCCCCACCAGCAGGCCCACGTAGGTCATCAGCAGCAGCACAAATATCTGGATCACAGCCGAGGTGGCCCCAGGCGCCAGCGCGCTGCGCAGCACCAGGCAGAACAGCGCCGCGCCAAAAATGCCCAGCACGCTGCCGGCCACCGCGCCGATCAGCCGCCGCAGGCTGAGCGCCCGCACCCGCAATTCAAAGACGATAACCGCGCCGGCCGCCCCCGCGCCCACGCCCGCACCCACCCATCCTGTCATGCCGAACGGATGAAGGAAAGAACAGACCCCGGCCAGCAGGGCCACAAAAAGAAGACGAACCAGAACAATATCCATAAAAGCCAACTCCCGCCGGAACGAAGGGAAATGCTCCAGCCTGGGCACAATTGGCGAGTATGCGCACTACTGCATGGAGTCGTCAAGGGGGCCGAGAACAGGGGATAGGGAATAGGGAACAGGGAACAGTGGATCTGTGCCGCTCTGGGCGGATCGCCAGTGGTAGGCATTCATCAGGCAGGGTTTCGCAATCCACTCATCCAGCCACTGCCCGCCGGCCTGTTCCCTGTTCCCTATTTCCTGTTCCCTGGTTTTCTCACGAGGCCGCCGCCAGCTCTGCCGGCGCCATCCGCAACGCGCCCTTGCGGGGACCGCGCTTGCGCGCGCTCATCACCTTGATCCGTTCCAGCAACTCCTGCGCCGAGCAGCTTTTCTTGGCCAGCAGCGCGTCGGCTGCGTGCATCTCGCCGCCCATCCTCTGCGGATCGCCCAGCAGAATCATGGGCACATGGGCCGCGATCTGCTTCAATCGGTCCACCAGTTGATTTCCATTCATCTGGGGCATGGCAAAATCGGCCAGCACCAGATCCACCTGGGTCCGGGCAAAGATGCCGATCGCCTCCTGCCCGTTGGTGGCCGAAACTACCCGGTATCCGTTGGTTGCCAGCATGAACTTGAGTACGGAAAGCTCTTGTTCGTTGTCGTCTACGCAGAGAATCACTTTCTTTGGCCGCATGATGAGGGGAAACTCCTTCGTTCAATTTCATTGGTGCATTGTCTGTGTCTGTCCGCCTGGCAACACTCCGCTCCTGCCCGCTCTTGTGGCTGGCTGGCGTAATGAATTGCCGGGTCCGGCGACCGGAGACGAGGCAGCTGCATCCTGGTTGGTTCAACAACCCAAATATGGCCTGGCGTGAGGTGCGCGCAGCCCAGTGGGGGCGCGGCGTTCACGCAAAGCGGCATCGGGCAATCGCTGCACAGGAGGCTGACCATCGCTCGCGGTCAAATTGTGTTTGATGCCTAGGGCCAGGCCGGCAAAGGCGCCGGTTAAGTTGCTTCAATGAAACGCAACAATACGAGTCTTGGAGGCCGGTGGGAAGAGGGAAAGGGAGGCGAAATCCACCCTGAAAATCCCTATGAAACAAATTAAAATTGGCTAAGGATTAACACTTACCGTCACTTGCAATTATGAAAGCCTGTTGAAAGCGTGTGCATTACGACAGGAAAAGCTGTCCCTTTGCCACAAGAACGGTGCTGCCCGCCACGCGCACATCGGTGACCCTCGCCGATTCCACCCGTGCAGAGAGAAACAAATCGCTGGGCCGGCCGATCTCCACGCCACCCTCACGCCCTCGGCCTGCTCCATAGGTCCCTGCCCAGGCATCGCTTGACATGCCTCCGCCCAGGCTCTAGTCTACGTGTATCCGGTGAGCCGCAGCTTGGTCGGTGTGCTCTCCCCGGCAAAGGATTCTTGTGGCCCATTTCTTCACTCCCGCGATGTGTATGTGCCGCTGCTGCTGTCAGGGCTGCTGCGCCGAGCGGGCGTGTCCTCTGGGCTAGATTCCGAAGAAAGAATCTGAACCCCACGACCCACCCGCCAGAAGGCGCGGTGGGTTTTTGCATTCAGTGGCCAGTAGTCAGTGGTCAGTTGTCAGTTAACCTCAGCGGGCGACCAGAGATCAGCCGTCAAGGTCGGGTTCTTACTGACCACTGACAACTGAAAACTGTTCTCACATGCACCGGTGGCGAAGCGGCTAACGCGCAGGTCTGCAAAACCTGTATACGCGGGTTCAATTCCCGCCCGGTGCTCCAGATTTTGAGCAACGACAATAAGGGCCGCGCCTCGCGATGGGAGGCAGCGGCCCTTGTTGTTGCCGGGGGTGGGGAAGCGCGGCGCCTCAGAGCGCGATCAGCGGCCGGGGAAGGCGCATCTGCGAGCGGTCGAGGAACAGCCTCATGCGCAGAGCCTCGGACCGCTGCATGGCCACCAGCCGCATCTGCCTGCGGATATGGTCGATGTCTTCGAGCAGGTCCAGCTGCGCCTCGTCGTGCTCGGAATCCCTCTCCAGCCGCGCGATCCTCTCTTCGATGGTGCGCCGAAACCGGGGACTGATTTCAAAACCTTCACTGCCGGCACAATTGATGATCAAGGCAGACTCCTCGGGACTGGAATTCTTGAGCTTGAAAAATTTTTCATGGGGAGGCCTCAAGTTTTTCCCGCTTGTGCCGATCTTAGAGAAGACTAACTCCAGGCGCCAGATTACCGTCGAACGAGACGGACGTAATGAAGTGTCCAGAAACAGGACAGTCCGGGCATTTTTAAGGCCTGTTTTTGCACAACTCGACCAACCCGCCAGAAGACGCGGTGGTTTTTGCGCCTTCAGGGAGCGGATATCCGTTGCCGGGGATCCGTTTTTGCCGACGACCGAAAACTGACAACTTTTTCCGGTGTTTTCCCGCTAGTTCTGCGGGGCTGGCGCAGTGCTCACGGGAGGGCGAGTCCGGCGAAGGGGCAAGCTGAGCCCCAGCCCGCCGTGGACAATCCCGGCAGGCCGGACCATAAGACGGCAATTCCCAATCCGACATGCATGCTGGTCATTCAGACGGAATTCGGACCTCGAAGAAAGCATACCTGAACTGTTTCCGGACCGGCGGGCAACCTGCGCGGCTCTGTTGCGTCTGATACTCTGACGAGTGCAGCCTTGCTGGATAATTTCCGGCTGGCGCGGAGTGCATCCGCGGGCCGTTTATTCAGGGATCGGGAATCGGGGATCGGTTTTCACTGACAACTGACAACGGCAGGATGCGGCGTTCAGGGAGGACGGAATACCTGTGAAGCTTGGTTTAGTGGCAATAGCGCTGGCGGCGCTCCTGAGTTCGAGCCTTGCGGCTCTGGCCCAACAACAGCCATCCACCGTGCCCGATGCTCCTGCGCCCCAGGCGCCCCCGCCTTTGACGGGCATGGACGGCACCCCGATTACGCCCGGCAAGGGTGTGGCGAATGAGCCGGCCGCACCCAGTTCGTCCTCCGCCACTCCGAACCAGCAGCAGGCCCCGGCCAGCAACCAGGCGCCCTCCACCCAGGGCAAGGACGAGATCCAGGCCACTCCTCCGGAGATGCCCGCGGCCGGAGAAGGCATGGCTGCGCTCACGCGATTCGTCCTGAACGTGAACTTCGTCGAAGTTCCGGTCAGCGTCAAGGACTCGAAGGGAAAACTGGTCGCCGGCCTCACCTTCCGTGACTTCAAGGTATACGAGAACGACACGCGCGAGCCACTGTCGCTGTTCACCGTGGATGCGGCCCCGCTTTCGATCGCCTTTGTCATCGACCAGAGCCTGACCTCCGACGTCATGGCCAAGGTGAACAACTCCCTGGGCGCCATCCAGGGCGCGCTCACCCCCTATGACGAAGCGGCGGTCTTTTCTTACAGCAACGGAACCCAGGAGCGCACCGGCTTTACCGGGGCTCAGAGCAACCGTCTGCCCGCCGTGCTGGCCCTGACCAAGGAGACCGGAAGTGACATGCAGGTGCCGTTCAACAGCGGTCCGCTGGCAGGCTGCAACATCCGCGAGAACGGCAACTGCGTCGATCCCAACCTGCAGCCCGGACGCTCGACCGGCAGCGGCTCGTTCATCACCATCCCCAAGGAGATTCACACCCTCAACGACGCAATCCTGGCCGCCGCCAAGGAGCTGTCTACCCGCCCCAAGGGCCGCCGCCGCATTATCTACGTCATCTCCGACGGCAAGGAGTACGGCAGCAAGGCTACCGTCAAGGAGGTGGTGCGCTACCTGGAGACCAACAAGATCGCCGTCTATGGCACGCTGGTGGGCGACTCCGCCCGCTGGGGCGAGGGCTACCTGAGTAAATTCCACCTGCCCTTCACCATGTACGACAACGTCTTGTACAAGTACATCGCGGCCACCGGCGGCACGGCAGACTCCGAGCGCGGCGTGGACGGCATCGAAAAGAGCTACGCCAAGATCGCCGAGGAAGCGCGCAACCAGTACACCCTGGGCTATCTCAGCCACGAATCGATCTACGACGGCAAGTACCGCAAGATCGATGTGCGCGTCGACCGGCCCGGCCTTGAGGTGATCTCCAAGCTAGGCTATTACCCCTCCGCGCAGGATTCTCACTAGTTGTGACCTCTTCGGGAGCCGCCGCGGGCCTGGGATTGATGTCGGCCGCCACCTGGGGCGGCTCGGACTTTGTCGGCGGCGTGGGCGCGCGCCGCGCTCCCGCATTACTGGTGGTCGCCTCCGGCCACATCTTCTCTTTTCTCGTGCTATTGGCCGTCTGCCTGGGAATTCGGCTTGCCGTGCCCGGCCCGCACTATCTCTTCTATGCCGCCTTGGGCGGCTTTGAGGGTTCGCTGGCGCTGGCCCTTTTTTATCGCGCGCTGGCCATGGGCGCCATGGGGCTGACCGCGGCCCTCACCGGCCTGCTCACCGCCCTCGTTCCCGTCACCTTTTCTCTCTTTCACGACGGCTTGCCCAACCCGTTGGCCGCCGTAGGATTGGCGATGGGCCTGGCCGCTATCTGGCTGATTACCCACGCACCCGCCGCCAAGAGCCCTGGAATGAAGCCAACGGCCACGCCGCCGGCCGCGCTCCTACTGGGTGCGCTCGCGGGGGTTGGATTTGGAACGCAGTTGATTCTCTTCAAATTGGCCAGCGGAGGCGGCATGTTATGGGTCATGACCTCTGCCCGCGCCGCCGGCAGTCTGGCCATGCTCCTGGTTCTCTTCGCAATGCCGCCCAAAGCGCCATGGCGGGGCTTCTGGCTCACCGGCATCGCGGCCGGAGCGCTGGATACGATCGGCAATCTCTTCTATCTCCAGGCCACCCGCTTTGGACGGCTGGATGTGTCCGCGCTGGTCTGCTCGCTCTACCCCGCCGGCACCATCCTGCTGGCCGCGCTGGTCCTGCGCGAGTGGCCCACTCGCCGCCAGATGGCCGGCATGGGGCTGGCCCTGGCTGCCGTGGTGCTGCTCAGCGTATAGGGCCTGCCAGCAGGCCGTGGACGCACAAAAGGCCTGCGCATCTGCACAGACCTCTCAATTTGTATGAAATCAAAGACCGCGCAACTGCAACCGCCAATTGCAGATCCGGCTCGAAACCCGGCCCAGAGCCGCTGCGCCGCGGATTGCTTTCGTTGCGAGCCTTACTTAGGCTCGATCGGCGTTGAGGCCGGTGGCGCGGGAGCCACATTCTGCTGCTGCACGCCCGGCGCAGGAGGAGCGGGCTCGGTCACGCCTTTCAGCCCTTCCTTAAAGCCCTTCAAGCCTTCGCCCAGTCCCTTGCCCAACTCCGGCAGCCGCTTGGCGCCGAACAGCAGGAATGCAACAACAGCAAGAACTAGCAGGTGCCACGGCTGAAGCAGATCGCCCATTGTCTCATCCTCCGCGCGCCGCGCTGAACCGGCGCACTCTATCACTGGTTATTGTCGCACAAAGCCGGAGTTCCGCGCAGGCCCGGTAATGGGATTAGCCCCACGGGCCGATTACGCACTTCTGCCGCGCAAGCGGCGTCTGCCCCACCGCAGGTGGTCAGTTCACCTGCGCCGGCTTGCCCAGCCTCTCGGTCACCATGGCGTAGAAGGCGCGCAGGTCTTCCTCTTCGCCCATGGTCAGCCGGCGATAGACCTTCAGCAGCGGAAACAGCCGCGAGCCGCGCACCTCCACGGCCGGAACCGCAACCGCGCCGCCGACCGGGGTCCCCAGGAAGCGGTCTTTGCTTCCTGGGGTGGTGCCGGGATACGGGGTCATCTCCCAGCCGCCGGCATAGCGCCGCCGCAGCACCTCGCCCAGGTAGCTGCCCCAAAGCCGCACCTCGAAGTCCAGGTCCAGTTCCGGGCTCTCGCTGACCAGAACCAGGATCTCGTCCAGCCCATCAATGGATTCAGACGTAAAGTCCAGCTTCTGCCGGAACTCGCGCTTGGCGCACGCCTCCGCCGCTTGCGCATAGCCCTCCATCATCGCTCCCAGATCGGGGTAAGCCACCGATTCCAGACGTTTGCGCAGATCGGTAGGGTTTCTCATCCAACCACCAGAGTAAATGCCCCCGCGCCGTCAAGGGGGCATGAAAAATGGAACCGCATGGCACGTTTGTGTCAGACTGAAATCAGTTGTGGAGGGTCCTCCTTGAAGAAAGTCAAGCTCCTCGCCCTGGCCGCCGTGGTGGCCCTTGCCGCCGCGCTGGCCCTGGCTGCCGGCGCCGCCAACTCCGCCGGCCGCGACATCTATCCCGATCCGGCGCAGGCCAAAGCCGACCTTGCCGCCGCCCTCAAGACCGCCGCCGCGACCCACAAGCGCATCCTGCTTGATTTTGGCGGCAACTGGTGCCCCGACTGCCAGGTGCTGGATCTCTACTTCCACGACGCCAAAAACCGGCCCATTCTGGAAGCCAACTTCATCCTGGTCCATGTGAACATCGGGCATATGGACGCAAATGTCGACATCGCCGAAAAATACGAGATTCCTCTCCGGCGAGGCGTGCCCGCGCTGGCCGTCCTCAGCGAGAAGGGGACGCTGCTCTACAGCCAGAAGGGCGGCGAGTTTGAAGCCATGCGTAGCATGGAATCCTCGACCGTCACCAGCTTCCTGGTGCAATGGAAGCTCGTCCAGCCCGGCTGCTCTGCTGTGATGGTGACCTGCTAGAGCCGGAGCTTCGCTGCCCGGCGGGGATCCGCTTCAGCTGATCGGCGCCAAATGCTTGGTCTTCGAGTAGGTATAGATAATGCGGTGGGCCACGGTGATGGTGGAGAGCACGGCCATCACCCACAGCACCGGGGCCATCACTCCCCAATGGTTGAAAAGGGCGCCCAGAAGGATGAGCACGACGCGCTCCGGCCGCTCCATGAAGCCCACCTTGCACTGGCCGATGAGGGCTTCGGCGCGGGCGCGCGTATAGCTGACCATCAGCGAGGTCACCATGACGAAGGCCACCAGCACCACGTACCTGAACCTGTTAATGCGGCCGTAGTAGACCAGTAACCCGAAAAACAGCACCACATCCGAGTAACGGTCGATCACCGAGTCGAAGAAGGAGCCGAAGACGGTGACCTGGTTGTTGCGGCGGGCCACGCGGCCGTCCACCATGTCGAAGATTCCGGCGCCGAAGATCACCATGCCCGCATAGAAAAACATGCGGCCGGAGTTGGTGGCATTGGCGTGGCCAAACAGAAACGCGGCCACGATGTTGATGACCAGGCCGATGAACGTAAGCACGTTGGGGGAGATGCGGGTCAGCGCCAAGCCGTGCACAATGCGGTCGAGAAGCCAGCCGCAGGCGCGGCCAAAAGCGCTGGTCCAGGTCATGCCAATCTTCCTTATTTCTCTATGCCGGCGGCGGCGCCGTTTTCCTTTTCGCCCGCGCCCGCTTCATCGTGAATGGTGGTCAGTTTCAGTATCTCAAGCTCGCGCTTGCCGTTAGGAGTGACGATGGTGGCGATGTCGCCCACCCGCCTGCCCACCAGGCCGCGGCCAATGGGCGAGGTCGTCGAGATCAGCCCCTTCGACACGTCGGACTCCTCGCTGGTCACCAGGCGGTAGACGATCTCCTCGTCCTTGGTCGAGTCGTAGACCACAATCGTCGAGCCAAAGCCGGCCTTGTCCCTGGGAATGTTGGTCAGGTTCACAAGCGAGAGCTCGGCCATGCGCCTCTTGAGCTGGCCCAGGCGCGCATCCACAAAAGTCTGGCGCTGCTTGGCCATGTGATACTCGGCGTTCTCAGAGAGGTCTCCCATGGCTACGGCCTTCTTGATCTCGGCGGGAAGATCGTGGCTGAGCTCGCGCTCAAGGAGAGCGATCTCTGCGAGAAGCTTCTTTTTGATGTGCTCGGGCATCCGGGGTCCATGGCGGGGAGCGGGGTTACTCAATCCGCGGGAGATGAAAGAACTTGACTTCTCATTATACGCGGCAGACGCGGAAGCCTCGCCGGGGGCTTCGGCGGGGTTTTCTTCCGCCCCATACCTCCCTCGTCGCCGGCACATTTCCCGCTTTTGCAGCCAGGTCTCGATCCTGATGATAGAGAAGGCCAACGCCAACAGCACGAGGATGACGACCATGAACTATTCCCTATTCCCTATTCCCTGTTCCCTGTTCCAAAAACGACTGCAGAATGAGCGTTGCGGCCACCTGATCGACCACCCTTCGGTGCTCCTGGCGAGCGTGGCCGGCCTCATACAGCATCTGGTGGGCCTCGCGGGTGGTCAGCCGCTCATCCCACAGGTGAATGGGCAGGCCTGTCAGCTCGCCCAGTTCGGCGGCAAAGGCCTGGGTCTTCGAAGCCTGGGGACTCAGCTCGCCGGAGAGGTGCACGGGATTGCCCACCACGATGCCCGCCACGCCGAACCGCCGGCAAAGCCGCGCCAGCGAACGCAAGTCCTCGCGCGGGTTGTGCCGCCGCTCCAGCGTAAGCACCGGCTGCGCCGTCAGCCCCAGCTCGTCCGACACAGCCACCCCGATGCGGCGGCTGCCGACGTCGAGGCCGAGATAGCGAACAGCTTCCAGCTTTTTGCTCCTGCTTCCAGCTTATCTCCTTGATTGAGCGGGCTTTCAAAAAGCTCGAAAATGAGGCCTTTGGGGGGTTAAAAGGGCACTTTTTAGGGCTAAAAATGGGCAAAATCGGGGGTTTGCAGTTACTGATTCGTGAACAGGGCAAAAATGCAAGCTATTGATGCCATGCGAGTTACAAGCAATGTGAGGGTGAAATCATGGCCTTCACAGGGTAGGGGGGCGGGGGGTACCCCATTTGCCTCCCTAAACGCCGGCCGGATGGAACCCGGCCTGAGTTCAAAGTAGCAGAATGCAGGAAATAATCTGCAAGGGACTGGCCGTCCAGGCGGGCGGCGCTTGCGCGCCATGTGGTTCGTGGTTTCCCAGGTCCGAGAATCCGGAGCTGGGGCATCCAGCCACCCGGCGCCAGAGGAATAATCATGATTTACACCCACCGATTTATATGCGCGCTGTGTATTCATTTGCGCGATACTGGAATCAAGGTTGCCTAGGGAGGGGCGGATCGATGAAATTCACGAGATTTGTCATCCTCAGCTTACTCGCTTTTCTGGTGCCGCTGAACGGCAACGCTAAGGGTACCTACGTCTCCAGAAGCACATATAGTTCGCATTCGTCGAGCACGCATAGTTCCCATTCGACGGGTACACGTGCCTCGCATTCGTCGCGTCCTTACTATGGCGGCGGCAAGCACACCGAATCCCACGGAGGGCAGTACCCTGGTTCTACAAATGAACACCACAAGAATGGGCACTACCGCAGCCCTGTGACCGGGCAAGACCAATATGGGAAACATAAGCCGTAGCACCTATATCATGGCACCCGGCGAATAGATTGCGAATTGCGTGCTAAACTGTCACCAACTATCATTGGGTTCAAATCGTTCAGCTTTGCCAGTGTGGGGACCAAATGCAAGCAATTTCTTTTGCCTTTCCTTTCAGACCAACATTCCGGCGCTTGGACCTAGAAAAACGCTGGTGGCATCGCCTTGGCGTTGTCATCTTCTTTTTAGTGCTGCTTGGCACTGCCTTTTTCACTATATGGGTGGTCTACTCAGTGTTTGCCCCGCAAATAACCACGATGCCGGATGTTCAAGTTGGTGACATTTTCGACCAAGTGGCCGCTGAAAAACAACAGAATGCCCCCAATACTCCTTCCGGGACAATGATGGGATGGGATGCGCAAGGCAATCCGATTGATGCGCAGGGTAATCCGATCCGCCAACCGCAAATAATTCCGCCGCCGCCTTCCGGGACGATTGTTAAGAATGACCCGTATGCCCCTTACGGCGGGCATATTGTTAAGCAACCGGCAACTGGCGCTCCAATTTTCGACATGAGCAAAGCTGTGCCCATCGAGAGTACATACAAGCCGTTAGATAAGACAATTCAAATGCCGGATGGTTCAACATCACGTTTTGCTGGTACTGTGTCCGATGATTCAATCAAAGCGCAGTGGAGGCATTCAAAGACTCGCCAAACACTGAAGGCAATGACATGGGCAGCACTAATCACCATTGTCGTCGCACTCTTCATCAGCTACCTCTTACAGGCTACATACAGAGCGTTGCTGTATGTGATTTATGGGAGTATAGTTCGTGCATAGAATTGAGCTATTATGAAAAAAGACAAGCCGGGTGCCCCAGGTCTGGATTTTCAGACCTGAGATTCCACCGATTCCCGACTTGTCGAAGATGGAGAGTCGAGGTCTCCCATGTCTCACAGGCGAGACATGGGGCACCCAATCATTTGTGGATGGTCAGACATGGGCCACCCGCCGACCTATTTCTTGAAGCGATCCGCCATCGATGCCGCCAGAACCGTCGCCTGTACCCAACCCCACACAATCAGAAACCAACGCCAGAAATTCAACCAACCATAGGTACTTATGAAATACAGCCAGCTTAGGCGGGGAAACCAGGGCTGGCAAAACTCGGGTCTGGGATTGGGCGTCCACCTGTCGTCCATCCCCAGCTTTACCGGCGGGAGGGCATTCTCCAGCGTGTAGACGAAGGGCTGATATTTCGTATAATGCGGCGATACCGGCTTGACCTCGCCGCTATCCTTGACCGCGTTGGGCAGCAAGCGCACCGTCTCGATCATTGCTTGTTTTGTGCCGCCCCAGGTAAAGATGCTTGTGCCGATCAATAGCGTGAGCGCAATCGAGTAGCAGATGCGCAGAGGATTCTCCTCCAGCCGCGCAAATAATATCTTCAACCATCGCCAGGGAATCCAGCTCTTCTGCGCCTGCAAACAGCGGAAGCGGAAGAGAACGTACTTGGCCCCTTTGCGGTCGCCCTTCCTCTCCAGCAAATCCCGAAGCTGCATCCACGGCTGAGGCTTTTCGCGCACTTTATCCGGCTGTAACATGAGCCACTCAATGCGTTCCTTAGCGTTAAGTGGGAGACCAGACCCAACGGTGTGACTTATGATCTGTTCTTCGGATACTCGCGGGTGAAGGGTTAACTCCTCATACGCCAGTCCGTCCAGGATAAGACGCCCGGGGTGAGGCCAACTCCCCCGGTCGTCGCGCAGGTTTTTCACCGTAGCGCCAGTCATGTCTAGATCGGCCTCTCCCGGCTCCTGAATACCCATCCAAAACATATCCCCGGTGAGACGCAGATTACGGCAATTGATTTTAGTTGTCTTCGCGCCGAGAAAGTCTAGATCCCCACCAACCTGCAAGCCCGGCAGGTGTATCGCGCCGTTGGACTCGAAACCGCCGATTAGATAAACATCGCCTCCTATCTCGGCGCCATCCGCGCTGAGCGCATCTCCCTCCATCACTTTTAGCTGTGCGCCTATACACTCCAAATTGCCCTTAATCTTCGCACCCAGCAGGCGAATCTCGCCGCTGGACTCGAAACGCTCGCGTAGAAAGACACCTCCTCCTATCTGGGCACGATCCACAGTGAGCGCACATCCCGATGTCACCTTTAGCTCCGCGCCCGAGCAATCCAAATTGTCCTTGATCTTCGCGCCCGTCAAGCGGATTTTGCCATTAGACTCGAAACCCTTGCGAAGAAAGACGTCGCCCCCGATCTCCGCACCATCCGCGCTGAGCGCATTTCCCTCTGTCACCTTCAGTTTCGCGCCTGAGCAATCCAAGTAGCCCTTGATCTTTGCGCCCAACAGGCGAATCTCGCCTGAGAAACTGCTCCCCTGGAGGAAGAGTTGACCATGTACATCAATTCCGTCTGCTCTGATGCCTCTGTCGAGCGATGAGTCGAGGAGGAATATGCCTCTGGTCTCCGCGAACAGGAGGTTGATTTCACTTTTCATAGTGCAATGCTGGAAGTACAGGGTCACGCGTATGCGGCAATCCTGGAGATCGAGCTTGTCCGGCAGAGTAACGCCGAAGACACGCAGGCCCTTGGGGTCGATGTATGGCGCGGCCTCGGCGTCGGTGGCCAGCCAGCGCACAAAATCCGGACGGATCTCCGGGCGGAGCGCATCGGCTGCGGGCGGAATCGGGTCACCGGAACTGGCGGAGTCGTGCAGAACCTTCAACTCCGCGTCTGAGAGATCGGAGGCGAAGCGAGCCGTCGCCAGTTCGATGAGCTTCGTTTCGCGGATTTGGTCGAGCAGGGGCATCGGGGCTTTTGCCTTTCCACGGGGCTTTGCCAGTTACTCTACACCCTGCGGACCCCGCTTACCCGATACAATCAAAGGTAGAGAATCCGGGGGCGGAATTGCCGCGTCTTATTAAGAGAAAGGTTACGAGCGGGAGAACGGTGCGCCGCAGACCGGGGAGCGGAAAGAAGAAGCGTTCTGGCGCGGCGGGAGTCTTGCTGGTGCTCTTTTTCGTAGTGCTTACTGCGGTCGGCGCAGCGGCCTGGCTGGTCCTGGCGCCGTTCGGGCCGAACCAGGAGACGTTTGTCGAGCTGGCGCCGGGTTCTTCCACGGCGCGCATCGGCCAGGAACTCGAGTCGGCCGGCATCGTCCGCAGCCGGTTTGCCTTCGATGGGATGCGCTGGTGGAAGAGGGGAACGCTCAAGGCCGGCGAGTACCGCTTCGATCACCCGGTCGCGGCTACCGAGGTCTATGCGCGGATTGCGCGCGGGGATGTTTTTACCAGGACAGTAACCATTCCGGAGGGCGCGAGCATCTTTGACATTGCCGCCCGCCTGGAACAGGCGGGGCTTGGCGTCCGGCAGGGTTTTCTGGACGCGGCGATGAAGCAGGTAAAGCTGGTGGCCGATATGGACCCCGGCGCCAGGAGCCTGGAGGGCTACCTGTTTCCGGACACCTATCATTTTGCCCGCAAGGCGAGCCCGGCGCAGATTGCCGCCGCGATGGTCCGGCGCTTCCGCGCGGTGGCCGGCCAATTGGGATTGAAGGAGAACATGCACGCAGTGGTGACCATGGCTTCGCTGGTGGAGCGGGAGACGGCGGTGGATGCGGAGCGGCCGCTGGTGGCCGGCGTCTTTCAAAACCGGCTGGCCAAAAAAATGCCGCTGATGACCGACCCCGCCGTCATCTACGGGCTGGAGCTCGAGGGCCGCTGGCGGGGCGCGATCTACCAGAGCGATTTGAGCCACGATACCGCTTACAACACCTATCTGCACACCGGTTTGCCGCCGGGCCCGGTGGCGAACCCCGGCGCAAGGTCGCTGCGCGCGGCCATGGAGCCTGCGAAAACGGATTATCTCTATTTCGTGGCCGCCGGGGCCAATCCCCAGGGGCGGTCGCTCTTTGCTCGCACCCTGGACGAGCATGATCGCAACGTCACCGGCTACCGTCACGCCGTGAAGAAGGCAGGTAGCCGGTGAACGCTCGCCTTCGACCCATTGCAGCCGGAGCCCTGCTTCTTCCGCTCCTGCTTTCCGGTTGTTCCCTTTTGCCTACGACGCGCAAGTTGCCCGTGCCCAAGGCGCCGTCGATTATCCAGACGGTCGCGCCGGAGGATCTGGTTGCTCGTCTCAATGAGCGCTGGGCCGCGCTCGAAAGCCTGACAGTCACCGTCGAGATTCAGGCCAGCGAAATCAAGAGCAAGGAAGGCATAGCCAAGGGGTCGCCCACTTTTCGCGGCCATATCCTGATGCGCAAGCCCGGGATGCTGCGGGTGCTGGGATTTTATCTCGGCGTGAAAGCCTTCGACACGGCCAGCGACGGCAAGAACTTCACGCTGTATATGCCAACCAAGAACAAGGCAGTCAAGGGATCCAACGCGCTGAAGAAGAAGTCGGTCAATTCGTTCGAGAACCTGCGGCCAGGATTCTTTTTCGATGCCCTGGCCGTGCGAGGGCTGGAGCCGGACGATCTGTATTCAGTCACCGCGGATACCGTCACCGAGGAGGATGCGGCCAGGAAGCACTTCTATTCTGTGCCGGAATACATCCTGAACATCTCGCGCCGCAAACCCGGCAGCCAGGAGTTGGCGCCGGTGCGCGTGGTGACCTTCCATCGCGACGACCTCCAGCCTTACCAACAGGATATCTACGACAGCGACGGCAACCTGGAGACCCAGGTTTTCTATTCCGCGTATCAGAACTTCGGTTCCAAAAAGTATCCTTCCAAGGTCACCATCAAGCGCCCGCTTGAGGAGCTGGAAAGCATTCTCTCAGTCGAGGATGTGAAGGAGAACCAGACGCTTACGGACGACCAGTTCGTGGTGAAGCTTCCCGAAGGGACCGAGATACAGCAGTTGGAATAGCGGCGCCGGCAGCCCAGCGTGGATATCGGGACTTATCGCCTGGTGTAAATCTGAAACGGAGCCCAATAAAATGGCATGCGAAATCTGCTCTGCGAATGCAGTAAGGTGAGTTTGGCGCGGCGGAGCGCGACTGCGGGAGTCTGGCCGTCTTCAAGGCCCTGGTAGAGTGTGTCCATCAGGCGCGGCGTCGAGTCGTCGCTCACCTCCCACAATGCGCCGATGACGCTGTGCGCGCCGGCGCGCAGAAATGCCCAGGAGAGGCCCACCAATCCCTCTCCCGCATAGGAGCGCGTGCCGCTGCCATAGCAGGCGGAGATGGTGACGAGTTGGGCATCGATGGGGTGCTGCATGATGTCGCGGGCGTAGAGCTTGAAGGAGTCCTCGCCGGCCGTGGAGCTGGAGAGGATGATGGCCGAATCCAGGGGGTCGGTGCGGCTGGCAACGGCATGAGAGACAAAATGAATATAGGAATACTGTGCCGGATTGCTGGTGAGATAGGCTGCTGGACTGGCTTGTTGCCCCGCGAACACGGCCACATGGCGAGCGCCGAAGTGCCTTTCAATCCGGGTCATCTCGAACCCGAACAAGGGGAGGCTGGGATAGTCCTGGCTGGGCGAAACCGGGTCGCCGAGCAGGAGCAGATTTCGGTCGACAGCCCGAGCAGGTTTAGCCGCGGCGAGCAGGTCCAACGACGGGGCCGAGAGCAGGGTTGCGTCGTCGATCCAGTAATGCGTGTCTGGACTGTGATCTGAACTCTGGGCAGGTTCCGGACCCGGGCCGGGAACCAGCAGTGTTTCAAAGTTCAATTGGCTCAGCGCTCCATCGGCCAGGATCATGACCGGGGCGTTGGGGCGGATGAGCTTCGCGGCCGGAGCTACAAGCAACTTATAGAGCGCCTGCCCATCCTCATTGCCGGCTTCCATAGGGTTCTGCAAGTCCAGAAGGGCCTTGCGGTAGCGCTGGACACGGGCAACAATCTCTTTCTGCGCGGGAAGCGGAATCAGCGCAACCTTCGCCGGCGTGATGGCCCACAGGTAGGACTGCTTCTCGCCGAGCCAGTAGAAGAGCAGCGTTGCGCCGGACTCTTGAGCGATCTGGCGGGGGTTCAGAGCCGCGGGATGGAGAGAGGTTTTGCTCTCGGCCACGCCCAGGCCTTGCGCCAGCGTCCGGGCGCGGCTCCGGTCGGCCGCGGCCAGGGCCTCATCGCTCCTGCCTTGTTCGACCAGGAAGTGGATGTAGTCGTCGTAGATCGGTGCGGCATTGGCGGCGAACGGAAGTCTCGAGTCTTCGTGTTTGAGCTCCGCCCGCGCCGACTCGAAGGTGGTCAAAGTGGTTTTGTACATCCGCTCCGCGGCCTGGGTGTTCCCTTCACTCTCAAACAATCTGGCCAGTTCATGTTCGGCGCCCAGGCGAATAGAGGTTTGACTTGCAGGGTCCTTCTCGACGGCGCGGAGGAGGTCTTCGGCCTGCGGGTACTGACGACGCGCCGCGGCGAGCTTTCCCTGTGCCAGCATCAAAAACGCACTCAGGCGATTGCCGCCTACGCGCTCGATCGAAGCTGCCTCATCGATATAGGCGCTTGCTTCCTCCAGCTTTCCGGCATCAATAGCGGCAAAAGCAAGCTCCTCCAGACAGATAAAGATTTCTTCTTTGCTATCGATCCGCTTGGCCAAATCGAGCGCCTGGCGGTAGCTGAGTGCCGCGCGTGCCACGTCGCCTTCGCCCTGGCGAAGGTACCCTATATTCTCGAGCCATTTGATTTCATTGCGGACATCGCCGAGTTGTTTAGCGCTCTCTTCCGCCTCAAGAAATAGACCCAGCGCTCTTTCTGAATCTCCCAACTGGTAATAGGCCCAGCCGAGATTGCCCGACGCGAGCTGCACCAGATCCTCCGCGCCCAAGTCTTTGGCCGCTCGATACGCGGACCGTGACCAGTCCACGGCTTCGTCAAAATGGTCGATCTGGAGTGCGGCCCACCCCAGATTCAAGGATGCGCTCGCCTCCAACAAACGGTCATGATGGGCTTGGGCGAAGGAAAGACTTTCGAGAAAAAACTGCCGCGCCTCGATGAGTTGCCCCTGTTTGCCGGCTAATATGCCACTCGCCCTAAG